>ENA-OQNN01000067-OQNN01000067.1-human-gut-metagenome-genome-assembly--contig:-NODE-67-length-121938-cov-27.002742_pt1 | contig 121938 bp, 122 predicted proteins | sample MGYA00242624_ERZ504870 | MGnify/ENA primary metagenome ERZ504870 (study PRJEB26092, sample SAMD00036379) | human gut metagenome | host: Homo sapiens | study: EMG produced TPA metagenomics assembly... | reverse complement strand
TTTCACTAGAAACTGTAGTGCAATCATGATTTATATGAGAAGCAATCTTTTTGAAAGACAAGCCATCATGTAAATCAGACTGAATAGTAATACGGTCCTCAAGAACCAAATGTTTAAAATGAGACATAAATAACACCTTCCTAAAAAAAGAAGGAATTACGGAAGTATCAAACTGTTTGGTACTAGTAAATGCTACACCTAAAATAAAATTTAATGTAAAGGTTATTCCAACTTAAAGGTGGGAATAAATTTTTCTTTTGACCAAAATATAACAGTTATTAAATTTCTTAAAACAGGTGAAATCTCAATCGGAAGTTGTAAGAGAGATACGATATAAGTTTATATGTTTGATGGAAAATAGGAGAAATTGAATGTAAGGAAATGATATAATGAAGAATAACATAAAATATAATAGATTTAGCAAAATAGCAATTGTTATTATGGTTATAGTTTTTATAACAAATTTTTTTGTGTCCGATTGTAATTTGCTTTGGATGTTCTTATCTGGAGGAGGTAAGGTAGTTGATTATACAAGTGTATCATATACAAATGTTTTTAGGGATTTTCAGCTATTTCGTCTAATTACATATGGATATACGCAGACTGCCGTATGGCACTTATTAGCAAATCTTTTGGGATTATGGTATGTAGGTCTGTATTTTGAAAAAAAGATTGGAACAATATGGTTTGTACTAGTTTATCATATTGGCTTAATTTTTGCTGGTATCATACTTATTGTGTTATATCCTAGTGGCTATCATTACGGAGCTTCACCAGCAATATTTGCTTGCATAGGTGTACTTGCAAATTGGCTTGTAAAAAATAGAGAATTATGGGACGAATATAAATTGCAAAAAGGATTCTACTATTTAATGGGTTATTTTGTTTTATCTAATATGTTAGGCGTGTCTACATTAATATTTCATTTCATGGGATTTGTTGTGGGATTTTTGTTAGGGTTTATGGTGAAAGAAAAAGCACGCTAAATTTTCAGTTTGTCGATGTATAAACAAAACTAGTAACGGGTAAACCTCATCAATTTACCCGTTTTTTTTACGCCTCCTATTTAACTATGAGTAGTGTTTTGGCGGTTTCCGTGATGATGGTTTGTCCAAGTTGTAAAAAGAGAAGACCTTCAGCAAAAGCACCTGCATCTAAAAACATCTGTGATTACATCTCGAATGCATAGAATAAAGAGGCTGAATGTTTCTTTGTTTTTTTATGCTTTCACAAACAAACGAAGTAAACTTTGGAAGTTCTTAGTTTCATGAAGTGAAAACAAATCTTTTTCGTAAACGTAACGCTTAGTTTAAGATTACGAGAACAGATTATTTTTCTAAACGTAACGCTTAGTTTCATGAAAACAGTAACAAAAAACACCGTATTGCTACGATGCTTTTCTGTCTAATATTTTTGTATCTACTACTCAAAAAATACCTTTATTATATTTGAATTGACCATAAAGAATCAAACCTAATCCGATAATAATCGCTGGCAGAATGATATATCCCATAATTTCTTCGCTCCAAAACGAAACAATAAAACCTAATACAAGAGATATTCCTATAATCAGTGTTCCTGTTCCAACAACTTTTCCATACTTTGGTATATCTTCTTCTTTTACTCTTCGCCTATTGTAAGAATGAATTGTGCTGATATTGCCTTTGATATTTATAATTCCCACAACAGATATGAACACTCCCAAAATCAACATTATAATATTTTCCATAATGACCTCCTAAAAATAGAATAGTTCCTCAAATTTTTTGTCCAATGCAATACAAAGAATTAGAGCCAATTTTGCAGTTGGATTAAACTGTCCTGTTTCAATAGAACTAATCGTGTTTCTTGATACACCCGCCATTTCTGCAAGTTGAGCTTGAGAAAGATTTGCTTCTGTGCGAACTTCCTTTAAGTGATTTTTCAGTTGTAATTGTTCTTTCATATTCTCACCTCTAAAAGGTGGCTAACAAATCCAACAAAGCCTAGTATAACAGTGTGTTATGTGCTTTTTCAACTACAACTTCAGCTTCCTGCTTAGTTTTGATAACTTGGATTCTCTGACTCTGGTTCCTGCTGGAGTTTCATTGTCATTGAACTTTATGGTGCAGAAACCTGAACCGTTTCAAATAACCGTGGCTTCTCGAATATGATATCCGTTAGCTATGAAATAGACGATATCACCAAGATTAAATTTATTCATAGGCGTCCTCCTGATCCACATCAACTTCTACTGTTTCATCATATTGACTTTCTTCATACTTTTTGCAAGACTTGTTCATCTTATATAGAATATATTCTTTACGTTCGTTCAAATCCAGATTGCATCCAAGCTCATACACAATATCATCAATTGATTTGTCTTTATCACGATTACTGATGCGATTCTTATCTTTCATGATTTCATCAATAACGTCAGCATTCTTGATTCTAGCCTTTAAAACAACCTTTTCATCCAGTGAATACCAGTAATCACGCTGTAAATAATAGTAATCATGGAAAACAGGGGATGTTCTAAAAAGATTATCAAGCTGAATCTGCTCATCTTGTGTCAACTGAGTTCTTGGGGTTCTGAAAAGATGCTCTTCGGGTTCTATAGATGATTCATCATCCGAATTTCTTTGCTCTCTGTACGCATTGAAACAGCCTGTAGTAATCATTGACTGCAAGGAACGGAAATCATACTGCACATTATCTTGACCAAATACGCAAGCTAATACATCCACGTATTTAAAATCCGCAGGTACAGTTACCTTACGAATTGCAGGATTGTTCCGTTTCAGAGCAAGCACATAATTTAAAGCTAGTTTAGGTGAATTGAAGTAGTTAAGAAGGTCTGAATCATACATCGTATCAATGACCAGATAAAAATTCTTGCTATTGTGTCTAGACTTGGCAATTACTAATGAGCGTTCGCCCATGTGCATATCCGTATTTCTGTCACGATAAGCCTGACGAATGTAATACAGCCTTCTAGGTTTGACTCCTGTCATTTCACTGGTTACATCAACTCCATATTTGAAAACCAGATACTCAATCCAGTCAAGGAATCTATTTGTTGTTCTATGGTTTCCAGACCAGCTTTCTTCATTCTCGTCTGGAACAAAGTCTCTTGTAAGACATGCAGGCTTGCTATTTACAACATTATTACACTTAGGGCAGAAGGCACGTCTTGTTGTTAAGTGGATAAATACTCGATAACCATCAATGTTCAAATCCTCATAAACAGTTTCAACAAAGCCATGAGCTATATATTTGCCTGTACATCCATCAGAATCACAGTCTTTTCCAGTAGAGTCCAGAAGATTTTTAGCCTGTACGTGAATAATATTATGTTTTTTGTCTACTTTGGCACTAAGAAACTCAATATCGGCCAAAGCTTTAATCTTGATCTGCATATTTGTTCCTTCATCTTCCTATTTACAACTATATGATAACAGTTTTCAGAAGCCTTGTACATAAAAAAACACTGATTTTTGCAATACAGTTAATTTCTTATTCTTGATTTATTATGAAGATGTGATCAGGGATGAGAAAGTCTCTGAGAAGTAACAAAGGAGGAATAAGATATGTTACCTGTAGAATTTTTACCCGATGTTGATGAACTTCCTGTTAGCTGGATGAATCGACTAGCTCTTGCAAATGGCTTTATAGACGTCAATGATATGCTTAGAAGTTACCGTATTATTGATGGAAAGAAAGTCATTCGTCATCTGGACTATTTCCCGAAAGTGCTTGGATTGATTTCAGACAATGCTTGGTCAAAAAGTATACTTTCAATCTACAAGCAGGATGTTAAAGACCAGTACGACATCATTCCGTACCACAATGATGAACATCTATGCGTATGTCCAGAATGTATGAAAGAAGATATGACTCGATTTGGACACATTGTCTATCACTTTCAGCACCAGTATCCAGGTTCTTTTACATGCTGGAAGCACAAATGTATTTTGGAATATGTACAGCCTGACCAGCGTTTTATTCAGGATATGAACCGAATGGAATTCATCCCAATCAAAGGCTCGTATGACAGAGATACTGAATTCAAGATGTATTCGACCTGCTATTCCAAGGGTTCTATCTTCTACAAAATCGTAAGATACCAGCTTGAAGTACTAATGCGTGACAAGCATCTGACAGACAACGAAGTAGTTGAAGCCTTTAGATGTAAAGGAGATGAAGAAGAACTGCCAATGAAGGTGGTACAGATGATTCACACCAAAAGTGTAGACTACTTTACCTTTAGAGAACAGCGTGTACTTCTTCAGCTTTTATTCGATGATTATCCACGTTATGTTTCGTTCTTTTCCAAGATTGATCAAGTACATATGATTGGTTATCGACGTAGAAAAGTTTCAAATGGAATGTTTTTGATGACTGTTCGCAATGAACAACGTCGTAGAGCAAGACGTTATAGAAAGAACACTAGAAAGAGAATCCGCCGTGCTGTCAATAAAAAACGACACAAAAATAAACGAGGGTAGGGGTAAAGGCTCTGGAGCCTCCTACCTTCCGTGGATTCAGACAAGAGAAATCAGCAGTGTTGGGACTTGCTCTAACCCAAAGGACTGGAAAACAGGACGCACTGTTGAGCTTCTATCACAGGGAGAAGCCTATTACTGGCATATCCTGAGATGGAATGATGAAATCGAGGATATTCGTGAACAGTATCCTTTAGACCTTGAAACGACACTGGAAATCTGTGATGACTATAACGTGAAACATCCACGAAACCGTCATACGTATATGACATCTGATTTCTACGTTACATACAAGGATGGCAAAGAGAAAGTATTCAGTGTGAAACCATCAAGAAATGTATTGAAAAAAAAGCGCACCAAGGAAAAGCTCGCTGTCGAAAAGGTCTACTGGGAAAGATTCAGACATGTACCGTTTGAAATCGTCTACAAGGATGAAATGAATATCGTCTTAGCAGAGAATATTCGCATGGTATGTATGTTCTACGATTTATCCAGTGTATTTGATGAAATGTCCATGCTGAAACATTATATTGCAACAAAAAAAATCCAAGTTGATATGGAATCAGAACCGCTTGATTTCCAGTATTTGCTTGAGATTTACAGGGATGTATTACCCGAAGTGAAAGGAGGCAGCTTAGTATGCTCACAACATTAAACCTGAAAGTAGGTTCCATTCTTCATGATATGGAACTAAACATTGATCATAGAGTAATCTACATGAATAAAGATTACTTTGTTACGATTCTCATCAATGGAATTAAAGAGAGAACTGAAATCAACGAATGGCATATTCAAACACTTCAGCATTTTGTCAATAAGAAACAAATTGCTGTTAGAGAACCCAAGTTTGATAAAGTATTTGACTTTGATTCATTACCAGAGAAAACAAAGGAAATCTATCTACGCAACAAAGACATTGTTGAAACAGTCGGCGATATCTACGGACCGTGCTACTTTTGCTTAGGAACCAGAAAGCCTAAACCGTGTTTTCAGGAACTTGCTGATAAATACAACATCTCTAAAAAGACTGTATTCTATGTAATCAAACAATATCTGACAAACGGCCTTGATCCATTCGCTTTACTTCCACAAATTGGAAAGAAAAGTAAAGCCAATATGCATTATTCTACAAAAACAGGTCGTCCACCTATGTTTGAACAAGGTATTCCCTTAACAGATGAACTGCGTGAAATCTTTGATGACTGCTGTAAACACTATTTATCTGGCAGAGAAAAGTCTTATGCAACGACTTATGACTGGATGCTTACAAAGTATTTCACAGCTCGTGTAGAAACACAGACAAGCAAAGGTGTAGTAGTACAGAATAAGCTGCTGCCAATCGACCAGCGACCTACTAAAAGCCAAATGGAGAACTATATTGTAACTCATACATCAGCTAAAGCACGCCGTGTATGCAAAACATCCAAACGTGAATACAGAAATAATGAACGTATGCTTGTTTCAGACAATCTTCTTAATGTGCATGGTCCTGGAGATTTGTTCGAAATGGATGAAGTTGAAATGGATGTATCCATTGTCAGTGAAGTTGATCCAACAAAGGTAATCGGACGTCCAATCGTGCATGCAATGGTTGATGTCTATTCACGGATGATTACGGCAGTATCTGTTTCTTTGGAGAATAACTCAGTACTTGGCTTCACAAACTGTCTTTTGAATCTTGGTGAAGAAAATAAACAGCTTTGCAGGCGTTATGGCTTGAAACTAAAAGATGGCTTATGGGACATCAATGTTTTGCCAAACCGACTTCGCAGTGACCGTGGTTCTGAATATCGTTCCAAAGAGGTCAAACGTATCTGCAACGAGTTGAACATCACTCTGGAGCTAGTGCCACCAGCTATGGGGTCACTGAAAGGACAGGTAGAACAGCTGTTCCACCAGTATCATTCGGTACAGAATGATTTGCTTGAAGGCAGAGGTTTGATTACCCAACGGCATGATTCTAACCACCATAGACATGCGGTCCTTACATTGGATGATATCTGGGTATTCGTAATCAACCAGACAATTGCTCACAACATGATGACAATGAGCCAGTATCCAATGACAAAGGATATGTTAGAGAAGTCAGTACATCCCATTCCATTAGAGTTATGGGACTACGGTTGCATTAAATATGGTGCTCCAAGGCCAATTGTCAACCTTGACCAGTTTGAGTATTCAATTCGTAAAGAAGTACGTGCTCGTATAACCCGTAAAGGTATTGAATGGAATGGTTTGTATTACATCGCAAATAATCCTTGGCTTGCAGAACAAATCACCAAGACTAGAAGAAGCTCGGTGCCTTTGAAATGTCGTCTTGATGAAAGAAATATAGGTTCTTTATGGTACATTGCAGACAATCGCCTTGTAAAAGCAACCTTGAATGAGAATCGAGCAGGAAACTATGAGTTCAACGGTATGTCACTTCGCAACTACGAGGAATACAAGACCAAGAAAAAAGAGCTTGTAATGGAGAAAGCTCAGGAAGACCAAGAGATTCGCTGTGCAAGACGTATGGGAATGCAGGCAACCTTGGATGATGCCGTTAGAGTTGCAAATCAGACGGCACCAAATGATGACAAGACCAAAAATATCCGCCATAACCGTAAAGAAGAAAGCATCCTTGTATTAGAGGCAAATTCGATTGGAGCACGTTTGAACACAGATGACGCACCATCTCTGATTCCTTTGAAAAATGCAGAACCTGAACCTGAAGCCTTGTCAGAGCCTGAATCAAATGAAGAAACTGGAAGTATGACCTTTGAAGAAGCCCTTCAAAAGATTAAACAAAAAATGTAGGAGGTACAGTTATGAGAGAACTGCACTGGGTCTACTACTACTCAAATGTAGAGAAAGACCAAAATCAATACACCCATGAAGAATGTACTCGTGTAGGTCCTGTTGATGCTAAATATGTAAAATCATCCAATAGGGACTTCAACAACAACCCGTTCATTGAAGCACTTCCGAGACCAAGAGATGGAAACGACCTTTTGAACGCATATACAGTACCTATTCCAAGTTTGGATGCTGACGATTTGAGCAAGATGTCTGTGAACGAGCAAAAGGCAACTGTAGTTAGCTTGAAAAACCTAAGATTGCCTTTATCGTTCCAAAAACAGCTTGAGTTCATCAACTACGATGTAATCGTAAGCTCCTATATGCTTCGCAAATCCTATGTCTGGGACACAAATGCTATTGGCGAGTCAACTGACAAGAAACTCATCAAAATGAAGGGCAAAATCGAAGATAGTGCTCCATCTGGGTTTGCCTTGCTAGGCTATTCAGGATGTAGCAAATCATCTTCGTTGAAGCAGTTGTTTGATAACATCCCACAGGTAATCATGCACCATCCAGATCCTGGAACTTCGATTCCACAGATTACATATCTAGTCGTTAGTTGCATGCCAAACAGCAACTTTTCAACCTTATATAGACAGATTGGAGAAGCCATTGATAATGCTTTAGGAAATCCCGACCCTATCTATGAAGTCATGATTAACAAGAAGTGTAAAAGCCTTGCAGACAAGCAATTAAAAGTCTGCCAGCTTATCGAAATGTTCTCGATTGGAACCATCGTTATGGACGAAATCCAACTTATCGACTTCAACACCAATAGAGAAAATAGCTATGAAGGTCTTTTAGGTATCGTCAATAAGACAAAGGTCGCCTTGAGTGTAGTTGGAACAGACGAAGCCTATAAGAAGCTGTTTACGATGCTTAGAAATGCACGTAGAGCAGGTGACTTCATTGACGCTTCCGCATATACGACTGACAAGGATTATTTCAACATGCTGGTGAATATGCTTCTGACTTGGCAATGGCTGGATACACCGATTCAATGGTCTAAGGAACTTTCAGACACTTTATATGAGTGTTCAGGTGGTATCATTAACATGCTGATTTGGTTATACAAATGGATCATGCTGGAATACATTGACAGCAAGTCCAAAGGGAAGATTGAGACCATCGACAAGAAGTTCATTGTGCGTGTTAACAACAAGCATTTCAAACAGTTGAAAGGTGCTATCGACATTGTTAATCAGGCAAGAACTGAAGAACTTGAAGATGAACGTATTCTTACGATTGCTGAGGAAGAGAAGAACAAATATCAAATGCCTGAATCCAACATCAGCAACATGGTTTATGAGAGCAAGATGATGACAAAGGTCATCGACTTGGTCCGTGAAATCTATGTAGAGTTTGACTCTGACTCAATCGGCAGAGCAACTCGAATGGTTTTAGAAGAAGATGTCAATCATCGCCTGAAGCCACATGAAGTAGCTAAACAGGTGATCGCCATTCTAAATGAGGAGCCTGTAAAGCCAAAGAGAAAGGCTACAAGAAGAACTCCTGCATCGAAGAACATCTGTGATTACATTACAGATGATAACTAACAAAGAGACTCTGTGTTTCTTTGTTTTTTTATGCTCACCAAGGCATAAGAACCTTTTACTTTGACATAGGGAATACACAACACTTTTCTATAAGAACCTTTTAGTTTGATTGCATAGAACTGTATTGATTTTCTATAAGAACTAATACTATATAAACTTATATAATACAAACTATGTCAAGTAAAATAAATTAACCTAAGTCTAATTATATAAGATATACTTATTAAGAAGATTAATATACTTATAAAAGACAAAACATTATCTTAGGTGATGCTTAGTTTAGTTAAGTAAAAACACGAAAGTTTCTTATAAGTGATGCTTAGTTTTACTTAGGTGATGCTTAGTTTCTCTGTTTCAATAAAGCAAATGAATAGGCTTCTTAAAAAGAGCAAGAACTTCGCATAATCTATCTTATGTAATATTTATGTAATTAAAAATAGAGCAGACATTCGATAGAAATCGAATAAATCTGCTTAATATTGATATTTGACGGATTCAATGCAAGGATTGATGCTTCGTATTTGGTATTCTTTAATTACAAATTCGTGTAAATCAAGATTCTTAGTTTATGATTAAGTACAATATCTAGATTTATATTATAAATACACATTCTCTAATTTGAATTGAGACGTATAGTTGTTCATCTTTTTTGATTTCACGACAAATCACAGAGCCCTATGAATCTCTAGTTCTTACATAATATAAGGAACCTAATACAACTTCAATAATGATATATGGTACGGCCATTAAATATGCTGAATATGGATGCAGATCCGATGCTGCATACGGCATATCATCAATTTGAAGCTTGCCAGATTGAATCTCTTCAATTTTTGTTTTATACATATGAACACGATATGGACAAACCACAGCTAATACAATCATAATCATTAATAGAATGCGTCCTGGTTTTTTTAAAATGTTCATTGTGATCACTCCTAAATATTTTTATAAGTATATCACGATTTAATATGTGAAACACTTCACAAATATTTTTTTAAGTCCTCTAAATAATGTAATGCATCCCGTCTTCCAATATCATAAATTTCTTGTAGATGATTTGGATCTTTTTCAATCATTGCACACGCAATTGGTTTAGAAGGTCGAATCACAAACACTTTGCCTTCCCTTTCTAATTGTTCAATTTGATCTAACGTTTTATTATATACGATATATCGATTCTCTAAAGCTTTTGTAAGATTTGGATATTCTTTGAAAGCCCTCTTTAAAAGTTTGATATACTTCATTGGTTCTTTACGATACGATTTATCACGCGTTAATACTACAACTGTTTTAGTAGATCTTTCTAACATCCAATTTACAGGAATTGAATCACTCACACCACCATCTAATAATTCGTAACCATCAAGTTTTACGGGTTTCGAAACAATCGGAATCGATGCAGAAGCACGAATCCATTCAATATCTGTGGCATCCCCATTCAAAATCTCATGATAAACGGGATTTCCAGTATGAATATCCGTACATACCACAGTAAATTTTAATGGGTTTTCTCTAAATGTTTTTGTATCAAACGGATCTAAAATCGTAGGTACAATGCCATACGCAAATTCTTTATTGTATAAATCGCCTGTTTTTATAAAACTTTTTAAACCAGAATATCTTGAATCTTGACAAAAACGTTTATTATAACGAAGAGCTCTACCAATCTGTTTTGACTTGATATTACAGCCAAAGGCAGCACCAGCACTAACTCCAACCGCTTCATCGAAACATATGTCATTTTCCATAAAAACATCAATGACACCACAAGTATACATACCTCGAAAGCCTCCGCCTTCAAGAACTAATCCTTTCATTTCTGACATAATCATCACCTCGAAAATTATACAACAAAGTGAACTATAAAGAAAAGGACTTATTCAAGTCCAATCTTAAATGTATTCGATTTTCCAAAAGCCTTCGAATTCATATTGACCACAAAAGGCTTTGTACTTTTGTCCGTAAAATCAGGTGCTGCATTTTCAAAATGAAATTCAATTTCTGCGTTGATTGTCTGTTTACTATCTAAAAAATACAACATATAACCCGTTACTTTAGCCTTAAAACTTTGTGTTTTAGGTGCCATCCCATTCGTTGAAAAATCCTTTTTTTGAATATCTTCCATACTTGAAAATTCACCTTTGCCACTTAAATCAATACCCTCTAAAGTAGCACTTGGCGTAATATAAGGAACTGTAATACGGCTTTCTGTTTTGTTTTCATAGCGAATTTTAACATTTTTTAATACCGTTTCATTATTCTCATATACATATTTTGCTTTTGATCCATCCACACTGATTTTCAATGCATCATCCTCAAAGAACACATATTTCTTATCTTTCGAATCCTTTACATTTTTATCACTCGCCTTACGGATGTCAAAAGCTTTAAAAGGTAAGAATTGCTTTTTCTTATTGAAAGATAAACCCAAGTTTTTCTGATCATTATTTGGAAAACCAATATATCCATAAATATACGTACTTTGTCCTTTGCTGATTGCATATGTTGGTGTCGATTGATATTTATCAATGACACTAATATCTTTTTCGTTATTATCCGTAACTGTATAATAAAGCTCTTGTGTATTAAATGGTTTCTTACCCTTGTTTTTTATACTTGCCAAATAATAATAATATGTTGAATTATCCGTTTCATTTGTCACGGTTAAAACATCCAATAATTTACAAGATACATTAGAAGTAAGATCCACATGATTTTCTGGCTTTGAACAACCAAATAAAGATAAAGATAAAAAACATATACATATTAGACTTATTATTTTTTTCATGTTAATTCTCCTATGGATTACAGTTTTTACAAGGCAAATAGCCCTGTTGAAGCAAAACATCTCTAGAATCTTTTGTTTCAATCTTATTTGAATCCTTCATTTTTTTCACACTTGGACAAGTAGGTTTATGAAACTTATGCGTATTTACATTTAAAATATACGTCATATTGTCTTCACTTGCCTTATATTCCTTTATAATACTCTCTTTCAAACGACTTGAATCGCCTGTTTTATAATCAATTTTAATACCTGGCTGCACATTATAACAATATACATTAAAGGATATCCCCTGACCTTTATCTTCAACAGAATAAGCCTCTATTTGAACACCATTGGCAACCAGATTATCACCATCGTATATAGGTGTAACGCGATATAATACGTGATGATCGGTCTTTTTTATATAATCACACACCTCGTTTTCAAAAGGAAGCATACCCTCTACATTCAAATACCGTGTGCCTGTCATTAAATTTTTTCGATTTGCATTCTCACCTGTCAATTGATACCCAATCAAATGACAACGATTATATAAATACTTCCCATCAATTCCCTTATAACGAACGGTATGCCATCCAGCCGGCTTTACAGTACCAATACTTGTACGCTTCGTATTTGGCATCAAATCCTTAGAAATATTCGCATATGCGACTTGTGGCCGGTCTAAAGAATCCAAATTTGAATACGATTCAAAACTCTTCTTGTTCATATCACTCGAATTAAATTGAGGCTCATTATCATGAATCTCAACATAAGGCGTTCCATTATATTCTGGAATATCATCCAATTCGTAAGCAGATATTGGCGTAATCAAAGTTGAAAGAATGACAACAATTGATAAAATTAAATTTTTCATACTATTCCTCATATAATTGACACAAATAATGTCAATATAACTCATATACTAAAACCATGAAAGGAGTGAGTGTTAAAAAACATAGTACGCAATTATCGTTCGAGTCAAAAAATATAATAAACCCCTTATGTACTATGTTTTTAGATGTCTAATTTTTTAAACACAGCCTCACGAGCCATTGTTTCAAATTTATCTTCTAGTGGTTTTAAATCACTATATTTAAAATCTGGATTTCTTTTTTGTATTGCTTTTGAAATCACAAAATCCGCAACCTCAGGATTTTTAGGAAGTAATGGACCATGTAAATAAGTTCCTAAAATCTTTCCATCATAGAAACCTTCATAGCCTGCATCAAAACTATTACCATACCCCTTAACCACCTTACCTAAAGGATGTGTTACATTTAATGTTTGACCACCATGATTTTCAAAACCAACAATACGCGTTTTTAAACCATCCAAATCGGCATCAATCACAACATTTCCAATACAACGACTACCAGCTTTACCCGTATCCGTATAATAATCATAGAATTGTAAACCGGAAATTTTTTCATTATTCGCCGCAATATAATATTGACCAAACAATTGATATCCACCACAAATTAGAAGAACAAACGTCTTCTCATCCATTGCCTTTTTAATATTTTCTTTACGCGACAGTAAATCAGGAATCAAACTAATTTGTTCCTTATCCGCACCACCACCTAAAAATATTAAATCATATTCACTTAAATCTTTTTCTTCACCAATACCACAAGTATCCAATTCAAAAGGAATACCACGATCTAAACAACGCTTCTTTAGAACCATCATATTTCCCTTATCACCATAAAGATCCATGATATCATGATACATCCAAACTACTTTCATAGACCCATCTCCTTTTTAATCGCATTACGAGTAGGAAGCAATGCCGTATACGTTGCGATCGCATACGTAGTACGCTTTGTAGCTAAAGCTGCTTTAATGGCAATATCTAAAGTATCTACCACACTTAAAGGTCCTTTATAACCACCATAATAGATTCTTAAAGCCATATCATTTGCACGTAGACCCGTACAAATAATTTCTTTTGTGCTATCCTTCATGATTTTTTCAAAGAAAGTGTCATAAATCCAGCTTACATCTGTACCATCTTGTTCACGATCATTTAATACAATTACGATTGTTTTATTTGAATCATCTTTTTCAATGACCTTCATGACCTCATTTGCACCCGTTGGATTTTTAACTAAGTTTAAAATACATGTTTGATCATTTGACTTAAACGTTTCATTTCTTCCTGCAGGCTGAGGCGCATGACTAAATACAGATTTTACACAATCCACAGAAATACCATAATTTTTCGCAATATTTAATACAACCGCACAATTATACATCGAATACATTCCTTCATAAGGAGATTTAAAGCTGACTTTATCACTCGTAAATGTTTCTTGATCCAGATCAATATTTTTTAGACAAACATCCATTTCTGGAGTTTTAAAATTACATTTTGAACAATGGAATTTACCAATATGCGAATATTGATAATAACTATATTCAAGTCTTGCCCCACACTTTGGACAAAATTTTCCTTCACTTGCCTCTTTTGTGGTTGTAACAGAATACTTATTCTCATCCATTCCAAAATAAGAACAAGTCGCATTTTTAGCAACTAAATTTAAACGCACAACATTTGGATCATTCGCATTTAGAATCAAACACCCCTTATAATCTGGCAAAACCTTTTCAATCGAATCAATCAACTGTTCCATTTCACGCGCACGATCTAATTGATCACGAAAGAAGTTGTTGACCACAAAATCTGTAACCGGAATAAAAGGAAGAATGTGTCTTACATTTAGTTCATCACACTCTAACACGACCGCATTGGCTTTGATTTCACCATTTAACTTACAATTTGTAAGTAATGTAGTCACAATACCCGCCTTTAAGTTATCTCCTTTACGATTCGAAATAACATTGTATCCTGCATTTTGAAACAAGTCCGTAATCATATTTGCGGTACTCGTTTTACCATTGGTACCCGTAACTAAAATGACAGGTCCATTAAATTTTAATTTCGTTAATATATTCTTATCCACCTTGCAACCAATAGATCCAGGCATAGATCCACCTCTTCCAATAAGATGAAGTCCCCAGGCACTTAGTTTTGTAGATAATATAGATAATGTTTTCATAAGTACTCCTTTTTCAGACTCTTCTATTATACAACAATTGAAGTTGAATTTAAAAATTGAAACACATATAATATTAATGTTAGGAAGAAACTAACTAGAATAGGTGGAACAAATGAACGAATATTACCAATCTCCTCTTTCACAGAGATATGCATCTAAGGAAATGCAGGCATTATTTTCAAACGACAAAAAATTTACGACATGGAGAAGACTTTGGATTGCTCTTGCAGAATCTGAAAAAGAATTAGGATTAGATATCACAGAAGAACAAATCGAAGAATTAAAAGCACACGCTTTAGATATTAACTACGATGTCGCAAAAGCTAGAGAAAAAGAAGTACGACATGACGTAATGTCACACGTATATGCATATGGAGTGCAATGTCCAAAAGCAAAAGGAATTATTCACTTAGGGGCAACAAGCTGCTACGTTGGTGACAACACAGATTTGATTATCATGCACGAAGCTTTAGAGCTTGTACAAAAGAAAATTGTCAATGTATTAGAAAAATTAGAAGAATTCGCATTAAAATACAAAGACATGCCATGTCTTGCGTTTACTCACTTCCAACCCGCTCAACCAACAACTGTAGGTAAAAGAGCTAGCTTATGGGCACAAGACTTATATATGGACTACGTTGAAATCCAACACTTATTAGACAATAAAAAACTATTAGGATGTAAAGGTACAACAGGAACACAAGCAAGCTTTATGGAATTGTTTGAAGGAGATACAGACAAAGTAAAAGCATTGGATAAAAAGATTTGTGAAAAATTAGGTTACGACCAATATTTTGCGGTAAGTGGACAAACCTATACTCGTAAATATGATACACAAGTATTACAAGTCTTAGTTCAAATCGCACAAAGTGCACACAAATTTAGTAATGATATTCGTTTATTACAACATATGAAAGAAATCGAAGAACCATTTGAAAAATCACAAATTGGTTCAAGCGCAATGGCCTACAAACGTAATCCTATGCGTTCAGAAAGAATGGCAGCACTTGCGAACTACATTATTGCTGATTCCATCAACCCTGCAATTACGGCAAGTACACAATGGTTTGAAAGAACATTGGATGATTCCGCAAACAAACGTATTTCAATAGCCGAAGCCTTCTTAGCTACAGATGGACTATTAGATCTTTACTTAAATGTAAGTGATGGTTTAGTTGTATATCCAAAAGTTGTAGAGGCAAACCTTTTAAAAGAATTACCATTCATGGCTACAGAAAACATTATGATGGATGCTGTTAAAGCCGGTGGGGATCGTCAAGAGTTACACGAATTGATTCGTCAACATTCAATGGCAGCTGGTCGTGTTGTTAAAGAAGAAGGTAAACCAAATGATTTGATTGACCGTATTGCACAAGATCCAAAATTTGGCATGACTAAAGAACAAATCCTTTCTATCATGAAACCAGAAAACTTTGTGGGTCGTTCTGTTCAACAAACAGAAGAATTCTTCAAAGACTTCATTGATCCAATTTTAGCTAAAGAAAAAGATGCATTAGGCATGCAAGCAGCTATTAACGTATAAAAAATTAAGAGCTCATTTGAGCTCTTTTTTAATACAAACTTGGCATTGGATTCCTTTTATTTTCTTTTAAAACCTGTCTATAATTTGGCATCCAAGTACAAAGTAAATTATAAAAATCTTTTGAATGATTGAAATGAAATAAATGCGCTAATTCATGAAGAATGATCGCATCCACAAATTCTAAAGGCATAAATATAAGATTCACATTGAAACAAATCTTATGTTTACTAGGTGTACAACTTCCCCACTTACTTTTATAAAAGCCATATTGTAAAGAAATATTGTGTATATGTAATTGTTCGCAAAAGAATTCAAAACGAAGATCGATATATTTCTTTGCGTTTTGTTTCAAGAACCTTTGAATCAATGTTTGATCTGGATACAAATATAAATCATCACCCTCAACATAACAAACTCTTTGATCGATATAATGCAATCTGTATTTTTTACCCAATAAAGAAATCAAGTCATTCTCTTTAGAAAGAGTATACTTACTTAATTGATTCTTAATCCAAGCCAATTGTTCATTTACAAAATCATCAATTTCTCTTGTAGAAACATTTAAAGGAGCGCTTACACAAACCACTCCTTTGACTACACGTATTTTTATTCTTTTACAATTGGATTTTTTATGAAGTATATACTCCATTAGGCAATATCTTCTAAGACTTCAGTCGCAATATCATTTAGATATGCATCTACTTTTTCTTGTTGATCCTTAGAATATGCATCATACTCATTGATATCACGAATCAAATCCAACATTGGAAGTGTTCCATATAATTTTGTACAAGTTGAATTACACAATGTTTCCACATCTTCTTTTTTATAGAATTCAATTCTTTCATGACAATTTGGACATTCTAAGTACGCCATATTTTCAATAATACCAAGCACTTTCACTTCCATCTTTTCACACATGTGACAAGCCTTTTCTACAATCATGCTCACCATTGGCTGAGGTGTAGAAACCATCACAACACCCTGCACTGGAATTGACTGCATAATTGTTAGGGCAACATCACCAGTTCCTGGAGGCATATCAATCAATAAAACATCTAAATCACCCCATACAACATCTGTATAGAATTGTTTTACAACACCACCAATGACTGGACCACGCCAAATCACAGGATCCGATTCAGATTGAACTAAAAAGTTTAAAGACATGACTTTAATGCCTTCTTTGGATTCGACTGGAATCAATTGTTGTTTTTCATTTCCGAACGCATGTTGATTTGACAAAGCTAAAAGTCTAGGAATACTAGGACCCGTAATATCCGCATCCATAATACCAACTTTTAAACCTTTTTTAGCCATAGCCTTAGCTAACATAACCGTAACAGTAGATTTACCAACTCCACCCTTACCAGACATTACAGTGATAATATTTTTAATGTGGTTATCTGGATTGGATTGAATTCCACATGTTTCACTGCTCTTACCACATTTTCCTTGAGAAGGACAACCTTCACATGACATATACTATTCCTCCTTTGATTTTTCTATTTTTTGAAAACAACGATCATAAACACTCGTTAAACGCTTATCTTGAATATGCGTATAGATTTGCGTTGTAGAAATATTGGAATGCCCTAAAAGCTCTTGAACAATTCTTAAATCGGCATCTCCATCTAATAAATGCGTCGCAAACGAATGCCTGAAACTATGTGCAGATATGTGCGGATTTAAATTTAATTCATTCACTTTTTGTTTAATCATCAAGTGAACATATTGCCTTGTACAAATATGGCCTAAACGATTCACAAAAAAATACGAAACATTCTTTACATCCCAAACGAAGCGAATGGAATCTAAATAATATTTCATCTGTGAAACACAATAAGAAGATATCGGAATGATTCTTTCTTTATCTCCTTTGCCTTTGACTTTTAAGATTTGCTCTGTCAAATGCACATCATTTAGCTTTAAATCACAAAGCTCACTAACACGCAAACCACAAGAATATAATACAACTAAGATTGTTTTATTATATTGGTCGATCTCATTGTCTTGAAAAGATGAAAAAACTTTTTTTACTTCATCCACACTTAAATAAACAGGCAGATGCTTAGATGATTTCATCCCATGAATTAATAAAGATACATCTTTGATTTCAGGATGCATAGTTGATATCTGCAAATGAAAAGAATGAATACTCGCAATCATGCGATTCAGACTTGACGCAACATGATCCTCGGCATAAAAATCCAAAAACGCCTCAATATCTAAAACAGAAATATTTTCACACTTAGAAATCTTTCGATCCTTTAAAAAATCTAAGTAAACCTCGATATCATGTAGATACGATTGTACAGTTTTCTTTGATTTCCGTTGCACAACACTCAAATATAAATGATAATCCTCGAATGCATCTTTTAATTCCATAAAACTATTATAACACAAAATTAAATATATATAGGTTCTAATACATTCATATCGCAATTCGACTCTTTGATTGCCTCAATCAATACAGATTTTACCTTATGATCACGATGATCATACGCAAACCGCAAATTGCGAATACTAAAGTTATTTTCATATAGAACTTTATTGATCTCATTTAAACGATTAGGACGATGCACCATATAAAACCGCCCATAACTTTTCAATAAACGATTCGCATGAAATACTAATTGTTCTAATGTTAAATTTTCTTCCATTCTTCCCAAATGACGAAAATTTAAATGTTCCGGCTTTTGATTGGCATTCATTTTAAAATAAGGAGGATTGCTAACAACGACATCAAATAAATCATCTACATATTCTTGAATTGGTTGATTTACAATTTTTACTGGATGCTTAATAAAACAATCCGCATTCTTTTGAGCTACTTTACTCGTTTCTTCTAACACTTCAACACCCACTAGCTCTTTTATATGAAACTGATCAAAGTACACCAACAAAGCGCCATTGTTTGTACCAATATCGAGAATACGTTCTTGTTTTTTTAAACGAACAAATTGCGCCAATAATTTCGTATCCGTATTAAAGCGAAAATGTTCACAATCTTGATATAACTTTAAATCTTCATGAATAAAATAATCCAACGTTAAGCTCAATTTGACCCCTCCTTCTTCAATAAATCACTTGCTTTTATAAAACATTTACTATCCATTTTCGCATTTAAACGATTTAATATGAAATCCGTATTTTCTTGGGGTACTTCAAACAAATCAACCTGCTCTACAATTTGTTTGGCATCCTTTAAAGAACCAACATGAACACCAATATAACGATATCCAATCGGCTCAAAATAAGCTTCTAATAGCTGCATACAAGCCCCATAAATCATTGGATATGTATTTGAATATGTACTCAAATTCATACTGTGACACACATTATGAAAAGCAGTATCTCTTAATGTTAAAGTGACAAGTCTTCCTTTTTGATTTTCACGCTGCATTTTATGCGTCAATTCATTTATAATGATTTGAAGATTACTACTCACCTCATCAATGGAATATAAATCATTGGAATAGGTTCTAGTTATCGAAATACTCTTTTGCGTTGTTGAATAACACAAAGCTGCACTTGAATTACCACGAGCTTTCTGAATCAAAGAATAACTCGATTTACCTAATTTACGTAAGATTTTTTGTTCGTTTTTTTCATCCGCAAAATCACCAATTGTATAGATTCCCATCTCATTTAAAACGGGAACACTCTTTTTTCCAATACCATGCATCTCGTTGATTTTTAAAGGCCATAACTTCGTTGAAAGTTCCGATTTTCTAAGTACTGTGATTCCTTTAGGCTTGCGCATATCACTCGCCATTTTCGCAAGAAAACGATTGGGTGCTACACCAATCGAACAATTCAAATGACATTTTTCATATACTCCATTTTGAATTTCAAACACAAGATCTAAAGGCCTTTTATAACGCTTGATAATATCGGTAACATCCATATAACACTCATCAATACTTGCTGGTTCAATTTGATGGGTAAATGTCTTTAAATACGCAAAAAACTGTGCGGACATCGAACGATAATATCCATAATCACCTTGGATCAATACTAAGTCTGGACAAAGACGCAAAGCCTCATAAACTGGCATTGCACTATGCACACCATATTTTCTTGCTTCATAATTGGCAGTCGAAATCACGCCGCGCTTTGAAGTCGATCCTACCGCAACTGGAAATTCCTTTAAATCCGGATTCTTTATTTCTTCACAACTCGCAAAAAAAGCATTTAAATCAATATGTAAAATCACTCTAGCCATGAATCTTCACCCATAGATCTTGCATAGATTCTTTTGCCTTTACACTCGCTTCACCACTTGTCATAATAGCTAACTCTTGAATCGTTTGGTTATGATCTAGTTTTTGAACACGCGTGATTGTTTCATTAAAAGTCGATTTTTTACTTACTAAATAATGCGTGTTGGCCATTACGGCAACACTTGCTAAATGCGTAATACATAACACTTGATACTTATTGGATAAAGCCTTCATTTTAGCCCCCATTGCCAAAGCAACTTTACCACTGACACCTGTATCAATTTCATCAAAAATAATGGTTTCAATTCCATTTGATGCCTGAAATACGACCTTTAATGCCAACATCAAACGAGAGAGTTCACCACCACTTGCAGATACACTTAAACTTGAAAAATCCTGGCCTGGATTCATTGACACTAAAAACTCAATTTCATCAATACCGTTTGAAGATGGTTTCTTTTCGGTACAAGAAATCTTAAAACGAGCATTTTCTAACATCAAATCTTTACAATGCTCCATCACCTTTGATTCTAGTAAAGAAAAGACAGCTTTTCTTTTAACAGACAATTCATTTGCCAATTTCATATAAGCCGCAAAGGATTCTTCTTTTTCTTTTTCCAACTTATCAAATACATCCTGACGATGAATGATTCGATCAATTTTATCCATGATATTCTTTTTAGATTCCATTAAAGACATGTAGGAACCACCATACTTACGATACAATTTTTTGATTAAATATTGACGATTTTGAAGACTATCCAAATCTAAAGCGTCATTTGAATGTGTATCACGAATATGCTTAAGTTCTTCATCTACACTTTGTAAAGAATAATATAAATTTTTAAATGTTTCTTCATATGCATTTAGTATTGATGATTTTGAAGCTTGTTTATATAACGTATACAAAGAATCCAACGCACCATTTTCTTTATCCATCTCATATAAACACATAGAAAGATCTTCTTTATTTTTAAACCAGTTTGAAGCTTCATGAATCTGTTCGTTCAACATCTCCAATTCATCTTCTTGTATATTCGCATTTTCAATTTCATCTAGCTGTGCAGTTAAAAACTCCAATTCCGAATCTGAAAATTCTTCATTTTTTAATGTTTCTAATTCATTTAAAACATTTGAATATGAAAAATAAGCCTCTTTTACAGATGATTTTAAATCCTCTACCTTGGCATAACTATCCAATAATTCCATTTGAAGTTTTGTATCCATTAAACGATATGTATCCATTTGCGAATGAACATCCACTAATAAATTGACGATTTTACGAACAAAAGAAAGAGTTGTGATCTGTTGATTGATCCGTACAGTACTTTTATTATTATTCAAAATTGTACGCGAAATAATCACTTGATCATCCACTTCAAATCCATTTTCATCTAAAATCGAATTCACTTTTTCATTCGAAGTTAAAACCATAGATAATATGGCCTTATCTTTTCCATTACGAATCACATTGGATTTAATGCGATCCCCACTCAAATATCCAATCGCATCAATCAATAACGATTTACCGGCACCTGTTTCACCCGTAATCACACTCATTCCATTTGTAAAATCTATGATACAAGATTCGAATAATACATAATCTTTTACTGACAATTGTTCAATCACAAAACCACCTCAAGTCTACTTATTATTTTAACTTAAATTCAAAGGAAAATAAATGATTATCATCACGGGTGAAGCTGTAAATAAAAAAATAAGAATATCTTCACATTAAGATATTCTTAAATCTTTAGCATACACCATATATTCTTGATTGCCACTTCTTCCTTCTAGAATACTTGGCATGGCTTCAACGCTTTTATAATATTGAAATAAAAATGCTTTTACATCTTCTACAATCTGTAAGGCAAGCTTCGAATTTTTTAGAACACCATGCTTATTCAAAGCAGCAGGCCCACATTCAAATTGAGGCTTTACCAAAATCGCAATATGAGATATGGATAATACATGCAATACATGTTTTAAAATGGTCTTACAAGATATAAAACTTACATCCATACACATAAAATCTATGGGTTCATCAAACCAGTCAGGCACAATTTCTCTTGCGTTATGCCCTTCCATTTTTACAACACGACAATCTTGGTCTAATTCTTTTGCGAGTTGTAAATGACCAACATCAAGCGCATATACTTTTTTAGCGCCATAACGAAGACAAACATCTGTAAAACCACCTGTACTTGCTCCAATATCCAGTACAACTTGATTTGAAATATTGACATTGTATTTGTCAAGACAACCCTTTAATTTAAAAGCACCACGCGACACAAATTCATCCTGGGTATGTGTTACGACAATATCATCTTCATCACTCACTAAATAACTAGCTTTCGTGATTACTTTCCCATTGACACTGATTTTCCCTTCTTTAATCATATCCTGTGCTTTTGCACGGCTAGATATCGTTTTAAGTAAAGCTTTATCTAATCGTATCTTATCCATGTTTTTCTAATTCCTCAAATAAACATTCGGTGCTAATACCTTCTTGAATACGCAAAGAACGAATCGAACCATGACATACATAGTGATCCTCAATACCTATTATATGAATCTTTTCATCAAGTGTATTTATATATTCTAAAATAGCACTTGAAAGTCCTCCAATTTTAACATCTGTTTCATAAATTGTAATCGAAAGATCCATCTTTAATAAATCTTTCATCATAACTTCATCTATAGGCTTGAAGAAACGTGCATTGACAACCAATAAACCCATTTTATTTTCTCTTGCCTTATTGATCACATGATCAACGTCTGGACCATACGTAATCACAATTTGTGTTGGAGTTCCAACCACAAATTTTTCCCATGAACCAATCGGAATCAATGAATACGATTTATTTTTGGCATACAACGCATTTCCTCTAGGATAACGAATGCAGAATGGTTTTTTCGAATCAAAAGCTGTATAAATCATATTTTGAGCTTCTTTAGCATCTTTTGGTTGTGACAAAATCAAATTCGGAACACTTCTAAGCATCGCAATATCAAATACACCTTGATGGGTTTCACCATCATCTCCAACTAAACCACAACGATCGATTCCAATCACAACGCCAACATTCATTCTAGCCATATCATGATTGACTTGATCATAAGCTCTTTGAAGGAAAGAAGAATAAATACTGACAAATGGTTTTAAACCACCTAGTGCCATTGCACAAGCCATTGTTACGGCATGTTGTTCTGCAATACCACAATCAAAGAAACGATCTGGAAAATGTTTTTGAAATTCTAACAACTTACTTCCCTGCGCCATAGCCGGTGTAATCGCAACAATCGTTTTATCTTTTTCGGCAAGATCCATGACCGTATTAGAAATAACTTGGGACCAAGAAATTTCATTTGGAGGAAGAAGACTTAAGGATTTACCTGTAGCCACATCAAAAGGACTTACACCATGCCATTTTCCAACTTTATCTTGCTGTGCATATTTATAACCCTTACCCTTTTGTGTTAATACATGAACTACAATAGGACCATCATGTTCTTTGGCAGCTTCAAATACCTTAATTAAACTTTGAATATCATGACCATCAACAGGCCCCATATAATCTAAATTAAACTCTTTAAATAAAGGTGCATCAATCACTCCGTCTTTGATTTTGTCTCTAAAATGAGACAGTGTGCTTAATACATTACTACCTAATTTATTCGATTTTAAGTTATTCTTTACATCATGTTTTAAATCAATATATAAATGTGAAGCACGAATATCCGTTATACGTTTTTCAACTCCGCTATAATTCTTAGAAATTGACATATTATTATCATTAAATATAATGACCATCTTTTTTTGTTTAGAACCAATATCATTTAATGCTTCAAGTGCCATTCCACCTGTTAATGAACCATCTCCAATAAGGGCAATGACATTATAATCCTCCTGTTTTAGATCGCGTGCAATCGCATAGCCGAGTGCTGCCGATAAAGAGGTTGAAGAATGCCCAGCTTCCCAACAATCATATTTACTTTCACTACGCTTTTGGTAACCTGAAAGACCACCTTTTTTGCGTAATGTCGCAAATTGTGTGGATCTTCCAGTTAATATTTTATGTGTGTAACATTGATGTCCAACATCAAAAATCATTTTATCTTTAGGTGAATCAAAGACATAATGCATAGCCACTGTGACTTCAACAATGCCTAAGTTACTTGATAAATGACCACCTGTTTTTGAGATTGAATCAATTAAAAAAGCTCGAATATCACTACACAATTGTGTAAGCTCATCGATTGTCAAATCCTTGATTTGACGTGGTGATTCAATATCATACACTTGACTAATCTTTCTCATTTTATAACCCTCGTTAAAAAACTAGTCCGCTAAAGACTAGTCTTAGCTATTATTAATATACCCCTTTTTTCAAAGAAATTCCATATATCAATATGTACGCTTTAATAAAGTATCCAATACTTTTGTTAGTGAAGTTACATCACAACTGACTTTATCTAATGATTTACGAATGGTTTCATCATAACTTTTAACCATATCTTTAGCTCCTTCAAGACCTAATAAAGATACAGCTGTTACTTTATGATTATCTTCATCACTCAATGATTTTCCAACCACTTCTTCACTTCCAACAACATCTAAAATATCATCTTGCATCTGAAATTCCAACCCTAACACAAGACCAATCTTACGGAAATGGTCAATGTCGTCAAATTTATTCGCTAAAATACAACCACATACTAAAGGCAAAGTTAATAATTTACTTGTCTTATAGTGATCAATTTCTTGCAAAAGGGCAAATGTTGGATTTGTATCATTTTCAGCCTGCAAATCTAATGTTTGACCATAGATCATACCATCAATACCTGCATACCAAGAAAGTGCTTTAACTAATGCCACTTTTTGTTTCGCACTACATTCACTATCAAGTACGACTTCAAAAGCTTTGGTAAGTAGTCCATCCCCTGCAAGAATAGCCGTTGCCTCATCATAGGCTTTATGACAACTCGGTTTACCACGACGCAAATCATCGTTATCCATAGCTGGAAGATCATCATGTACTAATGAATAAGTATGAATCATTTCAATGGCACAAGCACAAGGATATCCAACATGAGCATCCATTCCATAGCCTTCTAGTACAGAAAACAACAACATAGGACGTACTCTTTTTCCACCATTCATTAATGAATAAGCCATCGCATCTTTTGTACGACTATCATCATTTTCTTGTACACGTACTAATAGATAATCTTCAAATTCTTTATTCATCAACATCTTGATTCACCTCCATCAACTGATCCATTTTCGTTTCAAATTTCTTTAATTGTTTCTCACATTGAGCACTTAACTTTAAACCCTCTTCAAATAATGACATTGCCTCTTCAAGTTCTAATTCATTATTATTAAGTAAAGCCACAATTTCATCTAATCGTTTCATGGCTTCTTGAAATTTCAATTGTTTTGCGGCCATTTTATTCCTCCTTGCACGATGCAATACGAGATGTTATTACACCATCATGCACTCTAGTTATCATTATATCATCACTTTTTACATCATGGATACTTTTAACAACTTTATCTTCCACTTTAGAAATACTATACCCTCTTGAAAGCACTTTTAAAGGCGAATAGGCATCCAATAAAGCACAATCACGCATGAGTAGATGTCTTTTCTCTTGAATTTTATTTTGCATACTAACTTCAAGTTTTTCAGGAATTATAGAAAGTTTTTGTTTGGAATCTTTAAGAATTTGACTCATATTAAAAGCAAGTTGATCCTTATAATTCTTAATTAAATTCATCTTTTGAAGTTCTAAAGAAAGTGCATGTTCCATTTGTGTATGATATGCATCCAATTTTAATTGTTTATCTACAATAAAAGCTTTTGGATCTTTTAAATACGGATGACTCTTGTACTGTTCTAATTTTGATTTATAGCCATTTAAAATCAAAGACATATTTCGATAAAGCAATTCTTTATCTTTTGCAATTTTATTCATCACATCATATTGATCGAAAGTAACCCATTGAGCTGCTGCTGTAGGCGTAACACTTCTATGATCGCATACTAAATCACATAGAGTTGTATCTACTTCATGGCCTACACCACTGACAATATATGTATTTAAGTTATAAATTGTCTTTATAAGTTCTACATCGTTAAAACAAAACAAGTCCTCAAAACTTCCTCCACCACGAACAATCAATAAGGCATCATGTCCAAAAGTATCTGCCTTTTTCAAAGATTGAATCAAACTTTTAGGCGCAAAATTACCTTGCACTAAACTAGGGTATAAAGTGACTTTCATCATCGGCCAACGCTTTTGAATTGTAGACAAGACATCTTGTAATGCAGCAGTACCTGCGCCTGTAATTACACCAATATTTTCAATATATTCAGGTTTAGCTTTTTTGTGATTCGCATCAAAATAACCAGCTTTTAAAAGATCTTGTTTTCTCTTTTCAAACTCTAAATAAAGATCTCCTAAACCATCTTGTTTCATTTGACGAATGACAAGCTGTAAACTTCCTCTTTGTTCATATACATTAATGCTTCCTGAAACTAAAACGCGCATGCCTTCTTGTACATTAAAATTTAATCGCGATACATAGCTTGAAAACATAACACAACTCATTTCACCACTTTTATCTTTTAAAGAAAAATAATAGTGGCCAGACCTATGTTTTGTCAGGTTGCTGATTTCACCTTGAATCCAGATACCGTCTAGATCCATAGTTTGTGTTAATATATTTTTAATACGAGCAATAACACTTGAAATACTTACAACCATTTCATTTCTCATAGTTGATCAAGAACTCCATTTAATAATTTGTATGAGTTGTCATCGCAATATTTTTTTGCCAGTGTTATAGCTTCATTAATGACAACGGCCTTTGGCGTATCGTTAGCCAAAATTTCCTGGAAAGAAATTAATAAAATAGCTTGTTCTAACATACTTAAACGATCAAAATCCCAATCGTCTCGTAATAATTCATTGATTTTTTGTTCAAATGCTTCTTTGTTTTCGATTGTTCCCATTGTTAAACTGTATAAATATCCATCAATGTCATTTGAACCTTTCATTACGTCAAATACACATTTACGAATATCCTTTCCTAATAATAAGTGTTGATACACACTTTGCATCGCAACTACACGTTGTTCATGTCTATTCATTTACATTTCTCCTTCTCTATATGGTACACGAGCACTTGGTACTACATCACTTGCAGGTAGTGCGTGCACGTCTTGATCATCAAAAAATATATTGGCGCCAAAACAAGCTAAGACATCTGCTTTTTTAGCACCTTGCATAAAGAATACTTCATCTACGACAATATTCCATGCTCTTAAAGTCTTAATCACACGAACTCCCGTATCTTTATTTCGGGCTGTGACTATAGCTGTTCTTAATACATTTAAATCTTTCGTTTCATTTTGAAGCCAAGATAAACTCTTTAATAACGAAGCCATAGGACCTTTTTTTAAGGCCACATCTTGATTTAGAATTTCATTTTCAGTAAAAGCTTCTAAACCATGTTCCTGATAGATCTTTTCAGATTCTGCCGAAAATAATACGGCATCTGCATCAAAGGCAATACGAATCTGATGATCTGGAAAGTTATATTTTGTATCTCTGGCATAGATCATACCGGCCGCAAAACCAGCATGGATCGCATTCGATACATCATTTTCATTACATGACAAGAATAAATCGACACCAAAAGCCGATAAATAACGACTGATGTCTTCTCCACCACTTAAAACCATACGACCAATATCCATATCATAGTGCTCAAGTGAATGGATTATACGTAATGACGTATCCGCACTATTTCTAGACATAACGATTACTTCAACCAATTTTCGTTTAGCTAGTTTATTGATGTTTAATAAGTTTTTTACTAACCCAAAACCACTTCCAGGACTTAATACATCATTTTCATGAACTATTTGATATTCACGATATGCATCCAATCCTTCTTTTTCAAAAACTTCATTTTCTTTTTCCAAATTAAACAAAGCCCTTGAACTAATACCTACCACAAGATAATTTTCAAAAGATACACTCATAAATTTAAAAAAAGGAAACCTTTGAAAGATTTCCTTAAAAAATAAATCCAGTAACCTGAATTTCGATGGCTTCAGGTTTAAAGTCTGTCATATAAGAAATACTTTCAAAGATCTTGTTTTGTAGATTTAAACATACATCACTCACATTTGCCTTGTGATTGACTTTAACAGGAATGGATAATGTCAATTTATTATCATCCACTTTTGTGACAATTCCCGTCTTAAATGGTTTTGTTCCTTGGGCAATTTGAACGTTTTCATCTTCTTCAATTACATTCTGTGCAATTGTTGAAAAAACTGTCTTATTTAAAGAAATAACACCATATTCATTACCTGGTTCTAGTTCAATATATTCTTTCGCCATAATTTCACCTTCACTTCTCTTTTAGTATATCAAAAAAGTGATTTAAACTCAAAAACTTTCGCATCCCAAAGTACAGCTGTTTTTTGAACATACATCTTTTCACGTGAAATCACTTTTTTACAAGTAATAATATCACTCTCTAATTGTTTCTTTAACTCTTCAAACCCATTAAAGCGAATTTCATTTCGTGTCTTTTTTAAGAAAAAGAAACGAACTCTTTGATCATAAATGTCTTGATCAAAATCAAAGATATGTGCTTCAATCGAAACTTTTTTATTTTCAAAAGTCGGATTGTTTCCTACATTGATCATAGCTCCATAAAATATATCATTCACACAAACAAAGCCTGCATAAACACCACTAGATGGAACTAAATAATCAGCATTTGCCCCAAGATTTGCGGTAGGAAATTTTAATAAGGTGCTTCCCCTTTTGAAACCATGTTCAATGATTCCTTCAATCGAATACATATACCCCAATAGTTCATTGGCCAAATCGATTTTGCCACTTTGAATCAACGGCTCAATACGACTTGATGAGATCTTTTCATTTTTTGAATTCACACTATCAATCACAGATACATTGAAATAATCTTGATTTTGTAAAGTATGAACATTCCCAGAATTTTTAGAAGCATATTTAAAATCAAAGCCACAAGTGATATGACATACATTCATCTTTTGTAACAAGAGGTGAAATGCATCTACATCTAAAGCGGCAAAATCTTTAGAAAAAGTAATAACATACATCACTTCAATTCCCATTGCATTTGCCAAATGAATTCGATCTTCAAGTGTAGTGATATGCCTACATACGCGATCTGGAAAGAAGATTTTCCAAGGATCTGGATCAAATGTAATCAATCCACTTTGAACGCCCAATTCTTTTGCCTTCAAAATACAATTGTCTAACAACGCTTGATGCCCCGTATGTAAACCATCGAAGAAGCCAATACAACAAGAGCTTTTTAATAAATCTTTTGGAACATTCAAATAATCAATACGAATCACTTCCATTACCATAGACCTCTTTTACTTTTAAATAAGCCTTCACGCTCTTTTTCATAAATTGCGATAGGCTTTCCTGCATCTAAGATACAAACTTCATTGTTGGAATTATCTAAGCGGATACGTTTTCCCTGATACACGTCTTCAATCGGCTGATAATTGATTTTATCCAAATGATCCAATACATAAATTGAAGGATATAAGATAGGCTCTTGTGTTTCTAAATCTTCTAGAGTCTGTGCCTGATCAATTGTAAAGCGTCCCACTTTAGTTCGTCTTAAGCTTTTCATACAACCCAAATTATTTGTGTTTAAAGCCAAATCTCGACAAATACTACGAACATACGTTCCACTTGAACAAGCCACTCTAAAACGATAATCCCCTAAATCTTCCATTGAATAGATTTCAATATCGCTATAGACTTTAGGAACTTCAAGCCCCTCTCTTTGATAATCCATTAATTTTTTACCATTCACTTTTTTATTTGAAGTTTTTGGCACCAATTGATGGTTCTTTCCAACAAATTTTTGTAGTTCTTCTGAAAAAGAAAAATCCAAATTCACCTCTTTTTCAGCTTCTACTTCACCCCAAATATCATCGGTAGAAGTGCTTTTTCCAAATTCAATCTGACCAATATATTCTTTATCTGTATCACTTAAAAACTGAAGTAACTTACAAGACTTTCCACAAAGAACCACCAAAACACCTGTTGCATTAGGATCTAATGTTCCAGTGTGTCCAAATTTTTTTTGTTTATATTTTTTTCGAAGCCAATTTACAACATCATGGCTTGTCATACCATACGGTTTATCAATAATTAAAATTCCATCCATAATTTCACCTTTTATATTCTACTTGTTTTTAAAGGCACTTGCAACTATGCACATTTCATACTAAAATGTCAAGACTTGTATTCTATTATGAAGTTCGCTATTATAAAAATGCCTAAGGACATTAATTTTTCCTACACTCGAGATAAGGGAAATCGGATGTTGAATTGTTGTGTTGAAGACCCGCTACGCGTGGGGATCCTAATGCTGTTCACAGATTACCCACCTGTACTTAACAGGGAAAGATCTCATGTTCTTAGGCTTTTTAAATAGGTAAAAAGTATGAACGCAAAAGAAGAATTTATTCAAATCTATAAAGAAAATATCCATCGTGAAGGTGCCGATGCCTTTCTAGAATTTCTAGAAGGACCTCACTCTGATTTTTTTACAGCACCTGCAAGCACACGTTTTCATGGCAACATTAAAGGTGGCCTATGTGCGCATAGTATGCATGTCTATCATTGTTTAAAGGATTATCTAGATAGACAAAGAGTAAAAGAAATTTATAAGATGAGCTATAGTGATGAAACCATTGCGCTTGTCGCCTTACTTCATGATGTATGTAAGATCAATGTCTATAAAAAAGGTACAAGAAACAAAAAAATCGATGGGCAGTGGCGGCAAGTGGATGTATTTGAATTTGAAGATGACATTCCTTTTGGTCATGGTGAAAAAAGTGTATACATGATTCAACCATTTATGCGCATAACACGAGAAGAAGCGTTTGCGATTCGTTATCATATGGGATTTTCTGGAAGTGATCCTGTTAATAATGTGGGGAAAGCTTTTGAGATGTTCCCTTTAGCCTTTGCGTTAAGTACTGCCGATATGGAGGCTACATATTTTTTAGATGAACAAGTCTAGATGACTTGTTTTTTTTACGAAAAAAATGCAGTACCTAAGTACCGCATATAAGCCTATCTTTCAACCTATTTCATCTTAACATCTTTTCCATGATGAGCTAATCCTATATAAATCACTTTTTCTTTTAAATCAAACGAGTAATTTTTAGATTGAATCTGTTCAATTGCTTCATTTGTTAGATTATCAAGATCGGATTCTAAATTTTTAGAAGTACCTTTTAAATATTTAAATTCCAATACAAAAGAAGTAGATTTACTATATTTTGCCTTTAATACAAGGTCAAAACGTCCTTTTCCAGCTTCCCTATTGCTTATAATTTCATAATCTCTAGATAAACATAAACACATCCCAAGCATCATCATATGATAGCTATTTTCATTCTTTAAATCATGATAACTAGGTAACATTAAGATGTTTTTATATTCTTTGATAAATTCATCCGGTTGTTCTTGAATCAAGAAACGTAATAGTCGATTTAATTGTCCTTCATTTAAGGAAAGATAATATTCAGTTAAATTTCTAAAATCTCTATTCACTTCCTGATTTGGAATTCGAATGCGATAGAAGCTATCCGTAATATCAATGGCTTTATCTATTGTTAAATATCCCGCATTCACAAATAATCCCCATAAATTTGGAGTGCTTTTCACTTCATAGAAGCTAGTTTGCGTATTGACTTGTGTATCTAAATATCCATTTTTGATTAAATCTTCATATTGATCTTTATAATCTAAATCTGCATTCTTGATATTCTCTTTAATCATTGTATTTGCACTTGTATTGATCCAATATGGAATTAATTCTTTCTTTTGAGCGTAATTTAATATAGACCAAGGATTATATATATCAATACTTCCGATTTTGTATCCGTCATACATAGATTTAACATCATCATTTAAAGTTAAACCATACGTATTTAACAATTGATTAACTTCATCTGTATTAAACCCAAAATACTCACTATAAGCAGTATCGAGTACCGAATTCACATCTAAATTATTCAGATCACTAAAAATATTTTCTTTCGCAACTCTTTGAATTCCAGTAAGTAGTGCATATTTTAAACAATCCGATGTTTTTAAAGAATTATGAAGTAAACCTGATAATCCACCTCGTAATTCTTCATAGCAGTCATTCACGTGAGCTTCAATAAATGGTGTATCGTATTCATCTATGAAAACCATGACTTGTTTATTATAGTAAGCATAGAGTCTTTCCATCAAGAATGATAATGCATCATTGATTCCATTTAAATTATTACTGTGAAAATCCATTAAATTAGATTCAATATAATCATGTTCTTTTTGATCGTATCTATTTAAATTTTTAAAAACATATTCATATTTTGCCCATTCGCTTAGAATTTGTTTTTTTATAGTTGTGATAATAGATTCTCTATCTCTTTTCGCATTCGCAAACGAAATAAAAATAGTAGGATATCGATTCATTTCGTTTATATAGTCAGAATTCATGATCACTGTATTTTCAAATATATATTTAGAATCTTTTGTAACATCAAAAAAAGAAGCCATCATAGACATGTTTAGAGTCTTTCCAAAACGCCTAGGACGCGTAATCAATGTGACTTTGCTTTTTCTTTCTAAAAATTCCTGAATCATATTGGTCTTATCAACAAAATAATAGTTATTAATTCTGAGTTCTTCAAAATTTGAAATGCCAATTGGAATTGCCTTCATCTATATCACCACCTATATAATTATAGCAGAAATACGAAAAGACAGGAAAAAATCCTGTCTTACTTTGTTTCAATACCTAATTCTTTTAATTGTGTTGGATCTACTGGACTTGGTGCCTGTGCCATTAAATCCGATGCACTTGCTGTTTTAGGGAATGCCACTACATCACGAATGTTGTCTGTACCCGCTAAAATCATTGTTAAACGTTCTAGACCGATACCTACACCTCCATGAGGTGGAGTTCCATATTGGAACGCATCCATAAACCAGCTGAATTTTTCATGTGCTTCTTCTAAAGTCATACCAATGGCTTCAAAGACTTTTTCTTGAAGTTTTTGATCATGAATACGAATTGAACCTGATAATAATTCATATCCGTTTAATACTAAGTCATAAGCTCTAGAATAACAATGTGCTGGATCCGACATCAATTTATCGACATCTTCTAAGTTAGGAGATGTAAATGGATGGTGAGCCGCTACATAACGGTTTTCATTTTCATCATATTCAAACATAGGGAAATCAGTAACCCATAAGAATTCATAGGCATCCTTGTTAATCAAATCTAAATCGTGACCTAATTTCACACGCAATGCACCTAAAGATGTTTGCGCCACTTTCTTTTTATCCGCTACAAAGAATACAATATCGTTTTCTTCAATATTTAACATTGTACGTAACGCTTCTTTTTCAGCATCTGACAATACTTTTGTGACACTACCCGCAAAACCTTCAGATGTTAATTTTAAGTTGGCAAGTGCTTTTGCACCATATACCTTTACATAATCTTGTAACTTATCTAATTGTTTTCTTGAGAACTTATCGGCCCCATTTTTAACATTCATAGCCTGAATGATGCCACCTTCATTCAAACAATTTTCAAACACTTTAAATTCAGTATTTGCGAAGACCTCACTCACATTATATAAAAGCATGTCAAAGCGTAAATCTGGTTTATCTGAACCATATTTTTCCATACAAGTATCATAAGGGATACGTTTAAATTCTGGTAATTCAATGCCTTTGATATCTTTGAAGATTTCTTTCATTAAACCTTCCGTCATTGACCAAATGTCTTCTTCATCCACAAAACTCATTTCAATATCGATCTGTGAGAATTCAGGTTGACGGTCTGCTCTTAAATCTTCATCTCTAAAACAACGTGCAATCTGGAAATAACGATCCATTCCACCAACCATCAATAGTTGTTTATATAATTGAGGCGATTGTGGAAGTGCATAGAATTCACCTTTACTAATACGACTAGGCACTAAATAGTCACGAGCCCCTTCTGGTGTAGAACGACATAAAATAGGTGTTTCCACTTCTGTAAAACCATATTTAGCTAAGTAGTTACGAACTAATAAAGTAATACGATTTCTTAAAATTAAATTCTTTTGAAGAACAGGTCTTCTTAAATCCAAATAACGATATTTTAAACGCGTATCCTCTAATGCATCTGTTTCATCCGCAATGATCATAGGTGTCGTGATTGCTGTATTGACGATTTTTACTTCACTAACTACAACTTCAATTTCACCTGTTTCAAGTTTAGGATTCTTGTCTTTTCTTTCTACAACAGTACCCTTTACTTGAAGTACATATTCATTACGTACATCACTGATTTGTGCTGCAATATCTTCATTGAATACAAGTTGTGTAATACCATAACGATCTCTTAAATCAATGAAAACCAAAGCTCCAAAGTTTCTACGTTTACTTACCCAGCCACATAAAGTGACTTCTGAATTTACATCTTGAAGACGCAATTCACCATTATTGTGTGTTCTATACATTTTTATTCTCCTTCATGCTCGTGATGATGATGACTTTCTTCTTCTAAAACAGAGTCAACATAAGGAATCAATTTCTCGACTTCGATTGATTCTTGTTCTTTATGCGCAATATTTTTTACTGTGACTTTCTTTTCTTCCAATTCCGATTTACCAATTAAAATCGCAAGTTTGGCCTTTGAACGATCCACAGCCTTAAATTGTGCCTTAAAACTTCTTTCCATCATATCCATATCACAACGATATCCATAAGCTCTAAGCGAAGTTAAAACTTCAAACGCATATGTTCTAGCTTCTGGATCTAGACACATTACATAGGCATCTAATGCAGGCTTTGTTTCAAGTTCAATACCTTCTGCTTCTAAAGCAATCAACAAGCGTTCCATACCTAAGGCCCATCCAATACCACTCATGCCTTCTGGTCCACCAAAGTATGAAATCAATCCGTCATAACGTCCTCCTGCTAAAACAGTTGATTGTGCACCCATTTCTGAATTCATAGATACAATTTCAAATACAGTATGCGTATAGTAATCTAATCCACGAACCAATTTATCATCAACTTCATATGGAATTTCGAGTTTATCTAATAATTCACATACTGTTTTGAAATATTCTTGGCTTGCCTCATTTAAGTAATCCGACATCTTAGGTGCATTTTTCATACATTCATGATCGTGATCCACTTTACAATCCAAAATACGTAATGGATTTTGTTCATAACGACGTTTACAATCCCCACACAATTCATCGACATAAGGTGCAAAATATTCTTTTAATGCACTACGATAGTTTGCACGAGATTCATCATCACCTAAAGTATTTAAACATACTTTAATATCATTTAATCCCAATGATTTAAGAATTGAGAATGCAAGTACGATCGTTTCGACATCGACATAAGGACTTTTTACACCCAATGCCTCTACACCAAATTGATTAAAGATACGCATTCTACCTTTTTGAGGACGTTCATGTCTTGACATAGGACCCATATAATAGAATTTTGCGGGTAGATCTGGATTGGCGTACATTTTGTTTTCTACAAAACTACGAACCACTCCAGCTGTACCTTCTGGACGTAATGTTAATGATGTTTTTGAGTTTTCAAGTTTAAAAGTATACATCTCTTTGTTTACCATATCACTTGAGTCATTTTCTCTTTTGAAGACTTCTGTATGCTCAAAAATTGGTGTACGAATTTCATCATAATTGTACATGTAACAAAAGCTTCTTAATGTTTGTTCAAGAGCTTGCCATTTGTAAGAATCAGATCCAAATACATCCTGACAACCTCTAGGAATTTGATATGCCATGCGTTTTCCTCCTTTAAATAAACAAAAAAACGCCCTGATATAAGGACGTTTTAAACGCGGTACCACCTTATTTTATACGTAAAGTATACACCTCAAGTCTTAACGCGACCAACGGTTGGTTTTTGTCCAACTCCTCCAAAGTGTCCCAATAAGTATTCTACGAAAATTTTCACCAACCATTTTCTCTCTACAGTATATCCTTATCTTCTTCTTTTTCTTAGGATTAATTATTCAGCTTCATCTAGATTTGAAACGTTATGATATACATTTTGTACATCATCCACTTCATCTAGTAAAGTTACTAAACGTTTGAATAAAGTTAAATCTTCACCATGAAGTTCAACCTCTTCATTTGGAATCATCTTATCTTCTAAGACTTCAAATTTAACATCTGGAATCAATTTTTCAACAACAACTTTTGCGTCATCCAATTGTGTTGGATCTACCGTAATTGTCATATATCCTTCTTCGATTTCAATGTCATTTAATTCAATTTCAGCATCTAATAAAGCATCCATCATAGCTTCTTCATTATCATATTGAATAACGATCACACCTAAGTGTTCATATCCAAATGATACAGATCCACCTACACCTAATTTAGCGTGTGATTTATTGAAACAAGCTCTTAAATTGGCAATTGTACGGTTCGCATTATCTGTTAAACAATCGATAATGATTGTAGATCCTGCACCTTGGCCAAAACCTTCATAACGAGCACTTGAATAACTTTCATCTGCACTACTTTTTGCCTTTTCGATTGCACGTTTGATTACGTCAGCAGGCACATTGTTGGCCTTAGCACGATCAATGGCTTTCTTTAAAGTTTGGTTCATATCTGGATTTGGGTCACCGTTCTTTGCAGCAACTAAAATCTCTTTAGAATATCTAGAATAAATTTTTGCTTTCGCATTGGCAGTTTTCTGCATTGCGGCAGCACGTACCTCAAAATGTCTTCCCATAGATTTATCACCTTTCAATATATTTTTTACAGTTTTTAATTATAACAGTCAAAACCAAATTATTCAACCTTGGCATAACGTTCAATAATTTTTTGAACTAAAGGATTACGAACTACATCACTATTTTCTAAGTGAATGATCGAAATACCATCTATATGATCCAAGATCGTACAAGCTTGCATCAAGCCCGAGTCTTTTTTCTTGATCAAATCAATCTGTGTAACATCCCCTGTCACAACCATCTTACAATTTTTACCCATACGTGTTAAAAACATCTTCATTTGTGCACAAGTCGCATTTTGAGCTTCATCCAAAATCACAACGGCATCATTTAATGTACGACCACGCATAAAAGCTAAAGGCGCAATTTCAATCACTTGTTTTTCTACATATTTTTCAACCGTTTCTAAACCAAGCATTTCATTTAGCGCATCATATAAAGGTCTTAAATAAGGATCGACTTTTTCTTTCATGTCACCCGGTAAAAAGCCTAATGATTCACCCGCTTCAACTGCAGGACGTGTAAGAATAATTTTTTCAACACGTTCACTTTTAAGCATATTTACCGCATACGCAACCGCTAAATAGGTTTTACCCGTACCCGCAACACCAGTCGCAAATACAATTTCATTATGACGCATCGCATCACATAAAATAGCTTGTCCAATTGTCTTTGGATATATCATTTTTCCTGTTTTTGTCTTACATACAGCTTGTAGCTGATGCGCTTTAAAATCTTTCAAACGATTCTTAAAAGCCAACGAACAAATATAATTCACATCTTGGCTATTTAAACGATGTTGCGTATCAATGATTGAAAAACAAGCATCAATCACTTCTTCGACCTTATGTGTATCTAAAGTATCATTCACTTCTACTTTAATTTTTTGGTCACGAATCATAAATACAGATTTAAAGCACTTATTCAACATTTCCAAATTGGAATCTTGAAAACCTGCAAAAATCTGAATTTCTTCAAATGTTCGATCGGAACAATCAAATTCTAAAAAAGACACAAATCTCCTCCTCAAGAAAAAAATCTGCATTAAAAATGCAGATTATTTACCTCTACGTGCTTTACGTGCAGCTTCAGATTTTAACTTTCTGCGTACACCTGGTTTTACGTAAAATTCTCTTTTGCGCGCCTCAGCAAGGGTGCCATTACGAGAAACCTGACGTTTAAATCTTCTTAAAGCGTCATCAAGTCCTTCGTTTTCTTTAAGAACTACTTTTGGCATATTCACAAACCTCCCTTCCCAAGATTAGCAAAAATATTATATCAAAGATTTCGTATAATGCAAGTCTATTTATAAAATTTTAACCTAAATCTGCCTGAATACACTCTTTAGCCGCTACATTATCGCCTACCCAAGGAGCTCTTCCGTTCTCCCGATAAATAAAGCTTTCATCTCCTTTACCAAGAAGTAAAACAGTATCACCTTCTTGAGCTGAACTAATAGCTTGATGAATTGCTTCATAACGATCTTGTACAAATACATGTAATGTATTTTGAATTCCAGACTTAATTTGATCTGCAATTTCTTTTGGATCTTCATCACGAGGATCATCTTCCGTAACAATAATATAATCACAGTATTTATCGGCTAATTCACCAAATACTTTACGCTTATGTACGTCACGTTTACCTGCAGAACCAAACACCGCAATCAAACGATGTCCTGGCATTGTGATACTTCTTCCAAACTGCATCATCTTTTCCATACCATCTGGAGTATGCGCAAAATCAACGATCACATTGTATGGCTGACCACAATCAATACGTTCCATACGACCTTCTACTTGTGCAATATGACTGCATTTTTCAATAATTTTATCTAAATCATAACCCGTTTCATTTAAAGCAGACACAGCAGCAAGTAAGTTATATACATTGAAATTACCCACCAAATTAGTCTTAACTGGGTACATATGACCTGAGTATACTAAATCAAATTGTGTTCCTTGTGAACTCATCTTAATATTAATAGCACGATAATCCGCTTCTTTATTAATACCATAAGATACAACACGTGCTTTGGAGCAATCTTTTAATGCCTCATATTTTTCATCATCACGATTTAAAACAGAAACACCATTTTCTTTGACAAGATTTTTAAACAACAAGCTCTTTGCCTCAAAATAATTTTCCATTGTTCCATGAAAATCTAAATGATCATATGTCAAATTGGTAAAGATTGCGCAATCAAATGAAATACCATCCACACGATGTTGAGCTAATCCATGACTTGATACTTCTAATGCGCATGCCTTCATACCCACACGAACCATATCGGCTAGTTTAGATTGTAAAAAAAGTGCATCAGGTGTTGTTAAATTTGGCTGCAGTTCAATATCCCCATATTTAATCGCAATGGTACCAATATAACCACATGGCGTTTTATCATCGATCATGTCACGAATGATATTTGTGATTGTTGATTTTCCATTTGTCCCAGTAACACCATACATTTTTAGTTTATCACTAGGCTTGGCATAGAAAATACGAGCCACCTTATTCATCGCATCATTAACATCTTCTACACGAATATAAACAGCACCAGGCGCCATATTCAATAATTCTTTAGAATGAACAATACATACGGCTCCATTTTTTATGGCAGAATCAATAAAGTCATGTCCATCATTTGTAAGGCCAGGTAAACAGAAATAGATATTTCCAGGTCTTACTGTTCTTGAATCAAAGCTTAAGCCTGTAATATTCACTGTAGGTGCATTTTTAAATAGTTTGCTTAATCGCATACTTAATCCTTCTTTCCATAGTACGTACCATCTTCAATACGTTGCCATTCGAATGTGATTCTACCACTAATTGAAGTATCACTCAATATCTTACAAGGATGATATTGATTTGTATAACCCGTATAATAGCCATCTTGTTGTCTTTCAATCAAAACTTGCACGGGGTTAAAACGTTGCATATCACGTTTTCTACATTCATTTGAAAGTTCGAGTAAACGAGCCACTCTAGCTTTGGCAATCTTACCATTGATTTCGCCCTTTAAAGTACTTGCCTTTGTTCCATTACGCTTACTATAAGGGAAAACATGGAAGAAGCTTAATTCTAGTTCGGCTAGATTTTTATACGTTGTTTCAAATTCCTCATCACTTTCTTGAACAAAACCAGCAATCACATCGGTAGAAATTGAAATATCTGGAATGCAAGAACGAATATATTCAATTTTTTCTTTAAATTGCTCAATTGTATACGGACGATTCATACGTTTTAATGTTTCGTTGCATGCAGATTGTACTGGAATATGCAAATGATGACACATACGAGAATTTTCTTGCATCAATCCAATCAACTCATCACTCACTTCTGTAATTTCGATACTTGAAATACGATAATATACATAGTCTGGTGTATTTTCTAATAAAGCTTTCATTAATTTTGCTAAATCGTATTCTCCATCAAAATATCGACCTGTATGAATACCGGTTAAAACAATTTCTGTATGCCCTTTATCACATAGATCTTTGGCAATTTGAATGACCTGCTCATGATTTAAACTACGCTCTCGACCACGCGCAAAAGGAATTGCACAATATGAGCAGAATTGATTACAGCCATCTTGTACTTTTAGAAAGGCTCGATGCATCGATTCAAAACAATGTACAGGCATCGCCTCAAAATCTTTAAACTGTGTAACTTCATGAACAACATCAATTTTTTCATGATCCTTTAATGCTTGTTGGATCAAATTCACTAATTCATTCTTTTGTTTAGCCCCAACGATAAGATCTGCATCTAATGCCTTTCTTTCTTCTTCACTTGCACATTGTACAAAACATCCTACTACAACACATAAAGCATTAGGATTCATACGTTTTGCGTAATGAATCTTTTGACGTGACTTACTAGCTGCCGTATTTGTGACAGTACATGTATTGATGATACAAATATCGCAAGCTTTTTCAGGCGATACTTGTTCATATCCTAGTTTTTCTAATTGACCAGCATAGTATTGCGATTCATACGCATTTACTTTGCAGCCGAGTGTAATAATTGAAAATTTCATTGATTCTTTATCCTTCCACATGATTTTGGTATTCAATTGCACTTAATACATAACAAGCTGCTGTTTCCGCTCGTAAAATATTTTTACCTAAAGAACAATTTTTGTAACCAAATTCATTTAATACTTGAATTTCACTTTCCTCAAATCCACCCTCAGGTCCAATACATACAGTAATGGATTTGGGATTCTCTTTTAAATAGTGTGCCATATGTTTAGAAGGATCACTCTCCTTCTCATAAGCCACCAAATTACATTCACTTTTATAATTCGACAGTTTTTTTAAAGGAATTACAGGCTCTAATTCCACCAATGTATTGCGGTTACATTGTTTTGTTGCCGCAAGTAAGATTTCATTCCATCGAGATTGTTTCTTTTCTGCCTTTTTTTCATCCAATTTAACAACCGTATTCTTCGATACAAAAGGAACGATTTTAGTTACACCCAGTTCACATGCCTTTTGAAGCATCCATTCAAATTTATCCTGTTTGATCAAAGCACAACATAATGTGATCGATTGGTTTTCTTCAAACACATCTACAATGGAATCAATGATTAAAGTGGGTTTATTTTCAACGTGTCCTAAGAAAACACCCGAATTTTTTGTGATGATACGAATCTTTTCTTTTGGTGTTGTACGAAGTACATCGAAAATATGATGTGCTTGTTTTGTATCTAATTCAATCACATCATGAATCGATAAAACCGCATCTAAATATACTTGTTTCATTACTTGTTTTCGCCTTCCATAGCTAAACGATTTAATTGTTTGATTTCATAAGGTTTTAAACGACGGTATTCACCCGCTCTTAAATCTTTAACATCTAAAAACGCAAATTTTACTCTGTGCAAACGACGAACTTCATGGCCTAATGCCAACATCATATTCTTTACCTGATGATTTTTACCTTCAGAAATAGTAAGCTCAAACTGTGTACGATTACGCGTTAAATCTTTTTGAAGCACAAACACTTTAGCCGGCTGATATTTTTCTGTTTTTGTCTTTAAACCTTTTCTTAATTGTTTGATATCATCTTCACTCAAGATACCTTGAAGATTAACAACATAGGTTTTTTCTAAATGATAACGAGGATGAATCATATGGTTACAAAATTCACCATCATTTGTCAATAATAAAACACCACTTGTGTCATAATCTAAACGTCCTACAGAGAAGATTCTTTCATTTTTAGGCATGTAGTCTAGTACCGTTTTTCTTCCCTTATCATCACTACTTGTACATAGACAACCTTTAGGTTTATTCATGATATAATAGACTTTTTCTTCTTTCGAAATCATATTGCCATTGACTTCGATGATATCTTGTTTTGATACTTTTGTACCTAATACATCACAAATTTCACCATTCACTTTGACTTTTCCATCTAAAATCAATTCTTCTGCTTTTCTTCTTGAACAAATACCCGCTTGGGCAATTACTTTTTGTAGTCTTTCCATTTTCTATTCTCCTTCAAATAATTCTTCATTATTGTTTTTTGTTTGTGGTAATTCTGGTAATTCTTTTAAATCCTCTAACTGAAAAGCATCTAAAAATTCATCCGTTACACGATATAATAAAGGTTTGCCAATCGCATCCAAACGATCTTTAGCTTCAATCAAGCCACGTGCCACTAATTTTTTTAACATCATTTCACAATTGACACCACGAATCTCTTCGATTTCCACACGAGTAATTGGTTGTTTATAGGCAATGATAGCCAAAGTTTCCATAGCCGCTTGTGATAGTGTGGGTTGTTTATATTCTTCAAATAATTGTTTTCCATAAGGATATACAAATTCTTTTGTGACGAATTTAAATCGATTCGCATATTCTACAAGTTCAATCCCTCTACTGTTGCTGCTATATTCTTCTTTTAGTGCATCTAGTAAAACGCGGATATCATCCATTTCTAAGTTTTTAAGACCAAGTATCATCTGATCTATACTTAAACCTTCTTCTCCACTTAAAAAGAGTAAGCCTTCTAATATTGCCTTCGCATTATCCATATCTACAAATCCTCTCTTGCAACCCATATCATTTGGGTTTCATCAATGGAATATGTCATCCATTTTTCATGTATTAAGTCAAGTATCGATAAAAAAGTAACGATCACCATATGTAAATTTGTACAATCGCTACAAAGATCTTTAAAAGATATCGATCCATTTATATGCTTCATTCTTTCTTTGATTTGAATGGCTCTTTCTTCTAAAGACAATTCTTTGATTGTCACCTTAGTTTCATAAGGCTGTAAAAGCTCCATACGTACAATACAATGGCGCATAGCCTTCATTAAATCATAAGGAGATTGATTTTCTAAAGTATCACTTTCAACGGGAATCTTCCATTCTTCGACTAAGCTAGAAACTGGACGAGAAAAATGGAGTTGTCTTTGATCATAACCATCTTTTAATGCAAGACTTACTTTCTTATATCTTTGATATTCCAATAAACGAGCTACCAATTGATCACGTTGATCTTCTTCATATTCTTCTATAACCTCAACGGTTTCTCTTGGTAAAAGTTTTTTCGACTTATATGCGATAAGACTAGCTAGTTCCGATAAATACTCACTGGCCACTTCCAAATGCATATTTTGCATAGCATGAATATATTCAATATATTGCGTTGCCAAAACATTCATATCCAAGTCAAAAAGATCTAATTTATTTTCTTTGATTAAATGCAGCATCAAATCCAAAGGACCTTCAAACTGATCTAATGTTATTAAAAAATCCATACTATCACCCATATTACTCATTATAACAAATTTTAAAAAGCTTTTCATCCTTTACGACTAATGTTAAAATAAGAAAACAGGAGGTTAGTCATGCGTAGAGCCATTCTCTTTTTAGTTTTTGCACTATTTTTGGCGATGGTCATCCAGCCAAATCTTAATAAACAAATCAAAGAAAAATCAAAAATCGATGTTCCCGAACAAACAGAATCGACCATTATTACCAATGATACGGTTTCAAATTCGCGTTGTAAATCAAAAGCAATCATTTGTATTGATGCGAGTCATGGAGGAAGTGATAGTGGATATACAAGCGATGGGCATACCAGTGAAAAAGATCTAAATTTGGTTATAGCCAAAAAGATTGGGGAATCCCTTTCGAGTGTTGGCTACAATGTAGTTTATACAAGAAGTGATGATTCCACACTTTCTACAGAAGAAAGAATCACTTCTATTAACTCCCAAAAGGCAAATTATTTAATTTCGATTCAAATGAATTCAAGTTCAGATTCTTTATCAAAGGGATATTCTATTTTCACACAACCCAACGATAAGATGATTCAATTGGCTAAAAACCTATCCAATACAATGAACGCAATCAACCTATCGCAATTTGAAGGTATTGATTCCGACCATTATGAAAACTTCCCTATTTTATATGATAGTCAAATTCCGGCTATCCTTTTAGAACTTGGATATTTAAGTAATAGTGATGACTATACAAAATTAGTGGATGAAACTTTCCAACAAAAAATAGCGGATGCGATTACGGAAAGCTTTTTAGCTAAAATCAATTAACACTCTTAGGAGTGTTTTTTTGTGCTATAATCTTAACGAAAAAGAGGTATTGTATGGAAGAAAAATTGATCTATAAAGGTATTATCTTTGATTTAGTTCAAAAGGATGTAAAAATCAAAGATAAAATGTATAAACGAGACATCATTCGTCATCCAGGAGGTGTGGGTGTCATTTGTATCATCGATGGCAAGATTTTACTTGTACGACAAGAGCGTCCGGCAATTGGTAAAGAAACACTTGAAATTCCTGCAGGTAAACTCGAATATGGTGAAGACCCCATGGAATGCGGACTTCGTGAACTAAACGAAGAAACAGGCATGGCCTGTGATAAATTAGAACTATTATTAAGTTTTGTATCAACACCAGGCTTTTGTGATGAAAGAATTTGGATCTATAAAGCCATCCATCCAAGAATGGCAGATGTTAAACTTTCTTTAGATGAAGATGAGGAAATCGATACTCTATGGTTGGATTTAGAAACGGCTTATGAATATACAAGAAATGGAAAAATTGATGATGGAAAGACTGTCATTGCGATTAGTCAAATGATGGCAGAAAGGAAATAAGATTATGAATTTTGTGGTGATTTCACCAAACTATCCAGAAAGTTACTGGATGTTTTGTAGGGGGTTAAAAGAAAATGGGGCTAAAGTATTGGCTATCGTAGATACTCCATACAACCAATTAAAACAGGAATTAAAAGAGTATTGTGATGAAATCTATGTTGTGAAAAGCTTCCATGACTATGATGAAATGATTAAGGCATGTGGCTATTTTACATTTAAATATGGAAAAATCGACTGGATTGAATCCAATAATGAAGCTTGGCTTGATTTAGATGCACGTCTTCGTGATGATTTTAATGTAAAAACAGGTTTTTCATTAGAAAGAATCGAAGAGCTTCAATCGAAGTCACAAATGAAAAAATATTATAAAGAAGCCAACGTCCCAGTAGCTGATTATAAAGTATTACATACACTTCAGGATGGCTTAGATTTCGCGGATAAAGTTGGATATCCACTTGTTATGAAGCCAGATCATGGTGTAGGTGCAAGTATGACTTATAAAATCATGAATGCCGAACAATTAGAATCTGTTTATATGCAGACAAAAGATCATGTTATGATTTTAGAACAATATATTGATGGAGATGTTTTTACATTAGATGGGATTTGCGATAAAAACGGAGATATTCGCTATCTAAATAGTTTAGAATATGTTGGTAACTGCATGGATTCTGTGCTTTATCAACAAAGTATTGGATGCTTCACAACACTCGAAATCAGTGATGAATGTCGTGATATTGTTCAAAGAACGATTCATGCTTTTAAAATCAAGAATCGTTTCTTTCATTGCGAATTCTTCCGATTGAATCATGATGTACAAGGATTAGGTGAAAAAGGCCGTATCTTTGGTCTAGAAGTAAACTTCAGACCTCCAGGAGGATTCTGTCCTGATTTAATGAATTATGCAGGTGAACTCGATGTATACCGTTTATGGGCTGAAGTGATCTTAAAACAACAAGCATCTTATTCAAAACTTAGAAGATATTCTGCAGGTTTTGTGGGTAGAAGAAATTCCATCAAATATCGTTTTACAGTAAAAGAAATTCAAGACATGTTTAAAGAAGAATTAATTGATATCTTATATCTTCCAGAAGCCATTGCGGCTGCCATGGGTGATGTTGCGATTGTTGCCAAATTTACAAGTCCTTCAAGACGAGATGAGTTCTTCAAGGTTGCCTTAAAAAGAAAGGATCGATTATGATAGTTGAAAAAGAACTTTTCATGTCGAAATTAAATGAAAAGCGAAAAATCTTTATTTATTTACCTGAAGATTATGATACGAGCAATAAACAATATCCTGTTTTATATGCGTTTGATGGTCATAATATCTTTTTAGATGCCTATGCCACATATGGTAAAGCCATTCATATTCAAGAGCATATTGAAAAGCTCAATTTAGATTTAATTGTCGTTGGACAAGAATGTAGCCATATCGGAAACAATCGTTTAAAAGAATATGCACCCTACCCTTTCTATGATCCTGAATACGGATCATTTGAAGGTTTAGGTGATGCTACAATGGACTTTTTTGTGAATGAATTAAAACCTTATATTGATCAAAATTACAGAACCAAAAAGACAAGAAAAAATACATTTATCGGTGGAAGTAGTTGCGGAGGTCTAATGGCCTTATATGCAGCCTATACTTATTCCGACATCTATTCAAAAGCCATTGTGATATCCCCTTATGTCTTAGAGAGTATAGATGCAATTTTGAAAGATATTCATCATAAAAACATTCAAAAAAATACTTCAATCTATTTATCTTGGGGTTCAAATGAAGCAAGCTTAATGCATGAATTTGTCTGGCAAACTAAGGCTTGTACTGAAATTGGTAATTCTCTATCAAAAAAAGGAGTCAAAGTCTTATATAATGTGATTCCAGAAGGAAGACATTGTGAGGAAGACTGGGAAAAAGAATGTGATACATTCCTTCCGTTTTTAGTGCAATGAACCGGAATGTAGTAATTCAAAAACTTAAAACAAAAGCCAAGCGAAAGATTGTGATTAGTGATATTCATGGTAATTTAGATCTATATCAAGCGCTCTTACACAAGATTGATTATAAACCGGGTATAGATTGTTTGATTCTTTTAGGTGATTTAGTTGAAAAAGGAAAAAGAAATCTAGATACTCTTCATTACATTATGCATCAAGTTCAAACGGAAGATGTACATTGTATCATGGGTAATTGTGATTTTATTGCGAAAAATGTTCTTTACTCCTATCGTTTGGATTTTTTAAAACATGTTCTTGGATTTAGAAAAGCAAGTTTGATTCATGAAATGGCTAAAAGTCTAAATATTGAAATCAACGAAAATAGTAATATGTCCCAAATTTGTCAAATCTTACGCAAACATTATTTAGATGAACTTTGTTTCTTAAACGATTTACCCCATGTATTAGAAGATGATGCGCATATTTATGTACATGCAGGTATTGAAAGCAATGAAAATTATGGAACGGATTTTAAACAAGTCATGACCCATGCCTTCTTTTTAGAAACAAATCAAGTATTCAAAAAGAATATCATTGTTGGACATATGCCGGTGACAGAATATTGTAGTCATATTGCCTCTTTTGATCCCATTTATGATGTAAAACATAACATTTATAGTATTGATGGTGGAAACATGGTTAAATTTGGCGGTCAATTAAATGCTCTTATATTTGAAAAGAATATTGTTAAAGTTGAACGATGTGATTTTCTTAAAGAAAGAAAAGTCATTCAAAATGTAGATTATCATACACAAATTCCCTTCTTCATAACTTTTAATCATGGTAATATTCAAATTCTTGAACGAAATTCGATACAATCGAAAGTATATTGTCCTTACAATAATCGTACTTTCTGGGTTGAAAATGAATTCGTGACAAATGATATGAAAGCTTATGATTATACAAATTATGAGATTCCATTAAAAAAAGGCGATACCGTAAAAGAGGTATTCGCCTATCAAGATAAAGTTCAAATCAAAAAGAATGGTATACTAGGCTGGACCTATCGTTCAAACCTAGAATGATACTATTCTTTTTTTACGCTAGCTTCTGATAAGTAAGTGAATAAAGCATTAACTTCATCTTCCGTTGTATGAAAACTAGTCACAAAACGAATGACATAATGATCGTCACATTTTTCCCAGATTTCAAAATCAATATTTTCACTTAAGAATTGGTATTGTTCTTTTGTGACATTGACAAAAATCTGATTTGTATCACTCTTCATAAATAAAGCATAGCCTAAATCTTGAAGTCTTGATTGAATCTTTTGAGCCAATGCGACTGAATGTTTTGCATAATCAAAGAAAGCATCATGTTCAAATAATCCTAAAAATTGAATTCCAAGCAACCATCCTTTGGCAAGCATAGCTCCATTTTGTTTCATCACAAAGCGGAAATATGGTTTTAATTCAGGATTTGAGATGACAACGGCCTCTCCTATTAGAGCACCATTTTTCGTACCACCAATATAGAATACATCACAAAGATTGGCTAAATCATTTAATGTATAATCCACTGTCGATAAAGCAACACCAAGTCTTGCCCCATCCATCATTAAGTATAGACCTAATTCATCACAAACAGCACGAATTTCTTTTAATTCCTCAAATGTATAGACGGTTCCATATTCTGTGGCATTTGAAATATAAACCATTTTTGGATAAACCATATGTTCATACGAAAGCATATGTGTATCAAACACTTTACGAATATCACTCGGATTGATCTTTCCAGCATAGTTATTGACAGGAATTACTTTATGTCCAGTCGCTTCAATCGCACCTGTTTCATGCGTAGCAATATGTCCTGTATCACAACTGATGACAGCTTCAAAAGGTTTTAAACATGCTTTGATGATTGTTTGATTCGTGATGGTTCCACCTACAATAAAGTGAACGTCCACATCGTAATCCGGAATATGTTTTTTTATAGCTTCCTTTGCACGTTGGCAAATTTCATCCATACCATATCCAGTAAAAGAATGACCATTTGTCGTATTCATATATTCCATAATTTCTGGAATACAGCCTTGGCCATAATCATTTCTAAAAAATAACATTTTTATCAACTCCCAAAATCATTGTAACACAAAAAACAGGTCATTTGACCTGTTTTATGATTTATTCTTCTTTTAATCCCATAACTTCGTCTGTAAATAGACGTGCATCCATAAGTTTTAAGTCTTCAGCAATGTATGGTTTGAATTCCATTTGATCTAATACATCTTTTTGTAAATCTACACCTGGAGCGATTTCAATCAATGTTAATTTACCATCAATTAACTTAAATACGGCACGCTCAGTAATATATAAGACTTTTTGACCTGTTTCATTCGCATAATCAGCTGAGAAAGTAACTTGTTCAATGTGATTTTTAAATTTCTTGATTTGACCTTCTTGATCAATTGTCAATTTACCATTTCCAACTGTTTCTTTTAAACCTTTAGCTGTAAATGTTCCACAATAAACAACGACCGGTGAAGTTTGTGTGATATTAATAAATCCACCACATCCTGCAATTTTTGGTCCAAAACGAGAAACGTTGATATCACCTTTTTGATCACATTCTGCAAGTCCTAAGAAAGCTTGGTCTAATCCACCACCATCATAGAAGTCAAACTGATATGTTTGATCAATGATTGCATCTGGGTTTGTACAAGCACCAAAGGCAGTACCATTCATTGGAACACCACCGATTCCTCCAGCTTCAACTGTCATTTTAAGTCCTGGAAGTCCTTCTTCATTGGCAACATTTGCGATACCTTCTGGCATACCAATTCCTAAGTTGATAACAGCCGTTGGATCCAATTCCATTGCAGCACGACGACAAACAACTTTACGTGCATTTAATGGCATTGGTTCAATTGAATCAACGGGTACACGAATTTCACCACAGAATGATGGGTTGTATGGATCTGAATACGTTTGCCAATGGTTTTCAGGTTGTGCAACAACGATCGCATCCACATAAATTCCTGGAATCTTAACATCCATTGGTTTTAATGATCCTCGTTCTACAATTTTTTCAACCTGTAGAATAACTTTACCACCACTGTTTTTAACAGCTTGCGCAATACTGATTGAATCTAGAGTGGCTGCTTCTTTACACATTGAGCAGTTTCCATCTTCATCCGCATATGTACCACGAATCAATGCAATATCTAATGGGAATGATTTATAACGTAACCATTCTTCTCCATCCATATTGATCAATTCAACTAAATCTTCTTTAGTGCGTTCATTCATTTTCGCACCTTCTAGACGAGGGTCGATAAATGTTTTCAAACCAATTTTTGTGATTACACCTGGACGGTGTCCTGCAATTTCACGGAACATCAAACTGATTGTTCCTAAAGGTAAATTATAGCCTTCAACTTTGTTTTCAAAAACTAATTTTTGGAAAGTAGGAATCAATCCCCAGTGTCCACCAATGATTCTTTTTAACAATCCTTCATGACCCATATGGTTCAATCCTAAATCTGGTGTACCATCTCCTACACCAGCAGAGAACATAACGGTTAAATCTCTAGGATGTCCTGTTTCTAAGAAACTATTTTCAATGGCAACACTAAGTTCTTGAGGGTGACCCATTCCAATAAATCCACCAACACCAATTTTGTCGCCATCTTTGATCAAACTAATAGCTTCTTGGGCTGACATTACTTTTGACATTTAAATCATCCTTTCAAATAAATTATTTGTTTTTAAATTCTTTTTCTTTTACTTTGTTTACGAAGCATTCCATACCATATGTTTGATCTTCAGTAGCAAAGCAATCAGAGAAATCTTTTACTTCAATAGCGATAGCTGAATCCATATCTGTTTGAAGTCCAGCATTGATAGCTTTTTTAGATTGTGCAACAGCGATTGGAGCGTTTTTGCAGATTCCATTAGCCATTTTTAATGCAGTAGCCATTAATTCTTCTTGAGGAACAACAGCATTTACTAATCCGATAGCCAATGCTTTGTCTGCTTTGATGTTACGAGCTGTAAAGATCATTTCTTTAGCGATTCCAGCAGGTACTAAACGAGCTAAACGTTGAGTTCCACCAAAACCTGGAGTAATTCCTAAACCTACTTCTGGTTGTCCAAAAATAGCATTTTCACTAGCAATACGAATGTCACAAGCCATACTTAATTCGCATCCTCCACCTAATGCAAAACCATTTACGGCAGCAATTACTGGGCAGTGTAAAGTTTCAATTTGACGGAAGATCTTGTTTCCATAAGCTCCATATTCAGCCGCTTCTTCAACCGTTTTATCTTTCATTTCAGCAATATCTGCACCAGCAACGAAAGATTTGCTTCCAGCACCTGTGATAACTACACAATATGTGTCTTTGTCAGCTGCAACGGTGTTAACAGCTTCTTCTAAATCATTTAATACAGCTGTTGATAATGCATTTAATGCTTTTTCACGATTGATTGTGATAATTGAAACGTGACCTTGTTTTTCTAATAATACGTTTTCCATGATTTTTCTCCTCTAATATTTAAATAAAAAGTGAAACAACGAGTGTTTCACTTTAGTTATTTCACTAGTTGTAGCTGTAGAATCCTTGTTTAGTTTTTTGACCTAATTTTCCAGCACGAACCATTTTCTTTAATAATGTACATGGACGATATTTAGGATCTCCTGTTTCAGTATATAATACTTCCATTACATCTAAAACAATATCCAATCCAATTAAGTCACCCAAAGCCAATGGTCCCATTGGGTGGTTAGCTCCAAGTTTCATAGCTGTATCGATATCTTCAACACTTGCCAATCCTTCTTGGTAAATGAAGCAAGCTTCATTGATCATTGGAATCAAGATACGGTTAACTACGAATCCAGGTCCTTCAGCAACTTCTACTGGAGTTTTTCCTAATGATTTAGAGCATTCGATGATAGCTTCTTTTGTTTCAACTGGAGTATTTTCACCAGAGATAACTTCAACTAATTTCATACGATCAGCTGGGTTGAAGAAGTGCATACCGATAACGTTATGTTTGATTCCGTTAGCAATTTCAGTAACACTTAAACTTGAAGTGTTTGTTCCGAAAATGCAGTCTTCTTTACAAATTTCATCTAAAGTCTTGAATAAGTCTTTTTTGATTTCCATTTTTTCAAGAACAGCTTCAACGATTAAATCGCAATCAGCTAAATCTTTGTATTCACCAGCAGTTAAGTTAGCTTTGATACCTTCTGCTTTTTCAGCAGTAATCTTTTCACGAGATACTAGTTTATCTAATTTAGCACCAATTTTGTTGATTCCATTTTGTGCCCATTCGATTTTAATATCACATACAGTTACATTGTATCCAGCTGTAGCAAATGCATTGGCAATACCTTGCCCCATTGTTCCAGCACCAATAACACCTACATTTTTCATTTTAAATATGCTCCTTTTTATTATTCAGCTTTTGCAGCTTTAATTGATTCAACTAATAAAGGTAATACAGTTGCACAATCTCCAACGAATCCCATGTTAGAAATATTGAAGATTTCTGCTTGAGGATCACGGTTGATAGAGATGATCAAATCTGATTTATCCATACCAGCACAGTGTTGTACAGCTCCAGAAATACCACAAGCGATATATAATGAAGGACGTACAGTCTTACCTGTTTGACCTACTTGACGATCTTTGTCTAAGAATCCATCTTCAACAACAGCACGTGTACAGCAAACTACACCACCTAATTCGTCAGCTACTTTTTGAAGTACATCTAAGCAATTTTCAGCACCACGACCAGCACCTACTAAAATATTAGCTTTTGTGATATCTACATCAGCTTTTACTTTTTCGATTACTTTTTCTACAAATACTTGAGGATCTGTAGTTGTCCATGATGGAGTAAATTCTTCAACTTCACCAGTACGAGTTGTATCTGTTGAAGCCAATTCGAATACTTTTGGTCTGATTGTAGCCATTTGTGGACGAGTGTCTTTACATACGATTGTACCAAATAAGTTACCACCGAATGTTGGACGAGTTACGTCTAATAATGATTCACCAGTTTCTTTAGCATATTCTAAGTCAACTTCAATTTTTGTAGCATCTGCAGTTAAACCAACATTTAAACGAGCAGCTACACGTGGTGCTAAGTCACGTCCTAATGGAGTTGCACCAGTTAACATTGAGTCTGGTTTGTGAGCTAAAACAACTTGTGTTAAAGCATCAGCATAGAATTGAGTTGAATAGTCTTTTAATAAAGCATCATCAACAACGATTACTTTGTCAGCTCCATGACTAATAACTTCTTGAGCTTTTTCTTTTACATTTTCTCCAAGCAATACACCAACTACTTTGTATCCAAATTCAGGGATAGAAGCAACTAGTTTTCTTGCTTCTGAAATAAGTTCATAACTTACTTCTGCAATGTTTCCGTTTTCTTGTTCAACGAAAACGAAGATATCTTTATATTCTTCAAATCGAGCCATTCTACTTCATCCTCCCTACTTTGTAATGATTTGCTTTTCTTTCAAAGTCTTAGCAATCATATCTGCAGTTTCCTGCTCAGACAATGTGAATACTTCTGTTTTGTCAGTAACATCTTTTGTGAAAGTAGTTTTAACGGATGTAGGAGAACCTTTGAAACCAACTGTTTCAGGATCGATTCCTAATTCAGCATTTGTTAAAACTTCAATCTTGTCTTCTTTACATAAGTCAACGATGTTGTCACATTGCATATAACGAGGTTTGTTCATTCCTGATAATGTTGTGATAACACATGGTAACTTAGCTGTTACGATTTGTTCAACATCTTCTAATGAACGTTTAACAGTGATAGAATCTTCTTTTACTTCTAAGATTTCATCTACATAAGTAACTTGAGGAATATCCAAACGTTCTGCAGTTTGAGGTCCTACCTGAGCAGTATCACCATCGATAGCTTGACGACCAGCGATAACTAAGTCAAATCCTACTTTTTTCAAAGCAGCCGCTAAAGCGATACTTGTAGCACATGTATCAGATCCACCTAATACACGGTCTGTTAATAAAACACCTTTGTCAGCACCCATAGCTACACCTTCTTTTAACATTTCAGCAGCTTTAGGTAATCCCATTGTCATTACAACAACTTCAGTGTCAGGGTTTTTGTCTTTTAATTCCAATGCAGCTTCCAAACCAGCTAAATCATCTGGGTTTGTGATTGCAGGAACTCCGTCACGAATTAACGCACCAGTTTTTTTATCAACTGTAATTTCAGTTGAATCCGGAACTTGTTTTTCTAAAACAACAATTTTCATTTTTCAACACCAATTCCTTTCTTACTTCAACATAGCGCCAGAGATGACCATACGTTGTACTTCTGAAGTACCTTCGTAGATTTCAGTGATCTTAGCATCTCTAAACATTCTTTCTACTGGTAAATCACGAGTATATCCGTATCCACCTAATAATTGGATAGCTTTTGTTGTAATTTCCATAGCTGTTTCAGCAGCAAATAATTTTGCTTCAGCTGCTAATTGAGTATAAGGACGACCTTCTTGTTTAGCAGTAGCTGCAGAATATACTAACCAACGAGCTGCATCTGTTTTAGTTTGCATATCAGCTAATTGGAATTGAGTGTTTTGGAATTTAGCAATTGGACGACCAAATTGTTTACGTTGTTTTACGTAAGCAACGGCTTCATCGATTGCACCTTGAGCAATTCCTAATGCTTGAGCAGCGATACCAATACGTCCACCATCAAGTGTCTGCATGGCAATCTTGAATCCCATACCTTCTTTTCCTAATAAGTTTTCTTTTGGAATACGTACATTATTGAAAATTAATTCACATGTAGCAGATCCACGAATACCTAATTTCTTTTCGTGAAGACCGAATGTGAATCCTGGAGTTCCTTTTTCAAGAATGAAAGCAGAAATTCCACGAGTTCCTTTTGTTTTGTCTGTCATGGCAAAAATTACATATACATCGGCTTCTCCAGCATTTGTAATGAAGATTTTTGTACCATTGATAACATATTCGTCACCATCTAATACAGCTGTAGTTTGTTGTCCAGCCGCATCTGTACCAGCGTTTGGTTCAGTTAAACCAAATGCAGCCAATTTCTTACCTGTACATAAATCTGTTAAGAATCTTTGTTTTTGTTCTTCAGTACCAAATTGAGCAATTGGCCAAGTACCTAATGAAGTGTGAGCTGATAAAACTACACCACTTGTTGCACATGTTTTAGACAATTCTTCGATTGCTAAAATATAGCATAAATAATCTGCGCCAGCTCCTCCGTATTCACGTGAATAAGGAATACCAAGCATTTTTGCTTGACGCATCACTTCTACAGATTCCTTAGGGAATCTTTCGTTTTCGTCAACATCCGCTGCGTTTTCTTTTACTTCGTTTTGCGCAACTTCTCTGAACAACTTTTGCATCATTAATTGTTGTTCTGTTAAATTGAAATCCATAAATGAAGTTCTCCTTTCCAGTTTCTTGAACTATTCGAATTAGGACATCGATAGCATGAGAAAGTATGTTAAACTTTTCACACAGTCATATTCTACATACTTTTTTGAACCTCGTCAATGATTTTGTTAATATTTTAACAAATTGTATTAAATGCCCTATCTTATTAATATATGTTATGTATTGTTAACATGTGAAAAATTAAACAAGTTATTGACATCCCCTATTTTAAGGACTAGACTAAGCATGTAAAAAAGTGAATCTCGATTTAGAGTAGAAAGTAGGTATACAAATGAGAAAAGCTTATATTGTTGCTGCTAAACGTAGTGCAATTGGTACTTTTTTAGGAAGTTTAACTGATGTAGATTTAGCTACTGTTGGAGCAACTGTTTTAAAAGAAACGATTAAACAAGCAAATATTGATCCAGCTAACTTAGACGAAGTTATTATCGGTAACGTAATTGCTGCAGGTTTAGGACAAAACATTGCTCGTCACGTTGCTTTTGATGCAGGAATTCCTGTTGAAGTATGTGCACAATCAATCAATATGTTATGTGGTTCAGGTTTAAAAGCCGTTATGGAAGCTACACTTCGTATTCAAGCAAACTTTGGTGACTTATATGTTGCTGGTGGTGTTGAATCAATGACTCGTGCTCCATTTATGTTGAGCTACAAAAACCGTACAGGAACTAAGATGGGAGACCAAAAATTAGTGGATGCTATGTTACACGATGGTTTAACAGATGCAATGTATGGAATTCACATGGGATGTACTGCTGACAACATCGCTAAAAAATATAACATTTCTCGTGAGGCACAAGATGAATTCGCATTTGCTTCTCAAGAAAAAGCTTTAGCGGCTATTGCTGCAGGTAAATTCAAAGATGAAATCGTTCCTATTACTTATAAGACTCGTAAAGGTGAAGTTGTATTCGATACAGACGAACACCCTCGTAAGACAAGCTTAGAAAAATTAGCTAAATTACGTCCAGCCTTCAATGCAAATGGAACTGTAACTGCAGGTAATGCTTCTGGTATCAATGATGGTGCTTCATTTACTATCGTTGCTAGTGAAGATGCAGTTAAGAAATATAACTTAACTCCAATTGCTGAAGTTATCGGATTTGGACAAGGTGGAGTTGACCCACGAGTTATGGGACTTGGTCCAACACCAGCTATCTTAAACGCATTAAAATATGCAGATCTAAAGATTGAAGATCTTGACTTAGTTGAATTGAACGAAGCATTTGCTGCTCAATCATTAGGTGTTATCCACGAATTAGAAGAAGCTACAGGTATGGACCGTGAAGCATTCTTAGCTAAGACAAACGTAAATGGTGGAGCTATTGCTTTAGGTCACCCAGTAGGTGCTAGTGGAAACCGTATCTTAGTTTCATTGTTATATGAAATGCAAAAACGTAAATCAAAAATCGGTCTTGCTTCCCTATGTATTGGTGGAGGACAAGGTGCCGCTGTTATCGTAAAAATGTGCGATTAATCAATAAGGAGACATGTTCTCCTTATTTCTTTAAATTCACTTGTGAATTTTTTAATTTGTGATTGATTTTCATCATTCACTATGATAAAGTTTAAAAGGTAAATGACTAATAGTCTTACATGGAGGAATATTAATATGACAAAAAAAGTAGTTTTAGCAGGTGCATGTCGTACTGCTATTGGTAAAATGGGTGGAGCTTTAAGTAACACTCCAGCTGCTGATTTAGGTTCTATCGTAATTAAAGAAGCATTGAACCGTGCAGGTGTTAAACCTGAACAAGTTGACGAAGTATTAATGGGATGCGTTATCCAAGCTGCTCAAGGACAAAACGTTGCTCGTCAAGCTAGTATCAAAGCTGGTCTACCTATCGAAGTTCCTGCCGTAACATTAAACGTTGTTTGTGGATCTGGTTTAAACTGTGTTAACCAAGCTGCTGCAATGATCATGGCTGGTCAAGCTGACATCGTTGTTGCTGGTGGTATGGAAAATATGTCAATGGCACCATATGCTATGACTAAAGCACGTTTTGGTTACCGTATGAACAACGCTACTATCGTCGATACAATGGTAAACGATGCATTAACAGATGCATTCAACCACTACCACATGATGATTACTGCTGAAAACATCTGTGATCGTTGGAACTTAACTCGTGAAGAATTAGATGAATTCTCAGCTAACTCTCAACAAAAAGCAGAAAAAGCTATGGCTGAACACAAATTCGATGATGAAATCGTACCAGTTCCAGTTAAAGTTAAAAAACAAATCGTTGAATTCAAAGTGGATGAAGGGCCTCGTCCAGGAACAACTGTTGAAACATTGGCAAAATTACGTTGCTGCTCTGGTAAAGAAGGCGGAATGGTAACTGCTGGTAATGCTTCAGGAATTAATGATGGTGCTGCTGCAATCGTTGTTATGAGCGAAGAAAAAGCAAAAGAATTAGGTGTTACACCAATGGCTACTTGGGTACAAGGTGCATTAGCTGGTGTTGAACCAGAAATTATGGGTATTGGACCAGTGGCTGCTACTCGTAAAGTTATGGAAAGAACTGGATTAACAGTTGATGATATGGACTTGATCGAAGCTAACGAAGCATTCGCTGCACAATCTGTAGCTGTTGCTAAAGAATTAGGATTCGATATGAGCAAAGTTAACGTTAACGGTGGTGCTGTTGCATTAGGACACCCTGTTGGAGCTAGTGGATGCCGTATCCTTGTTACTTTACTTCACGAAATGCAAAAACGTGATGCTAAGAAAGGTTTAGCTACACTTTGCATCGGTGGTGGTATGGGTTGTGCTACTATCGTAGAACGTGACTAATTTATATATAATAACTAACTAAACTACTTCTAAGAAGAGATTCAACAAAAATTGAATCTCTTCTTTTTTTCTTACTTTTTACAATTCAACAATTTTTTTCTGTTATAATCAATTTAAAGGAGTTACTATAACTATGAAGTCAAATCTAAATCGAATATTATTTATTTTCGCAGGGATATGTTTTATATTCACATACTTCTTAACAAAGAATTTTACTTATCTACCATTAGGACTCTGTTGCTTAATACTATCGACAAACAAAAAAAGAGAAGACCACTAAGTCTTCTCTATTTTTCGATTTCCTTTAAAATGTTTTCAATCTTATTTCCCTGTTCAAGACTTGTATCTTGTACAAAGATCAATTCTGGCATCTTACGAATCTTAATTTTTTTTGCTACTTGAGAACGAATGAAACCCTTTGATTGATTTAACACACGCATACCCGCATCATTACGCCCTTGTTTTCCAAGGAATGTAACATAAACTTTAGCTTGCGATAAATCATTTGTACATCGTACATCCGTTATCGTACAAAAACCTAAATTTGGATTTTTCAATTCAAATTGAAGAATACGTGAAATCTCTCTTTGAATTGTCATCTCCATACGTTCTGTTTTTAATGACATACTATTCTTCCACTTCCTGATCTTCGAAGCCTTCTATAATATCTCCTACTTTAATATCGTTAAAGTTTTCAATTGTCATACCACATTCGTAACCATTTATAACTTCTTTAACATCATTTTCAAAACGACGTAATGATCCAAGTTTACCAGTATAAACAACAATACCTTCACGAATCAAACGTACTTTACAATCACGCTTCATCTTACCATCTGTAACCATACATCCGGCAATCGTACCCACCTTGCTAACTTTATAAATTTGACGAACATCCGCCTGACCAATGACAACTTCTTCATATACTGGTGCAAGCATACCCTTCATAGCCGCTTGTAATTCTTCTAAAGCTTTATAAATGATGTTGTGCAAACGAATTTCAACACCTTCTTCTTCCGCTTTTTTACGAATAGCAGCACTTGGACGAATGTTAAATCCATAAATAATCGCATTTGAAGCACTTGCCAATAAGATATCTGATTCAGTAATAGTACCTACAGTGGAACGGATGACATTGATACGAACATTTCCATCCACTTCTAGCTTTTCCATACTTGCCTTTAAAGCTTCGGCAGAACCTTGAACATCGGCTTTGATCAAGACATTGATTTCTTGAACATCACCTTCATCAATTTTCTTAGCCAAATCTTCCAAAGACATTGCACTCGTTGAATTACGTTCTTTTTCAATTTGTTTATCCAAACGATGACCCGCAATTTCAGCCGCCTTTTTATAGCTATCATAAGACATGAAGACATCTCCAGCTCTAGGAACTTCATTTAAACCAATGATTTCAACTGGACAGCTTGGTTCTGCATGTTTAATTTCCATACCACGATCGTTTGTCATCTTACGAACACGACCATAAGAAGTACCAACTACAACACTATCTCCTGTATGTAATGTACCACGTTGAACTAACAATGTGGCAACAGGTCCACGGCCTTTATCCAACTTGGCTTCAATTACTGTACCAGAAGCATTTGTATCTGGATTAGCTTTTAATTCTTGCATATCTGCCACTAACAACATTGTTTCCAATAATTCTGGAACACCCGTTCCCTTTTTTGCAGATACTTGAGTAAAGATTGTATCTCCACCCCATTCTTCAGGCATAATTCCTAGTTCGCTCATTTCTGACATGATACGATCTGGATTTGCACCTGGCTTATCAATTTTATTTACCGCAACTACAATTGGAACACCTGCAGCTTTCGCATGGTCAACTGCTTCTTTTGTCTGAGGCATCACACCATCATCTGCCGCAACAACGATAATAACAATATCTGTAACTTCAGCACCACGAGCACGCATAGCAGTAAATGCTTCGTGACCTGGTGTATCTAAGAATGTAACTTTTCTTCCCTTTAAGGATACCTGATATGCACCAATATGTTGTGTAATACCACCAAATTCATTTTCAGTAACATTCGCTTTACGAATTGTATCCAATAATGTTGTTTTACCATGGTCAACGTGACCCATGATTGTGACAACAGGAGGACGAGGTACTAATTTAGATTCATCTTCTTCTACATTTTGAAGTTGTTCTTCAATATCATCTTCGTCAACAACAATTTCCTTATGTACTTCTACATTGAAATTCATACAGATCAATTCAATATCCTCATCCGATAATACAGTATTGATTGTTGACATATTCCCCATCATAAATAAGAATTTAATGATTTCAGAACTATTTTTGTGAAGCAACTGTGCTAACTGACCAACAGTAATCGCATCACTATATGTGATTTCCTTTACTGCTTCTTCTTTCTTAGGTGCATTAGACTGATGCGAACTCTTATGCCCTTTTCGATTTGGTTTCTTTTTGTTTTTGTTGTTATAAGCCATCGAATCACCTAACCTTTCATCTTTTCGATAATCGCTTTGGCAAAGCCACTATCTACAATCGCAATAGCACTCATCTTTTTATAAGAAACATCATCTAATATAGATGGTTCTACTACTCTATATGGCACATTATAATATGTGCATTTATCCTGAATCTTCTTCATACGGTTTTGCCCGCATAAAGAAGATACAAGTACTAGTTTTGCTTGAGATTTTTGAATACTAACAAGTAAAGAATCACCCTTTGCTACTTTACCAGCACGATATGCTAGTTGTATCAAATTTGTAACTTTATTCATTGGTAATAATGGATTCTAATTCCTGATATACTTCTTCAGAAATTTCAATTTCTAAAGCTCTTTGTAAAGCCTTGTTCTTTTTGGCAAGAGCTAAAGTATCCAAACTTTTTGAAATATAAGCACCATGCCCATTCTTTTTACCTGTTAAATCGATCTCAACTGTTTTTTCAGGTGTACGTACCACACGAATCAAATCCTTTTTAGGAAAACGCTCTTGTGTTACGACACATTTTCGCATTGGAATCTTACGCATGAAACTAACTCCTAGTCATCATAATATTCATCATATTCTTCATAGTCAACATCATCGTCCCAGTTGTTTTCATCTTCATATTCCTGTTCTTCGATTTCAGCTAACTCTTCTTCAGAATAGATTGGCTTCATGTCTTCATAGTTAAATTTCTTAACTTCAACCGGTTTCTTTTCTTCTTCAACCTTTTCTTTTTTAGGTTTAGAAACAACATCCTCTTGTTTATTTGAAGCATCGGCCATAGATTCAAATTTAGAAGTATATTCCTTTACATCTGCAGCCGTTTTTTCTTTACGATTTTGTTTGGCAATACGAGCCAATTCTTCCATTTCATCGACTTCTTTTTCTTCAACTGTATTTTCCTTTTCGAATAAAGTATCTTGTGCATGTTCTTCAACTGCATCTACTTCTTCATCTTCATAAGTAAAATCAGCAACATCAATATTTTCGATTTCTGCTTCATTTGATTTTAATTCATCAATCTTTTGTTGTTGTTTATAAGCACGTTCTTTTGCTTTCTTTTCTTCATATTCTTCTTGCATTTTCTTAGAAATTGCCATGTAGTCAATGCCTAATTCCTGCATTTCACTTTCGGATTTGATATCAATCTTGTGATTTGTAAGTTTAACAGCTAAACGCGCATTTTTACCACGCTTACCAATAGCTAAAGATAATTGGTTATCAGGAACAACAACGATCAATCCATCTTTTACAGTCTCATTAGGAATAACCGCAACACCTGTACTTGGACTTAATGCATTGGCAATCAATTCACTAATATTGTCAGACCATTCAAAAATATCAATTTTTTCACCATTTAGTTCTTCAATGATTGTTTGTACACGACTTCCTCTAGGACCAATACAAGCTCCAATTGGATCGATGTTTTCATTGTGAGAATAAACCGCAATCTTACATCTTTCACCCGCTTCACGAGCAATCGCTTTAATTTCAATAATTCCATTATAGATTTCAGGAACTTCTCGTTCGAACAAACGACGAACAAAAACCGGAGTTGCACGAGATACTAAGACTTGCGCACCCTTTGTCTCTTTGTTCACTTCTGTAATCACAACTAAAATGTTGTCGCCTTCTTTATAGTGTTCTGTAGGAATTTGAGCTGACTTTTTCATAACCGCAAGTGTTTTACCAATATTTACGATCACAAATTTTTCTTCAACCGTTTCAATAGTTCCTAAAACCATTTCATCGACTTTATCACAATACTCTTCATAAACTTGAGCTTTTTCAGCTTCACGAATCTTTTGTTTCATTACATTTTTCGCAAGTACTACAGCCGCACGATCAAAATCCTTAAAATCGACTTCTTCATCCACAATATCTCCAATTTTGATATTTGGATTTTCATTTTGAATTTCATCCAATTGAACTTCTAATTCATCATCTTCAACTTCTTCAACAACCACACGCTCATGATAGATATGAATAGTTCCATCCACGATATCTACACGCACTTGAACTTCAGGAATATCGATGTGTCTGCGGTAAGCCTTTGTTAAAGCTTCTTTTAAAGCATCTTCAACAATATCCTTAGACAATTGACGATCCGATTCAATACCCTGTAGAGCCTTTGCTAAATCTTCAACTTTAATTTTTGGTTTCATCTTTATTCTCCTATACCTTTACAGCTGTCATAATCAGCTGAATGTTACTCTTTTCAATAGTGATTTTTTTTGTTCTTGTCTTATCACGATATGAAATTGTCACATCGTTCTTTGTTGCTTCAACAAGATCACCAATAACTTGATCTAAACCTTGTTTTGGATCTTTCATCTTCACAAATACATATTTGCCAACAGCTCTTTGAACTTCTTCATCCGTTCTAAGTTCTCTTTCTGCTCCTGGCGAACAAACTTCAAGCATGTATTCATGAGCATACCAGTCTTTTTCGTCAAGCATTTGTCCAATTACATCTGAGCAAGATGCACAAGTATCCAAATCCATTGTACCGTCTTCTTTTTCAACCGAAACTCTTAATAATGGTGTGTCCTGATTTGTGATCCATTCAAGATCATATAAATGACATCCATTTTCATTAAGAACTTCTTCAATCCATTCTTTAAGATTGTCCATACATTTCTCCTTAGTAGCAAAACATAAGGAGTGGTTCCCCACTCCTTTAATTTCTATACACATAATTTATAGCACAAATCGGCTTTATTTGCAACTATTTGTTTTCTTCAAGCTCAACATGGCGAAGAATAATCGTCTTAATCAATTCAGCCGCAAGTTTTGGATCATCATTACAGACAATATATTTATATTGAGATACCATCTTCATTTCATTGCTAGCTTTCGCAAGTCTTTGCTGAATGATTTCTTCCGGTTCTGTACTACGACCACGAATACGTCTTTCTAATTCCTCCATTGAAGGTGGAATAATAAAGATTGAAACGGCATCCGGACATTTTTCCTGTACCTGAATAGCACCTTGCACTTCAATTTCTAATAAAACATTCTTTCCTTCATCACGCAAACGATTAACTTCTTTTAAAGGTGTTCCATAGTAATTTCCAACAAACTCGGCCCACTCCAAAAGACCACCTTCTTGAATGGCTTTCTCAAAGTCTTCTCGTGTTGAGAAAAAATAATCTTTTCCATCGACCTCTCCAGCACGCGGTTTACGTGTAGTCATTGAAGTTGAATAAGCTAAATTTAGACGTTCATCTTTTTCAAAATATTTACGAATTGTCCCTTTACCTACACCACTAGGACCACTCAAAATAATTAATAGACCTCTTTCCATGTGAATCTTGCTCTCCCTCTTTTCCATCCATTTTACAAGTCCAAACCATGTGTGTCAAATTTTATTTAACTATGTTATAATTTTTATCAGACCAAGGAGGTTTTTATGGCAATCGACGGATTATTTTTATACAATATTCAAGAAAAATTAAACGCATATACCCCATGTAAAATTGGTAAAATACAAAATATCAGCGATGAAGAAATCTTGATCCATCTTCACACGCGTAATGATGGAAATCAAAAACTTGTCATCAACGTACATTCCAATACAAATCGTGTATATATCGCAAACTTTATTCCAGGCATTCAACCCGAACCATCCAACTTTGTGATGGTATTAAGAAAGTTATGTTCCCAAGCCATTGTCGAATCCTTTGAACAAGTTGGCTTTGATCGTATTTTATGTTTACATTTATCTTGTCGTAATGAATTTCAAGATTTAGTAAAATACGATTTAAATATCGAACTCATGGGTAAATATGCCAATCTTATTTTAGTCAAAGAGGGTGTAATTGTAGATGCATTAAAACGTATTCCTGTATATGAAAATGCAAAACGATTCATTCATCCTGGCGCAAAATATGTAGCTCCTACCCAACCAGAAAAGAAAAATCCATTTGAGATTCAAAATCTTGATCTAGACCAAAGTCTAGTCAAACAAATCTATGGCTTTTCTCCATTGCTTTCAAATGAATTTTTGTATCGTATGAACAATAACGAAAAATATATCGACATATTAAATGAAGTGGTGAATTCAAATACTTTATACATCTATAAAAAAGATTTTCATTGCATTGAATTAAAACATTTAAATGAACAAGCTAAAACATATACAATCATGGAAGGCTTAAATCATTTATATGAAGAAGATGAACAAAAGAAACGTATTAAAGAACAATATGGTGATATAATTCGTACTGTTGATAAAGAAAAAAATAAACAAATAAAAAAACTTCCAAAGCTTGAACAAGCCTTAGAAGATGGTAAAGACTATCATAAATATCAAGAATATGGTGATTTGATTTTTGCGTACATGTACCAAATCAAAAAAGAAAAGACAATCATCTTACCTTCCTTTGAAACCAATGAAGATGTAACAATTCCAATTGATATGCGTTATGATCTAAAAACAAATGCGAATAAATACTATCAAAAATATCATAAGATGAAACGAAGTTTAGTGATCTTAGAAGAACAAATCAACCAATGTAAAGAAGATATTGAATACTATACACAACTTGAAGAGCAATTACAGCATTGTAGCGTATATGATGCCGGAGAAATCCGTGAGGAATTGATCAAACAACATGTTTTAATGCCTAAAAAAGAAAATAAAAGAAAAAAGAAGAACAATAAACCCAACGTTCTTCATCTTGTTTTTGATGATTGTGAAATCTATGTCGGTAAAAACAACATTCAAAATAATTATGTAACACACCAAGTCTCAAGAAAAAATGATTTATGGTTTCATGTAAAAGACTATCATGGATCTCACGTTCTATTAAAGAGTGCTGACTTTACAGAAACACAAATTCGACTATGTGCAATGTTAGCAGCCTACTACTCCAAAGGTAAAGATTCAAGTTCTGTACCGGTTGACTATTGTTTGATTTCGCAAATCAAGAAAGTACCTGGCTCTAAAATTGGTTTTGTGACCATGAAATCCAATAAAACAATCTATATAGATCCTGATGAAACTTATTTATTAGAAATCATTAAAAATCATCAAGTAAAGTAAAAGAGATGGAAAATTCCATCTCTTTCTTTTATCCTTTTACTTCAATAGTAGAACCATCCGGTCCTGGTGTGTTTTTCAAGTAATCAATGATTTCCTCACGCTTATCCGCTTTACAAGGTTTACAAGCAATATGATCCATATCACCTGAAACCAAGGCTTCAGCCATACCGCTACATCCAGGGAATCCACAACCACCACAGTTATAACCAGGTAGTAATGATGTTACTTTTTCAACACGTACATCTGCTTCTACTTTTAAATATTTGTCGGCAACACCTAGACCTAAGCCAAGCACTGCACCAAGTACAAGCATCATAATTACGGCTACGATTACCATATTTATTCTCCCTTCACTTGATTGTGAGCTGGATTGTTAGTGCACGCAAAATCTTTGCATCCATCACAATCCGCTTTTAAATCTTCACACCCCTCTGGTTTGGGTGTTTTTTTATTCATTAAATACAAAACAATATAGATAGCGACTAATGCGCCAAAAAACAATATTGCCAATAAATATCTCATTATACAATTCCTGTAAAACAAGAGAATGCCATAGCCATGATGGCAGCTACAATCAAGGCGATTGGATTACCAACGAAGGCATTTGGAACTTCACTTTGTTCTAATCTTTCACGAATTGTTGAGAAAATGAATAATACAAGGGCAAATCCTAATGGAGTACCAATTGAGTATACTAACATTTGTGCAAAATTATAACTATTAGAGATATTTACTAAACATACATTTAATACAACACAGTTTGTTGTGATCAAAGGTAAATAAACACCTAAAGATTTATAAAGCGCAGGACTTGTCTTTTTAATAAACATTTCTGTCAACTGAACCAAAGATGCGATTACTAAGATAAATGTAATCAAATCCATAAATTCAAGTTGTAAAGGTACAAGTACTAAATAATAAAGTGCATATGTAACCAATGCAGCAACAACGATAACGAAGACAACGGCTACACCCATACCAATCGCAGAGCTTTTCTTTTTAGAAACACCCATGAATGGACACATACCTAAGAATTGAGTTAAGATAACGTTATTTACTAATACACTCGTTACTAAAAGTGCCATTAATTCACCCATCTTACTTTTCCTCCTTTGCCGCAGCTTCTTCCTTTGCTGTTACATGTTGTTTATAAGCACCAACAGCTGCTGCTAAAACCGCAAATGTAATGAAAGCTCCAACACTAGATCCAAAGATACTAATTGTGAAGTTTTCAGGAATAATGTGTAAGTTCAACCAAACTTGCGCTTCATTGAATGGGTTTACCACTTTAATTCCACCTGTCGAAATCAATTCACGAATAAATGACATCGAAAGCACTGCTAAAGTATATCCTAGACCCATGCCTAAACCATCAAGAGCTGAATCCAAAATTCCGTTTTTACTAGCGAAAGCTTCCGCACGACCCAAGATGATACAGTTAACTACGATCAATGGAATAAATACACCTAAGCTTGTATTTAAACTAGGCGCATAGGCTTGAATCAACATTTGAATGATCTTAACCAAAGTTGCGATAATAACAATATAAACTGGAATACGAATTTCATCTGGCGTAATTTTACGAACACATGAAATGATTACGTTTGACATGATCAAAACGATAATAACACTAACACCCATACCAATCGCATTATTTACAGTTGTAGTAATGGCTAGTGTCGAACAAATTCCTAAGAATAATGAGAATACTGGGTTATCTTTAATTAAACCCGCTTTAAAGTTTTCAAAACGATTCATCTAGATAACCTCCTTACTTTAATTGATCGACAAGTTTTGCCGCTTCATGAATACCACTGACAACAGGACCAGAAGAAACAGTTGCACCAGAAATTGTATCCAATTGTCCAGTTGCATCTTTTCCTTCTAAAGATTTCTTAAATGGAGCTTCGGTTACTTGAGATCCTAGACCTTTTGTATCTCCATTACTAATGGCATTGTATTTATCAATTTTCTTTGAATCTTTATCAATAGATACTAAGAATACAGTTCCATCTTTATATCCACTAACACTCATGTTAAAAATATAAACATTTTTATATTCATAAACCTTTTGAACGGTTTTTGAATCCAAAGTTTTATTCACTAATTTAAAATCATTTGAATTTGCATCTGGATACATAGCTAATAATGATTCTTTTTCTTGTCTTTCGTCATTTTCAGCAATAACTGGAGCTGTCATTTGATTTGCGAATGCTAAAGCACCACCAGCAACTGCACTTACAATAGCCAAGAATAAACCTAAATGTACGATCTTGTTCATAGAGTTACCTCCATAGTTTCAACAACAGCTGCTGTTTCAGGGATAGTATCTACCTTTTGAATAGAGCTAGCTGCATAGAAACTAATAGCTAAACCAATCAATGCTAAACAAACACAAACAATTCTAGATTTCTTAACCAATTCTAATTGTTTACCATCGAAACATGACTCGATCCATGGAGTAAACATATTCATCAATAAGATGGAATATAAACATCCTTCTGGAAGATTGGCTTTTAAACGAATCAATGTAGTTATAATAGCTGCACCCATTGCGAATACAACACGTCCACTTGCACTTGTTGGACTTGTTACTGGATCTGTTAACATAAATACAGCACCAAAAATAACACCACCCGTTAACAAGTGTAATAATGGATACCAAATAAAGGCTGGAATACCATTGTATGAATCAATTCCTGTGATTAAAGCTACAACAGCCGTTAGTACAAAAATCGTTCCTAAATAGACAACTGGAACTCTCCAGTCAATGATTTGACGAAGGGCAAGTACAACACCAATAATCAAAATTAAGATAGAGAATGTTTCACCAATAGAACCAGGATATGTTCCTAAAGCTAGACCTGCAAATCCTCCATATTGTGATAAAAATGAATCTAATACAGTAGCATTTGCTGGTAGCCAATGATAAGAACTCGCAATCACTGTAGTTGGTGTTGCTTGTGAAATAAGTCCTACACTCACACCTGTAAATGCCTGTAAAATAACAGCACGACCTACAGCTGCAGGGTTAAAGATATTTTGTCCAAAACCACCAAATAATAATTTTGCAAGTACGATTGCGAATACTGTCGCAATAATAACTGCATAACAAGACATGTTAACAGGTACCATCAAAGTTAAAATGATAGCTGTTACCCATCCAAATGAGCTCTTTAAGAAAGTTTTAATATCTTTCTTCATAATCTTTGCGAAGATGGATTCGCAAACAAATGTAGTAATTAAAGAACAAGCTAATAAAAGAACACAATGTAAAGCAGCATCAGTACCCCATGCAGATGCATAGTAAATTACGGCTGCTACAAACACAACTAATAAACTTAAAGATAATTCTTTCATGATACGTTGTGTTGACAAGTTATTCTTAATGCTTGGACTTACATGAAAAGTAAATTTCATTTGAATCCTCCCTACTTTTTCTTAAGCATAACAATACGTTTTGCCTTACGAACATTTTCAGTTACATCGATATGAGAAGGACAAATATAAGTACACATTCCACATTCGATACAACTCATAACACCACGTTTTGACATTTCGTCCACGTCATTTGCCTTCAATGCAGCTGTAATTCTTACAGGCTGTAAACCACTTGGACAATGATCACTACATTTACCACAACGTAAACAGGCGATCGCATCATCATTTGCAGCTGGAAGTACAGTTAATGCATTCATAGCACGATCAACGACAAACATATCATTGACAATGGTTTTACCCATCATAGGTCCACCAGAAATCAAGCGAACTGTATCTTGTGTATATCCACCACAAGCTTCAATGATCTCACTTACAGGCATACCTACAGGTACACATACATTGTGTGGATCTTTTACACATTCACCACTCACTGTTAAATTCTTTTGTGTGATGGCTTCCCCTTTTTCAAAGGCTTTCGCAACCGCAATAGCACTTGAAGCATTTCCAATGATGGCGCCAGCTTCAGCAGGTAATCCACCATATTCTTTATGTAATACTTCACGTACTAAAACACGTTCCCAACCCATTGGGTAAACATCAGGGACTGGATATACCTCAACACCAGCAGCATCTTGCAATGCAGATTTCACTTTTTCAATTAAATCCGGGTGAGATTCTTTGATACAAATGTAAACCGTTTTAGCTTCAGCCATCTTCTTCATGATTTTAGCACCCGTAACCAAATCTTGGGCATCATCCATAACAGAGCGGTAATCGGCTGTGATATAAGGTTCACATTCTACGGCATTGATCAATACATAATCAACTCCATCTGGTTTCATATATTTTACATAGGTTGGGAAACCAGCTCCACCTAAACCAACAATACCTGCATTTTTTACAAAATCAACACACTCTTCTCTTGTAGCACTTTGCCAGTCTAATGGTGCAAATGATTGAACTTTGGTTTGTTTAAAGTCGCATTCAATCACCATGTGATTTTGTGGACGCAAAGAATTGTGCATACGTTTAACAATTCCTTTGTAAGTTCCAGAAACACTTGAATAAATTGGCACATAAAAACCTGACTTTGTTTCAGCCAGTTTTGTTCCAACGGATACAGTATCTCCCTCTTGAACAAGAATATCAAAATCTAAAGTACGTCCTGCTACTAAAGGAATATAAACTTCCTTTTTAGGCATAAGATGTAATAATTCAGACTTTTCTGTCAATTCTTTTTTACCAGGGATATGCTGTCTCATCGGTCCTAAAAATAGTGACATATAAATCCTACCTCCCATTTATACTTTCTAATCATAGGCCTTTTTTTTCACAAGTTCAAGAATTTTTTGACAATTTCCCATAATTTAGGTAAGTACTTACATTTACATTAAACTCAATTCATCATATAATACTTCTATGCAAAAAAATAAGTCTATATTATCATGGCTTATCCTATCGATTTGTTTTCTAATCTTTATAAGTTCCGTTGTGTTTTTTGTACAAAATAGAGGGAATGAAACAACAGAAAACCTCAATGTTACATTAACAGATGTTGGCTTTGACACGCCCATCACTCTAAATTGCTCATGTTCACAATCAGATTTTGCCAAATATACCAAAATCTTACGAAAGACATTTAAAGAAAACAACAAACGATTCGACCAATACCATGCCTATAAAAATATGAATAACCTATATACTTTGAATCATGAAGCTTATGATCATCCGATTCAAATGGATGAAACCTTTATAGATTGTTTAAAACTAGCCATGAAGATGCAATCGAAAAACTCACAATTTGACATCAGTCAAGGAGCCCTATTAAATTTGTGGCATGATGCTAGAGAAAATACACAAGTGCCACCAAGTGATGACAAGATTCAAGAAGCCTTAAAACATATTGATCTAAATAATATTCAAATTAATAAAAATGAAGTATCCTATTTGGATTCTGAATTATCCATTGATCTAGGTGCGATTGCCAAAGGCTATACAGCTCAACTTGCCAAAGAAGCATTAAATAAAGCCGGATTAAAAAATGGCTATATCAATGCCGGAGGTAACGTTGTCTTACTTGGTGAAAAAGAAGATGGATCCAATTGGAAGATTGGTATTCAATCTCCAGATTCCAGTGATGCTCTAGTTCAATATGAAACAAAAAAAGCCACTTGTTTAGTTACAAGTGGAGATTACCAAAGATATTTTACCTACAAAAATAAAAAGTATTCTCATATTATTGATCCACAAACCGGTTATCCTGCAAACTATGTTCGAAGTGTAACCGTCATCACAAACGATTCAGGCAAAGCCGATGCCTTAAGTACAACATTATTCTGTATGAGTGTAGAAGATGGAAAAAAATATCTATCGACTCTTGATTATGATGTACAAGCGATATGGATCGTAGATAAAGATACAGATATTAAAGCAGATCTTGAAACGAAAGATTATAAAATAATCACAACAGACAAAATTAAAAATAGAGTAACTCTTGTTGATTAGAGTTACTCTTTTCATTTACATATTAGTCATGTAATACGTGGTTACAACGATCACACAATCCATCTTCATTTTCAGATTCTGTGTAGTTCCAGCAACGAGGACATACATGGCCTGTAGCCTTTTCTACTTTAACCTGACAAACTTCAAATTGTTCTAATTCATCCGTTGTGAATGTTACTTTAGATACAATAAACCATTGTGCTGCATTACTTAATACACGATCCATGATTTCTTTTTGTGCATCACTTACATGTAATACGACATGTGCTTCTAATGATTTACCGATTAAACCTTGAGCACGTGCATTTTCTAATGCTTTGAAGACATCCTTACGAACTTTGAATAATTCTTCCATATCCGCTTTGATCTTTTCAACATCAAAATCTAATTCAAGATCTTTAAATGTAGTTAAGTGAATACTTTCTTCATCAAAGTGCATATAGTCATTAACTTCTTCACAAGTATGAGCCAAGATTGGAGCCCACAATTTAGTCATCACTTCAACGGCATTATAAAGTACAGTTTGAACTTGACGACGAACTGGTGCATCTTCTTTTTCAATATAAAGAATATCCTTCGTGTAATCTAAGTAATAAGCTGATAATTCATTCGTCATTAAGTTTGTCAAATATGTAACAACATCAGAGAAACGATATTCATTATAAGCTTTTCTACAGAAATCTACAGCATCCTTTAATTCGGTTAAAATATATTGATCCAATTCACTTAATTCATTGAAGTTTACACAATCTTTTGCAGTAAATTGTTGATCATCTAAGTTTGCCATTAAGAAACGCAATGTATTACGTACTTTACGATAGTTTTCACTCACCTGTTTCAAGATTTTTTGACCCATTGAAACATCCGCTTGATAATCTACACTACATGCCCATAAACGTAAGATATCTGCACCATATTTCTTAGTGATTTCACTAGGTGCAACGGCATTCCATTGTGATTTAGACATCTTAACGCCCTTTTCATCCATAACGAAACCATGTGATAATACTTGTTTGTATGGAGCTTTACCATGAACAGCAGTACCTACGATCAAACTTGAGTTGAACCATCCACGATATTGGTCACTACCTTCAAAATATAAATCTGCAGGATAACCTAAGCCACGATCCATCATAGCTCCAGTATGACTTGATCCTGAGTCAAACCAAACATCCATAGTATCCGTTTCTTTACGGAAGATACCATTTGGTGAATGTTCATTTGTATATCCTTCTGGTAATAAATCTTTAACATCTCTTTCAAACCAAACATTGGATCCATATTCACCAACTAATTTGGCAACATGATCGAAGATTGCTTGATCCATGATTGGAGTATCATCTTCACCATAAACAATTGGAATTGGAACACCCCAAGCACGTTGACGTGAAATACACCAGTCATTACGATCGGCAATCATATTGTGCATACGTTGTTCACCCCAGGCAGGTACCCAAGATACAGAGTGAATTTGTTCTAATAATTCATCACGGATTTGATCAATTGACGCAAACCATTGTGTTGTAGCACGGAAAATAATTGGCTTTTTAGTACGCCAGTCATGTGGGTATGAGTGCGTGATGAATTGAAGTTTTAATAATACACCCAATTCATCTAATTTTTGAGTAACTGTCTTATTGGCATCTTCCACATATTGACCTGCAAGCCATTCGCCTACATCATCCATCATGCATCCTTGTGCATCTACGTTACAATATACTGGTAAACCATATTTCATACCAATATTAAAGTCATCTACACCAAATCCAGGTGCTGTATGAACACATCCAGTACCAGCATCGGCTGTTACGTGATCTCCACACATCAATAAACTTTCTCTTTCTGGATATAATGGGTGAGTACAAGTAATATATTCGAATTCTTTACCTTTGAAAGTCTTTAAAACATCACGTTTTTCAACTTCAAACTTATCACACAATTCTTCAACCATGCTTGAAAGCATAATCAATTTACCCTTTTCTGTATCCACTAATGAATAATCAAAATCAGGGTTTACACTGATTCCTAAGTTTGCAGGAATTGTCCAAGGTGTTGTTGTCCAAATGACGAAGTTGCAATCTGTATCCAATACACCTTTTCCGTCTTTAACGGCAAATTTAACATAAATCGTTGGACTCTTAACATCTTTATATTCAACTTCTGCCTCCGCTAAAGCGGATTCACTACTTGGTGACCAATACACTGGTTTTAATCCTTTGTAGATCAAACCTTTCATAGCCATCTTTCCAAAGATTTCGATTTGGTGTTTTTCAAAACCCTTTTGAAGAGTGATATAAGGATGATCATAATCTCCAATTGATCCTAAGCTTAAGAATCCTGCTTTTTGATTAGCTACTTGCTTTAAAGCATAGTCATAACAGATTTTTCTAAATTCAGCAATTCCCATTTTCTTACGGTCATACCCCAATTTAGTAACCGCAGTTTCAATTGGTAAACCATGCGTATCCCATCCTGGAATATATGGTGTTTTGTATCCTTCCATAAAGTGAGATTTTACAATTACATCTTTTAACACTTTATTTAAGGCATGTCCTAAGTGGATATCCCCATTGGCATAAGGAGGACCATCATGTAATACAAATGATTCTGCTCCTTCTCTTCTTTCTAACATCTTTTCATACAATTTTTCATCTTGCCAGCGTTTTTGGAAACCAGGCTCTTTTTTAGTCAAATTTCCACGCATTTCAAATGCCGTTTTAGGCATATGAAGAGTTTCTTTGTAGTCCATACTTTATCTCCTTTTCAAAATAAAAAAAAGCCCTAATAAAAGGACGTAATAAACACGCGGTACCACCTTACTTCATAGTTTACACTATGCACTTTGATGAGATAACGGTTCACCCGGATCAAACTACTGTAATTTCGTAAGATCAGCTCAAAAGGGATACCTAAATTCTTATTCATACAATGTTTCACCAAAAACTTCATTGCTCTCTACAATCATAACGAATAAAGGCGTGTCTTTATCTTAGCTAAATATATTGATCAAAGTTCAAAACAAGTCTTCCCTTTTTTGTTGTTGAAACAACCTCTTTAAACTGGAATCGACCCGTTTTTCTGATTGACACGAAATCATTATTGCACAATTGTAAATTTTGTTCAAGTACCACATCATTAACTTTCACAAATCCTGCATGAATTTTTTTTAATGCTTCACTTCTAGAACAATGTGACAATTGCGCAACAATACTATCTAAACGTAGACTGCTGCACATGATACGTATTTCTTTTTTATTACTTTTTGTGATTTCATAATCCAAACACACTTCAAAATGAACTGTACACTTACCAATCTGCGTACAATTATCGATAATATATTTTGAAATCTTTTCCTTACAAAATATATACAGATCATCTTCTTGTACAATCAAATCTCCAATGACACTTCTTTCAATACCCGAATGCATTAAACAACCTAATAAATCGGAATGTGTCAATGTTTTGAATTTTGAATTGTATGTGGCATGAAGACAGAAACAATCACTAAAACCTTCATAGCCTTCCGGTATAAAACATGCGATCTTTCTTTCTGCATTCTCGTACCCACCATCAAAAAAGACACATATATTTTTAGGGACCATGTTTTGAAGAATGGCTTGTTCAGAAATCGATAAAAAATAGGTCATGATCCGCCTATTTTGTTTTTGAAAGATACGAATTTGATCTTTCATCTGCGAAATAAACACCTCATGACCTACCATAAATGAGCTCATTAAAAGTAATTATTAATCTTCATCTTCGAAGTCATCAGGACTTCCTAATGAAATAGTTCCTTGTACACCAATTTCAGCTGGAGAACATAAAATTACGTTCTGACCAATTTTCTGAATTTTACCATCAAGTGCATAAACAACACCTGTTAAAAAATCAATAGTACGTTGTGCATAGTCACGATCTAGCTTATGTAAGTTAACTACAACAGCACGACCTTCTTTTAAACGTTGTCCTACTTCTTCAGCTTCTCCAAAGCTTCTTGGTTCAAACAATACCATTTTTGTATTCGAATTCAAAGAAGTTGCGTTCGTACGAGCTTTTGGTCTCTCATAACGACTTTGAGGTTCTACTTCTTCTACCTTTTCAGCTTGTGGTGCTTCTTGATAATCGTCTTCTTCTTCGATTGGAGCAACGAAGTCTTTTACTTTATCCATAAATCCCATGGGAAAAACCTCCTTAACGAACATAATTATAGCACAAAGAATAACTTATTCAAACTTATATTCTTTTTTTTATTTCCAATTAAAAGACATGCCAATTTGACATGCCTTTTTACATATTATTCAGTTTCAATTAATCCGTATCCACCATCATGACGTTTGTAGCAAACGGCAATTTTGTTTGTTTCATCATCTGTATAAATGAAGAAATCATGTCCTAATAATTCCATCTTCATAATAGCTTCATCCAAGCTCATTTCTTTTGGAACGATTGATTTAGTACGAACAACTTCATCATCATCTACTTCTTCATCATTGAATAATTCATGATCTAAGAAAGCTTCGGCAAGTGATTCTTTATTTTTACGTGTTAAACGTGTTTTTGTTCTACGAATTTGATCTTCCAATTTATCTACAGCAAGATCGATAGCTGCATATAAATCATCGTCTACAACCTCCGCACGAAGAATCGCATAACGCGTTGGGATTGTAACTTCAATTTTTTGTTTTGTAGGATATGTACGAACTAAAACGTTAGCTACATCATCCTCACTAATAATGAAGTACTTTGTTAAAACATCTAATTTTTTATGGATCTTATCTGAGATTCCTTCAGTGACTGTGATGTTTTTTCCTACAATATTGACTTTCATATTATGTACCTCCTATATGATTTCTATTGCTACTTAGATTATAACACTTTTATTTTGTTTTACACTTTTCGACAAGAAATGACAAAAATATAACCAACTTTGCCAAGAAGGTTGACAAGTAAAATGTAACTATTTTCAGAAAATAACTTGCACATTTTCAAGGATTAAGCTATAGTATACACAGGTGATTAACATGAACATTCAATCTACATATTTTTACTTTTACTTTAGATAGCCCTAATAGAACCAATCAAAACAGAATGGTATTTTTATTAGGGCTTTTAAGCATTAACAATTCGAACGGTTAATGCTTTTTTGTTACTCACAAATGGAAAGAAGGATATTACTATGATTATTACTTTAAAGAAGAATGCACCAAAACACGATGTCGACAAATTAATTCACAAATTCGAAGGAATGGATCTTCAAGTCACAATGATCCAAGGCGATAACTACAATGTCTTTGGTTTAGTTGGAGATACAAGTATCGTAGATGAAAAAAGCGTTATGGCAAACCCCATTGTATATAACGTACAACGTGTTGCCCAACCTTATAAATTGGCCAATCGTATGTTCCATCCAGAAGATACCATTGTGGATGTAAATGGTATTAAAATCGGCGGCAAAAAAATTGTCATGATTGCAGGCCCATGTTCTGTTGAAGGAGAAGAACAAATCTGTCGTATTGCCAAAGAAGTAAAAGCAGCAGGCGCTGATATGTTAAGAGGTGGCGCTTATAAACCAAGAACAAGTCCATACGCTTTCCAAGGTATGGGAACAGCTGGAATTATGGCCATGGTAAAGGCTAGACAAGAAACAAAACTTCCTATTGTATCTGAACTTATGAGCGCAGAACATTTGGATGAATTCGTTGAAAATGTAGATATCATTCAGATTGGTGCTCGCAATATGCAAAACTTTGACTTATTAAAAGCTGTAGGAAAAACAAAAAAACCAATCTTATTAAAACGAGGTATGAGTGCTACGATTCAAGAATGGATCATGGCAGCTGAATATATTATGTCCGAAGGAAATCCAAATGTCATCTTCTGTGAACGTGGTATTCGTACTTTTGAAACCTATACACGTAATACATTAGATTTAAGTGTTGTACCCATTATTAAAGAAAGAACACACTTACCTATTATCATTGATCCAAGTCATGCAGCTGGAGATTATAAATTAATTGAATCTTTATCTTTAGCCGCTATTGCAGCTGGAGCAGATGGATTGATCATTGAAGTGCATGATGATCCAGAAAATGCATGGAGTGATGGAGCCCAAAGCTTAAAACCTAAACGCTATGCCAAACTTGTTAAAAAAGGTAAAGCCATTGCCAAAGTAGTTGGTAGAGAACTATAAGAAACTGCACACGCAGTTTCTTTTTATGTTACAATGCTTTGGGTGATACAATGAATAATCCTTATCCTTATTCAAATGACAATAAAAGATACCAAACAATCAATTACTATTTTCGTAATACATACCATCAAAAAGTGGCTAAGATTCCATTGAATGCAGGTTTTACCTGTCCAAATCGCGATGGAACAAAAGGAAGCGGTGGATGTACTTTCTGTTCCAGTATGGGTTCAGGCGATAGTATTCTATGTTTTGATGATTCGTTGCAGAAACAATATCAAGAAGGCTTAAAGCGCATGCAAAATAAGTGGCCGGATTGTATTGGCTTTGCCTACTTTCAAAGCTATTCCAATACATATGCCCCACTTGAAACCTTAAAAAAAGTATATGATCCATTCTTTAAAAATCCAGACATTTGTGGAGTTGCGATTGCGACTCGTGCCGATTGTTTAAGTGATGAAATCATAGACTATTTAAATAGTCAAAACAAAGAAGTCTGGCTAGAACTCGGCCTTCAAAGTATACATGAAAAGACAATGGAAAGATGTAATCGTAAACATAGTACACAAATTGTGTTTGATTGGTTAGATAAATTAAAATCGACAAATATAAAAACATGTGTACATATTATTAATGGTTTACCAAATGAAACAAAATCCGACATGTTAGAAACGGTTAAACAGATTTCTAAACATCCTATAGATGCGATTAAGATCCATATGCTGCATTTAATAGAGGGCACACAAATGGCAAAAGAATATAAAGAACATCCATTTCATATTCTAACTTTAGAAGAGTATGTCGATATTGTAGTCGATCAATTGGAATTATTACCACAAGAAATTATCATTGAACGATTAACAGGGGATGGTATTGCGAAAGATTTGATTGAACCAAAATGGACAATCAAAAAAACGATTGTGACAAATGAAATTGATAAGTTAATGGTAAAAAGAAATACGTGGCAAGGCAAAAATGTCTAACCACGTATTTTTATTTTTATTTCAAATTTAAACAATAATATCTTTTCTTACCACGACGAATGATTACATAGTTTGATACATAGGCTTGCGCAGAATCAATAACTAATGTTTCATCATTGACTTTGACACCATTTAAGCTAATGGAATTTCCTTTGATCCATTCTCTAGCTTCACGACGACTCGAAGCAATCTTAGCCTCCACTAAAACATCAATTAAAGATTTTCCAGCTTCTTGATCAACTTTATCCATATTTTTAACCGCATCCAAACGTTGTTGTTCATCCAAATCATTTAATTGACCTCTAAATAAGGCATTTGTGATTTTTAAAGCCGATTCTAAACCTTCTTCACCATGTAAATCACGAACCACTTCTTCTGCCAATTTCTTTTGTGCTTCACGTCTTCCAGCATCTTCCTTTAAAGATACTTCTAAAGCATCAATTTCTTCTTTTGTTAAGAATGTTAATTTCTTTAAATATTCAATAACCTTTGAATCATCTGTATTAAACAAGAATTGGTATAGTTCATAAGGAGATGTCTTTTTAGGATCCAACCAAACAGTTCCCGTTTCACTCTTACCAAATTTAGTTCCATCTGCCTTTGTGATGAGTGGCATTGTTAAGCCATAACATTTTACATCGGCACCACATTTTTTACGAATCAATTCCAAACCAGAAGTGATATTTCCCCATTGATCCTGTCCACCAATCTGCATTGTACAACCTCTTGTTTGGTAAAGATTTAAGAAGTCTAAAGATTGAAGAATCATATATGAAAATTCTGTATAACTAATTCCTGAATCTAAACGTTTTTTTACTGTTTCTTTATTCAACATATAATTCACATTGAATAATTTTCCATAATCACGCAAGAAATCAATGATTGTAATGTCTTTTGTCCAATCTAGGTTATTTACCATGTCAAAGCCCCATAATTTAGAGATTTGTGCATGCAATGCATCATAATTTGACTTTAATACTTCACTAGTCAACATACTTCTTTCTCCAGTAGCCTTTGGATCACCGATAAATCCAGTTGCTCCACCAACCAACATAATTGGGTGGTGTCCATGTTTTTCTAAACGTTTGGCCATCAACAATGATGAATAGTGCCCAATATGTAAACTATCCGCTGTTGGATCTGTACCAATATAAAATGTGACTTCCCCATTATTAATTACATCTTCCACTTCTTCACTTGTAACATTGTCTACTAGACCACGCCATTTCAATTCTTCAAATAATTCCATTTTGTCCTCCCTGAAAATAAAAAAATCGCCCAATAAGGACGATTTTATCGCGGTACCACCTTACTTCATACAAAATATTTTTTGTATGCACTTAAACCTTTAACGCAGGTATACGTCAAAATTGAAGCTCCAAGGTGTATTCCACAGGTCTATTTGAAACTTTACACCAGCCAGTTTCTCTCTAAGAAATAGATAATCTGTGTACTCTTTCTTATCATAGCGAATTTATTATATCGAATCTAGAAACTAAACTCAACAAATATGTTTTAAATTGTTATAAATTTTAAAAATGAATGGTTTACATGGAAGGATGAAGTTTCCGATATACTCGTGTACGATCGCATTAAATCCACGTTTGAAATCAAAAACACCATAACCTTCTTTACCCGGTTCAAAATAACCACTGATACCATAGAAATTATAGAAGTCATAGCCCTCTTTAATCGCTTCTTGAATCATATGCCAATGAATCGCATAAGGCCCTCTAAAATCTCTTTGTTCATAATTGCTAGAACCAACAAGATATACGATTTCATGACCATATTTAATGAATAAACAACACGCAAGAGGTACTTCTTTACCATACGTATCTTTTAATTCTTGGATATGCGAAATTTTCTTTTCTAAAGAATCAAGATACGTTTCATCCGTCTTTAAACGCTTTTCCTTCTTCTCGTTTCCCGGATTTTTTTCTAAGAAAGCCTTTGTCTTTTCAATACTTGTCAAAGTCGTATTGTATTCTTTCTTGATTTTTTGTTCATATTCATCTAAATCCAAATAAGATAAGAGTGTTTCAACATGATCTTCCCCATAAAATTTATATAAGTTTTTAAAATAATCTAAACTCATGGCTTCAAAATCTTGTCGTGCACTCGTTTCCTTTTCCATAGAATCTAAAATGTGAAGTTGATCCACATTTAATTTTCGAATATGCACATTATACTTTTGGGCCGTTCTTGTATTTCTTCTTGTAGCACTTGAAAATGCATTAAAGATTTCATCACTCGTTTTACCCCTTAAATCAATAGAGGAACAAAAACGACATTCCTTCGATAAATCATATCCTTGTTTTAAAGGAAGTTGTAAAAATCCAGCTGATTTTAAATTATCTACAACATCATAATTATGAAAACCATTCTCGACAATATTTCCATCTTTATCTCTTTGTACAAGATCAATTTCAGGATCTGTTTCAAGATAAACTACATTCTTCTTTTTAAGATATTGTTTTAAAGAAGAGGTAAACTTTACAAGTTTGTCCTTATCTTTGTAGTCGGCAAGAAACCCTCTTGCGACATAACAATATTTAAAAACTTTCATTAAAGGAAGATACGCAAGCATGCACGTTGCGTATACTTCCTTTTCTTGGCTTGCCTGAATAAATTCAACCGTCCAGCCATCATGTTCAAATTTCTTGGCATGATATTTAGATTGTTGAAATACCGCACTATCTACTGTATCTAAATATTCGCTATATTGTTGAATATTTATTGTATTGATTCGCATACTTCACCTTCTTAGTTGGCAACAATATTAACAACTTTACCTTTTACAACGATAACTTTACGAATTGTTTTTCCTTCAATTTGACGTTTTACTGTTTCAAGTTCCATAGCCTGTTTTTCTAATTCTTCATTACTTGAACCTACAGCCGCCACAAATTTACCACGAACCTTACCATTTACCTGTACAACACAAGTGATTGTATCTTCCACTAATTTTGCTTCATCATAAGTTGGCCAAGGCTCATACGCAATGGTATCTTCATGACCTAATAATTGCCACATTTCCTCACCAATATGTGGTGTAATACAAGATAACATCTTCACGATACCTTCAGCATATGGCTTGTAAATGGTTTCTGCTTTATATGCATCATTCACAAAGATCATCATTTGTGAGATAGCTGTATTGAATCCTAATGATTCATAATCTTCTGTAACTTTTTTAACTGTCTGGTTATAGACTTTATCTAATTTACCATCATTTGTATCTGTAACTTTACCAGACTCAATAAATAAACGATAAACACGGTCGATCCATCTTCTAGCACCATCACAACCTGCCATTGACCAAGGCTTACTTTGTTCTAATGGACCCATAAACATTTCATATAAACGAAGTGTATCGGCCCCATATTTTTTAACGATATCTGAAGGATTCACTACAAATTCAGGATAACGTTTACCCATCTTAATTCCATTTTCACCTAAGATCATACCTTGGTGAACTAATTTTTTAAATGGTTCTTTACATGCAACAATTCCCTTGTCATATAAGTAGTTGTTCCAAATACGTGAATACATCAAGTGACCTACCGCATGTTCAGGACCACCTACATATAAATCGACTGGCATCCAGTGTTTCAATAATTCTGGATTTCCTAATTGTTCTTTATTTTGAGGATCAATATAACGTAAATAGTACCATGAAGATCCTGCAGAACCTGGCATTGTACTTGTTTCACGAACTCCCTTTACACCATTTTGATTGTATTGTTTCCAATCTGTCGCATTTTCAAGTGGCGCTTTTCCATTGTGTCCTTTATAATCTTCAAGTTCTGGAAGAATCAAAGGCAATTCTTCATCTGGAAGAACATAGTCTGTACCATCTTCTAAATGAACAATTGGAACGGGTTCTCCCCAATAACGCTGACGTGCAAAAATCCATTCACGGAAACGATAATTCACTGTTTCTTTGGCAATACCCATATCTACCAATTTTTTAGTAATTGCTACTTTTGCCTCTTCTACAGTAAGACCTGTAAATTCTTCAGAGTTGATTAGCTTGCAGCCCTTACCTAAGTAATCTTGTTTTTCAAAGGCATGCTCACTGACGTCTTGTCCTTCAATAACTTGAATCATATCGATATGATGTGCAATCGCATATTCAAAGTCACGTTGATCATGACTTGGTACAGCCATGACAGCACCAGTACCATAGTTAGCTAATACGAAATCACCAATAAAGACTTCCACTTCTCTTCCATTTACTGGATTGATTGCCTTGATACCTTCTAAGCGGCAACCAGATTTACCTTTATTTAATTCTGTACGATCCATTTCCGATTTCGATACAGTTTCCTGGATATAAGCCTTTACTTCATCTTGGTTTTTGATTCTTGGCATTAATTCTTGCACTAAATCTCCATCTGGTGCAAGGACCATAAATGTAATACCATAGATAGTTTCGATACATGTTGTAAAGATTGAGAATTTTCCTCCACCTACGATTTCAAATTGAACTTCAACACCTGTTGATCGTCCAATCCAGTTTCTTTGCATTTCCTTTGTGGATTCAGGCCAATCAATTTCATTTAAGCCTTCTAAAAGTCTTTCCGCAAAAGCAGCCTGGTCAATACAAAGTTGCTTCATATTTTTACGAATAACTGGATAGCCACCACGTTCACTTTTACCATCAATAACTTCGTCATTTGATAAAACAGTTCCTAATTCTTCACACCAGTTTACTGGCATATCCACATATTTTGCATATCCATCTTTATACAATTGTTTAAAAATCCATTGTGTCCAGTGATAGAAATCTGGATCGGATGTCGCAATCGTTTTTGACCAGTCATAGTCAAAACCTAATTCTTTTAATTGATTTGTGAAAGTTTTAATATTTTCTTGTGTAAATCCATTTGGATTGTTTCCTGTTTGAACAGCATATTGTTCAGCCGGTAAACCAAATGAATCATATCCCATTGGGTGAAGTACATTATAGCCTTGCATACGTTTCATACGTGAAACGATATCTGTAGCTGTATATCCTTCAGGGTGTCCTGCATGAAGTCCGACTCCACTTGGATATGGAAACATATCTAACGCATAAAATTTTGGCTTTGAAAAATCCCAAACATCCGTTTTAAATGTTTCGTGTTCATCCCAATACTTGTGCCATTTCTTTTCTACTTCTAAATGATCGTACATATTAGCCTCCTATAAAAAAATAAAAAACGCCCTTTAAATCTAAGGACGTTTGTACGCGGTACCACCTTAGTTCACAATCTTCATTGTGCCCCTTTAACTCTTTATCGCAGAGAATACGGATAACATTACTCATCAGCTCCTTAGCAAGTTCAAAGGTTGTACAATGCTAATTCTCACCTACATTAGCTCTCTGTAAATTGCCATTTCCATTTACTACTCTAATTCATCGCTATGCATCAATTTTATCTTGTTTTTTAAGGTTCGTCAATAACAACATCCACGATTGATTTATCATCATAATAAATCTTCATACATACATTATCATAAGTACACTCCATATAAGTCGAATAATCTTGAAAATGCACGCGTGTATTCATAATTGTCTCATCCTTTTCTTTGATCAACTCTTCCTTTGTATGACACAACTTAATGCGATTATTACGATCAATCATACTTTTCGCATGATCTACAATCGATAGTTCTAGAATATTTTGACGATTTGCCTTTAAAAGATATACATTTTGAATGGTACTTAATGTTAAAAAGGAAACAATTTGTAGCACAAGAAACAAACAAACTAAACTTATCCAACTCGCATATCCATTAATAGATTTCAAAGTCATAGATCTTATTCTTCTTTTTAAACCACAAATAATAACCATCTTCTTTCTTATAAAAATAGCCTAAGTCAATTTGTTCCATATAGATTTCATAGCCCGGACTTTTTACAATGCGATGCTTATCAAAGTACAATCGAAACTTTTCGTGATTACGTATATATTCCAATTGTTCATTCTCAACTTTCACTTCACTTGCCACACTTAATTCTCTTCTTAGCTGCAAAATCGCAAATTGATTTTGAGTATCGATGTCCATATGGGCAAAATGTAAAGCACAACTTACAAGCATACAACCAAGTAAACTTACTAAACCTGTGATAAACAAGGCAAGTAAGGCTTCAATCAGTGTGAAACCATTTCTTCTCAATCTTTTCATTTATTTTTAAATCCTTTTGAAAATACAAGGTTGATATACCCTGAGCCAATAAACAAGAACAAATTAGAATCACGAATAACGCAAATAACGCATCCTGTAATAAAAAGCCATTATTCTTTTTCAAGACGTACCCTCCCAGCTCCTACTTGAAAGACAAGCTTCATCTTTGTATTTGTGTTTGAACAATGAAAAGAGAAAGCCTTTGACATATTCCCTTTGGCATTGTAGTAAAAAGAAACCGAATCACAAGCGATATCTTTAGGAATTCCATACTCCACTTCATCCACTAAAATGGAATCTTGAATACTTACATATACCTTACGATGTTCTACATATGCCTTTTGTTGGGCCGTTATACATAAAGTTTGTACTTGTTTCATAAAAACATAAAGTGAACTATGCATTTTAGAATAAAGACCAAAACTTAAAATCGAAACAATAAGCAGTACGATCAACATTTCAACAAAAGTAAAACCATTCTTATTTAGAGATGGCTTGTCCATTTTCAATCACCACTTGACTATGATCTGGACATGTATCTTGTCCTTTCTTTAAGTATCCAAAATCAATAAGCTCTTGCACACTTGTAGGTGTTTCTAATTGATCAATTTCATACAACATGATTTGTGAGTTTACAATTTCAAGTAAAGCTTCACAACCCTTATTACGAATAATTTTCTCCTTTTGTTGAATATTTGGCAAAGTAATCAACAAAAGTAAAGCTACGATCAACATCACGATCATCATTTCTAATATTGTAAATCCATTTTTCTTTTCCATTTTTCTCCTCCATTTAAAACTGATTTAACATATTCATTGGCATCATCATGATTTGATAGACAACCACAACCAATATGCCAATACTGATATACGAAAATAATTGAATTCCATTGGATAACTTCTTTATAGATGTTTCAAGATCGAAACGACATTTCTTGATATATAGATCAAAAAATATCGAGATGCGATTACCATTCAAAGCATATTGGATCATCTTCTTAAAGGATGCATCAAATACATGGATAACTAAAAAACACTCTTCCAAAGTATTTCCCTTCTTTAATTGATCTAAAATTTCATTGGATACCATACCCACAATACTAAAATCCATCAAAGATAAAGTTTCTAACACTTCTTGTGTTGAACTATAGGTCTTTTCTAAAGCTTGATACATACATACAAATTGTAAAGAGATCATTTTCTTCATCAAAGAAAATGGACATTTCAGTCTTGCATCATACTTATAGAAAAACAAATAATATAAGCCTAGATACAATAGAATACACAAAATGCTTGTGCCAAATAGAACCTTTAATACTTGAATCAAAATTAAGATAGAATTACTTGAAATATAATCTTTCATTTGAACAAGCACAAAGTCTGAAAAGAAACAAATCATAAAATACGCAAATACAAGTAAAAAGAATGGATATGCGATCTTTTTTAACAATTGTTCAAAGAATACATTCGAACTTTTTTCAATTTGAGAAACACATTCGATAGCTTCTTTAAGATTCATCTTGCTACCTAAAATCTTTAAATATTTAAAATACAACTTCTTTTGATTCCTACAGAATAAATCCATTAAACAATTTCCGGATTTTAATTCATCCAATATTTCATCATCCTTTTTAAATACCAAATGAACCAATGTATCAAATGGCACGCCTTGATTTTGTAACAATTGAAATTGTTCAATTTCTTCACGACAAACTAAACATGTCGCACTCGGCTTGTTCGTCAAGGATATATCCTTTTTCAATACCTTCTTTAATTTTTGAAGATAATGTTTGAAATTGGTCAGGATATTTTCCATAACGCATGACATATTCCAATGTTTTTTGATCCATGATTTCATATACACACACTTTCTTGTCGCCATTTGAATATAAGCGTTGTGAAATGATGGCGGTACATACACTTAATAAATCTTGTTTAGAAACCCCAAGATCTTCAAGACGACTGATACACTCCTTTCCATTTTTGGCATGAATACTCGTTAAGACTAAATGCCCTGTTAAACTTGCACGCAGTACCATCTTCGCTGTATAGCTATTTCTTGTTTCTCCAATACATATAATGTCCGGATCATGCCTTAATAATTGCTCGATGCCTACATCGTATGTAAATCCCATTGTTTCATTGATTTGTAGCTGTAAATAGGAATCATCTTCAATTTCGATCGGATCTTCTAGACTGACAACCTTATGTTTCCTTGTTTTTGCGATTTCATGAAGTAAAGCATGAAGTGTTGTCGTCTTTCCGCTATTTGTAGGTCCTACACATAGCACAAGTCCTTGTCTAAGCGGAATTAAAGATTGAAAAAATTGTGTATCCTTTTTCCATAAAGACAATTCATAGAGTTGAATAGCTTGTTTAGTGTTCAACAACCGAATGACACCTGTTTGAATATTATGATTATGCAAGATGCTGAAGCGACAAAAGATATCATGATTATGAAGATATACTTTAAACTGTCCACTTTGCGGCGTATAAGGATTGGTTAGATCCATCTGAGAAATAAATTTTAAATACTCAAAAAACGATGGTTTCCATATATCTTGATATACATCAATCATTTCATTTTGTGTGCGAAGTTGAATCTGTAACCTTTGATTATGTAGTACAAAATGGATATCACTCGCTTTTTTATCAATCGCATATTCTATGAGATCCTTTAATAAATCATCCATTTTTTATCACCCCCTTATCTAATACGAAAAAAAAAGCAGAAATTCTAATAAATTTCTGCATATTTTAAACTTTCGTTCCATTTTTTCTCTTGCGATAAAGAAGTCGTTGGTCCATGTCCTGGATATACTTTATAATCTTTGTTGAATTGATACAATTTTTTTAAGGATTGTTTCATACTTGTAACACTGCCAGTTGCTAAATCCATTCTTCCAATGGAACCTTGAAATAGCACGTCTCCAGTAAATAAACAATCTTCTATTTTTAATACCGTAGATCCGATAGAATGTCCCGGACAATATATAGCTTCTACTTCAAAGCCTGCAATTTCGTTTTTACCTTCAATAAGTGGTTTTGCGTTGGCATTACATGTCACATCCATATAAAAGGCACTGGATGAATTTAAATCGGGGTCTAAAAGAAAATCAAATTCATTTGGATTTAAATATACATCACAGCCAAATTTATTTACAATCTTATCTACGCCTGAAATATGATCAAAGTGTGCATGTGTTAAAACAATCGCATCTAATGTACAATCATTCTGATTCAGAATTTCATCAAGATTTGGCAATATGTCGGCCGGATCAATAATTAAAGCATGATGGTTTTCCATCACCAAATAACAATTTGCCTGTACAGGTCCTAAAGGTTGTTGAATAACTTTCATCGTCTAATACATAAAAAAGACCGAATAAAACGGCCTTTCTTACTTTTTCTCCTTATGTTCAGTCTGCTGATTGCATTTTGGACAATATTTTTTAACAGTCATACGTTCAGGATGTTTTTTCTTATTTCTTGTACCAATATAATTTTCTTCACCGCAAACAGAGCACTTAAATGTAATACGATCTCTCATGTTCAGTCCTCCTCACATTAGTAATTACTAGTTGATTCTAGCATAACTTACAAGTCAATTTCAAGTCATTTTCAAAATTTTAACTTGCAGGATACAATTCGAAATACTTTTGAATAAATTCTGGCATCACCATATTCGAACAAATGTTTGGTGAAACACTTTGATCATTGATACTTGATGTTGGTGCTGAGCACGCAAATGCCATGGTTGCATCATCACTTGGAGCATATCCAACAAGGTTTGCGGTTGTCCAATCTCCTACTTCGGCTGTACCTGTTTTGGCTGAAACTCTACCTGCAAATGGCTGCATTGGATCTCCACAATAACCTGAACTTACACAGGCACTAAAGCCTTGTTTGACTCGGTCTAAATAGGCTGCATTCTTTTCAGGCAATTTAGATTTAATTTTTTTAGCATTCGTCACAACTACCTCTTGTGAATTCACTTCCGTAGCATAAGACATAAAACGTGGTTTATATAAATTCCCATTGGATGCGATAGTTGCACCATAAGTGGCCAATTGAAGTGGTGAATACATATCAAACTGCCCTATAGAATAATAAAGTAACATACCTGGCTCTGCACCATAACCCATATAGCCACTTGCTTCATTTGGTGCATCAATGCCTGTTTTATTGCCTAAACCAAACATCGAATAATAACCACGCATTTTATTTAATGTACCTTGAAGATCATTCACGTAAAGCGGTTGTTCTTCCTGATATGAGGCATTGGCCAAACGTATTGCCACATTAAACATATATATGTTACTACTAACTTCTAAAGCCATAATGTCATCAACTGTACCATAATCTTTGTAGGAACTAAATTCTTGCCCACCAATATTCATTGTTTTATCGACAATTGTTTCTCCTGGACTCATCACATGTTCACTTTCACCCATATATACAGTGGCCCCTTTAATGCATGATCCTGGGTTTACTAAAGACATATAGTTACCCGTTGAAAAATATGTCATTCCTTTTGTATCCAAATCCATTTGGTAACCTGACATGGCAAGGACTGAGCCATCTTTTGCATTTAATACTGTCGTAAATAAAGATTTGAAATTTTCACGATTCGCCGATCCCCCATATTCATTTAATGTTTTCTTTAAAATATCATCTAATGAAGTTTGCAGATCAATATCGATAGAAAGATGGATATCATATCCTTTTTTTGCTTCTTGAACCACTTCTTTTTGCGCCAATCCCTTCGAATTATACGTAATCTTGGCAATTTCAGGTGTTCCTGCAAGTAAATCATTATATTGATATTCAAGGCCTGATTTACCAACACTCGCATTTAATTGGTAGCCTTTAGAAAGATAATAACTAGATAATTCACTAGGCAAACCTTGTGTACTTGTAGTTACACTTCCTAAAACATCCGATAAAGATTCTCCATATGGATATTCTCGTTTCCATCCACCAAAATCAACGTCAAATCCAGGAAATTCCGTTTTATGTTCGACAAGATAGGCCACATCATCATCACTGACATCTTCAAGTACAACATTTTCTTGTCCTGTACTTTGGTTGGCAATCATTCTTTGGTAAATCACACACATTTTTAATTCGGATTGTGTCATTTCACCAATTTGTTTCTTGCCAATACGATTCATTAAGATCTTGTATCGTTTACTTTCGGCATTGTCACCCCATGCACCATTTTTGTATTGTTTCAATTCTTTTGAAGTCAATAAATGATTGGCTGCATATTCAGAATCATTTGGAGATAAAAAGGATTTGTACGTAATATATGCCTGCTTTTTATCCTCCTCTGTAAAATCTTTTGCGCTTACACTAAACACTTTCACAATACGTTTCGCATACAATTCATAATCATCTGAATCCATATTGTTTGGAGATGTAAAGACAATATTGTGACTAACCACAGTCTTAGCTAAAATTCTTCCCTTACAATCATAGATTTGACCACGTGGTGCTGAAGTATATTGTTTGATGGAAGTATAATCTTCTCTTTTCGCTGTATAGTCATTATATGAAACAATCTGAAGATAGAACAATCGTAAAAAGATGATTAAAAAACATACGGTAATGGAAACCGCAAGAATCAATATACGATTCGAAATGACTTGATCAACAGAAATAGTTTGTCTTGCCCTTTTCAATGATTTTCTACTCTTTTTCAATTGAATCCCCCTTTATACGAAAACACTATATATTATACACGTTTCCAAGATGAAATGGAAAAAAAAGAAAGAAAGGCGTATACTTGAGATATGGAGGATAACTATGAACAGAACTCAAACTCGTCAAGTTCAAGTAAAAAATCTTGAAATTGGACATAATAATCACGTTATTATTCAGTCAATGTGCAACATTGAAACAAAAAAGGCGGATGAAGTAGCCAAACAAATTTTAAACCTTGAAAAAATGGGCTGCGAATTAATTCGTGTCAGCTGTATGGATATGGAGGATGCCAAAGCCATAAAAGATATAAAAAAACAAATTCATATTCCATTAGTTGCTGATATTCACTTTGATTATCGTTTAGCTTTAGCTTGTATTGAAGCAGGTGCTGATAAGATTCGTTTAAATCCCGGAAATATTGGTTCTAGAGAAAATGTAGAAAAAGTCGTTAAGGCTTGTAAAGAAAAACATATTCCCATTCGTATTGGGATCAATGGTGGTTCTTTAGAAAAAGATATTCATGAAAAATATGGTAAGCCAACCGCACAAGGTATGATTGAAAGTGCCAAAAGACATGTAAAAATCTTAGAAGATCTCGATTTTTATGATACTGTCCTTTCTTTTAAATCGAGTGATCCGTTGTTATGTATTGAAGCTTACCGCCTTGCAGCTAAAACATTTGATTACCCTTTACATTTAGGTGTAACAGAAGCCGGTACAACCATGACAAGTGCCATCAAATCGAGTTTAGCTTTAGGCACTTTATTAAATGAAGGTATTGGAAATACAATTCGAATCAGTGTTAATGGTGCACCTGAAAAAGAAATTCCAATCGTAAAGGAATTATTAAAAGACTGCAAGCTCATCAAAAATGTACCCAATCTAATCGCATGTCCAACATGTGGGCGAACTCAATGGGATATGGAGCCGGTTGTCAATGAAATTGAAAGCTATCTTCAAACGATTCATAAAGAAGTAACAGTAGCCATCATGGGTTGTGCGGTCAATGGTCCTGGTGAAGCTAAACATGCGGATATTGCGATTGCAGGTGGCAAAAAAGAAGGCTTATTGATTAAGAAGGGTGAAATCATTGAAAAGATTCCACAAGATCAGATTGTAGCTCGTTTAAAAGAAGAAATTGATAAATTTTAATTAGAAAAAAATCTCAGCGCAGTGCTGAGATTTCTTCTTTATAACAAGCTTTTCCATCCACAAATGGAGTCTCTAATATTTTTGTGACATGTTCTAACTTTGGATGATGCACGATAGCGTACAATACATCAAAGCCAATGTAGCCTTTACCTATATTTTCATGACGATCTTTATGGGCACCCAATTCATTTTTAGAATCATTGATATGCATACATAATAGATTTTCTAAGCCTAAAATTGAATCAAATTGATTGAGGACTTCATCAAAGTGAGTGATATCATAACCCGCATCCCAAATATGGCATGTATCCATACAAAAACCAATGCGGCTTTTTTTATGAATCCCTAAATAAATTTTTTGAAGTTGTTCAAATGTAAAACCACATTCATTGCCTTTTCCGGCCATCGTTTCAAGCGCAATCTTGACATCACTTGTATCATAATCTAAGACTTCATTTAAACCATTGATGATCCATTCAATACCAATATCCATTCCAGCGCCTACATGGCTTCCTGGATGAAGCACTAGTGTTTTAGCGCCAATTTTAGAAACTCTTTCTAATTCTGCCTTTAAAAAGTCTTGCCCAAACAAAGCCGTTTCAGGTTTTAGAGCATTGGCCAAATTGATAATGTAGGGTGCATGTACAATAACACGATCGATTGAAAAATCATGTTCAGCCATTATTTTTTTAGCTTCTTCAATCTTTAATTTTGATACATCCACTCGACGCGTATTACTAGGCGGTCCTGTATAGATCATACAGGCATTAGCTCCATAAGATAAAGCTTCTTCAATGGCTCCTTTAAAGTAGTTAGGACTCTTAAAAGAAACATGACTTCCTAAATAGATCATATATCCATTCCTTTTTGACGTTGTCTTTCTTTAGCACGTTCTTTTTGTTGGCGCTTAATATCTGATTTGATCATTTCACGACGCTTTTTACGTTTCATACGATCAATTTCTTGACGCTGTCTTTTCTTATAATTTGGTTTTACTTTCTTTTTCTTATGAACGATTTTTTCAACTTCTTCATGGAACGCATCCTTTTTCATTGGACGCTTATTAACATATGGTTTTAAATCCACAAATTGTTTGTTCTTCACATCTTGATGCTCAAATTCAATACCTTGTTTGATTAAAGATTGAATCGATTTCGTATCACTTTCTTTATATAAAGCAATACATTGACCATCACGGCTTGCTCTTCCCGTACGACCTGCACGGTGAATATAGAATTTTAAATCTTTAGGAAAGCCACAACTAATCACATGTGTAATTCCTTCTAAGTCAATTCCACGACTGGCAATATCACTGGCAACGATATAACTCTTCTTTTGGCTTTGAATCATTTTAATAGCCTGCATACGTTGACGCGATTCAAGGCCTGAATGAAGTTCAACGAGATCATACCCATTTTCACGCATCGTATTGGCAATGTTTTGTGCTTCTTGCGTCGTATTCGCAAAAATCAAGCAAACATAGGGCTGAATACATGGAAGTACATCTAAGATTTTTTGTTCATAACTCTTATGCTTACAAGGAACTAAAATGTGTTTTACATCACTTTGAAAAGCTTCTTCCTTTTTAATTTCAATAAATTCAGGATCATACAAATATTTCTTTAAAAACGGTTGTAAAGATTCTGGAATGGTTGCCGAGAAGACCATCATTTGTACTTTCTTGTCCATTTTGGATAAGATTTCATCAATATCTTCTAAGAATCCAAATTCTAATGTCATATCCGCTTCGTCGATGACAACAATTTTAGCTGTATCTAAACGTAAAACATTATCTTTAATAAACATGTCTTTCATTCTTCCAGGTGTACCAATAACGATTTGTGGTTGTTTTTCCATTTGCGTTACTTTTTCCATACCACCTGTCACAAGCTTTACGCGCACATTAAAATGTTTGGCAATCTTACGACAACGATCATATAATTGATAAGCAAGTTCACGAGTTGGCGCAGAAATGACGGCTTGTACGCAATCTTGATCAAAATCTAGTTTTTCAAAGATGGGCATAAAGAAAGCGTGAGACTTTCCTGAACCCGTACTTGAAACACCGATAATATCTCTATTTTTATTTTTACGATTTAACACCTGTTCTTGGATGGGTGTTAATGTTTTAAAATGTTCTAAATCCATTATTTCTTGAATACGATTATTCATAAATTTCACATCCTTTACTCTAGTATTATCCCAAAATTCTTTCCATTTTACAAATACAAATAATTAGGGCATAATGTATATATGAAAACACAAAATATCATTACAGTCAAGCCTCAGGGGTATTGTGGAGGCGTTTTAAAAGCCATCGAAATCGCAAAGAAAACACGAATTCAATATCCAAATCAAAAGATTACGATTTTAGGAAATCTTGTACATAATCAATATGTGAAAAAGGCCCTTCAATCTTATTCCATTGATACAATTGAAAACAAGAATAAAACACGTTACGAATTATTGGATGAAATTAATGAAGGTATTGTGATTTTTACAGCGCATGGTGTTAGTCCAAAAGTTTATGAAAAAGCCAAAGAAAAAGGATTGATTCTTGTGGATGCGAGTTGTCCATTTGTCTTACAGACACAAAAGATCGTAAAACAATATTTGGATGAGGATTATACTATTTTCTATATTGGCAAAAACAAACATCCAGAAGCTGAATCGATTTATACAATGAGTAAAAATGTATATTTGATTGAGCCAAAGAAAGAGATTCCAAATGTTGATACAAACAAAATTTTTGTGACAAATCAAACAACGATGTCCATCTATGAATTAAAAGACACTTTTGATCAAATCAAACAACTTTATCCATCCGCAATCTTCCATGATGAAATATGTAATGCGACAAGAGTTCGTCAACAAGCTATTTTAGATCTTGAAAATGTCGATTGTTTAATCGTTGTTGGAGATCCTACGAGTAATAACACACAAAAATTAGTAGATATTGGAAAAAAGGCGGGTATTCCTGATGTCTTTTCCATTCAAACGGTTGAAGACATTGATAAAAAGGATTTTGAACCCTATTCCACAATTGCGATCACAAGTGGTGCAAGTACCCCTACATATTTGACAAACCAAGTTAAAGATTATCTATCGCAAGACATCGAAAAGCCAAAAATCCGTATTCAGGAAATTCTCTGAGTACGGATTTCTTTTATATATTCAATTTTTTCAAGAAATTCAGGTTTATTGACTTTTGAAAGAATATTTTTATATTTATTCTCTTCAAAATCTAGATAGGATAAATACGTTGAATCCATTTTCATATTCATACCAAAATGAAGTTGTGAAGTACTTATATCTTGAATGTGATCTTTCACGACACAATCTAAAATTGGATAATAATGTCCATTGTCATAAATCATTTTTTCGCGAACAATATGAATATTATGATCGCGTAAATATTCTCGTAAAATAAAATCATCTTTATGGCTTGATAATAAGAATCTCAAACCAGAATGTAAATTCCCTTTTGAAAGAATATCTATGATCAATTTAGCGCCCATGCCACAAATAATAATTTGATCCACATCCTCATTCAAGCCTTGAATGCCATCTAATAATCGACAAGATACAAAATCAGACAGTTCATTATCTTCAATGGTTTTCTTGGCATTATCCAATGGACCTTGTGCCACATCACAAGCATAGCCTTTTTTGGATTGATGATTTAAAATGGCGTTGCAGACAACATAGGCATGATCACAGCCAATATCTGCAATACAATCGCCATTGACCCATTCTAATATTTCTTGAATACGATTCGAACAAGGTATCATTATTTTACGAAGTCTCTTAAGCGTTTGCAGCGATTTGGATTCTTTAGTTTACGCAATGCCTTCGCTTCAATTTGACGAATACGCTCACGAGTGACATTGAATTCTTTACCAACTTCTTCTAGCGTACGAGTTCTTCCGTCTAATAAACCAAAACGTAAGCGCAATACTTTTTCTTCACGTTCCGTAAGTCCCTGTAAAACAGCATTGATTTCATCTTTCAACAATTGATTGTTTGTATAATCATCTGGAGATAATGTATCTTTATCCTCAATGAAATCTCCTAAGTGAGAGTCATCTTCTTCTCCAATTGGAGTTTCAAGGCTCACTGGATCTAAGGCAATCTTTTGAATTTCGCGTACCTTTTCAGCAGAAATATTTTCCATTTTTTCTGCGATTTCTTCTGGCATTGGATCACGACCTAGATCTTGTACCAATTGACGTTGAATACGTGTTAATTTGTTGATTGTTTCAACCATGTGTACTGGGATACGAATTGTACGAGCCTGGTCTGCGATAGCACGCGTAATGGATTGACGAATCCACCATGTCGCATATGTTGAAAATTTAAATCCTTTTGTGTAATCAAATTTTTCAACGGCTTTGATCAAACCACAATTTCCTTCTTGAATCAAATCCAAGAATAACATTCCACGACCTACGTATTTTTTGGCAATAGATACAACTAAACGAAGGTTTGAAGAAATCAATGTTTGTTTCGCTTCTTCACCATCCGCAATAATTTTTGCGAGTTTTTTCTTTTCTTCATCACTTAAATCTGGGTTTTTAATATCTTCTTTTGCCTGTTCCCCTTCTTGAATCTGACGCGCAATAATTGGCTCTTCTTTAGGATCCAATAATGGAATTTGACCGATTTCTTTTAAATACATTTTAACTGGGTCATTAATTTTGGCATGTGATGCATTCGCGAATGTTTTTTCTAGTTGTGAAATTTCTTCTGCGATTGAATCTTCTTCATCCAAATCTTCATCGTTTAAATCATCATCATTTAAATCATCTTCATCCAATTCATCCCCATCAATGAATTCAATCATATTTTCATCGATCCAGTTATATAGATCGTCCAATGTGTCATCATCTAAATTTAAAGCACTGACTGCATCTAAGAATTGTTTTTGAGAAACATCTGCATTTTGTTCCTTACTCTTTAGCAAGAATTCTTTTGCCTCATCCAAGCTTGTAAACTTTAATTTTTGAGTTTCATTTGCCATACTTTTATCCTTCCTTTCGATGGTTGATTTCGTTTCTTTGAATAATTAATTCCTGTTTTTTACTCGCCAAACTAATTTTAATCATCGGATCTTGAACATTCTTGATCTGATTATTGATCTGATCGATTTGGTCTTGTAAAGTACATTCTTTGATCTTCATTAAACTATCGTTAAAGAAGTCTTCATTATATTCATAAACATGAAACGGATTTTCCATTAGGCTTACCAATAAATTACGAACCTCTTCTTTTTCGATATAACTCATTAAAACATCAAAATCGATATGGTTCATATTTCGATACATGTCATAACAATATAATGACAATTCTTCGCAGATTGGATCTTGGAAAAAGCCAATCTGATTTTTAAATTGGTCGGCCGCTAATTTACTTTTAAGAATCATCCATAACACACCATACTCGGCAAGTGTTCTTCCATTTTTTAATGGCTCCATATTTCGAATAACAGATGGTTTATTTCTTGGTTCTTTTATTTGTGCAACAGCACTTGCAGAATTCGATAGATCAAATCCAGTTAAATCTCGAATACGAGAATAGTAATCGGCCTTTTCAAAATCTGTGCATGTTCTTTCAATAAAAGCTTGCATTTCAGAAGTGAATTTTTTCTTATCCTCGTAGTTGTCTAAATCATATTGATTTGGTAAATATTCGAATAAAAATTCAACAAACGATACGGTTTTATGAACGGATAAATACAATTCATCTTTACCAAGTTCATTAAAAATTTCATCCGGATCCTTACCCGTTGTATTTTTCACAATGGAAAAGTTCAAGCCATAATCGACGGCTAGCTTTCCAAATTTATAAGTGGCTGCCTTACCAGCTCTATCCCCATCATAACATACCACTAGTGGTACATTTAAACGTTTTAATAATGTCATTTGTTCCTTGGTACAAGCTGTACCTAAACAAGCAATACTTTCATGAATATCCGCCTTTTCAAAGGCAATGACATCCATAGCCCCCTCAACTAATATGCATCGCTTATTCTTTTTCGCAAACTCTTTCGCCCTATGATAATTAAATATTAAATTTCCTTTGTGATAGATCTTTGTTTCTGAAGTATTGATATATTTTGCGATATCTTTATCTTCATTTAATCGTCTTGCCGTAAAACCAACTGGATTTCCATGTTCATCATGGATTGGAATCATTAATCGATGATCAAATACGGCATAGGTGTTCAAGTCATGAGTACGAATTAATCCTGTGTCTAATAGTATTTGTTCGTTAAAACCTTTTGCCTTGAGATACTTCACACTACGACTCGATTCAGGTGCATACCCAATTTCAAATCTTTTTATAATATCTTCATTTATTTTTCGTTGACTTAAATACCTTTTTACGCTTTCTCCATTTTCACTTTCGAGTTCAAATGTTAAAAAACGAATGTACGATTGTATACAATCAAATAAAGGTTGATTTTCATCGACTTTCGGTTGAAATTTAGATGTATCCAAATGTAAAGGATAATGAATCCATTCAGCAACCTTACATACAGCTTCTAGAAAAGAAATATTTTCGATCTTTTGAACAAAAGTAAATACATTCCCACCTGTATTGCACACAAAACATTTGAATATTTGTTTATCCGTCGAAATCGATAAGCTTGGATCATGATCATCATGAAAAGGACATATGGCTTTATAATTTTTGCCTTGTTTTTCAAGTGTGATATAGTGAGACATTACGTCAACAATATCGGCTTGTTGACGTATTGCCTTTATATCCTCTTCGCTAATCCAGCTCATTAAAATGCGATTCTATTTTCAATATATGAAACAAGATCATCTAAAGCGACGCGTTCTTGTTGCATAGTGTCACGATCTCGGATTGTTACACATCCATCGTTAGCTGTTTCAAAGTCAACAGTTACGCAGAATGGTGTACCAATCGCATCTTGACGACGATAACGTTTACCAATGCTTTGAGCATCATCATATGTTACGCTAAAGTGTTTTGATAATTTTGCGAATACTTCATCCCCTTGATCGGATAATTTTTTAGATAATGGAAGTACAGCTACTTTATATGGTGCTAATGCAGGGTGTAATTTTAATACAACACGAGAATCATTTTCTAATTGTTCTTCTTGATAAGCTTCACACATAACAGCTAACATCAAACGTTCAACACCTACACTAGGTTCAATAACATAAGGAATATATTTTTCATTGGCTTCTTGATCAAAATATTCTAAATTTTGTTTAGAAGTTGTTTGGTGTGCTTTTAAGTCAAAATCTGTACGGTCTGCGATACCCCATAATTCACCCCATCCGATAGGTTCAGAGAAGTGGTATTCGATATCACTTGTACCATTTGAGTAGTGTGCTAATTCTTCAGGATCATGAGCACGTAAACGAATATTTTCTTCATTAATGCCTAAATCTTTTAAGAATTGAACACAGTTTTTACAATAGTATTCAAACCAATCTAAATCTGTTCCTGGTTTACAGAAGAATTCAAGTTCCATTTGTTCGAATTCACGAGTACGGAAAATGAAATTTCCTGGTGTGATTTCGTTACGGAAACTCTTACCAATTTGTCCAATACCGAATGGTAATTTTTTACGCATTGTTCTTTGTACGTTTTTGAAGTTGACAAAGATACCTTGTGCTGTTTCTGGACGTAAATAGATTGTACTTTTCGCATCTTCTAATACACCTTGGAATGTTTTGAACATCAAGTTAAATTGGCGAATATTTGTGAAGTTTTTAGCGCCACATTTTGGACATGTGATTTCATGTTCAGCAATATAGTTTTCCATATCTTCATTTGACATACCACCACAGTTTACTGTGTGATTACTAGCTTCTTCAATCAATTGATCTGCTCTAAAACGGCTCTTACATTCTTTACAATCCATTAAAGGATCACTAAATCCTCCAACGTGACCACTGGCAACCCATACATTTGGGTTCATTAAGATGGCACTTTGTAAACCTACGTTGTGTTCACTTTCCTGGATGAAACGTTTCCACCAAGCATTTTTAATATTGTTCTTTAATTCAATGCCTAAAGGACCAAAATCCCAAGTATTTGCCAAACCACCATAGATTTCTGAACCTTGGTAAACAAAACCAGAGGTTTTCATGTGATTTACTACATCATTGAATGTCTTTTCGTTCATGTTATTTACCTCATTTCTTTTATGTATACAGACAAAAGGATACACTTTCATATTATATCCTATTTATCAATAAATTTCTAGACTAAATCCAAAGACACACATAAAGAAAAGCCACGATTTATCATGGCCTGTTTTTAATCACCCACTTAAAAATAGGTTCTCTTATTTTCATACGTTATGTACCACAAAACTAGTGCGTCACTAGATATAGAATCGCTTTCTTGTATTTCTAGAGTCTTTCATAATCCGTTTTTGCTGGTTCTTTGATTCTTGTGATATCCAAATTATGTAAAAGATCTGCAGCCTTTACCTTTTTAGCTAACTTTGATGTAGATACTCTAGATATATATTCAAAATAAGATTCATCTTTTCTATGCGTTAATGTGATTACGCCATCTACGATTTCATTTGGGAACATATTTCTTAATTCGTCCACAGTAACACTTGTATCTTCTAATACATCATGCAAATACGCAACAGCCTTTTCTATATCTGTATCCATGTAAGATGCAGGATATAATCTTTACCCGCTTTATCAACTTGACCTGCATGTACTTTTTGTGCAACTTGAAATGCTAATTCTTGAAACATCACTCTAAGCCTCGAATACTTTCTAAAAAACGAATGCTTGGATAGCTTTTTTGACTATGATATTCGACCCATTTAGCTAGATAGATCAAATCATCAAGGTTAAACGTGAAATGTTCTTTGACATAAGCTAAGTTCTCTTCTTTACATTTAAACAAAGCTCGATATTTTTTTAATGAATCCACATTCCATTTTGGATATTGATTGTGATTGCACTTTTCACATAAAAAGCCACCATCTTTTAAAGATAAAGTTTCAACTCGCATATTTTGACAATGTACACAACCATCCACAAATGGTTGTATTCCTTCTTGTTCGATGCAATATTTTAAGACAATACATGCCCAGAAATAGAAATCGTCTAAATTTTGATTTGCCGAGTTCCAACAGTCGAGTAATATGTTAAATAATTTTTCTTCTTTTTTCGTTTTAGAAATCAGATCGTGTAATACAAAACAACAACTGGATTTAAATAAATCTTCTTGAATGTGATAGTAATAATGAATGGTTTGTCCTTGGAGTAATAAAGGCATTTTCGTTTTATCTTCAATCATGAATTCATTATAAGAAAAAGGCTGTACAAGCCGTAAATTCTTAGAATTTTGCTTGAACAGTCCTCTTGCGTATAAAGTTAAAATGGAATCTGTAGTCAACACTTTGACCAAGCCATCTTTATCTTTATATTCACTTACACTTAATACAAGGGCTTGAATCTTAGTCTTCATCGATTTGTTCTAATTCATCTAAACCAAATTCTTTGATTTTGTTTTCATGATTACGCCAATTCTTTTCTACACGAACAAACAATTCTAAATCTACACTGCATCCAAGCATATCTTTCAATTCTTTTTGTGCATCTAAACGAATGGAACGAATCATGTTCGCTTGTTTACCAATCAAAATTCCCTTTTGCGATTCACGATCCACAACGACCATCATTTGAAGATACATACGATTTCCGCGTTTTTCTTTACGTTCTAAAATAACCGCTACACTATGAGGAATCTCTTCATGGGTTTTAAATAAGATTTTTTCACGAACGATTTCACACATTCTAAAGTTAATATCATGATCCGATTTCATTTCTTCTGGAAACATCGGCTCTCCTTCAGGTAAGTATCCCTTAAATACGTGTAACAATTCGTCTAGATTATCTTTGTCTAAAGCACTAATTGGAACAATATCATTAAAGTCATGTTGTTTTTGCCAATACACTAAACGCTTCAACAATTGCTCTTTTGGCAATTTATCGATTTTATTCATAATCAACACAACTGGTTTATGAAGTGTTTCAATTCTTTTTAAAATGAAAGAATCTCCAGTTCCAAAAGATTGTGTACCATCTACGATCCATCCGATCACATCACAATCTTCCATAGCGGAATAGGCATTTTTATTTAAAACACGACCCAATTGTTGTTGAGGCTTATGGATACCTGGCGTATCCACAAATACATATTGACAATCTTCATGGGTTAAAATACCCGAAATATTGTTTCTTGTCGTATTTGGTTTATCTGACATAATCGCAATTTTTTCTTTTAACAATGCATTCAACAATGTTGATTTTCCAGCGTTGGGTCTTCCAACAATTGCGATAAATCCTGATTTATAATTTTTCATTTTACCTCCATTTAAAATAATTTGGGTATAAATACATATAACCCTATACATGCTGCTAGTACACTTATAATAAAAACAGCTCCTGCAGCCATATCTTTAATATGTTTAGCTTGTTCATTATGTTCTAATGAAATATAGTCCACACATCTTTCAATGCAAGAATTCATAATTTCACTAAACCATACGAAACCAATTGCACTAATCAACATCATCCATTCTTCAATGGAACAATGAAAGATAAAGCCAAACAATATAACAATCAATCCAAAGATGCCTTGAAGACGTATACTACGATCACAAGTAAAAGCGTAAAACAGGCCTTGAAAGGCATATTTGAATCTACCTTTGAACCAATTCATCTAGAATTTCATCCTGTAAAGCAAACATAACCTTTTCATCTTCTTCTTTCATGTGATCATATCCCATCAAATGAAGTAAGCCATGACAGAATAAGAAACAAGCTTCTCTACGAATCGAATGTCCATAAGCACTTGCTTGATCACGAATAGCTTGCGCATTGATAAAGATGTCTCCAAGCTCATATTGATCTTCATCCACCAACATATCACTCATATCATCTTGAATCGCAAAACTAATCACATCCGTTGGACGATCTACCTTTCGATAGTCACGATTGATTTCATGAATCTGTTCAGGTGTTACATATATTACAGATAAACTCCAATCTCCTTTTCTTTCTAACACCTGGCATGCACGTTCTAATATGTTTTCAAAGTCTTTTTTGTATCGATAGACACTTCTATCTTTTGCGTTATTTATAAAAATTATTTCCATGCCTAGATTATACACTAAATAAAAAAAGAGTTCAAAACGAACTCTTACTTTGTAGTTTCTCTAAACATTTTTGAGAATGAGATTTCAATATCTTTATTCTGTTTAACAGACTCATCATCCACTAACATCTTAGTTAATAAACGCATCGCAACAGCTCCTAAATCATATTCAGGAATGTTGTATGTAGAAATCATTGGACGCATCATTGTTAAATATTTAGAATTCAAGATACATACAAGTTGTGTATCATCTGGAATTGAATAACCACTCTCTTTACAAGCATTCATTAAAGCAATGGCTTGTGAATCACGGAATGTGATTACCATACGGCTTGGCTTATTTCTCTTATAGTAATCGGACAAGAATGTATAACTTGATTTGTAGCTATCATCATATGTAACATATTTGTTGAAAACCAATCCCTTTTCAGCATATGCACGATCTACACCCGCTTTTAATTGTTCCATCATAGAAAGATTTAATTTATCTTCTACCATAGAAATATCATCGATACCTTTTTCGAAGCATTCGTTGACAAATTCATATGCCATACGTTCGAAGTTGATATATACATTTCCAACGTTGCCAATCTTTTGTCCTTTTAACTTACTTCCAACTACAACCATAGGAATTTGGTATTCATGTAAGACTTCCATTTCATCTTCAGAGAAGTTGTCATTAAATAAAATTACACCATCCACACGTGATTTAATAATCGATTCAATCACATCCTGCATTTTTGAAATGCCCTTACTTGTAGTATGGAACATGATGTTGTAGTTATAGATTTTTGCGACATCCATAAGACCATTTAAGATCTTCGCATTATACGCAAATAACTTTTCACTCATCACAATTGAAATTGTAGTTGTTTTTGAAAGAGCTAATCCTTGCGCAATCGCATTTGGTTTATATCCCAATTTTTCAATAGCTTGTTGAACACGCATACGTGTATCTTCACGTACTACATTACTATCATTAATAACACGTGATACAGTTGCTAATGAGACATCTGCCTCTTTGGCAACATCATAAATGGTAATTCTTTTCATTCCTATTCGTCCCCCTTGTTAAATATTTTCTTCAATCCACTAAACAATGCTTCTGTAGCTTTACCAGTTACTTCTTCTGCTTTATCAACGGCACGAATAACAGAATCATTTGTACGAATTTCGTCTACTTTTTCATCCGCTCTATCAATTACTTTACGTAAAGAATCATTTTTTCTTAATGTTTCTTTTCCATATTTAAAGCCATCTACTACCAATCCAGCTGTGCCCTGTAAAAATTCTTTACCAGCCGAAACGGTTTGTTTAAATTGTTCACTCTCACTGACTTCAACCACTTTATCTTTTGTTGAAGAAAGAATATCTTTTGCATCATCCTTAGCTTGCGATAAAGCTTCCTTTACTTTTTCAGGATTTGAAGCGTCTTTTAATAAATCACGCAAATCATCAAACAACTTTTCAATTTTACTCTTAGCATCCTCAATAATTCTTTCATTATCTGTATTTTCGGATTCATGCATCACTTCAAGTTCTAGCATCGATTCTTTTTCTAAATCATCAATTAATTGTTTTTCATCCATGTCATTCATCCTCCTTTGTTTCAATACTTTCTTTTCCATTCTTTTTATTTTGAAACCAGTCTTTGGCATTTTGTACATTTTCGCTAAGTGAACTCATCACACTCACAAACGCCTCTTTTGCGCTCTGGTTCACTTCATCCACTGTAGTAGAAATATTTTCTGCCGTTTTTAATGGTGCATCTAATTTTTTTAATTGATCATTGGCTGTATCCAATGTTTTTGACAACTGTTTTAAAGTTTCAATCAACTGTTTTAAAAACAAAATCAAATAAATTAATGCGATAACACCAACGATTGGTAAAACATATGAAAATGCACGAGCTAATGTACTCATAAAGATATCTAGACTCACAATACCACCTCAGAAAGATTATAACATGAACTTTCTAACTTATCTATTTATTTTGAAACTTTTTTCACAACCCTGTAAACGCTACAAATAATAAAGGAAGTGCTCGAATTATTCTAACACTTCCATAAAATACAATCTAGAGGCAAAATCCTCTTTTTCTTGATTCAACTTCACGAACTTGCTCAAAACATAGTGTACAAGCAAATCTTGTTGACTATGAAAAAAAGAAAGAGTATCGATTAAATATATTCAATTGGCAATGCGATCATATCTTCAGTCAAATACATCTTTCGATCATATTGACATAATATGATTCCTGGTTGTACTTCTTTATTTGGGATATCTTTTAATGCCGAAAAATGTTTCCCCATGGACTTTGTAGGATTTGCCGTCATTTTAATTTCAATCGGATACAATTTCCCATCTTCATCAATCACTACATCAATTTCTCTTTGATCACGATCACGATAGAAATAGATATTTGAAATGGTTTTACCTGCATTTAAATGACTTTTTAAAATTTCAGACACAATAAAATTTTCGTATATATTTCCAGCTTGAGCACCTGTCATAGCTGTATCTGCACTAGTCCATCTAGCCAAGTAACATACCAAACCGGTGTCATAAAAATAAACTTTTGGTGTTTTGACAACTCGCTTTAATAAATTGTTAGAATATGGTTCCAACAAATAGATAATTCCCGAAGTTTGAAGAATCGAAAGCCATCTTTTAATTGTATCTGCACTTGTCTCTACTTCATTGCTAACCGCATTAATATTTAATAATTCCCCACACCTAACCGCAAGGGATGTTAAAAACTTTATAAATTTTAACTCGTTAGAAACATTAATAATTTGTCGAACATCTCTTTCGATATATGTTTTCACATAAGAAGAGTAGTATCTTTGCCAATCAATTTTTTCATCTTGAAGTTGCGGCATACTTCCTCTATGGATCCAATGCCACAGATCAGAATAGCTTTTAATTTGTGATTTTCTTTCATTAAAATAGGCTTCATTTGGGATAAAAGGTTTATTAAATTCAATATGATGTATTTCACGAAATGATAATCCTTTTAATTCAACAATCGCCATTCGTCCAGCTAAGGTTTCACTTACCCCTTTCATCAACTCAAAAGCCTGTGATCCAGTAAGCGCAAAACTTCCTTTTTGTTTATTCATATCGACATACATTTTTAAATATCTAAATATACTAGGCGCATATTGGACTTCGTCAATGAACAAGGGTGGTTGATAGTTTTTTAAAAACAAATTTGTCTCTTCTACGGCCTGTGTCAATATAATTGGATCATCTAATGTAACATATTGAAAATTATCGCAAACATATTGTAAAAGTGTTGTTTTACCAACTTGTCTAGGTCCAGTAACTAATACAATTGGAAATTGTTCTAAACACTCTTTTATAGTTTCTTCCATATGTCTTTTAATATACATATTCTCTCTCCTTTCCGCTATTCTAAGATTCAATCATATTATAGCCGCTTTTTGAATTGTCCACAACTAAAAAAGAACAGACAATCTGTTCTCTTATAAAATCTTCTCTAATTTATCTCTTAATAGATAGATGTCTTTACTAGACATAAAGACGAATGCTGCAGGAGCTAATTCTTTTAACTTTTCTGCTGAAGCATCATCTACATCTAATAAGATTGCGTTTGGACAACGATCCATTAAATCTTGAATTGTGACCGTGATTGTTTCATCTTCTCTTACGGCATTTTTAGGAAAATCAAGTAAACATACTTGATCTGCCGTATTTAAGCTTTTCGCAAAGTCATCCAAGAAATATTGTAGACGTGAATAACGATCTGGTTTATATAACGCAACAATTTTCTTTTCCGGATATTTTTTACGAACGGCATCAATCATAAGACGAATAGCGGTTGGATGGTGTGCATAGTCATCCACTAATACACTATCCTTGACTTCATCAATCACAAATCGACGTGCAATTCCTTTATATTCTTTTAAGCCTTGTACAATCAAATCAGCCGGCATTCCTAGAACGTGGGCTAGCGCAAAACATCCTAAGGCATCCTGCATAAATGGATCTCCTACCTCATTTAATTCAACATGAGCTAGAATTTCACCATTGTGCTTACAATCAAAATGCATGCCAAATGGACCTTGCTCAATATTAACGGCTTGATAATCATTTCCATCCTTCATACCATATGTTGTCACAGGTACGTTGTAATGCAAATTCTTCAAGTGTTCGTTATCTCCAAATACGACAATGTGTTTTTTGACTTGGTCGGCAAAACTTTGGAATGCCGATACATAATCATCTATATCTTTATAATAGTCGATGTGATCTAATTCAATATTTGTAATAATCGCATAATCTGGATGATAGGCTAAGAAATGTCTTTGAAATTCACAAGACTCTAGCACAAAATGATTGGCATGTTCTGGCATATAGCCATGACCATCCCCAATTAAATAGGCACATTCATCTTGTAAAGAAAGAACTTGACCTAAAATACCAGTCGTAGTTGATTTACCATGTGTACCGGCTACACAAATTGAGCTGTATGACTCTAATAAAATACCTAAATATTCATTATAATAATATGTTTTTACAGTTGGATTATCCATGGCTGCTTTCACTTCAGGATGTGTTTGATCAAAAGATAAACCAATAATTACTGTGTCATTGTCCTTAATATTTTCAGGCCTAAATGAATAAATAGGAATATTACGAGCTCTTAATCCATCTTCTGTAAAAATATATTTATCGATATCACTACCCGTTACTTCTTTATGTTCATCATGTAAGATACATGCTAAGGCAGCCATACCTGTTCCTTTAATACCAATAAAATGATAAGCCATTCTATTCACCTTCTTTATCGAATAATGATTCTTGTTTATTTGTTTCCTTTTTTGGCTTTTCTAACATTTCAGAAAGATTCATATTCGCCTTTTTATCTTCTACCTTATATTCAGGAATCGATTTTGCAGGTTGCATACTAGGAAGGTATGTTCCATACATTGGCGATAAAATCTGTGAGAAATCTTCATCTTCTGGTTTTTGTAAAGAAATCGCATCATGTACTTTATCAAATTCTTTTTTATCATCCTCAACATTTCCAAAAATTGGAGAAATAACAGGTTGATAATCTAAATCTTCCGCAACACGACGTACCTTTACTGATTTATGACGATCATACTTATATACCTTTTGTTTCGGTTTTGTTTCTTCTTGAGCAATTGAATCCACATCTAAACCTTGGAAAATCGTAGATTTCTTTTGTTTAGGTTGAATAATCGCCTTTTCAAAAATTGGAGAATCCATAAAGTTTTCAGGATTTTCTTCAACTGAACTTGCAGCTTGTGTAAATACAGGCTGTGGTTTTACCTCTTCTTGTACAACAGGTTGCTCTACAACTTCAGGTACAGGTGTAATTTCTTCTTCTTTTGTAGGTTCTTCTACAACTTCTTGTTCTTCATCATCTTCTTCTTCAATATCTTCATTGAAAATCGCATGCATTAAGTCCTTTAACATCTTTTATCCTCACTTTCTATAGTCTGAGTAAGAAATGCCTCTATTTCTTCTTTTGTCTTTCGAAGAGTCGACACAAATCTTGAAATTTCTTTTCCGTCCTTAAAACATATAAAGCTAGGGATACCCATCACTTCATATTCAAGCGCAATATCCATACAATGATCACGATTTAAGGAATAGAATTGTAAATTGCTAAATTCTTCTTCAATTTCAGGCAAGAAAGGTTTGATGTACATACAGTCTGGACACCAAAACGCTGTAAACATCATCACTTGAATGCCTGTATTGTTTAATGCTTTTAAAAATTCATCTTTATTTTTAATATCAGTCATGCATATATCTCCAAACACAACGATAGATTGGCTGTCCTAAAGAAATGAATTTTTGTTCATATTCTGTAATCGCATCTTCATCATGTTTTTCACGACGATAATCCACACTGACTTCAACCATTTTAAATCCCGCATTTTGAAATTCAATCAAGCTATATTCAAACAAAGCACTGTTGTCCGTTTTCATTTGAATTTCGCCATTTCTTGACAAGATGCGCTTATATTGATCTAAAAAGGAAGCACTTGATAAACGTCTTTTCGCATAACGCTTTTTAGGCCATGGATCTGAGAAATTCAAGTGGATTACATCTACTTCACGAGGTCCAAACCATTCCCCTATGCTACTCGCATCATCTTGGATCAGTTTCAAATGTTTATCGTCTGTATCCTCATCATATTTTTTAGCGGCAATACCCGCAGCACTTTCATTCTTTTCAATCGCAATGAATCCATTATCCTTATACATTTTAGCCATGTCTAAAGAATAATTTCCTTTTCCACAACCAATCTCAATATGCAAAGTATCTGTACCCATCAACTTTTTCCAATTTCCTGCCTGTTTAGATGGTTCCTTCACTAAACAATTTGCAGTAGGCAAATAATCTGTTGCCCACTTCACTTTACGCATTCTCATATTAGCTACACAATGTCACGATCGCATCGGCATAAATACAGATAGCCTGCAACAAGTTATCTAATTTAATACCTTCATCACGTTGGTGACATCCTCCTACAAACGCATCTGTTTCGATGACTTCATTTGGAAGTTCAGGACCATACGATACAAAGTTTTCAAATTTACGTGCATATGTTCCACCACCAATTGTGATTGGACATGAGAATGTATCGCCTGTATATTTTTGGTAAACACTCATTAAATCTTTTACTAAACGAGAATCTGGATCCACAAACAATGGTTTTGAATCTCCACGATTTTCGGCTTTGATATTTGAAGTTAAACTTGCACAAGCTGCATCAAATTTAGCCATAATTTCATCTGCATTTGTATCATTTGGATAACGAATATCAATTAAGATATCCGTTTCGTTATTTTCCATATTCACAATACCTGTATTCATTGTCAAGAAAGACATATATAAACCATCTTTTTCAATGCCAACAGGTTTTCCCATCCAGTCCTTTAATAATGAATATAAATCTTTTGATAGTTGATCATTATAAGCTTCACCAATAAAATTCAACAATAAAACAGCGGCATTCACACCATTATATGGCATAGCTGCATGCGCAAAGGCACCATCAATATGTAGTGTAACTCCTTCTTCACTTCTTTTGATTGAACCCTTAACACCTTGCGTAGCACAATAGAATTTAAATAAGTCTTCTTGTTGATAACTCATCACATCCACAGTCACATCCGCTTTACCAATGACAATATTTGGGCGGCTTCCCGCATGAAGTTTTTTGATGACTGTTGCATCACGACTTACTAATCCTACATGTAAGCCACCTTTTTCACCATAAATTACTGGAAAGTTGGCATCTGGTACAAATCCCATTTGAGGTACTTCGGCATGATCCACATAGTAATTCATACATTCCATACCTGATTCTTCATCGCATCCTGTTATCAACATGACACGTTTTTTAAGTGGAATGTTTAAATCACGAATCATTTTTAAGGCATAATAACCAGCTAGAGCCGGTCCTTTATCATCCATAACACCACGTCCAAAGATATAGCCATTTTCCAATGTTACTTTTAAAGGATCTTTTGTCCATCCTTCACCTAGTGGCACAATGTCTAAGTGACCTAAAACACCAAATGTTTCGTCACCCTTTCCATATTCAACAACACCTGCATATCCATCAACATCTTTTGTTTCAAAACCATCGCGTTTAGCCATGTTTAGCATCGCATCTAAAACGTCACGACAATTCTTTCCAAAAGGAGCATTTTCAGTTTTCGTAGATTCATCACGAACACTTTCATACGATACAAGTGTGTTTAAGTCTTTTAAGAAATCATCTTTATATTTAAGTACTTCTGTATTAAAATCCATAATTTTCACCTCTACCCACCTATTTTACCACATAGTCAAGAAAAAAGAACTCGTTTTTCACGAGTTCCTAACTTTTACGCTTCCGTTTTTTCTTCTTCTGTTTTAGGTTTTGGAAGTAAAGCTTTTGCGCTTACATTGATACGACCCTTATTGTCGATTTCTGTAACCTTAACATCGATCACATCACCAAGTTTTAATACATCTTCTACTTTATCTACACGGTGGTGAGAAATTTTAGAAATATGTAATAAACCATCTGTATTGCCAAATAGGTTCACGAATGCACCAAATTTTTCTAAACGAACAACTTTAGCTGCATATACATCACCAACTTTAGCGACACGAACAATGTCACTGATCATTTGTTTCGCTTTTTCGATTGTATCATAATCATTGTGATAGATTACAACTTTTCCATCATCATCAATATCAATTTTTACATTGTCACATTGCGCAATGATTTCGTTGATCATTTTTCCACCAGGTCCGATCACATCTTTGATCTTATCTGGATCAATGTTCATCATCGCAATCTTAGGTGCATATGGACTCAATTGTGTTCTTGGCTCAGAAATACATGCTAGCATATTGTCTAAGATTTCTAAACGAGCCTTGTGAGCTTGTGCTAACGCTTCTTCAAAGATATTTTTAGTGATACCTGTTACTTTGATATCCATCTGTAAAGCTGTGATACCATTTTTAGTTCCGGCAACCTTAAAGTCCATATCTCCAAAGTGGTCTTCCATACCTTGAATATCTGTTAATACAGTATATTTACCTGAATCATCATCCATGATCAATCCCATCGCAATACCAGCTACTGGAGCTTTGATTGGAACACCAGCTGCCATTAAAGACATAGTTCCTGCACAAATACTTGCCTGAGAACTAGATCCGTTACTTTCCATAACGTCTGCAACTGTACGAATTGTATATGGGAATTCATCTACGCTTGGTAATACTTGAGCTAAAGCTCTTTCACCTAAAGCACCATGACCAATTTCACGACGTCCAGGATTTCCCATACGTCCTGTTTCCCCTACGCAATATGGTGGGAAGTTATAGTGGTGCATGAAACGTTTTGAATCTACAACAGTTAAATCATCAATGATTTGATTGTCATTTAAAGCACCTAATGTAGTTGTTGATAATACCTGTGTTTCACCACGAGTAAATAATGCTGAACCATGAACACGAGGAAGTAAATCCACTTGTGAGTTCAATGGACGGATTTCATCAATTTGACGACCATCTGGACGAACTTTATCTTCGATAATTAAACGACGTACTTCATCTGCTTCAATACCACGACAAATTTCACGAGCTTGTTTCACCGCATTGTTTTGCTCTTTTTCAGATGCATATTCTTTGTTTGCAATCATTTCAGCCGCTTCATCTGTTAAATCATCAATCTTACCATAACGTTCCAATTTTTCTTTAATTGAAACAGCCGCACGAATTTGTGCTTCAAAGTTAGAACGAACTTCACGATCAATTGTTTCATCAACTGCGTATAATTCGATTTCACGTTTTTCTTTACCACAAGCCGCAACAATTTCTTCTTGGAATGCACATAATTTTTTGATTTGTTCATGCCCAAACATCAATGCCGCAAGCATATCTTCTTCGCTCACTTCTTTAGCACCTGCTTCAACCATGTTTAAAGCTTGTGCAGTACCTGCAACTGTTAAATCAATGTCACTTTCTTCCATTTGAGCGACTGTAGGATTCGCAACCAATTCTCCATTGATACGTCCAACTTTACAACCAGCAATAGGTCCATTAAATGGAATATCAGAAATACATAATGCCAAAGAAGCACCAAACATGGCAGCCATTTCAGGACTTGCATCTTGATCCACACTTAATACAGTGTTGACAACTTGTACTTCATTACGGAATCCTTCCGCAAATAATGGACGGATTGGACGGTCGATCATACGAGCTGTTAATGTCGCATGTTCGCTTGGTCTTCCTTCACGACGTAAAAATCCTCCTGGAATCTTTCCAACAGAATATAACTTTTCTTCAAAACTTACTGTTAAAGGGAAAAAGTCAATCCCTTCTTTTGCCTGGTTCGATGCACATGCAGTTGATAATGTAACTGTATCTCCATAACGAATAATAACAGCACCATCTGCTTGTTTTGCGATTTCCCCAGTTTCAACTGTGATCCCCCGACCACAAAAATCTAAATGAAACTCTTGTTTCGCCATTTTTTCACCTCAATCATACTTTTATATTCTATCAAATAAATGCTTAAAAAAAAAGTAATCTTTTCGATTACTTTCTTAAACCTAATTTAGCGATCAATGCTTTGTAACGATCTAAATCTTTACCCTTCAAGTAAGCTAATAATTTTTTACGACGACCAACTTTTTTCATCAATCCACGTTGTGAGTGGTAATCGTGTTTGTGTTCTTTGAAGTGTTCAGTTAAGCGATTGATTTCTTCTGTCAATACAGCGATTTGAACTTCAGGAGAACCTGTGTCACCTTCGTGTACTGCATACTCTTGCATAATAGCTTGTTTTTCAGATTTTAATAACATTTTTTCTTCCTCCATGTATATTAGTCCTTTTCTACCGAGCGAAAGGTTGGAAGTTTCCAGACTCTCAGTACAAAAGCTATTAAACTATATCATTCAATCAACATAAAATCAACTAGAATCGTATTTAATATTTCAAGACCAGCATCCTTTAAATAGATACATTCCCCATCAAAACAAAAATGCTCACGATACTTATCTAATACTTGCGCATAATGTTCTTTAAAATCACTTTGATACTTAAAATTCCATTCTTTTATATTCAATCCAAACTTTGTACGCAAAGCCATCATGATCGCATCCATAGCTCGTTCAGATAATGTTTCATTGATATAGGAAGGACAAGGACCCAAAGAACAATACTCCTTTAAACTTGTCGTATTATCATAACGAATCCCATTCAGTCTTCCACTTGCACCACAGCCAAAGCCATAGAAATCTTTGTCTTGCCAATATGCTAGATTGTGCTTGGAATAATGACCTGGCTTACAAAAGCTAGAAATCTCATAGTGAATATATCCGGCTGCTTCAAGTGTTTTTGTGATATATTCAAACATATCTGCTTCTAGATCACTATCACAAGGTTCTACCCCTGTCTTTCCAAATATTGAATTTTCTTCAATCTGCAATGAATAAATAGATAAGTGTGGTATATCTAAACTTAAAAATGTAAAAATATCTTTTTTCACATCTTCCATTGTTTGATTTGGAAGCCCAAAAATCAAATCAATGGAAAAAGTCGATATCGAACTTTTCTTGATATTTTCAATAACCGAAATTGCCTGACTTGCTGTATGTGTTCTTCGACATACTTTTAATAGATCATCCTTAAAGCTTTGAACACCTAAACTAATACGGTTCACACCCAAAGCTACATAAGCATTTAATTTATCTTCATCTAAAGATTCCGGGTTGCATTCTACGGTAAATTCCTCAATATCTTTAGGAAAACAATTTCTTATAGATACAAAATCATCCACACTTAATAAACTAGGTGTCCCCCCACCAAAATAAAGAGTATGAAGACTTGAAATCTTATACTCTTGAATTTCTTGAATTAACTTTTCTTTCCAACTTGAAAAGAAAGATTCATTTTTTTGAATCCGGACAAAATCACAATACGCACATATCGAATCACAGAAAGGAATGTGCACATAGGCTGATGGTACCATTAGTCGTCATCCATACTTAAAACGGCCATGAAGGCTTCTTGCGGAATCTCAACCGATCCTACCATCTTCATACGTTTCTTTCCTTCTTTTTGTTTCTCCAATAATTTCTTTTTACGCGAAATATCTCCACCATAACATTTAGCCAACACGTTTTTACGCAATGCCTTAATGTTTGTACGTGCAATGATCTTTCCACCAATGGCAGCCTGCACAGGAATTTCAAATTGCTGCTTAGGAATCAAGTCTTTTAATTTTACAGCCATCGCATTACCACGGTTATACGCAAAATCTCTAAAGACAATCGTAGATAGGGCATCGACAATTTGTCCATTTAATAAAATATCCATCTTCACCAATGAACTTGTGCGATATCCACTAAATTCATAGTCAAAACTTGCATAGCCTTTCGTACAAGATTTCATCTTATCAAAGAAATCATAAATAATTTCACTTAATGGCATTTGGTACACCATCATCATACGAACATCATCTAAAACTTGAAGATCCACATATTCGCCACGTTTTTTCTGACAAAGATCCATCATAGGACCTACATATTCTTTGGGTACCATAATGTCACACTTCACATAAGGTTCTTCAATATGATCCACTTTTTGAGGTTCAGGTAAAGCCGATGGGTTATCGATTTCTTCCATAATTCCATCTGTTTTATAGACATGATAAATTACGGAAGGACTTGTCGCAATCAAGCTTAGGTTGTATTCACGTTCTAAGCGCTCTTCGACAACATCCATGTGTAATAAGCCTAAGAATCCACAACGGAAACCAAATCCTAAAGCTTGTGAAGTTTCTGGTTCAAAATGTAAAGCTGCATCATTTAATTTTAATTTTGATAAAGCTTCCTTTAAATCATCATAACGCGCATTATCCACTGGATATAAACCACAATACACCATTGGATGCATTTCACGATATCCAGATAATGGTTCACTTGCAGGATTGGATGCGACTGTAATCGTATCACCAACACGAACATCTTCAATATTTTTAATGGCTGCACTGACCCATCCTACATCCCCGCAATTCAACTGGTCTTCTACAACTTCTTTTGGTGTACGAACACCAACTTCCGTCACTTCATATTCAGCGCCTGTTGCCATAAAGCGAATCTTATCTTTTGGTTTAATGGTTCCATTTTTAACAGAAACAAACGCAATGATTCCACGATATGAATCATAGAAAGAGTCAAAGACTAAAGCTTGTGTAGGTGCATCTTTATCCCCTTTTGGACTTGGTAGTTTATGTACGATTTCTTCGAGTACTTTATCGACATTCAATCCAGATTTCGCACTAATTTCAACGGCTTCACTACAATCCAATCCAATTAAGTCTTCAATTTCTTTTTTCACAACTTCAGGTTGTGCACTTGGAAGATCCACCTTATTTAATACAGGTAAGATTTCCAAATCGTTTTCAATAGCCAAATATACATTGGCTAATGTCTGTGCCTGAACACCCTGAGCTGCATCAACAACCAAAATAGCTCCATCACATGCAGCAAGAGATCTAGACACTTCATATGTAAAGTCAACATGGCCTGGTGTATCAATAAGATGGAACAAATAGTCTTGTCCATCTTTGGCATGATATACAAGCTGTACGGCATTTAATTTAATTGTGATTCCACGCTCTCTTTCTAGATCCATTGAATCTAGAATCTGATCTTTCATTTCACGCTTTTCGACCGTATCCGTTAATTCTAAGATACGATCGGCTAATGTACTTTTTCCGTGGTCAATATGTGCAATAATACAAAAATTTCGAATATTCTTTTGATCCATAGACTTCCCCCTACTCCACAATATTTCCTACTAGGTTTCTTCCTTGTCCATTAAAGAAGCTTGCACAATCCATGACTGGCTTTCCTTCCATTTGACAAGTTTCGATCACAAGTGTACCTAAATGAAGGCCAATACCAAGTTTGTTTTTGCCAATCTTAACAAGAAGTCCAAACTCATTGTGTTCATTTAAATAACTTGCCTTCAAGATTTTAAATTTCTTTCCTTTTAATAACACATAAGCACCTGGTGCATTGGCAAAGGCACGAATCTGATTTAAAATGTGTTCATCATCTTGATTCAAATCAATGTGCTCTTCTTCCTTAGATAAAACCGGTGAGAAGACAACTTGACTTTCATCTTGTTCTACATATACCGCATGACCTGAACAGATTTCTTCAAAGTGAGAAAGTAATAATTCACTAGCACAAATACCCATCTTATCAAATAAGGTTGTTGAATTATCTGTTGGTAAGATTTCAATTTCTTTTTGAGCTAGTACTGGACCTGCATCCATTTTTGGTGCCATTTTCATTAATGACATACCACTGACTTTATCGCCATTCCAAATGGCTCTTTGAATTGGCGCTCCCCCTCTATATTTAGGAAGTAAAGATCCATGAAGATTTACACAACCATACCGAGGTAAGTCCAATACTTCCTTAGGTACGATTTGTCCATATGCGCAAGTCACAATTAAATCAGGAGCAAAATCAAGAATGGTTTGATAATCCGATTTAATTTTAACAGGCTGAAATACAGGAATATCATATTCTAAAGCCACTTCTTTGACTTCCGAATAGACAAGCTGTTGTTTTCTACCCTTTTTCTTATCCGGCTGCGTTACCACTAAGCCTACATGTATATCATTTTCTAACATCGTTTTTAGTACGACACTCGCAATTTTGGGTGTTCCCATAAAAATAATGCGTCTATTTTCCATATATATCACTCCAATACTAGAGTATTATAGCGTATTTTTTGGAAGTTGTGTTGCATTAAATCTAGAAATTTGCTATAATCCATTTGCAAATTTATGTCAGGAGGTGCACTTCATGCCACAGATTAAATCTCAAAAGAAACGTGTTAAAACAAATAACAAGGCTCACAAATTAGTCGTATCTAAAAAATCAGCATTGAAATCAAGTATTAAAGCTGTATTAGCAGCTGTTGATGCTAAAGATAAAGAAGCTGCTGTTGCAGCTTACAACGACTGCAGTTCTAAATTAGACAAAGCCGTAGCTAAAGGTATTCACCACAAAAACTACGCTAGCCGTCAAAAAGCACGTTTAGCAAAAGCTATTAACGAAATCGCTTAATGAAGGATTAAGAAGTCATATGACTTCTTTTTTTTATGTTAAATTGCGGTCTTTTTGTTTACAATCAGAATCTAACATTTTATAGATTACATAATAATAGAACATTAACCTTAAATTTTAAAATTATATTGTGTAGACGATAGATGTATTTTTGTTTATGATTTATGTAAACGGAGGTGTTTTATATGTCTACAACAAACTTAAATATAAGAATAGATAAATCCATTAAAAATCAAGCTGAAGAAATTTTCAACGAACTTGGTTTAAGCATGACTACTGCAGTTAATATATTTTTAAGAACTACTATTAGAGAACATGGTATACCTTTCGAATTAAAATTGGATATACCCAGCAAAACTACAATCGAAGCTATTGAGAAAGGAAGAAGAATGATGTCTGATCCAACAACACCAAAATATTCCAGCATTGATGAGCTAAAAGCGGCATTAGATATATGAAATATGGCATAGAATTTACAACTCGTAGGTACGCATCCCGACTTATTTTAATAATAAACACTCTATTTGTATTCACGCATAATTAGAATCAAAGAATCCAAATACATTTAGATTGGTTCTCCTTGTTTGGAGGGCCTTTTTGTTTGTTAAATATCAAAAGGTGGAGTCTCACTCATTGAGTATTCCACCTTTTCATAAGTATTACTAATAAATCAAATCTGGTAAGTTTTTCTGTCGGTTGTCGACAATGATTAGACATGAGCGTTTACCGTCTCTCATCCGACCACAACTTTTATAGATGCTTACCACATCTAAAGGTATTGCTACCTTCAATAGGATTATACCAATAATTACCCAAAAATCAATCAATGCATTCTCAAAAAAATATCACACCTAACGTCCAAAACAATAAACAAAATGATAATATATTTTTCTCATATTCAAATGTAATACCCAACTCACAAACAGAGTCATTTGAAAAATAAGTTTGATTTTAGTTCAATTCTTTGATTCAACAATATCTGTTTCATTGCCTGAATACACTTGATCAAGCATGTTTTACCCGCATTATTTGGTCCATATATAGCCGTTGTCTTATTTGTTGGATCCAATGAAAATACAATTTGATTATTAAATACAAAACAATTCTTAACGCTCAATTCAATAAGCATAATAAACTCCTTTTGTCTTTCATTAAACCACCTGAATCAACACTATGAATGTCTAAAATAAAAATGAACAAGGCTATCCCTTGTTCATCATTAAATTTAGACAGAAGTATTCAAAACCATCATCCTTATCAATCTTACCCATTTTCATTTGTTGATCAAAGTCAGCAAGTAGTGATAAGTTATAAAGTAAGGTTTCACTTGAAAATCGCATAGCCTTTTGCATATTGAGTTTAACCCTGTATGGATTTGCCTTTAACTCTTGGGCAATTGTAGCTTGTGCCTTTCCTTCATCCATTAATACACGTACTTGAAATAGAAAACGAATTTGACTAGCCAAAAGAGCAACTATAGCTACTGGCTGCATATTCAGCTTTCTAAAATTACGATAGTAAGCTAATAATAAGATGCCATTTTGGCTAAAGAAGGCGTCCACCATTTTAAAGATATCATTTGTAGGTTCTACAACTAATAGGTTTTGTACATCTTCAAACGTAGGATTTTTTGAATAGATTGAAATCTTTTCTATTTCATTTTGAATACACATAGGATCTAATCCCATTCTTGATGTCATCCAATCTAATGTTTTAAAATCCACCTTGACACCAAATTCTTTAAGTTTATCTTGCACATAGAACTTTTGGGACTTGTCATCCAAAGCTAAACAAGAATATAACGTCGCACAACTGCTGATTTCCTTAACCTTTTTCTTTCTTGTATCCAATTTATCACTTGGACAAATTAGAACTAAAATCATTTCGGTATCTTTTCTTAAAAGAAAAGGATCTACTTCATAATTTGTCGTATTCTTACTCGATAAAAAGGTGCAATTATTGACAATGATCATCTTGTCATCATCAAAAATCGAATAGGCATCTAGATCTTGTAAGACATTTGAAATCTCATCCGTTTGTGCATCATATACATTCACATTTTCTTGAATAGAATGTCTTTTTTTAATGGCCTCTAACTTCATTGAAACCATGCTTTTGTCTTTTCCATATAAAATATAAATCATGCTCTTATTGAACTAACACACTCTAACGAGTGTGGGCTTTTTTTAATATAGCCTAGTTCCTCTCCTGTTTCTTATTCTATCATAGTTTTGTCTTTATTTTTGAAAGGATGTGTTGTTATGAATAAAGATGAAGCTTTAAATAAATTTACTTTTATGATGGAATATAGAAATCTTTCATCAAATACCGTTCACATGTATAGATGGTATCTTTCAAGAATGTTTGATTTTATCAATTAGAAGATGTATCTATTCTTGATGTTTCAATGGCACAAAATTATGTTGTCCATATGAAACAGACGTATGCTCCTGCTTCTTTAAACGCAGTCATCAGTGCTATCCGTTACTTCTTTGATGTTGTTTTAGAAAGCCCATTATCTAGAAGACAGTTTCCCAACATTTTATATCATCCTGTAGAAATCACTGTTTTTACAGATGAACAGATTCATTTGTTGCTCGATACAAAAGATATACGACTTCGTGCTTTTCTACTTCTTGGCTTGGATGCCGGACTTAGAGTTGGTGAAGTGGCTCGTTTAAAAGTTAGCGACATTGATTCTAAAAATATGTTGCTTTCTATTCAAAATTCAAAACGTGGTAAATCTCGCAAAGTACCTTTATCTAACACATTGTTAAAGGCTCTTCGTGAATATTGGATCGTCTATAAGCCTGATAAGAATGAATACTTATTCCCAGCTGTTCAATCGAATTCCAAAACTCCATATATCAATCAGAGTTACATCAATATTCTTTTCAAAGAGTACATTAAAAATTTTTCCTTTTATGTTCCAACCATGCGTTTCCATAATCTTCGAGACACGTACGCTACACTTATGCTCAAAAACGGATGTAATATATTCACTTTAAAGAAACTGTTGGGACATTCAAGCTTTTCTTCTACATCACGTTATATCAAGTACGATATTTCTGATTTAGCACAGGCTCCAGTTCTTTCTTCTTTGATGGAAATTGAGTAATGGTACATATTCAAGACATATTCAAATACATGGATATCGAAGGTAAAATCGATTATTCAAAATTGAACCACAAACAGAAAAAAGCTCTTCGCAATATCATTGAATGTAAAACAGAAGTAATGGGATTCAATACAGATACTTGTGAATGCTGCGGTCATACTGAGATTCACTACAATTCATGTAAAAATCCAAACTGCCCTGAATGTGGAGCTGTAGACAAAGAGATATGGATACATAAGCAGGAACGTTTTACTTTGAATGTGAATTATTTTCATGTTGTATTTACGATTCCCAATGAATTAAACATACTTTGTCTAATGGATCCAAAATTCATGTACAAGGCTTTGTTTGATGTTTCTGCAGAAACCATCAAAGAACTGTCAAAAGACAAAAAGTATCTAGGAGCTAAAATTGGATTTACTTCCGTACTTCATACTTGGGGACAGAACCTTTCTTTACATCCGCATATCCATATGATCGTTCCTGGTGGTGGAATTGATTCAAATGGAAAATGGAAAAATTCAAAAAAGAAATTCTTTCTTCCAGTAAAAGTAGTATCTAAATTATTTAAAGGAA
>ENA-OQNN01000063-OQNN01000063.1-human-gut-metagenome-genome-assembly--contig:-NODE-63-length-127898-cov-10.128754_pt1 | contig 127898 bp, 130 predicted proteins | sample MGYA00242624_ERZ504870 | MGnify/ENA primary metagenome ERZ504870 (study PRJEB26092, sample SAMD00036379) | human gut metagenome | host: Homo sapiens | study: EMG produced TPA metagenomics assembly... | reverse complement strand
TCCGGACATGCCGTCCTCCGATCTCCCGGGGCCGGCCGGTCCGGCCCTCAGAGTATCGGATTCCCATATTCATCCGTACATGTACGGATGAATATGGGAAGTGTTCGGATGAAGTTGCCAATCAAGGGCGTGAGATTCGGCATGAAAAAGGCCACCCGTAGGTGGCCCTTGCTGTTTTTTGCGGTTATAATCTGGTTAGCCAGCGGGTTGTTTGACTCACCTATAGAGACATGCAGCCGCTGGCTATTTCTTTATTCGCAGGAGTTTCCCATCGTGCCCGAGCATCCTGACCTCGCTGATGTGATAGCGGGCCATATACTTGCTGATCCACTTTATCGCCTGCTCGTCCGTCACCTTTTCGTTCTCGCTCACGTCGACGACGGTGAGCTTCACGCCATTCTTGCCGGGTATTGACTTGATGTGAGACTTGAACGTGTTCTCAGACCCAGCTCCGTAGATCGTCTTGATTTCGATACCCGTTGATAAATCCGCCCGGCTAATCGTTGTCTTCCCATCGGAGTTCGGTGCTGTCAGATGCGATTCGTCTTCCCAGAACTCCGCCTTATAGCCAAGCGCGTTCAACTTCTCGGCGGTAATTCTTTCGCCGGGGTCTTTCTTCCAGCGCTTTAGCTTCTCGCCTTTCACGGCGGAGTCCGTAAACTCGATGCCGGAATGTTCTCCCGATGCGTACCACTTCGGATCGCGCAGTTCGATCTCCTCGACCATGCGCTTGTTCACGTACTTGTCGAAAGCCTTGCCGGCCTTGTTTCCGTGGGCCTTGATGTATGCCTCTCGCTCCGCGTCGGGCATGGCGTCCCATTCCGCCCACAGCCCGTTGCGACCGCCCAATGTGTCAAGGCACTCGTTGAACCTGTCGTACATGCCGTCGGGGTCGTAGCCCTTGACCTTTGATCCCTTGCCGAAGCTCGGCACGACGCGGCAGTCGCACTTTGGGTGCGAGTGGCTTGCGGCCTCCTTTGTCTTGTAGTTGAAGCCGAACGAGGAGAGCATGAGGCAGAAACCGCACGTCTCGCCAGACGGCACGCGTGCGTACCTCGGTTTCGCCGGGTCTTTGGAGACGTTGTGCGCCACGCACATGTTCGCGGCCTTGCGGATCTCTGCATCGAGGCGGCGAACGCACGCGGCCACGAACATGTCGGTGGCTCCCTGCTTCACCACGCTTGCCATGAACGCCTTCACCGAGCCGTACGTCGCCTGGGGGTCGCGCAGCGACTCGGCGACGGCGGCGTACTTCCCGGGCGCGTCCTGCGCCTTGCGCACGGCGTCATAGAACTCGGCGGCGCGGCCAGCCGCAACGGTGTCGGCGTAGTAGCCGCAAGCCGCCTCGATCACCTCGTAGGCTGCTTCGCGCAGCGCGGCTATGTCGCCGTTGCCGTTGGCCTCCCAGTCGGCAACCAAGCGGGAGAGCGCGTCGCTGGCTGACTGCTGCGCCCTGCCAGACAGCGCGTTGATCTCGTCCGTAAGCTCGTTAAGCAGGCTGCGAGGTATCTCCGCCATCCTCGCCCTCCTTCGGCTCGAACAGCGATGCCACGGCGGCGCTCGCCTGCGCCTTCTTGTTGTCGCTGTTGATGCGCTGGATCTGCTCGTCCGTGTAGTCGAGCATCTCAAGCATCACGTCGGAGTTGGCGAGCTTCGGCAGGCCCTGCACCTGCTTCAGCGCGGCATCGGACAGGCTCACGATCGACGGGTAGGCGGGCGACATGAATCGCGGGTTGAGGTTGTAGCCGGCATCGCGCTCGGTCTCGTAATCCGTGCCGTTCGCCACGGCGAGCACCATGTATGCAACGTTGCGCAGCGCGTTGCCGTTCTCGCGGTTGAGGTTCTTCGCATCGATCACGAGCGGTTCGAGCGATGCGGCGATGGCATCCGAAGAGGATGGGTTGTCGTTGCTCACGCCGAAGAAAGACACCGGAACATTGGTGACCGCCGACATTTGGCATGCTAGTTGGCGCAGGTACTCGGTGAGCGGCGCCATCTGCAACTGGGCCGACTGCCACACGGTCGGCGAGTCTCCGTCAGGGTCTTTGGTGATCTCGTTGACCGCCCCCATCGACGCGTCGTACTTGTTCTGCCCGTTGATCATCTTCTTGTATGTGCCGAGCAGCCAGGTCTGCGGCAGCGTCGCGGCCTCAGACGCCACCTCCATGCGGGCGCGTTGGCGTATGGCGTCGTCTGTGATGCTCATGACCGAACGGCTGATGCGCGAGGAGCCGAACGGTCGCTCAAGCGTGGCATCGTAGGGCATAGGCTCCATGAGACAGCGACCCATGCCATGCTCCATGTAGTCGGCCATCCAGTGGCCGCTGCCGCGCGTAAGCACCACCAGCGCGTCTTCTGTGAGCAGGTGCACGACGGTCGGCACGCGCTCGGTGTCGCCGGGCATCTTCTTCGACTCGGCCACGACGAGACCGGCCTTGATGCGCTTCTGCGCGTCATCCCAGATTGCCGCCGCTGCGGTTGCCGGGTACGCGGAGATGATTGGCTTGCCGCCGCCGTCCGTGACAGTCCAGAAGCCGCAGCAGTGCTTCAGCTCACCGATAAGGTTCTTGCGGTAGAGAGCTTCGAGCTGGTTGTCGGCACATATGTCGCGCAGCCGCATGGTAACGGCATCGTCGTCGGCAGTGAAGCCGTTGAACACCGAGCGGTCTGCCAAGGCGTGCACCGCCTTCTTGGGCCAGTCAACGCGTGGGTTGATCTTCTTGGCGAGGGCTTTCGGCATGGCGATGCCTAGGTCTTTGACGCCGACGTGTCCGAGGTAGTAGTCCTCCCGCAATATGTTGCGGGATCGGTGGGTGCGCCACGTGTCCATAAGCTCGCGCACGAGCGCCTTGTCCTCGTGTCGCAGGCCTTCCGCCGCCGCGACCTGTCCGGCCAGTTCCATGTTCACTGCTGCCATCAGAAGCTTGCCTCCTGTTTACGTCTCGGGTCTCTCTTGGTTGTCCTCGCCGCCCATAGGGCCAGCGATGCGCTCTCGATCGGCGCTGACGAAGAGTCGGGGCCGTCGCCGAAGCCCCAGCCGTCGCGCCCGATGTCGCGCTTGATCGACTTCGTTGCGGAATCGTCCAACGCGGGCGATTCGATGTGGCTCGTCGTCCCGGCGTTGACCTCGTCGGCCAGCATCGTCGCAGCGGCCTGCACGATCGCGGTGCTGCCCATGACGATCGCCGACTTCGGCATCCTGCCGTCCAGAAGCCGCTGCTTCAGCGCGTCCGCTCCGCTCTTTCCGTCGATGCAGACGCACGCGATCTCCTCGCGGTTGCGCAGCAGCATGTCGGATATGCCGACAGTGCCGCCCTCGGCGCCCATGAGGTCGTAAAGCTCGACGTACGAGCCGGCACCGCGTTCTGCCTTCGCCCATGACACGGCAACGCGCGACCCGTCTGGCGAGAACTTCACGCCGAACGCGAGCTTGCCTTCCTGCATCGGCCCCGCCACCTCGCACGCCTTCCACTTGGCGCTCGAAAGCGCGTAGGAGTCGGCGCCGCCGATTGGAGTCCACCAGCCAAGGCGCTCACGCGCGAAGACGTCGGGCTGCATCTGCTCGGACTCGCCGCGCACCGCCTCTATGTCGAGGACCGTGCCGAGCGAAGGGTTGTACTCGAACCATCGCGCCTCGTCGTGCACGTCGCCGATCTCGGTGGCGCCCCACTCGATCCAGCCCATCTCAGACCTGCCGTTGTGCACGTCTTCGTGGAGGTCGCGAAACACCGTGCCCGCGTTGTCGGGGCTTGGCGGCGTGCCGAGGTAGATCGTCTGCGGGTTGTGCTTCGATCCTGCCGATATGGCCGGCAGCGATGCCGCCTGCTGCTTGGCGGTGAGTTCCTGAGCCTCGTCGTAGATAAGCACGTCGTAGGTCTTACCGCGAGCCAGAGAGTCGGTGCGCGTAGTGAAGCGGATAAGCCCGCCGTTCTTGAGCTTGATGGCCTGCTGGCCGTTGGTCTTGCGCACGGCCAGCAGCAGGTCGTTAAGCTCGGGCTCGTCCTCGTCCTCGAACGGCCTGGAAAGCTCCTGGAACATCTGGTCCGAGGTGTCGCCGTGCTGGCACGTGTACAGGATTTTCTCGCCGTTGAGGGCGCCGTAGAAGCAGCGGGCGCGTACGTCCCAGCTCTTGCCGTTCTGTCGCGGGATGGATATGCCGATCGAGCGCAGCAGGTACTTGTCGCGGCTGTCGCGGGCGAGCATGGCGTCGAGCAGGTGCGGCTGCCACGGCAGCGGGTCGCCGAAGTATGCCGATGCAAGCTCTGCCGCCATGGGGCCGTCACCGTCGAGCTTTTCGGGGATATTCGCCTCGTATGTCGGGGTCTGCCTAGCCCGCATCACGCGCCGGCCGCCTTGGCACGTGCCTCGCGGTCGTCGAACATGAGCGTGAGCAGCTTGCCGTTGGCGCTCGCGGGCCGCGCCTGCTGCACCGTGACGTTGCGGGCGGACTTTGACAGGCCGAGCTGGTCTGAAAGCGCCCTGATCTCGGCGCTGGCCTCCTTCAGCACGGTCAGCGCAGGGTTCTTGCGCATCATCTTGAGGCGCTTGCCGCCCTTGCCCCTGATCGGCTTGTACGCGGTGGCGTCGAGTATCTCGATCTCGTTGTCGCCGAGGGCCATGGCCTCGCGCGCCTGGTTTGCCACGGCGTGCCAGTAGCAGAGCAGCGCCAGCGTCGGCGCGTCCTCTTGGGCGAACGTGCGCCTAGCCGTCAGCTGTCCCCAGACGGCGGCTTGCACGGGATCGCTCGCCACTTCCTTCGGCATCTCGATGTTCTCGGCCATGATTCCCTCCTTCTTCGCGGGGAATCGTAACGGCGGCGTGAGATGGCGAAATCACCCGGAATGGGCGGGGGGAAATCGGCCCTAGGCGGCCGGAGTGGCCTTCCGACCCGGGGGAGGGGCGACCGCCCCGCCTCTTTTCGGCGGCTTCGGCTGCCAAGGCCAAAAGAAAGGGCGCGACCGCCTAAACGACCGCGCCCGCATGGGTGCATTGCTATGTTTTCCCTCAGAACAGCCGCGTGCGGCGTATCTGATACTGCCTGGCGTCGCCCGGCATCTTGTTGCCGCGCCGCTGGTTGCAGATCCTGTGCGCGGCGTCCACGTTGGAGTAATCCAGCGGGTTGCCCCCGCGCGAGACTGGCAACAGCTCGTCTACCTCGAAGCTCCACGGGTCTCCGCTCGGCAGGCTGTAGTCTATCGGCCGGCCGCATATGTGGCATGGCCTTCCCTCTGCCCTCAGCCTCGCTCTCAGCTTGCGCCTTGCGTTGCCGTTGCGGTTGCGCGGGTTGCCACTCATGCCAGCATCGCCGCTATCCCGCCGATGCACCACACGATGCCGTAGCACACGAGCAGCAACAGGAAGAGCATCACGAGCATGGACACGACAGCACCGGCTGCATCCATCAACTTCTTGTATCCCATGTCAACCTCCAATGATCATGCGGGCCAGCGACACCGCCGCCCACAGCGTTAACCCGTCGATAAGCAGGGATGCCGCTATCACGAGCAGACATCCCCGGTTGCATCCCGGGCGGCTCATTCATCCTCCCACCTGATGGTCCCGTCGTCGTACTCGGCCTTGAGCCAGTCCAGGTACTCGCCCCACGAGGCGAAGTCCCGCACCCAGCGCGACGAGAACGCGCACGTGGTGAAGGGGTTGCACTCGCTCAACGAGATTTTGAACCGCCGCCCGTCGCGCATCATGCGCACCTCCATGCGCATGGCGGCCTCGGGCGAACCGAAGTACCGCTCCCAGTTGGTCAATCTGCCACCTCCTACCCGCAGGCGATCAGGGCTAGAACCACCAGCCCAGCCGCCAGCATGCGGACCGCGTAGAACTCAAGAGCCAGCACCGCCAGCAGCAGCGCCACGGCGAGCGCGGCTAGGGCTTGAAGTGCTCGCAAGCGATCTCACCCCCGTCCCTCAGATGGTCGAGCGCCCAGTCAACGGACTTGTTGGCCGTGTCCGCCATGCTCGCGCCCGCAAGCTCCTCGTTGGCGATCGCGGCCTCAAGCTCAAGGCCGCACACGCCGTCGTCTCCGTCGGCGGGATTGAACCACCTGCACTCGTAGCACGGCTCCGGCTCCTCCTGGTTCCACGGCGCGTTCGGGTCTCCCTCGTAGCAGCCTGGCGGCAGGTTCCACCCGCTGTGAGGCTCGTAGCCTGCTATGTTCAAATCAATCACCGTCCCATACGCCGTCGGGGCGCATCCTCGCCATCGCCAGCAGCTGCAAGAGCGCCCGCTTGGCGTTGCCCTCGGTGGCCTCCCAGTAGTCGTCGGAAACGTCGTCGCCGAGCCTCAAGGCCGCTGCCTGTAACATCGGGATCGACTCGGCCCCGGTCTTCCCGTAGATCTCGCGGATTCCGCGCTCTCCCATGCAGCGGTAGTGCTTCCCGTAGTTGTAGGTCACGTTCAGCCAAAGCTCGGTCGTGCCTCCCAGGGCATATGTTCCGCCCGCCATGAGATGCGGCGATTCCACCTCAAGCGCCTCGTGCGTCACAGGGTCGCACAGCCTTATGTCGTAGCTCATGAGGCGTCACACCCCTTCGCGTTTCTGCGGCGCACGTTGTCGCCATCTACCTCGTCACGGCACTTTTCGCAGACTTCGCCGACGCGCTTCTTGTTGTCCTTCCAAAACTCGCGCGGGTAACACGTGAAAAACGGATTGAGGTACGTTCTGCCGCACCTCGCGCACGTCCATTCATACGGGTCGCAGCTCATGCGATCTCACCCGCCTCGGCCATGGCGATCCTCTCGCCGATCCATCGCATCACGGGAACGGCCATGCTGTTGCCGACCGCCTTGTAGCGCGGCCCGTCCGGGCACTCGTCGGCCGGCTTGCCGCGATAGGGTATCTTCGTCCAATCACTGGGGAAGCCTTGCAGCCGCTCGCACTCGCGCGGCGTGAGCCTTCGCACAACCATGTCGCCTCCTTCCTCGCTGAAAAGCGTTTGCGTGTTGCTGGTGGAAAGCGTGAGCGAGACTTCATCGCTCACCAGAGCGCCCTTGCCGCCGCCCGCGCATCCGCAGCGGACGAGCAGCGTGCAGGCGCTCACAGGCACACCGACGGCGCGTCGCCGCCCACCTTGAGCGTGCCCACCATGTCGTATCCGATCGCCGTGTTCGCGTTGAGGTCGGCCATCGTTATCGGCTCGTCGATGGGGTAGACGGCGGGGTTGTGCCAGTCTGCGGTTAGCGTGGGGGGCTGCTCGGGTTCCGCGCCTACTCCTCCCGCGCCTGCTCCCTGGTGGTACTTGAAGCCTGCGCTACGAGGGCTTCTTCCAGCCCCTTCGGCAAGGCTCGCCCTCTTTTCCGCGCTCGATTCAAGATCCCCTCGCATGCTCTCCGGCTCAATGAGTACGCCGACGGGGGGGGCAGGCTCCAAGATGTCCGACAAGAAAGAGACGGCGGCGTCTTTGGGCCACTCCGAAGAACTGCGCATCGAGTACGCGCCACGCCAGACCGTACCCGAGCTTGTCCATTTCGGACAGGAGCTGTCGGAAAGCCTCCCCATTCTCGCTTGAGAGCGCTCCCGGGACGTTTTCCCAAAGAAACCATCGAGGACGTATCTCACGTACCGCTCGAATGTACTCGAACATGAGTCCTGACTCACCTTGCAACCCCTCCCGTTTGCCCGCGATCGAGAATGACTGGCACGGGCTGCCGCCCACCACCAGATCCACCTTGTTGCGGTATTTCTTCCAATTGACCTTTGTCACGTCACCGACGTTCGGCACCTCGGGGTACCGCTCGGCAAGCACGGCGCTGGGGAACTCGTCGAACTCGGCGAAGCACACAGGCTCCCAGCCAAGCGGCTCCCACGCCACGGTCGCGGCCTCTATGCCACTGAAAAGCGAGACGTACTTCATTTGAGAATCACCTCGCCGTTTTGGAGCGCGATCATGTCGATTTCTGCTTTTATGCAAGCCTCGCTGTCTCGAAACACTCCGGAATAACGCTCGGGGATGCCGAAACGGCTGGTGATTGCTTTCATGAGCGCCTCGCAGCACTCTTCGCAGTAGTCTCCATGCACCCACCATTCGAACCAGACATCCTCGCCGCAGTAGGCGGTAACGCTGGCTCGCGTCTTGTCGTGAATACTTCTGCCGCAGTAGTCGCACTCGTAGACTTCATTGACGGCTGATACGGTTCTAATCATCGGTGCGCCCCCAATGCCTGCTCGACGAGCATGAAGAAGCGTCGCTCGGCGTTGTCAGACGGGTTGCGCTTTCGCATGTCGGCGATCTTCAGCAGCTCGTCTTCCTCGTAATGGGTGGCATCCCAATCAACCTCGGGCCAGTCGTAGCAGGAGCAGTGCCAGCCCTCAAGCAAGATGTAGCCTTTGCCGTAATAGTCGTCGCTTCTATCGCCGGCATAGATCAGCATGTAGCGCTCTTCGCTGTAATCAGGCTCGCTTTGGGCCGCGCAGATGATGCGCCACGGCTCGATCGCTTCCGGCGCCTCGACGGTCTTCATGACTCGTCACCGTCCTCGGCCTTTGGCGGTTTCTGCTCGAATCGGCACCACCTGGTTCCGCGCACGTTTATTGCAGCGAAACTGCCGTAGCACTCGCAGCTCGTGCGCTCCACGTGGTCGCGGTATGCCTCGCATACGCATAGGATAGTCACGGAGTTTAAGCCCTTGAAGCGCGAGTGCACGCATCGGGTGCACGGCGGCACCTTGGCCTTCCTAATCTCCCTGATCGGGTTCTTGATCTTCATCGGCTTTCACCTCGTTGTCCTTCGGTTGTTTATGAATGAACCTCTGCGCCTCGTTCCAGCAGTCCTCGCATAGCGGCTCGCTAGTGAAGCTCATGTTGTCCTGTCCCAGCGCGTCGATGTCGCGCCCGCACTCGCTGCAAATGATCCCGCTCATTCGACCACCTCCACGCAGCCGGGGAACCTGCCTCGCAGGTCAAGCACTGTCCCGTCTTCCAGCAGCGCGAAGCACTGGTAGCTGTCGCTAGTAAGCGACTCGACGATCGAAAGCGCCTCCGCCTCGTCGTCGGTCTTGGCGATCAGGATGCCATGGCGGTAGGCGCTTGCGTAGCTCTGGCAGAGCGAGCGCTCGTAGATTCCGATCATTCCTGCTCCGCCTTCCACTCTTCGGCCAGCTCTTCGTACTCGGCGCGGAACTCCGGCTCGAAGTAGGCGATGAACTCGGCCTTGGTCATTCCGCAGCGCTGGCTTAGGTACCCCACGTGCTCCATGCACCAGTCCTCGAACGGGATAAGGCTGCCGCCGCTGCTGACGCTGGTTCGGTAGCCGGTGCCATCGCGGTAGAGCTTGGCGCGGCCCTCATTGCGAACGGCCTGCTCGACCTTCGAGGTTTCGCGCTCGTCGCGCGCCTTGAGTTCGGCTTCGAGCTTGGCGCAACGCGCCTTGAACTCGTCGTTCTCGGCACGTAGTTGGTAGACCTCGTTCTCCGTGCACATGAGCTGGTCGAGCACGTACTGCTCGCATGTCTTGATCTCCATGGGTTACATCCCTTCACGTATCATCTCGTATGCCGTCTTCTGCTTGAAAAAAAAAAATCCGTATTCGTAGAGGCCGGGACTGTGAGGCTCGTAGACCTGCAACAGCTCGCCAGTCCACCACGCCTCCTCGTAGACCTTCGAGCGCCAAACCCACTCGGCCTTGAACCGCGCCCCGCCGTGGAACTTGTCGTGGCACCCTGTGGTGCCGCTGCCGCACAGGCAGAACAGCGGGCTTCGCAAGTCCCAGGTGCCGCACGGGGTCACCAGGCGGAAGGTCTCGCCCCAGGAGCGGTGCGCCACGTGGTGCACGCTGCCCGCGCGCCTGCCGCAGATGCAGCAGCGCTGCGATAGCGCCTCGTAGGCCTTGCCGTGGGTGTAGCGCGCCCCCAGGTGCGGCTTGCCGTAAAGCTCGGCGCGTTCCTTGGGGTAGCCGCGCAAAATGCCCGCATCGAGGATCATTGCAGCCTCCCATCTGGGCCGTCGAAGTGCACGACCCTCGCGCCGCCCCTGAGCCTCGAGACGATGGCCTTGGCGGTGTCGGGGTCTCCCTGCTCGGCGAGCCTGCGCACGAGGTCGCTGGGCTTGTACTGCGTGGTCACCAGCGTGGGCAGCATCGCCGAGTAGCGCTGGTCGATCAGGCTGAACAGGCTGTCCAAAACGAAACCCGTCGGCCTGCGCTTGCCCAGGTCGTCCACGATCAGGTAGCGCACCTCGGCGTAGCGCTTGAGCGGGTCGCCTCCGTCGTGGAAGCTGCGCTGGATCTCGTCGAGGATGCGGTACATCGGGGCCATGAGCACCGACCGCTTGCCTCCCGTAAGGCGCTTGGCCACGGCTGCGGCGCACGTGGTCTTGCGCGTTCCCACGTCGCCCCAGAGGTACACCCACTGGCCGCTTTTCATGCCGTCGGCGATCTCGGCGGCCAACGGGTGGTCGAGGCTCACGTAGCGCTCCGGCACGCCCGCCTGCTTCCAGTCGCGCACGGTCTTGTCGTGCATGGCCACGCGTGCGGCCTCGGCCTTGGCCAAGCGCTCCTTCTCGCGCTCGGCCTCGGCGCCCGGGCAGGCGCACTGCTCGTAGCCGCAGAACAGCGTCCGCCCGGCCAGCCGCGCGGTGCGGGCCTTGAGGGTCGCTCCGCAGTGCGGGCACTCAGTCGTAGGCCGAAAATCCATCGTCCGGTACCTCCTTCACGCTTCCGTTTCTCGGCTTTGAGGTGCGCAGCCAGTTGCGCACCGTGGCCTTCCAGTCCTTCATGTGCGATCGCCCGACCATCCAGCCCTTCTGGGCGTAGAAGTCGACGAACCGCTCTGGGTCGAAGTCGAGGGCGGTGAGGTCGAGGCCCTTGTCCGAAGCGAACTGCTGGGCGTATTCGGCGACCTCGGCGGGAGAGGGGGCGCGGAAACGCGCCGCTTTCCCTCTCTCCTTAATCCCTTTTCCTAACTCCTCTTCCTCTTCCTCTTCCTCTTCCTCTTCCTCTTCGCTTGCCCGTTTGCTTTCGGGTTTGCTTGCATCGTTGCTTGCCGCTTTGCTCTGCGTTTTGCTTCCGCTTTTGCTTGGCGGTTTGCTTCCCGTTTTGCTTGCCCGTTTGCTTTCGGGTTTGCTTGCATCGTTGCTTGCCGCTTTGCCGCCGGAGCCTCCCGCCACGATGCGCTTGCGCGAGGTCTCCATGACGGGCTGCACGGCGAACAGCACGGCCTCTTGGGCGTCCGTCCGAGGCTCTGGCTGCTCACCGGTGCGCAGGTACCGGACGATCATGCCTATAAGCTCGTCGCCCTCCCTGCGGTTGCGCAGCCTAAGCGGCCCGTCTATGAGCGAGTCCAGTACCTGCATGCCGTCCTCGCCCCTAAAACGGGATGTCGTCGTCGTACAGGCTTTCCTGGACGGGCTGCGGAGGCATGGGCGCTTGCTGCGGCGCCGCCTGCGGGGCGGGCTGCGGCGCGTACTGTGCGGGTGCCTGCTGGTAGCCCTGCGGGGCCGCAGGGGCCTGCTGGTATGCCTGCTGGGCGTTCCACTGCTGCGGTGCCGCCTGCGGGGCGGGCTGCGGCGCGTACTGCTGCTGGTAGCCCTGCGGCGCTTGCTGTTGGTTCTGAGACATGAGCTCGATCTCGTCCACGATCACCTCGATCTTGGAGCGGCGCTGGCCGTCCTTCTCCCAGCTCGAATAGCGCAGCTTGCCCTCGATCGCCACCTTCATGCCCTTGCGCAGGATGCGGCTCATGCTCTCGGCGCGGTTGCCGAACATGGTGCAATCGACGAAGTTCGGGTAATCCTCCCACTGACCCGTGCTCGGGTTCTTGCGGCGGTCGTTCACCGCAACGCCGAAGCCAAGCACCTGCATACCGCTCTGGGTCGCACGCAGCTCCGGGTCGCGCGTCAGGTTGCCGCTGATGTTCACTCGGTTGATCGACATTTAGTAACTCCCTTCGCCCGTACCGTTCGACCAGGTTCGCTTTATGTCCTCGTCTACGGTCCGGATCTTGAGCTTGTACACGTTTATCGCCTCTTGGCTCGCCTTGTAGAGCGCTTCGGAGCAGTCCCTGCGCTGCTTCAGCTCGGCTATGTCCTCACGTCCTCGGCAGAGGTCGCTTATCACCGTCACGGGCGTTCCCTTGGATCGCTCCTCAAGGATCGCGATGCGCAGAGCCTTGCGGTACTCGGCCTCGTTCTCGGCGTACTGGCTTCCGCTGTTGCGCAGCGCCTGAAGCTCGTCCATGAGCCTGTCGAAGAGCTGCATGCGCTCGGCGTAGAGGTCTTGCATGGCCTACACGACCTGCCATGCGGGGGACGGGCAGCACCCGGGGTTGGCCTTGAACTGCTCGTACTGCTGGCGGCTCTCGAACTGGTAGGAGGTGCCGCAGCTCTTGCACTTGGCGATGAATTGGCCGAACTCGGGCGGCTCCTTCTCGGCGGGCTTGCCGTCACCCATGAGGGTGTCGGGGTCACTCGTGCCGTCGATGTCGAAAGCTCCGCAGAGCGCGTACTTGCGGGCATAGCTTGATGCGGAACCCGTTACCTGCGCCTCGTTCATGCCCTTCTGGCTCAAAGGCTCTCGGGCGTAGGCCGTCACGTCCATGGGGTCGCCGTGGCCGTCCTCGAAGAACAGGCGGCACGTGGCCTTGACGTAGTAGCGCTCGCCGATCTGCTCGATCGAGTCGTTGAGAGTGAAGGCGATTCCCGCCGCCTTGCACGGCTCCTTGAGCGCCGCAACGATGTCCTCCATCGAGCGGTAGTAGAAGTTGCCGTGGGCGTTGTAGCGTGCCTTGGGCACCACCACGGATCGCTGAACCTGGGCCACGGCCTCGGCCAGCGTCATGTGCTTATCTTCTGCCATCGTCTACTCCATCCTCGCTGCCACCTGGGCGGGAGTGCCCCGGCGGATGCTTCCGGTGATTCCCTGCGCCTTGAGCAGGGATGCGAGCGCCTGCATCTGCGAGCGCGTTGCGCTCGGCACCTCGACCGTCCACGCCTCCAAAGGCTCCGCGACGGGCGCGGGCATCGGTGCCGGCATGGGTGCGGGCATGGGGGCCGGAGCGGGCATCGGCTCTGGCTCGGGTGCCGCAATCGGCTCCGGCTCGGGCATCGGTTCCGGTTCGGGATCGGGTGCCATGGCCGCCTTCAGCTCGGCGATGCGCCGGTCTTCCTCGTCGGCCAAACGCGCCGCGTTCAAGGCGGCCCCGAGGTCGAGCGTGCGGAAGAACTCGCGCTCCGCGTCGGCGTAGTGCGGCATGGCCTCCTGCTGGGCCTTGAGCGTTTCCCAGTCGCGTGCCACGTCCGAGACCCTGGCCTCAAGCGCCTGCTGCGCCTTGATCTCGCCGAAGGTCTTGTTGAGCCATTGGGCCTCGTGCAGGCGCTCGTAGGGGACGACCGGCGCGAGCAGTCCCGCGAACTCCTCGTAGTGCTGCTGTAGGCGTGAGTAGAGCGCGTCCTTGCGCATCTGCTCTGCCTCGTCGAGCTGCGCCTTGATGGCGTCGGTTGACTCGTCGATGATGGCCGTGATCTGCTTGCAGCGCCTCTCGAAGGCTTCGAGGGGCTTGCTGTACTCGCGCTTCACGGCCTTGCGGCGCTCCTCGATCTCCTTCTTGATGCCGTTGAGATAGCTGCGGTCGTGCTTGGCATCCTTGACGGCCTGCGCGCTCGTGAGGTCGTAGGTGGCTCCGTCGTATTCGGCCACCACCTTCTTCACGTGGGCTTCGAGAGCGTCCATGTTCGAGGCGATGGTGGCCTCGGTGTAGGTGACCTCAAGCGTGGTGGCCTCGGCCTCGATGACCTCCGCCTCGACCTGCTGCGGTTCGGTTTCGTTAGCCATAGATCTCGCCCGTCTCGTCGTCGAAGTCCATGGCCTGCTGCTGCTCGGCCACGGTGAGCAGAACCGTCTTGCCGCTCTGCTTGATGATGCGGAAGGCGTCGGAGTTGTCGGTCAGGATCTCGAATTGCAGGGTCGCCACGCTGCCTTTCACGGTGGCCTGCTTGAACTGCGCCTGGATGGTCGCTTCGTTGATCATGTCGTTGCCTCCTATTTGATGCCGAGGACGGCGGCAAGGAACGCGCGACCGAACTCGCGCTCGTCCTCGCTGGCGGGCTTGATCATGTCGGCGATGAACTCGCGGCTCTTGGCGACGCACTTCTCGTCGATCCTGGAAAGCCCGGCCTCGCAAAGCGCGATCATCATGTGGTAGGCGTTTGCCGCCGTCTCGCCGTCGTTGTTGTCAGGATGCGTGGCGTCGAACATGAGGTTGTTTGCGATGCAGGCGGCGTGATTAAGCACTGCTTTGTGGAACTTGCTTCCGTGGACGTCTTCAAAGTGGTTCTTTTCGAAGTATTTGGCGTTCATTTCTTCTCCTTCACGTACTCCTCGACGAAGTACTCGATGTAGATGTCTATGCGCGGCTCGGTGCCGTAGGCAGTCCTTGGCCGCTTGGTCACGGCCCCCGTATCGACCTGCGAATCGTCCTTGAAGGCGATCCCGTTGAGCGCGTCGCAGGCGAGCTTGCCAAGGTTGTCCCAGTCGGGCTTGCCGAGGTCGGCGCGGCCCTCCCAGTACTTCGGGTTGCTCTTCGCGAGCGGCCTGGTGGTCGAGATCCGCATCACGACCGGACCGTCGTGGTTGGCGAAGGTCTCGCCGTATGCCTCCCGGAACGCGTCCTTGATGGCCTTCTCTGCCTTGAGCGTCTTGGTCGGCGTGTAGGTGCGGTGGTTGCGGTAGTCGGTCATGGGGCGCTGCTTGCCCACGAGCTCGGCGGGGTGCATGGTGATGTGCGCCGTGGCCGCAAGGGTTCGCCGCCAGCTCATTCGCTGAACCCATCGCTCTGGCTGCGGTGCTTGTTGAAGGCTCCGCGCAGCTCCGGGTATCGCGCCTCCATGATTCGGGCAAGGGCTGGGGCTATGCCGTTCTTGCAGCCAACGTGCAGCTCGTTGCGCACCATGTTCACCAGGTAGTTGACCGACACGTAGCCCTTGCGGTTGAGCCTCACGGCGTTCTCCACCATGAAGTTCCAAGCGCCTGGGTTGTCCTCGATCCACTTGCGGGCCTCTTGGAAGTCCTGCTCGCCTGCGGAGCCGAGGCCGAATATCTCAAGCTGGTTGCTCTGCGGCTTGGGGCTGTAGCGCTCGTCGTTACGCATGGACGACACCCGCCGTGGTCTCGTATGCCTGCTGGGCCGTTGCCACAGCGCCGTCCATCGTGGGGATTACCCACGCCCACAGGACGATAAGGAAGATGATTGTGGCGGCTAGGAAGCCGACCAAAACGCCAGCCTTGAACTGGGAGGCGTCCTGCATCTCCTTCGCGGTGGGACGGGGCTTGCGCTCGAATGGTATGATGGTCGAAGCATCGTTCTCGATGCGGTTCATGCGGGCGCTCGGAGTGTGGTAGCTGGGGGCGCTCGCTTTCTTTTTGCTTTGCATTTCGTGCTCCTTTCTGATGTTTCCGCAGTTCATAGCACGTGTGGCTTTTGGTGTGCCTATTTTTGCTTTTTCTTGGCGCGGCTCTTTGCGCTGTAGTAGCGCTGTCGCTCCTGGTTGTTCCTCTTCTCCCTAACCGCCTCCTCTCGCATGGCGTTGGCCTGCTCGGCTAGGTCGGACATGTGAAGTTCCTTCGTGCACTCGATGCACCAGCCGTTGATCCGGTTCAGGGGACGGAATGTCCATCTGCCGCAGTTTGGGCACTGGCTCCGCTTGCGGAGTGAGAGTCCGCAGTGTTGCGCTTGCCACTTAACCGAGTCTTCCGAACGTCCCAGCGCCTTGGCTATCGCTTTAGCGCCTTCGCCCGCGTGCTCTTCGAGGTACTTGAGTTCACGTGTCGACCACTGCCTCATCGCGTCTGTTTCTCGCCTTTCTGGTCGTCCCTGTATGCCTTGAGCAGCACGTCGCACATATGCTCACGTGCTATATCCCTCGGCGTCTTGGGCTTATCGCCCCGTTGCTCGTGTTGAGTCTGGTCGGCCATTTAGGCCACCGCGCCCTTTGACGTACGCTCGTCTACAAGGCCAGCTAGATAGTCAACGGAGCATCCGTAGAGCTTTGCCAGATTGATAGCGTCTGGCACGAGAAGCGGTGAACTCTCTCCTCGCTCCCACTTGCCGATTACGTACTCGGAGCGATGGATCTTCTCTCCCACTTCTTCTCTGGTCAGACCCGCCCGCTTACGCTCGGACACAAGATTGTTGAGCATTGTTTCCTCCTTTGCACTAGTTTCTTGTGCCTGATTGGCACTATATACAAGTTTCTTGTATCTGTAAACCCTAAAAGTTTGCTATCTGTACAAGATTCTTGTATGCTGCAACTATCCTAGGTTAGGGGTGAGATATGAGCCTTAAAGACCTCCGGCAGCGATCAGGGCTGACTCAAAAAGAGGCCGCGAAAGTATTCGGACTCAAGTACCGGACTTACCAAAATTACGAGCTTGGTAACACAAGCCCGGACATGGATACGGCAGCGGAGTTTGCGCGCTATTTCAAATGTACGATTGGCGAGCTGTTCGACCTTGAAGAAGGCGATAGCGAGCAAATCGGTAACGCCGATCGTGAGTTATTGAGTCTTTTCAACTCAATGAATAAAGACGGGAAAAAGGCCTTGATGAGCGTGGCGAGAGGACTTGCCGACGTGTTTCCAGACAAATAGACGGGAGTAGATCATGGGTTTCTTCAACAAGAGCTACGCGGAGAAGATGACGAGCGACTCGGAGGAGTTCATAAAGCAGGACGGGCGGCTGCACGCCCTCGTGTACCAGATTCAGGGCAAGCGCATCATGTCTGCCAGCAACAGCCTCGAACCGCGCGTCACGGAGCAGCTGAACATCATCCTGGACAACCTCCAGAACCGCGGCCTGCAGATCGTCGACGTGAAGACCGAGACGTGCGCGAATGCCGTCGACAAGGGCTCCGACACGCTGCTGCACGTCGTCACCGTCTTGTATAGGTAAAGAAAAAAAAGAAGCCCCACGTGGTCACAGCGTTGCAGCGCTACCCGTGGGGCTTTCCACAGAACCTCTGAAAGGAGGCTGTTTCATATTATGCCAAAAACAGCGGTGATATACGCCCGCTTTTCATGCAACAAGCAACGCGAGGCCTCGATAGACGACCAGCTGCGCGTGTGCCGCGACTGGTGCAAACGCGAGGGCTATGCCATCGCCGCCGAGTACTGCGACTACGCCATATCGGGCCGCACCGACGACCGCCCCGAGTTCCAGCGCATGATAGCCAACGCGGGCGAATCCGACATAGTGCTTGTGTACATGATGGATCGCTTCTCCCGTGGGGAGTACGACGCGCCCATATACAAGCGCGAGCTTGCCAAGAAGGGCGTGAAGCTCGTGTCGGCGCTTGAGGCCATACCCGACTCGCCCGAGGGCATCATCTACGAGAAGCTGCTGGAAGGCCTTGCCGCCTGCGAGTCGAAGAAGACCGCCATACGCACCAAGCGCGGAATGGAGGGCAACGCGCTCCGTTGCAAGACCAACGGCGTGCGCGTGTTCGGCTACCGCAAGTCGGAGGACGACGAGTACGAGATAGACGAGCATGACGCCGCGTTCGTGCGCGAGGCCTTCAAGCGGCGCATCAACCGCGAGACCGTGAACTCGATAGCTCGGGACTTCGCCCAGCGAGGCGTGAAGACCCCCAACGGCAACCCGTGCGGCTACTCGATGGTTTACCAGATGCTCCACAACAGGCGCTACACGGGGCGCTACGAGTGGGGCGGCATAGTCAAGGAGGGCGGAATGCCAGCGATCGTCGACGAGGTGACGTTCATGGAGGCACAGGGCATACGCGCGGCCAAGGAGCGCAGCGCGGAGAGCTGGGGCGACTTCGCCCTTTCCGGCAAGGCGATCTGCGCGGGCTGCGGGCGCAACCTGCAAGGCGTGAGCGGGCGCGGGCGCAAGAACGTGAAATACGAGTACTACCGCTGCCACGACGGCTGCGTGAGGCCAGTGAGGCGCGAGGAGCTTGAGGGCGAGATCGTCAAGGCTCTGCGGGCGCTTCTGCAAGACCGCGACGAGGCCTTGAGGATAGCCAAGATGGTCGCGGAAAGCTCGGACGGGGCCGAGGTGGCGGCGAGGCGCAAGCAGGCCGCTCAGTCGCTCTCAGCAGCCGAGCGCGGGCTTCGCAACATCCTGAACGCCATCGAGCAGGGTATCATCGCCCCCGGAGCGAAGGAGCGCATAGCGGAGCTTGAGTACCAGCGCGACAGGGCGAGGCTCGACCTTGAGGCGATCAGGGACGAGGAGATCGACCCGGAGCGGCTGGCCGACTTCCTGCAATGCGGGGCCGCTCTCGACGACTCCACCCTCATGCGAGCGTTCGTCTACCAGGTGAGCGTGAGCGACGAAGAGTGCATAGTGACGCTGAACTACGACGTGGAAAACAACGAACCCGCCAGACTGGACGTCCAACGGGTTCGTACAAAATGCAAATGGTGCCCCCAGCGGGATTCGAACCCGCGATATCCACCTTGAAAGGGTGGCGTCCTTGGCCGCTAGACGATGGGGACAGCGGGAAAGAGTATAGCAGACTTTTTTGCCGGCGCGTATATCGTTGGCAAACTGGAAAACCACCACATAGGAGCTGGCTCTCTATCCCGATCTTCAAATATCTCAACCTGTAACATCTGGGCGGGCAAATCGGCTCTAGCTGTTACAGATCGAGACAAAAGGCAGGCGTCGGGACGAACATCTCATTCTGTAACAGTAAGACGACTTTTAACGGTCTAGATGTTACAGATTGAGACAAACCGCTGGGATGGGTCAAAACCACCACAAAGGTGCCTGTCCCCTTTGTGGTTGTGAGGTGCTAGGGGAGGAGCTTCATGGCGGCGTCGTGGGCGGCGTGCTCGTAGGTGTCATCGAGGGGCTTGAGCGGCAGCAGGGCGGCGGCCTGTGCATCGCCACGGCGCTCGAGGGCATGGGCGATGAGCCAGTCGGCGAGCTCGGGGTTCTTGGGCAGTGCCGGTCCGTGCAGGTACGTGCCAATGACGCCCTTGTAGATCAGACCCTCAAGGCCATCGTCGCCGTTGTTGCCAGTGCCCGTGACGACAGACGTTCCGAGCGGCGTAGCCTCTGCATCGAGCAGGGTGCGGCCACCGTGATTCTCGAATCCCACAAAGGGCTCGGGTGCCAGGTCGGTTTTGACGGCTACGTTGCCGATCAGGCGGTCGGAGCCGCGTACGGTTTCGGCGGCAATGACCCCCAGACCCTCAATGCGATTCTCACCCATATAGTACGAACGGCCGAGCAGCTGATAGCTGCCGCAGATGGCGAGCAGCGAACCGCCATCCTCAACATAGGATGCGACCTTGTCTTTTTGAGCGAGCAGCTCGTGTGCCACGGCTAGCTGGTCGCGGTCGGAGCCACCACCCATCATGACGATATCGGCATCGGTGAGATCGAGTGATTCGCCCATACGGACCTCGTCCACGCGCACGGGAATGCCACGCCAGGCGCAGCGGCGCTCGAGGGCGATGACGTTGCCGCCGTCGCCGTAGAGGTTAAGGGCATCGGGATACAGGTATACGATGCGCAGCGGGCGCGAAAGCTCGACTGGCGCGATGCCGACGGGGACGGCACTGCCATCGGCACACGTTGCAGCGCGGGCAGCAACCGTGGCTGCATCGGCACCCTTCAGCCCATCGAGTTCTTTGACCAGCGGCGGGAAGGCCGTGTAGTTGGCGACGGCATAGAAAGTGTCGCCTGCGGCTTCATCCGCAACGGCGCCAATTGCCTGCGCGACGTCCGAGATAATCGCGGCATCGATGCCGGCGTACTTGAGGCGCACCTGCATGTCGTGCGCACGCGTGCCTCCGGCAAAGGCGACAAGCCCTGGGGTATCGGCGATGCGCTCAAAGTCGACGTCGTAGATCCACGATACATCGTGTCCGTCGGCGTCGTTGTCGTTGAGGAAGAAAGCGCAGAGTCTGCCGCCTGCCGTCTTGATGGACTGGATTTGTCGATCGAAGCCTACGGGATTCTTAGCCAGGTTGGCCTCGACGGTGCGGCCGGCGATATCCCAGCGGCCCATGCGTCCGCCGGCGGGGACGTAGGCATCGAGCGTGGGCTGCAGGTGCGCGGTATCCACGCCTAACTCATGTGCGGCAAAGAATGCAGCGGCAACGTTGTAGACCATGTACAGGCCGTTGTAGCGCGTGGCGATGTGTGCGGCAGCCGCGTCGGGCGCAGATCCAAAGACCAGGTCAAAACCATAGCCGTCGCAGCCGAGCTCCACGTCCGTCACGCGACGGACAAGCGCAGGGCGGGCCCAGCCGCACGAGGGGCAATGGTAGGCGCCGAGCTGGCCGTATTGCACGTAGTCATACTCCAGCGGCGCGTTGCACTGTGAGCAAAAACGTGAGTCGCTAATGCGGTCAGACTCGGTGTTGGTGGCGCCGTCGATGCCAAAGGCAATACTCGCGTTGGGAACGCGCACGGCGATTGCGGCACACAGCGGGTCGTCGGCGTTGTAGATGAGCGTCGTTGCCGGAGAAAGCTCCAGCGCGTGGGCGATGACGTCCTGGGTGTGGTCAATCTCGCCGTAGCGGTCCAGCTGGTCGCGGAACAGGTTGAGCAGCACGAAGTACGTCGGCTTGAGCTTGGGCAGGACGCGCACGGTGTAGAGCTCATCGCATTCAAAAACGCCCACGCGCTTGCCGTCGGCTCGCTTGAGGCCGCTGCGCGCCTCGAGCAGAGCACCCACCACACCCGGCTCCATATTGTTGCCGGCGCGGTTGCACACCACGGTAGCACCGCTGGCGGCAACGGCGTCGGCGATGAGGTTGGAGGTGGTGGTCTTGCCGTTGGTGCCGGTGATCACCACGCTGCGGTCGACAAGGGCAGCGAGGTCGCTCAGCAACTCGGGATCGATCTTCATGGCGATGCGGCCGGGAAGCACGCCACCCTGGCGTTTGAGGACAGAGCGCAGTCCCCAGCGGGCGATATCGCTCGAGGTGCAGGCGAGAGATGAGCGGAGGTTCATGAAACCGTTCCTAACGTAAACGACATGGTCGGGTCGAGTGCGTCACTAAAAACCGCAGCGGCGCGCAAATTCCTGGGCAAGCTGTGATACGTCTTCGCAGGCATTGGCCCAGGGGGCAAAGTCTGGAGTGTCCGAGATAATGCCGTCCGCTTCCCAAACGGCCTGGTGCGAAAGATCCCAGGGATCGCGTGGCTCGGGCCGGCAGGGAAGGTACGGTGTCTGGTACATGGGATTCAGCAAGAAGAATGCGCCACCCTCGCAGCGGTTAGCGAACTCGCGCAGCGCACGCACCGCCGGACGCATCTTGTTCGTTTTGAACAATAGGATTGTGCGGGCGAGCAGGTACCAAGGAGAGTTCTCGAGTGCATCGGCTCCCCCCTGTTCCTCGAGCTGGTGGGCTAGGGCAAAAAAGCCGTCCTGGTCTTCCAAGCGAGCGAGGGCGAGCAACACGGTGCCGGCAGCTCGGGTGGGATAGCCTTCTGCCTTAAGAACGCGGCGGGCGTAGTTGGCGGCAGCACGGTAACGAGCGCTCGCCATGCACAGCTGCGAGATGGCCTCGAGTGTGTGAAGCCATCCGATAAGAGCTGGCTCGCTCACGGTAAGGTCTGCTGCGGTGACACCGTCGGCCAAAACATTATTGGCCCAGTAGTGTGGGGCCTCCATATCGAACCCGGGCACGCTTTGCTGCAGGTAATCGGCCGTGGTCGCCTCGAGCCTCATCAGGTCGCCCAGGCAGGCGTCAACGGGCGTGTCGGCCAGGATGATGGCGAGCAGCTGCGCGTCGAGGACATACGCATCGACGCGGACAATCTTGAGCAGCTCATCGCGCATGTCGTCGAACAGACGATTGCGCGTCTGCTCGAATTCCTCGTCGCTGCCCATGTCCTCGATGCGATGGAGCTCGTCGAGCAGGTGGCGATGAACACCGGCGTAGGACAGCAGCGCCTGGGCATGCTCGGACTGCGCATACTTTTGGGGATTCGCGCTAATGTCGTTATGGACAAGCTCGCGTGCTGCATCGGTGAGCTCGGGGTGCGACGCAACGTAGGCGCGCTCCAGGTAGGCGGGGATGTAGACGCTCGGATCCATTAGAGGTCTCCTCCCTTAAACGGCAATCCCTGCTCGGCCGCGCGTAGGATGCGCTCGTCGATCTGGGAGCGCACGATGTCGTTGGTGGCGACCCAGGCGGCAAAGCTGGCGTTGTCGGGCGCGCCTAGGCCCTCCTGCAGCACCGGCGTCGCCTCGGACAGGGCAAGGACAAGCTCATCGGTGGAGCCCGGACCTACGTTGACGCGGGCATAGACGCCATCGGGAAACTCGGTTTGGAAGTAGAGCGCCTCGGCTGCGTGCGGGCATGAGCGCACCAGGATGCGCAGGTAGTGCTCGGCGCCCTCGTAATCCAGCTCGCGCCAGGCTGCGCTCATCAGCGCGATGAGCGTCCACGGGTCCAAGTCGCGCTCTGCATCCTTGGGACGGCGGCGCAGCGGGGTATTCGCGAGGTACGGTACGGAGTGGGCAGAGCGAAAGCGCTTGAGCTCCTCGGCGGGGTATTCGAGCTTTGCCATGGCAAGCATCGCGGTATGACGGACGCCAGCGGGGTCGTTGGGTGCAAAGTCCAGGCTGCGATTCGCGGCATCCAGCGACATGCGGTAGCGGCCGCTAATGAGCGCGCGCGATGCCAAGGCAGCAAGCCAGCGCAGGTAGGGACGGCGGGTCAGGTCGCCTGCGGCCTCACGCTCGTAGGGGTCCTGCGCCGAGGCAATCTTGAGCGCCAGGTCGTGCTCCACCTCGTCGCACTTGGACACCAGATACTGCACGTATTCCTCGTTGGATTCGGCTGTGAGCGCCGTCAGCATGCGCTGGGCATCCCAGTTGGCCGGATCGAGCGCGGCTGCCTCGCGGAGCATGTTCTCGGCTGCGGCTTCTTCTTGCTCTGCCTGGGCGTCGTCGGGGATAAAGGGGATGCGGTAGTCGACAGCTTCGACGACCTTGGCGATGAGGTGCCCGGCGCGGTCGCGATCGTGCACGATGAGCGGTGCGGGGTTGCGGGTGAATTGCTCCATCAGACGCTCTACGGCGGGGCCGTCGGTGAGTGGAATATTGTTGCGGCGCAAGGCCTCAAGAACGAGGCGATGGCAATCCTCTTGAATGGGATCGAATGCCATGGGGCCTCCTTTGCTGCGGTTAGGGTTCAAATGTCTCTATATAAAGTTCTAGTTTACCCGCATGTGGCACACCGGGGGTGCCGCACTTGGACTTGCACCTTTGCACCACGAAGACGGATGTCGCACAAATGTCGGCACCTCGGGTGCGCGGGTGGTATCACAGTGCCGTAAACGGTCGATTTTTGGCGGCGAACGGGGCACATTTTTGAGGGGCACAGCCCTGCCCGGGATATGTAGTCAACCTTGATAAAACGTTTGCCCAGCTTGGGGTACGAATGCCCCACAAGAGTCTTCAGGGATAGAAAAAACGTTTCATCATTGTCGGCTTTAGGTGAATAACTGACCAACCAGAACGGTAAAATAATGTTTGTCTGAGCGTTGAGACGTTTGGACATCGTGCATTGCCATCGCCGGCAACGCGCAAACCGGTCCTAACGGAGCCAATTGGGTGCTCCGTTATATACGCAAGTCTAAGAGGGGCTTGTTTAGGAGGCACAGTATGGGACGTTTTACCAATCCTCGCGATCTGTACTTTGGTGAGGGCGCTCGCCACGAGGTGAAGAACCTCAAGGGCAAGAAGGCCATCATCGTTTCTGGCGGCAGCTCTATGCGCCGCGGCGGGTTCCTGCAGGACGTTGAGGCCGACCTTAAGGAAGGCGGTTTCGAGGTCAAGCTGTTCGAGGGCGTCGAGTCCGACCCGTCCATCGAGACGGTCATGAAGGGCGCCGAGGCCATGCGCGAGTTCGAGCCCGACTGGATTATCGCCATCGGCGGCGGCTCGCCCATCGATGCCGCTAAGGCCATGTGGGTCTTCTACGAGTATCCCGAGGAGTCCTTCGATAACATCATCCAGCCGTTCAGCTTCCCCGAGCTGCGTCAGAAGGCTCACTTCTGCGCCATCTCCTCTACCTCCGGCACCGCTACCGAGGTCACTGCCTTCTCCGTCATCACCGACTACGCCAAGGGCATCAAGTACCCGCTGGCCGACTTCAACATCACCCCTGATGTTGCCATCGTCGACCCCGAGCTCACCTACACCATGCCCGCCAAGCTGTGCGCTCATACCGGCATGGACGCTCTGACCCACTGCATGGAGGCCTACGTTTCCACCTGCGCCTCTATGTTCACCGACGCCAACGCTCTGCACGGCATCCGCGAGATCGTCGAGTGGCTGCCCAAGTCCTATGCTGGCGACCATGAGGCCCGTCAGCACATGCACGAGGCTCAGTGCATCGCCGGTATCGCCTTCTCCTCGGGTCTGCTCGGCATCGTTCACTCCATGGCTCACAAGACCGGTGCTGCCTTCGAGAACGGCCACATCATCCACGGTGCTGCTAACGCCATGTACCTGGGCAAGGTCATCCAGTGGAACTCCAAGGATCACCGTGCTGCCGAGCGTTACGCTTACGTGGCCAAGGAGATCCTGCACCTTCCCGGCGAGACCAACGAGGAGCTCATCGCTGCACTCGTCCAGAAGATTCGCGACCTCAACGACCAGCTCAACATTCCGCAGTCCATCAAGGATTACGCGAATGGTGGCGTGAAGGTCGACGCCGAGAACCCGCAGATGGTTTCCGAGGAGGAGTTCCTCGCCAAGCTGCCCGAGATCGCCGCGAACGCCGAGCAGGACGCCTGCACGCCCGAGAACCCGCGTGAGACCAAGGCTGCCGACTTCGAGAAGATCCTCAAGGCCTGCTACTACGACACCGACATCGATTTCTAATCGACTCTTGTTATCGTAACAAGGGGCTCCGCACGTATCTGTACGGAGCCCCTTTCTTTTTTCTTTTAGAGAATGGGATAGTTATGGCTGCAATTTTCAATAGCCCCAGCAAGTACATCCAGGGTCCGGACGAGCTCGCCAAGCTCGGCTCTTACGTTGAGCCGCTCGGCGCTAAGGCCCTCGTCATCGTGACGCCTTCGGGCAAGAAACGCGTCGGTGCCAAGATCGAGGGCGGCTTTGCCGAGGCCAAGGCCGAGCTGCTGTTTGAGGACTTTAACGGCGAGTGCTCCAAGGGCGAGGTCGATCGCCTGGTTGCGCTCGCTCGCGACAACGGTTGCGACATCATCGTCGGTGTCGGTGGCGGTAAGATCCTCGACACCGCGAAGGCCGTCGCCTATTACCTGGAATCCCCGGTTATCATTTGCCCCACCATCGCTTCGACCGATGCCCCGTGCTCGGCGCTTTCGGTGCTCTATACCGATGACGGCCAGTTCGACAAGTACCTCTTCCTTAAGGCAAACCCCAATATCGTCCTTATGGATACGACGGTTATCGCGGCGAGCCCGGTGCGCCTGACGGTTTCCGGCATGGGCGATGCGCTCGCAACCTATTTCGAGGCTCAGGCGACGCACGATGCCGACGGTGGCACTTGTGCCGGCGGCAAGGGCGGAATGGCCGGCCTGGCGCTCGCCAAGCTCTGCTACGAGACGCTTATGGCCGATGGTGTGAAGGCCAAGGTTGCGCTGGAGAAGGGTGCGCTCACGCCTGCCGTTGAGCACATCATTGAGGCCAACACGCTGCTTTCGGGCATTGGCTTTGAGAGCTCGGGCCTCGCTGCTGCTCATGCCATCCACAATGGCCTGACGATGCTGCCCGAGTGCCACAGCATGTATCACGGCGAGAAGGTCGCCTTTGGCACTATCGTCCAGCTGATACTCGAGGATGCTCCGACTGAGAAGCTTGAGGAAGTCTTGGGCTTCTGCATTGAGCTGGGCCTGCCGGTCACGATGAAGGAGCTGGGCGTTGCCGAGGTTACGCGCGAGAAGGCCATGATTGTTGCCGAGGCCGCGTGCGCGCCCGAGGACACCATGTGCAACATGCCGTTTGAGGTGACGCCCGAGACGGTCGCAAACGCCATCTTGGGTGCCGACGCGCTGGGCCACTACTATCTCATGGATGAGTAAATCAAGCTAAGGAAGGGGCAAAGCCAGCAGATGGCTTTGCCCCTTTTTGCTATGGTGCAAAGGGGTCAGGTTGCTTTGCACCAATTGTTGTTGATGAAAGGGCGGATTCTCGTATGGCGCTTCCCATGGTTTATGGCGGTCCCGGTCGGTATGTTCAGGGGCCGGGTGAGCTTTCGCGTCAGGGCAGGTATTTGTCATGGTTGGGCTGCGCTGCCTATGTCCTGTTTGACCAGGGCACCGAGGATCGGCTGTGCAGGCAGATCGTCGATGGATTTCTGGACGAAGATCTAAGCGAGCCCTTCTTTAAGATCTATAACGGTCCGTGTACGGAAGAGGCCGTTGTAAAAATGGCTAAGGAAGCCCGGGCTGAGTATTGCGACATGGTGGTGGGTATTGGCGGCGGCAAGATGCTCGATATCGCCAAGGCCGTTGCGTTTTATGCCGAGTTGCCGTTGTGCGTATGCCCCACGGCGGCTTCGATGGACGGTCCGTGCAGCGCGATTTCGGTGCTGTATCACGAGGATGGGTCGTTCGACCGCTACCTGATGCTCGAGAAGAATCCAGACCTAGTTGTGGTCGATACCAACGTGGTCGCGTCAGCCCCGCTGCGTATGACGGTCGCTGGCATGGGCGACGCGCTGGCAACGTACTTCGAGGCACGTTCGTGCGCCGCGGCGCATGGCGCCAACGAGCACGGTGGCGCGCCGGGACACTTGGCCTTGGTTGCGGCTCGTGCCTGCTATGACACACTCATGGAGTGCGGCGTCGCTGCCAAGCGCGATCTCAAAAAGGGCCGTATATCGCCGGCGGTTGAGCGCCTGATCGAGTGCAATATTCTGCTCTCGGGTGTTGGCTTTGAGAGCGGTGGCCTAGCACTTGCCCATGCCATCGCCAACGGCCTGACAATTCTGCCCGAGTGCAAGGCCATGCATGGTGAGGCCGTGGCATTTGGCTTGGTGGTGCAGCTGCGCCTGGAGCGTGCGCCCGAGCTTGATCAGGTGCTCGAGTTTTGCCAGCGCGTCGGCCTACCGACGACGCTCGCGGAGCTGGGACTTGGCGAGATTTCCGATGCCGACCTGATGAGCGTTGCAGATGCGGCCTTTAGAAACGAACGCAATATGGCTAACGAACAGGCCAAGGTGACCAGACAAAAGCTCGTGCAGCTCATGCGCGAGGCATAGCTAGGCGCTTGATCGACCTTGTGCAATCGAGGCGGCGATAGGCCATAGACTATTTGCCGCAAAGGTGCTCAGCGTGTAATTTGCCCGAGGCACGGGCCGATAGCGTATCATTATCTCTTGCTTGTTTGCACTGCTCAGGGAGGGGCCGCGCATGGCGCAGGAACACGATCTGTTTGATGACATTATCGAGATCAGCAAGGGTTTCGACTTTCTTAAAAACCCGCTTGGCGGCGTGACCGATGCACTCGATCCGTCGGCGCCGCAGTGGAATCCTGCCGACTACAAGGAGCGCCCGCGCGGCAATACCATTCCGTGCCTGACCTGCAAAAACGAAAAGAGCGGCTGCACCGCGTGCATGGACGTGTGCCCGGTCAACGCTATCGAGGTCGAGGAAGACGCCATTGAGATCCTCGACTCCTGCCGCAAGTGCGGTCTGTGCGCCGCTGCCTGCCCGACCGAGGCGATCATCTCGCCGCGCCTGGCGCCTAAAAACCTGTATGACGATATCGTCTCTGCCGCTACGAGCCACGAGACCGCCTACGTCACCTGCACGCGCGCCCTCAAGCGCATGCCGCGCGAGAACGAGGTCGTCGTTGCCTGCGTGGGCGATATTACGGCCGAGACTTGGTTCTCGGTACTGGCGGACTATCCCAACGTGAGTGTGTACCTGCCGCTGGGCGTGTGCGATAAATGCCGCAACACCGGCGGTGAGGACATTCTGGGCGAGGCGATTGCGAAGGCCGAGGAGTGGTCCGGCACGGGCATGGGCTTGGAGGTCGACCCCAAGAGCCTCAAGTGCCATAAGCTTCGCGAGTACGAGCGCAAGGAGTACATGGAAAAGATTGCCCGTACCACGGGCCTGACGGTGACCAAGCTCAATCCGGCGACGGCGGCACTGGCCTCGGTGACGCAAAAGCTCAAAGCCCATCGCCATCAGATTACCCAGCTGGAGCGCACGCTCAACACCATGTGCGGCACCACGACTACCAAGCGTCGTCGTTCGCTTACGCATGGGCGCCAACTGGTGCTCTCGACGTTGCAAAACCACCCCGAGCTTGCCCAGAACATGCAGGTGAGCACGCCGGAATGCGATTTTGACAAGTGCACGTCGTGCGGCGAGTGCGTCAACGTGTGCCCCACGTTTGCCTGCGATTTGGTGGGAAGCGGTCGCTTTGCGTTGGAGTCCACGTATTGTTTGGGCTGCGGTGCCTGTGCCAAGGTGTGTCCCGAACATGCGCTCAAACTTGTTGAGCACGATGCGTCCAACTTGGTCGTTGTCGATCCCGAAGCCGAGGAAAAGGCTGCCCAGAAGGCGAAGGCTCACGAAGAAGCTGAGAAGGTCAAGGCCGAGGCAAAGGCCAAGCTTGACAAGATGCTCGACCAGGTGGAAAAGCTCGCGGACTAGCTAAAAGAGCGTACATGATGGCCGGTGGGACAGATACTGCCCCGCCGGCCAAAAAAGTTGCGGTGGAATAGTTCCCGTTTTGCCCTTAAGCTGGCCATTCTAGGAACTATCCCACCGCAACTAATAGACAGTTAGCTCATACTGCTCTGATGGGTCTCGCTGCCGTTATTGCGGCGGGTGACCGTTTCGTGGAGTAAAAAGAAGCTGGGAACCTGCTTTGTCTCGGTGTATTCCATAAGGATGCCGTCGGCGTTGTAGGTCTGTCCGCGTACAACGGCGAGTGCGTTAAAGTCGTCGAGATCGAGTACGCGTGCATCCTCGGGCGTGGGATGCTCAATCGTTACATCGCGTTTGCCCGTGGCAATCTTAATGCCAAGGTCTTCTTCGAGGTAACGATAGATCGAGTCGTTGACAATCTCGGGTGTCAGCCCCGGTACCTGTGAGCTTAGGTAATAGGAGTCGTCGGAGCACACGGCCCGTCCGTCTGCATAACGGATGCGTTTGGCACGCGTGAGCTCACAGCCTTCAGGAAACCCGGTAATCTTGGAGAGCGCCTTGTTACAGACGAGGAGCTCAAAGACAGTGGTAACCGTTTTGAGCTCAAAGCCTCGGCTGGCTGCGATTTCCTTAAAGGTCTCGAGTCCGCCGCCACCACGATTCGTCTCGTCACTGATGTTGCGAATGACGCGCATGCCTTTGCCTTGCTGGGGGAGCACGTATCCATCTGCCGCAAGCATCGAGATGGCGCGACGGACCGTCATGCGCGAACAGCCAAACAGCTGCGTGAGCTCAGTCTCCGAAGGCAGATAACTCTGATAGGCGTATGTGCCGTCGTCAATCGACTGCTTCACGTTGTCATAAATAGTTTGGAAGATGGCTCGCGCCATGACGGTCTCCTAGAGCTGGGTGCGCGAGCGGTGGATGAGGGCCGTCCGCGCAGGTGTCAATCGATTTATTTGCTGGGGTCGATTATATATTTACCCATGGCACGCAGGGCCGGGTCTGACAGGATGGCGCCGAGTTCGTCGAGGGAAGCCACCTTGGCGACCATCGAGGATACGTCGAGCCTGCCAGAGTCGATGAGCTCGAGCGCGCGACGCTGCGTATAAGGGTTGATGTAGGACGAGGTAAGCACAAGCTCCTTCTGGAAGACCTCGAAGGGCTTGACGGTGATTGTCTCATCGGGCTTGGTGAGACCGAACATCATGACCGTAGCCTTGTGGCCGGCGATCTGGATGGCCTGCTCGATGGTGACGGGCTTGCCAACACACTCGATAACGACATCGACGTTGCCGACGCCCTCCTGCTTCAGGCGGGCCGAGACGTCCTCGTGGATGGAATCAATTGCCAGGTCGGCGCCGAGTTTGAGCGCAACCTCGCGCTTGCCTTCGACAGGCTCGAGCAAGACAACCTTGGTGGCGCCGGCGTTTTTAGCAAGCTGCATCATGAGCAGACCGATCATGCCGCCGCCGATAACGACAACTGTGCTGCCGGGCTTGATGTTGCACATATCGATGCCGTGCAGGCAGCAGGCGACGGGCTCGGTCATAGCACCCTGCTCAAAGCTGGTGCGATCGCCCAACTTGTAGACTTGCTGCATATCGACGGAGCAGTACTCGGCAAAGCCGCCGTTAACGGTGGTGCCGTAACCGGTCATATGCTCGCAGTAGTGGTTGATTCCGTCGCGGCAGGGTTCGCAGCAGCCGCAGGGATGGTTTGGGTCGATGCACACGCGATCGCCCGGTTTAAAGCCAGCGACGTCGCTGCCCACGGCCTCGACAACGCCCGCAAACTCATGACCAAGGATCGTGGGCGGGGTAACGTCGGCTGCACCCTTGTCGCCTTCGTAGATATGAACGTCGGTACCGCAGACGCCGCAAGCTTTGACGTTGATCAGAACGTCGCGCTTGCCCACGACCGGCTTTGCCGATTCCTCGACTCTGAGGTCGTGCTTTCCATAGAAGACCGCGCTTTTCATGGTGACTCCTTAACGTGGCGGTGAATATTGTACTGAAGTATAGGCATGTCTACAGGTATAGACAAGCACATCTAGACAAGTTGAAAAGAAATATAATTTGCGGCCATCAGCTATGTCAGATTTAGCAGGCAAAATACTGGACTTATACCGTTTACGGCCAATAATCGACCGCTGACCGAACATAGAAACCGTATTAACTTGTCTAGATAAGTGATATGATAAAAATAGAAGCGCAAGAAGTCAGGGAAGCGGGCCCACCCGTCCTATTGCACGAGGTACACGCAAACGGCGCGTCTGCGGTCTCGAGTGAAGCCAAAACCGCAGTCGCTCCGAATGAAGAGAGGGGGATTCCCCGTCATGATGCAAAAGATACAACGTTTCGGCGGTGCAATGTACACGCCTGCAATTCTTTTCGCATTTTCCGGAATCGTCGTCGGCCTGGGTACGTTGTTTACCACCGAGGCGATCTTTGGCGAGATGGCCACTGCGGGCCATCTTTGGTTTGATTGCTGGAATGTGCTGCTCCAGGGTGGTTGGACGCTCTTTAACCAGATGCCGTTGCTGTTTTGCGTAGCGTTGCCAATCTCGCTCGCGAACAAGCAGAACGCTCGCTGCTGCATGGAGGCTTTGGCCATCTACCTTACCTTCAACTACTTTGTAAGCACAATCTTGGGGCAGTGGGGCCCTGTCTTTGGTGTTGACTACTCTGTCGAGGCGGGCAGTGGTACTGGTCTTGCCACTATCGCAAGCATCAAAACGCTTGATATGGGCATCATGGGCGCGCTCAGTATCTCTGGTATCGCCACGATGCTGCATAACAAGTTCTTCGACACCGAACTTCCTGAGTGGCTGGGCGTGTTCTCGGGCTCCGTGTTCATCTATATGATCGGTTTCTTCGTTATGGTTCCGGTCGCTCTTATCGCCTGCCTGGTGTGGCCGCATGTTCAGGCTGCTATCTCCGCCTTCCAGGGATTCATCCTTTCCGCCGGTACGTTCGGCGTTGGCGTCTTTGCTTTCTTCGAGCGCGTGCTGATTCCTACAGGCCTTCACCACTTTATCTATACGCCGTTCTATTACGACAACGCGGCGGTCAATGGCGGCATCTTTGCCGCTTGGGCTAACATCCTGCCCCAACTGGCTGCCGATCCGAGCGTTGCTCTTAAGGATGCCGCACCCTGGGCTGCCTATACCTGCCCTGGTTGGACTAAGGTCTTCGGCTCGCTTGGCGTCGCCATTGCGTTTTATATGACCGCCAAACCCGAGCGCAAGCAGCGCGTCAAGGCTCTGCTGATCCCGGTCACCCTTACCGCTATGCTTTGCGGTATTACCGAGCCGCTTGACTTCACCTTCCTGTTCATCGCGCCTGGCCTGTTCGTCGTCCACTGCGTGCTCGGAGCGCTTGGCTGCATGGCTCAAAACCTCCTTGGCGTCGTGGGCATCTTCGACGGCGGCATCATCTCGATGCTCTCGTGGGACTGGCTGCCCCTTTGGGCCGCACATGGTCTGCAGTACGCCATCTCCATCCTTGTCGGTCTGTGCTTTACCGCTCTTTGGGTCGTGGTCTTCCGTTTCCTGATCGTCAAGTTCGACTTTAAGACCCCCGGTCGCGAGGATGACGATGTTGAGGTCGAGCTCAAGTCCAAGGCCGACTACAAGCAAAAGCAGGGCGGTGCTGCTGGCAAATCGGTCGCCCAGAGTAAAGATGATGAGCGCTTGGTGCTTGCCGAGAACATCCTTGATCTACTCGGTGGCGCGGATAACATCATCGATGTAACTAACTGCGCTACCCGTCTGCGCGTTAACGTCAAGGACAAGAGCGTCGTTGCACCCGAGGCTTCCTTCAAGGCGATCGGTACGCATGGCTTGGTGGTCCAAGGTCAGTCAATCCAGGTCATCATCGGCCTTACCGTCCCGCAGGTTCGCGAGAAGTTCGAGAGCCTTCTGAAGTTCGAGAGCCTTCTGTAAACCATCGTCCATCGAAACAATCGGCCTTGCGAGCCGGTATGCACCGCAAGGCCGATTCTAGAGATAAAAAATCCACTTCTAGGTAACAATTCCAAACCGTGCAGGCCGCGTACGGGGATGGATTGAGCAAGCGGCCAGAATGAGGAGGACATCATGTCCAAGAAAAACTATGCCGTGACCATTGCCGGCGGTGGCTCTACCTTCACCCCGGGCATCGCCCTGATGCTGCTTGAGGAGCGCGACCGCTTCCCGGTCAACAAGGTGACCTTCTACGACAACAACGCCGAGCGCCAGGAGATCGTTGCCAAGGCGTGCGAGATCTACTTCCACGAGAACGCTCCCGAGGTTGAGTTCAACTACACCACCGACCCCGAAACCGCTTTTACCGGTACTGACTTCGTCCTTGCTCACATCCGCGTGGGTCTCTACGCTATGCGCGAGCTCGACGAGAAGATCCCCCTCAAGTACGGCTGCGTTGGTCAGGAGACCTGCGGCGCTGGCGGCATCGCCTACGGTATGCGCTCCATCGGCGGTGTCATCGAGATCCTGGACTACATGGAGAAGTACAGCCCCAACGCCTGGATGCTCAACTACTCCAACCCCGCGGCTATTGTCGCAGAGGCTTGCCGCGTGCTGCGCCCCAACAGCCGCATCATCAACATCTGCGACATGCCGATCGACCTCATGGATAAGATGAGCCGTATGTGCGGCATCAAGGATCGTCGCGAGCTGCAGTACAGCTACTACGGCCTCAACCACTTTGGTTGGTGGAGCAAGATCTACGACAAGGAGGGTAACGACCTCATGCCGCAGATCAAGGAGCACATGGCAAAGAACGGCTACTTGGACGGCATTGAGCACGAGGCCGGTAAGGAGCAGCACGTCGAGGAGAGCTGGATTCACACCTTCGGCAAGGCCAAGGATGTCTATGCTGTCGATCCCGAGACGATTCCCAACACCTACCTCAAGTACTACCTGTACCCGGACTATGTTGTCGAGACGTCTGACCCCAACTACACTCGCGCCAATGAGGTTATGGACGGCCGCGAGAAGAAGGTCTTTGGCGCTTGCCGCGACATCATCGCCAAGGGTACTGCCAAGGACGGCGGCTTTGAGCCCGACGTACACGCCAACTACATCGTCGACCTTGCCTGCGCGCTGGCCGAGAACACGCTCGAGCGCTTCCTGCTGATTGTCCCCAACGATGGCGCTGTGCCCAACTTCGACCCGACGGCCATGGTCGAGGTGCCTTGCATCGTTGGCTCCAACGGCTTTGAGAAGATCTGCCAGGGCCCGATCCCGCAGTTCCAGAAGGGCCTGATGGAGCAGCAGGTTTCCGTCGAGAAGCTCGTTGTCCAGGCTTGGGTCGAAGGCAGCTACCAGAAGCTCTGGCAGGCACTCACGCTCTCCAAGACCATTCCTTCGGCGAGCGTTGCCAAGCAGATCCTGGACGAGCTCATCGAGGCCAACAAGGATTTCTGGCCCGAGCTTAAGTAAGGACTGCTGTCCCGAACTCTCACGCATCTCTGCTTCATTTGCGCCGCCGCGGTGTCCGGATTCGCCCGGATGCTGCGGCGGCGCTATACTTATGAAGTTTGAAGTACCTGTACCAAAAGGAGCTGTCGTGTCCCTTTCCATCGGTATCGTGGGCCTGCCCAACGTGGGCAAGTCGACGCTGTTCACCGCGCTTACCAAAAAGACCGGCCTTGCCGCCAACTACCCGTTTGCCACGATCGACCCCAACGTGGGTATCGTCGATGTGCCCGATAGCCGCCTGCAAAAGCTCGCCGACATCGTCAACCCCGGCCGCATTGTGCCGGCGACGGTCGAGTTTGTCGACATCGCAGGTCTGGTGAAGGGCGCTAACGAGGGCGAGGGCCTGGGCAACCAGTTCTTGGCAAACATCCGCGAGACCGACGCCATCTGCGAGGTCGTGCGCTACTTTAAGGACCCCAACGTCATGCGCGAGGTGGGCCGCACGGGCGAGTTCGTCGATCCCGCCGGCGATGCCGACACCATCATGACCGAGCTCATCCTGGCCGACATGGGCACGCTCGAGAAACAACTGCCCAAGCTCGAGAAGGAGGCCAAGCGCGACAAGGAGCTCATGCCCAAGTTCGAGGTGGCCAAGCGCCTGCTCGCCTGGCTCAACGAGGGCAAGCGCGCCGCATCCATGGAGATGACCGACGAGGAGCGCGCTGCTGCCAAGGGCTTGTTCCTGCTTACTATGAAGCCCATCCTGTATGTGGCCAACGTAGACGAGGACATGCTCAACGAGGACCTGGCGCCCATCGACGGTGTCAAGCCGCTACCCATCTGCGCCAAGATCGAGGCCGAGCTTTCCGAGCTCGATCCCGAGGACGCCGCCGACTACCTGGAGAGCCTGGGCTTGGAGCAGCCCGGCCTGGACGTGCTCGCGCAAGCAGCCTACAAGCTGCTCGGCCTGCAGTCGTTCTTTACGGCTGGCGAGATGGAGGTCAAGGCCTGGACGGTTCGTCAGGGCGCGACCGCCCCGCAGGCCGCCGGCGTCATCCACACCGACTTTGAGCGCGGCTTTATTAAGGCCGAGGTTATTGGCTATGACGACTACATCGAGCTCGGCGGCGAGCAGGGCGCCAAGGCCGCCGGCAAGCTGCGTATTGAGGGCAAGGACTATGTCATGGCCGATGGCGACGTCGTGCACTTCCGCTTTAACGTGTAAGGACGACGCATATGTTTAAATATGGCAAAAAAGCTGGCTACATGGGTATTGCGCTGCTCGTACTTGCGGTGATTCCGCTGGTGGTTGCAGCGTTTGTGATCCCCAACATTGGCCCCGAGGTGGCAACGAAGTTTAACGCAGCCGGCGAGGTGACGCGCTGGGGTAAGAGCTACGAGCTGCTGGCACTGCCGGTGCTCAACCTGCTGCTGAGCGTGGCGACGTACTTTACGGCGGGACGCCAGGCAAAGAACAACGAGGACTCCGCTGTGATGGCACGTCTTGCGTGCGAGCGCTACCTGCGCAACGGCTGCATCACGGGCGTGTTCCTCAATGTAATCAACGTCTACTTTATGTATTCGGCGATTACTGGAACGGGCTTTGGCTTTGGTTTCTAGCTTGTCCTTTTAGGCAACGAGCCTGCACACATATTCAATGGCTGCTGCGAGGCCGCCGCTCGATCGTGGTTTAAAGACCATGTCGGCGGCGGCCTCGTTTTCGTATCCGGCGCCGCGAAGGGCAAGTGCGATACCGGCTTCCAGGAGAAGGGGCAGACCTCGTTGGCTGGTTGCGATTACGGCAGCCTGCTTGAGCGAGCAGCTGTGCGCTTGGCATTGGATGGCAAGTTCACCTTGCGCCGGGCAAGGGGCCAGAACGGTGGCGACGCGACTTGATAGCAATGCAAATGCTGTGCGCTCATCGGGCGAAAGGCATTCAGCTTCAACGACGACGAGCTTGGGCGGCGCGCTGTTTGTGCGAAGCGTGGCTCGGTACATGCGGACCGAAGAACCCGACATAGAAAACTCCTGTGTATTCGGCAAAACGTAAACTATAGTTTACGTTTATGTTCGGCTCCATTTCAAACTCGGCTGCATGGACGAACGTGCGAAACAGATTCTTGGCAGGCGGGTCGAAGAGACACGCAGGGACCTTGGTATCTCCAAGGTTGATTTTTGTGTGGCGACAGGAATCAGCCGACCCTACCTCGACCGAATCGAAGATGGGACGGCAAATTTCACGCTCAAGGTTCTATTTAAGATCGCACCCGCACTCGGCATGACGGTGTCAGAGCTTCTCGAGGGTATCGAATAGGGGATACCCGTCGACAACTGAATTACGCCATCGGGATGCGGTCGTGGTTGACATGGCTGTAGAACAGGCGCTGGATTTCGGCGGCATCGCGTGACTGGCCGAGTGCCCACATGGTTTTGGCCACGAGCGTCTCGGTGGTCATGTCGTCGCCGCGCAGAATGCCCGGATAATCGGCGTAAGCACGGCCGACCTCGTAAACGCCCAGATCGAGGCCCTCTTCGGGGACCTGCGTGGTCATAACGACAGTGCGGCCCGAATCGACCCAGCGGAAAATAGCCTCTTGGAACGACTCGCCCGACTCACCAAACTCGGGGATACCGCCAATGCCAAAGGTCTCAAGGATTACAGCATCGTAGCTATCGGCAAGGGCGTCGAGGATGCCCGGGTTTACGCCGGGCGTAAGCTTGAGTACAAATACGCGCGGATCGATGCTGTCGTAGAAACGCACCGGGTTTTCGCCCTGATGCGTGCCGTGAAGCCCATTGCGCACGATGCGGTCGTTGCGGATATAGGCAATGGGCGGATAGTTTACGCTAATGAACGCGTTAAAGCTCATGGTGCGCTGCTTGCGGGCGCGCGTGCCGGCAATGGCGACGCCGCCAAACACGATCGAGACGTCGTGCGAGTGCTCGTCGAGCGCATAGAGCAGGCTCTGGTACAGGTTGAGCTTGGCATCGGTAAAGGGGTTGCCCATGGGCTTTTGCGAACCGGTGAGCACGATGGGCTTAGGGCTGTCCTGGATCAAGTAGGAGAGCGCCGCGGCCGTGTAGCTCATGGTGTCGGTGCCGTGCAGAACCACGAAGCCGTCGTGGTCGGCATAACCCTCGACAATGACGTCGCGGATGCGCATCCAGTCGCTGGGTCGCATGTTGGTGCTGTCGATGTTCATGGGCTGCACGACGTCGAGCTCGCAGAGGCCCGAGATCTCGGGGACGCTCTGGGCGAGCTCCTCACCGGTCAGGGCGGGGGAGAGGCCGTTGCCGTCCTCGGTCGATGCGATGGTGCCGCCCGTGGCGATGAGAAGGATGCGCTTCATGCTGGTATTCCTATCGTATTTGCCGCCGCAGAGGCGGAGTCGTTCGGCAGTATTGTGGCACAGGGCGTCCAATGTTCAAACGTATTACATCATCCGTAACGTTTGGTAACACTTCAATTGCCGTCAAATAGGGGTCCAGGTCGTGCGTTTGCCGTGCGCTGATGGCTGCGAGGGACGAGAAACCCCATATAACGTGTACACTATGAAGGCTATTTTCGTTTATTCGCGCGGGTGGGCACTGGCTCCCCGCCAACAAGAGGGGGAACCATGGATCAAAAGGCTTCCGCAAAGGTCCTCGTACTCGACTTTGGTGCGCAGTACGGTCAGCTCATTGCCCGTCGCGTCCGCGACCTCAACGTGTATTCCGAGATTGTCCCCTGCGACATCTCGGCCGACGAGATTCGCGAGATGAACGCCTCTGCGCTCATCCTTTCCGGCGGCCCGGCTTCTGTGTATGCCGAGGACGCTCCGTCCATCGACCCCGCCATCTTTGACCTGGGCCTTCCCGTCCTGGGCTTCTGCTACGGTCATCAGATCACGGCCGTGACGCTCGGTGGCAAGGTCGGCCACTCCGAGGTGGGCGAGTATGGCCGCGCCACCATCACGCGCACGGCAGGCGCCAAGCTCTTTAACTCCACGCCCATGGAGCAGACCGTGTGGATGAGCCACCGCGACGCCGTGTCCGAGGTGCCCGAGGGCTTTACCGTTACCGCCAGCACCGACGTATGCCCGGTTGCCGCCATGGAGTGCGTTGAGCGCAAGATTTTCACCACGCAGTTCCACCCCGAGGTCAAGCACTCCGAGTATGGCCAGCAGCTGCTGAGCAACTTCCTGTTTGAGATCTGCGGCCTGGAGCCCAACTGGAGCATGGACAACCTGGTCGAGACCATGACGGCTGAGTTCCGCGAGAAGGTCGGCGACGACCGCGTGATTCTGGCCCTGTCCGGCGGCGTCGACTCCTCCGTCGTGGCTGCGCTGGGCGCCCGCGCCGTGGGCAAGCAGATGACCTGCGTGTTCATCAACCACGGCCTGCTGCGCAAGGGCGAGCCCGAGCAGGTGGAGGAGGTCTTCACCAAGCAATTTGACGTCGACTTTATCCACGTTCATGCCGAGGACCGCTACGCCGAGCTTCTGGCCGGCGTGACCGAGCCCGAGGAGAAGCGCCGTATCATCGGTACGCAGTTCTGGAAAGAGTTCTTCGCCGTGGCGCAGCAGCTCGAGACCGACGGCAAGCCGGTCAAGTACCTGGCTCAGGGCACCATCTACCCCGACATCATCGAGTCCGGCGCTCGCAAGACGGGCGGCAAGACGGCCACCATCAAGAGCCATCACAACCTGATCCCGTTCCCCGAGGGCGTGCACTTCGACCTCATTGAGCCGCTCGACCACTTCTTTAAGGACGAGGTCCGCGCGCTTGGTCTGGCGCTGGGCCTGCCGGGTCACATCGTGTTCCGTCAGCCCTTCCCGGGCCCGGGTCTTGCTATCCGTATCATCGGCGCGGTCGACAAGGAGAAGCTCGAGATCCTCAAGAACGCCGATGCCATCGTGCGCGAGGAGCTCGACGCCTACAACCAGCGTCTGTTTGAGCAGACCGGCGAGCGCAACTCCGAGCACAGCTGCTGGCAGTATTTCGCGGTCCTGCCTGACATCAAGTCCGTTGGCGTTATGGGCGACGAGCGCACCTACCAGCGCCCGATCATCTTGCGTGCCGTCGAGTCCAGCGATGCCATGACCGCCGACTGGGCCAAGCTACCCTACGACGTGCTGGCCCGCATCTCCGGCCGCATCGTGGCCGAGGTTCCCGGTGCAAACCGCGTGTGTTACGACATTACGTCCAAGCCGCCCGCGACGATTGAGTGGGAATAGAAAATTTCTTAGTTATGGGGGTATAAATTTGATTCCCTTTAGGATAAACCCCCATAACTATATGAATTGACCTGCTGACTCCAATGAAGATTGGAGGGTAACGGCCAGGGGTGACGGCCCGGCGAGTGTTATTTTGCGAGCTAGGCGCATCGAAAGCGACCTTTCGTGGTATAAACTACTTGCCGGAAGCCGCGGCTTTCAGAGTACGGCTTACGTGTACGTTTAACCTCCGTGGGCGACGGGGTGCCGCAAGGCGTAGAATATCGCCCACCTGTAGGGGCCTGCAGCGATGCGGGCCCCGCTTCGTATGAAGGGGGCGTAACCGATGAAGATCGTATCCATCTCCCAGGACTTCTTCGACCTCGTCGATGGCGACCGCGAGCTCATGCTTAAGCACAATCGCCCCTGCATCGTGGTGGTGAGGCTGCGTTTCCGCGGGAAGCGCAGGGACTTCGCCGTGCCGCTGCGTTCCAACATCGCCCCTAACGTGCCCAAAGACCAGTACTTTGCGTTGCCACCCCGCCCCACGACGCGCCCCGGCTGCCGCCACGGCATCCACTACATCAAGATGTTCCCCATAACCAAGGCCTACCAGCGCCGCTTCAGGACCGAGGGCTCGGCCTACTACGAGACGCTCCAGCGCATCATCGATGGCAACACCAAGCGCATTGTCTCCGAGTGCCAGGCATACCTCGACCGCTACGAGCGCGAGGGAAGGCCTCGCTTTGCCGTCGACATCGACCGCATCGTGGGACTGCTGGAGGGCGAGAAGTAGGGCATCTCGGCTCAGTCTCGAGCCATGCGGAGTCGCTCCGCATTTTTGAACGCCGCGTGTGCGTCCCAAATACTTGAGAAACAAGCTGTGAAGTGCGGTGGCGCGCCCGTGCCCGTGCATAGCCGTCACCATCAGCGTCTACGCGGCGTCGGCTTCAAGTGGAACTGGCGCCGCTGCTGTATATGGTTTGCCTTGCTGCAAATAGCGATCAATGCCCGCGATGTTTCTGCTTGCGCTTCAGTTTTCTCTGTTCGTAGCGCGCATCAGCCTTTTCCACACGGCGTCGGCTTCTTGCTTGAGCCGACTCCCGCTTCATCGCTTCCCGCTGTGCCGCGAGCGCCTGTTGTGCCTTGGTGCTCACCGCGGGCCGTTTAAGGGCTTTCGCTGCCTCGCGAGCGTGCCGCTTGGGGTTCTTCGCGGGCTTGCTTGTTTCAGTGGCCTTGTCGCCGAAGAACGAGAACTTTTCCCATTCGCTTGTAACGAATCGCAGAATCTCCTCATCGGACGGCTCCGCGCCGAAGACGATGCGGGCGACGCCATACCTTCCGCCCTCGACGTGCTCCGCCAGCCCGACCCAGAATTGACCGTCGTGATATGACGATGAGCAGCAAGTCGCTGATAGCCGCCCTGCGAAGCTAGTTGCCTTGTTCGCAGCCGGGCCGCAGGCCGCACCTACGCTCGAGCTCTGCCACGAGGGCATCGTTGTCGGTCACCGAGACGATGGCGTCGCCGTCGTAGGGCGCCTCGATATAGACGCGGTCGAGCGAGTTGGCCGTCCCCGCCCAGAGCGTCCTGGTGCGCCGGACGCCCCGCACGTGGGCGTAGGGTATCACCGAACGCATCCTAGCGTACACGACGACGAGGCGGTCGCCGTAGAGCTCGAGACGGTTGCTGCGGACGGGAAGGGCGGCCAGGGCCACGAGGGCCGGGACGGGCAGCAGCGCGAACCAGCCCCATAGGAGCGCGGGACTCGAGCTCAGGAAACACGCGATACACGCCGCGGATAAACCGCCCGCCACAATCACCATGGCCGCTATGAACCACGGGTCTGTCCTGCCGGGGAACACCCGCTCCGGCCGCTCGTCCTTCTCACCCATTACGGCCTCCCTCCCGACGCCCTCCCTAGCGGAGCGTGGGGCCGGAGAGTGCCTTGAACCCGTCGCCGACCATCTCGCCCCCCGTTCCGTGGGCCTTCTGTAGTGGTGTGTACCCCCGACTGTTCGACGGATGTCGTACGATTGAACGTTTTTCGAACTTTTTTAAGATGGGTGCGGCAGGATCGAGCAGATTGTTCGCGCGAGAGGCTCCCCGCCGCCGCGCCCGGTCTCGGGTTCGATGCATCGACATCCGTCTCAGGTGGTGTCTCCGCTGCGCGACATTGCAGGGGGCAAAGCCGAGATGCCATGGGGCGCGCCGAGGCTTTGCCCGCGGGGCGAAGATTCTAGGGGTCCGACGTGGCCTGGAGGGGAGACGGACATGCAAGCGCTTATGACTGAGGAGCTGGCCGAGTGCCTGCCGCCGCTGTACGCGACCGAGGGAGGGGCACTCGCCCTCGACCTCACAAACCCGGAAGGCGAGGACCACCTTGACCTCTGGTGCTCGCTTACCATCAACCTTTCGGGTGACCCCTTCGCCTCCACGTGGCGCATTCACACTTGTGCCCGGCATCATGGACATGGGCGTCGCCAAGTCGGCCGACGGGGCGCAAGCCCCTGTTGACTCAACGTTCGACGAGATAAACCGCATGTTCTCAAAGCTCGGCTTTATCGATTACAATTCACGCCTCGCGCAAGGGCCGTTCTACTCCCCAAACCTAATCTGCCTGTCGCACGCATCGAGGCGACGGGGCGACGCCTTCTCGCGTGAGTCAATTCCTGTTTTACTGGTGCGGATCCCAACATGCCCTTATGCATGGTGCCCTGCCGCTTTCGAAACTTCAAAACCATTCGATTTTCGAAACTGAGTGGGAATAAGTTATCGGTACGCTTTTTTATAAAATGTAAAAAAGCACCCCCATAACTGATGAAATGGACGCTGAGAAAAAAAGGGGGCGCATCTTGCGTATATACCGACGTGAAGATCTACCTCTATCTTGCATCGCGCGGGTATGAGCTTTCTGTGGGCCGTATTGGGAAGCTCGAGTGTGACTTCATCGCTCGTAGGCGCAATGCTTACGCCTACATCCAGGTCTCTATGTCGATTGCCGACAGAGGCGTCGAGGAGCGCGAGTACAGGCCGTTCGGCCACATCAGGGATGGTTATCCGCGCTACTTGTTCACGCTTGATCCTCTATTGCAGGAGAGGGATGGCATCAGGCACCTTAACATGGCGTCGTTTATGCAAGATGGCGGTGATCTTATTTGAGCGGCGGCCAGATTCCTTTGCTCCCTAGTGCGCAAACAGCGCGGGTATCAAATGAGGACCATTGCCTCACGTAGAATCGATAGATTGAAAACTTGTTTTGATGTTGACAGGCTTTTGGCCAGTGGCTCCTATTGTCGAGTGGGAGTAGCTGAAACGAGGCGATTGAATAACTCCATACGTTTTGGTTAAAACAAAAAATATGCCGCGCGCCTGCGGCATGAAGGAGGGAGATTTCTATGAATATCGTTGTATTGAGTGGTAGCCCGCGCAAGGGCGCCAATACCGATACCATGGTCGAGGCGTTTGCCGAGACCGCGCGCGAGGTCGGCCATACGGTCGAGGTCATCCGCGTTGCCAGCAAGAAGATCGCTGGTTGCCTGGGGTGTCAGTATTGCTTCGCCCATGAGGGCACTTGCGTGCAGAAGGATGACATGGCCGACGTGATCGAGTCGCTGAAAGGCGCCGATATGGTTGTCTTCGCTTCGCCTATTTACTGGTTTGATATCACTGCGCAGGAGAAGGCCGCTATCGACCGCCTGTACGCCTTCGGTGCTACGGGCTTCCCGTTCACCAAGACGGCCCTTTTGCTCGATAGCCACAGCGAGGGCGTCTATGATGCGGCGATCGCTATGTACAAGTCCACATGCGCATACTGCAAGTGGGAGGACCTGGGCATTGTCACCATCAGCGGTATGACCGAGCGCGACAGCATGGCATCCTCGCCCAAGTTGGAAGAGGTGCGAGAGCTCGCCCGCAAGCTCGCCTAAGGACAAGAAGAACGCATGGCAATCAGCGTTGGCGGAAGTACTTGCCGTCCTTGCCGGGTGAATCGTTGATTGCCATGCACCGTTGCCCTTGTGGACAATCTCCGCGTGCTAGGAGACTTTCTCGCTCAGGAACTCCCTGAACGCGGGGATGTCAAAGCCAACGAGTCCACGTCCACGTTCCCCGATGACGCCGTCCTCGAGGAGACGGCGTTTATATTGGCTTGCATAGTTGCTGGCAACGCCCATGCGTTTGGCTATCTCCGAGACCCTGCTGGGGCCAGAATCGGGCAGCATCGCGAGCAAAAACTCAATGTCTTTATCGGAAAGCTCCCGATAGGTCGTTTCGAGAATTCGATCGCGCAGCTCCATACGGGCAAGCAGAGAACCCTGCTGGACATCAGGTGCGCTGATTTTGGGCGAGTTCTCCGAAACATCCCATGTGCGATATCCGACGAGCTGCATCATGTAGGGGAATCCGTCGACGGCCTTCACGGCATCCTCGAGCGCTTCTGGCGTGATTGAGCGGCCTCCGGCCTCAACGGTTTTGCGGAATGCGTTTGCAATTTCAACGTCAGTGATTCGTCCCAACTGATGATATTGGGAACGCCTGAGAAACGAGACGGAATCGTTACGCAGCAACGCCGATACTTTGTAGGGCAGTCCTGCCATGAGTAGGGCAACTTTTTTACCTTCGCGTACAAAGTGCTGGTAAACAGAGGCAAATTGAAGCATTTCTTCGAGATCGACGGTGACTTCATCGATGGTGATGAGAAGTCCGATGTCATGTTTTTCGAGTTGCTTAAAGATGCCATTCATGCGCGTGCGCCAGTTGCCCTGAGCCTCTTGAGCATATGTCCAATCGATGCCCACTGGGCCAATTTGAACACCGTTTATGCGCGCGTGAGGCTGTGAGAGGTAGCTATCTGCGGCTTCTTTGGTTCGCTCGATAATATCTTCGAGCATGCCTGGCATGGCGGAGACATTTGCTGCGATCCAACCGTGTTCAAGCGCCGTTTCTGAAAGGAGCGAGAGAAGCGCCGTCTTGCCCGTTCCCCTTGCGCCCGTAAAAATAGTCGACAGGTTTGGATCTCCTGGGCCGTTGATAAAACCACGGTTGATGTCACGCAGAATATGCTCGCGACCCGCTAGAAAGGGAGGGATACTTCCGAACGTCGGGGTAAAGGGGTTCTTGCTGTACTCCATGGTGTCTCCTTTGTAAGTTTTGCTAATTTTTGCAAGTTTTGTTAATTTTTGCAAGTTTTGCTAACGACCGACCAAAGGTCATCGAAGCAGTGACGCTGACATTTTTTTACGCAGAAAAATAAGCAGAAATCAATTAATCTGCGTTAAGAAATAGTTGAGAAGAAAAACGACGAGTCCCGGGCGCAATGCCGTTGCGCTCCGGGCCTCGTCGCTTTGCGAAGTATCTAACGGTCTCGTTGCCGTGGTACCTAGTCAAACAGACTCGGCATGTCGTTTTCCTTCATGAGGGCACCGGCGGAGGGTAGGCTCTGCGCGGTGAACTTCTCGGCTGAGACGCCGGCGCCAAGGATCTCCTCGGTTGTGCCGACGGTGGTGACCGAGCGGCCCTTCTTGGCCGTAAAGGCCTGGACGCCCTGCGTGTTGGTAGTCGTCTTGGTCTTGAGCAGCGACGTGTTGAAGTTCATCAAACGATAGTCGCTCGAGACCAGTGCGATGTCGCGATCTTCCTTGAGCACCTGGGCATACAGCAGCTTGCTGCCACCGTAGATGGCGTTCTTGAGGCGCTTGCGGTTGGTTTTAGTGACGTATCCAGAAAGCGCGACGCGCACCACGCGGCCGTTCTCAAAGACGAACAACACGTCGGCCTTGTAGTCCTCGGGGTCGATGACCCAGATGACACTCTCGTCGGGTTCCATCTCAAGATCGGTCGGCAGGTACGAGCCCAGCTGGGCCGACTTGGTGTCCTCAAATGCCGCAACCTTGCACTTGTACACCTGGCTCTTGTTGGTAAACACGAGCAGCTCGTGCGTGTTGGAGGACGGGAACTCGATAAAGGGTTTGTCGCCGTCCTTGTACTTGAGCGTGGTCGCCTTTTTGAGTACGCGGTCCGTCATCTTCTTAAGGTAGCCATCGCGCGAGAGCATGATGGTGACCGGGTACTCCTCGACCTCGGGCTCCAAGCTTACTTCGATAACCTCATGGGGCTCGATCCTGCCCGTACGGCGCGGCATCACGTACCTCTTGTTGACCGCGGCCAGCTCGTCGCTGATGACCTTCTTGATGTTCTCCTCGCTGGAGAGGATCTCCTCAAGCTCGGCAATCTCGCCCTCAAGCTTAGCGATGTCCTTGGTGCGGTTGAGGATGTACTCCTTGTTGATGTTGCGGAGCTTAAGCTCGGCAACAAACTCGGCCTGGGTCTCGTCGATGTCGAAACCCTTCATAAGGTTGGGCACGACCTCGGCCTCGAGTTTGGTGCCGCGGATGATGGCGATGGCCTTGTCAATGTCGAGCAGAATCGCCTCGAGGCCGTGCAGCAGGTGCAGGCGCTCGGACTTTTTGCCCAGGTCAAAGTTAATGCGGCGACGCGTGGACTCAATACGCCACTTGACCCACTCGTGCAGGATCTGGCGCACGCCCATAACGCGAGGGTAACCATCGACCAGCACGTTGAAGTTGCATGAGAACGAATCCTGCAGCGTGGTCGAGCGATAGAGCTTGGCCATGAGTTTGTCGGGGTCGACGCCGCGCTTAAGGTCGATGGCGATGCGCAAGCCCGAGAGGTCGGTCTCGTCGCGGATATCGGCGATCTCCTTGACCTTGCCCTCCTTGGAGAGCTTGACGATGCGCTCGATGATGACATCGGTCTTGGTGGTGTAGGGGATCTCGTAGACCTCGATGATGCGCTCTTCGGGAATCCAGCGCCAGCGGGAGCGGATTTGGAAGCTGCCAAGGCCGGTCTCGATAATCTTTTCCATCTCCTCGCGGCGGTAGATGATCTCGCCGCCGGTTGAGAAGTCGGGCATGGGCATGTACTCTAGCAGGTCGCAGTCGGGATCCTGCAGGTAATGCATGGTGGCGGTGCAGACCTCGTTGAGGTTGAAGCCGCAGATGTCGGATGCCATGGCGACGCCGATGCCCTTGTTGGCCGAGACGAGGATGTTAGGGAACGTGGTGGGTAGCAGACGCGGCTCCTTCATGGCGCCGTCGTAGCTGTCAACGAAGTCGACCGGATCCTTGTCGATGTCCTTGAAGATCTCGGCGCTGATGGGGGAGAGCTTGGCCTCGGTATAACGCGAGGCGGCGTAGCTCAGGTCGCCCGAATAGTACTTGCCAAAGTTGCCCTTCGACTCCACGAAGGGGGCAAGCAGCGCTTCGTTGCCCGTCGCCAGGCGCACCATCGTCTCGTAGATCGCGGCATCGCCGTGCGGGTTGAGCTTCATGGTCTGGCCCACGATGTTGGCGCTCTTCTGGCGCTCGCCCTTGAGCAGACCCATCTTGTACATGGTGTAGAGCAGCTTGCGGTGCGAGGGCTTAAAGCCGTCGATCTCGGGGAACGCACGCGAGACGTTGACGCTCATGGCGTAGGGCATGTAGTTGACCTCGAGCGTCTGCGTGATCGGCTGGTCGGTGACCTCGGAGTGCAGGCCGATGACGTTTTCGGCGTTGACCTGCTTTTTCTTTGGCTGGTTCTTCGTCTTCTTCTTTGCCACGATATCCTCTTGAACTTCTTATGGGCCGTCGTTATCGATTTGCTGCTATTGCAGGTCCAGTTGGTCCAGGTATTCCTTGCCGTGCTCGGAGATATGGCGCTTGCGGCCTGCCTCGTCGTTGCCCAGCAACAGGTTGAACATGGTTTCCGTCTTGGTGACGTCCTCGGGCTCCACCTTGATCAGGCGACGCGTCTCGGGATTCATGGTGGTGAGCCACATCATGTCCGGATCGTTCTCACCAAGACCCTTGGAGCGGTTGATCGAGCACTTTTGGTCGCCGATCTCTTTGAGGATGCCGTTCTTCTCGAGCTCGGTGTAGGCAAAGTAGGTCTTCTCTTTGCAGTTGATCTCGTAGAGCGGCGACTCGGCGATATACACGTAACCCTCGTCGATAAGCGTGGGCACCAGGCGATAGAGCATGGTGAGCACGAGCGTGCGGATGTGATAACCGTCGACGTCGGCATCCGTACAGATAATGACCTTGTTCCAGTTGAGGTTGTCCAGGTCAAAGGCGCCAAGGTTCTTGATGCGCTTGTCCTTGATCTCCACGCCGCAGCCCAGCACGCGCATGAGGTCCATGATGATGTCGGACTTAAAGATGCGCGGATAGTCCTCCTTCAGGCAGTTGAGGATCTTACCGCGGACGGGCATGACGCCCTGGAACTCGGCATCGCGCGAGGTGCGAATGGCGCCTGCTGCCGAGTCGCCCTCTACGATGTAGATCTCGCGGCGGCTCTTGTCCTTGGAGCGGCAGTCGATGAACTTCTGCACGCGGTTGGCCATGTCGGTCTTTTGCTGCAGGTTGGTCTTGATACTCTGACGCGTCTTTTCGGCGTTCTCGCGCGAGCGCTTGTTGATGAGCACCTGCTCCATGATCTTGTTGGCGGCGTCTTTGTTCTCGATCAGGTAAGTCGAGAGGCGTTCCTTAAAGAAGGCCGTCATAGCCTGCTGGATAAAGCGGTTGTTGATGGCCTTCTTAGTCTGGTTTTCGTAGGACGTCTGGGTGGAGAAGCAGTTGGTCACCAGCACCAGGCAGTCCTGGACGTCCTGCCATTTGATGCCGCTCTCGTTTTTGTTGTACTTGCCCTGTTGCTTAATGTAGGCATCGATGGCGCTGGTCAGAGCACTACGGGCGGCCTTTTCGGGTGAACCGCCGTTCTCGAGCCACGATGAGTTGTGGTAGTACTCCTGCATCATGAAGGTGCGCGAGAAACACATGCACGCGGTGATCTTTACGTTGTAGTCGGGCAGGTCCTCGCGGTCGCGACCGCGACGGTCGGCCTCGATAAAGAAGGGCTCGGTGAGGTAGTCGGTACCGACCTTCTCGAGCACGTAGTCTTCGATGCCCTTGGGATAGCAAAAGTCCTCTTCGGAAAATTCGCCATCGTCGCCCTCAATGCGCAGGCGGAAGGTCACGTTGGCGTTGACCACGGCCTGGCGGCGCATGGTCTCGCGATACCACTCGTGGGGGATGCTGATGGAGGTAAAGACCTCAAGATCGGGGCGCCATTTGATGGTGGTGCCGGTGCGGTCCTCATTGCTGGGCTCAATCTCGAGTGCCTTCTTTTTGGCGCCGACAACCTTGCCCTTCTTAAAGTGCAGGGAGTACTTGTTGCCGTCGCGCCAAACCGTGACGTCCATGTATTCGGAAGCGTACTGAGTCGCGCAGGAGCCCAGGCCGTTGGTGCCGAGCGAGAAGTCGTAGTCGCCGCCCTGGTTGTTATTGTATTTGCCGCCGGCGTAGAGCTCGCAAAAGACGAGCTCCCAGTTAAAGCGCTTCTCGGAAGGGTTCCAGTCGAGCGGGCAGCCACGGCCGTTGTCCTCTACCTGGATAGAGCCATCGCGAAAAGCGGTAAGGGTGATGAGCTTGCCGTAGCCCTGGCGCGCCTCGTCAACGGCGTTGGACAGGATCTCGAAGGCGGCATGCGCGCAGCCGTCGAGTCCGTCCGAGCCAAAGATGACGGCGGGACGCAGGCGTACGCGCTCCTCGTCCTTGAGCTGGCGGATACTGTCGTTACCATAGTTTGCGGTGTTTTTTGCCATACTCGCTCTCTCGGTGCTCCCTTGCTGCGTTTAAGTCATATAGATAGTCAAGGTAGCATAGCCCAGCCCACAGACGATTCCAACCAACACGAAATCCATCGAACAATCGTTCGGAGTTCGATGGAGATTCGTTTACTCGGACAAAACCGAGTCGGTTCTGTCCGAGTAAGTTTGAATAGTGAACCGAAGTTGTAATGTCCGCATGGCGATGACGAATATGGTTTTCATAATGACAGATATAGTTGACATTGTCTGATATATGCAATATATTTCTGTCATGTTGCAACGGATATCTGTCCATTACTACAAAAGGAACTCCATGCCGGGCAAAAAGAACCTACGCATGAAGGCGGCGCGCGCGGCGGTTGGCCTTTCGCAAGCTGACTTGGCCCAGGCCGTGGGCGTTACGCGCCAGACCATCGGCCTTATCGAGGCGGGCGGCTACAACCCCACGCTCAATTTGTGCGTGGCAATCTGTAAAGCGCTGCGCGTTACGTTGAACGACTTGTTTTGGGAAGACGAGAGCGACGTCGACCCTGACGCTCTTTAGGAGTTCGCTATGAAATTTGAAGATTTAAAACTCGTGCAAAAGTGGCGTGAATATGCCGGCCCAAAGGATGAGCGCCTGGAGGCTGAGAGCGCGAAGATCTACAAGATTGGTTTCGTGTTGCTTTCGTTTGGCATGTTGATGATCTTTTTCTACCAGTTTATAGCTCGACAGGTTGCGTGGGTTCACAGCGACGCCAGTGAAATGCCGCATGGCTTTGCAACGCCGTTCGAGGCAGCCATGTATTTGTGGCTCGTTCTCGTGATGTTGATTTGCGCAGGACTGCAAACGCGGAAGGGCTATGTCGATACCAATCGTTTTGGGCAAACCGAGCATCTTCCTGTTGGATATTTTCTGCTTGTCAGCGGTCTTAGCGGCGCCGCGTTCGCGCTTGTTATTGCCGCAATGCGCTGTATCGCTGAGGCGCAGATCGTACCGCTCGAAAGTGTCTTTTGGTTGGCGAACCTGGCCACGGGCGTGTTCTGCGGCGCGACGATTTTTGCGGCCACGTTTGCTGCCCTGTGCGCAACGTTTTTCACGGCGAAAAGACGCCGTGCCAAGCTCGAGGCAGAACTCGACTCCTCTGACGACATCTAATGCGTAATGGGCTGGCTCTGGGTATCCAAAACCAGCCCATTTTGATGTTCGATGAGCCGAGTCAGCGTCTCTCGTAAAAGCAACTAGGAGCTAGCGAGGCTCATCCGAATTGACCTCATCGGCGGTGTCTTTTTCGAGCGCCGTGCGGCGGGCACTGTAGGCGATGAGGCCGGCGCCTGCCGCGGCGAGTGCTGCAGCGGCTGCCGTAAGGGGAGCGTTGGCATCGCCCGTGCCCGCAAGCGCGCCCGCTTTTCCGGAGCGCTTGTTATTGCCGTGGTCCTTGCCACTGCCGGAGCCGCTTCCGCCGGAGCCGCCGCCCTCGTCAGTACCGCCGCCGCTCGAGCCGCTATCGCCGTCTGCTGTCATCGGGGCGTCGTGAAGTCCTGTCGTATCCGCGCCGCCGCATACGCCGACCTGAACTTCTGAGCGTTCGCATGCCGCGTCGGGCACATGAAGCTCGTGCAGTACGGCACCCAGCGCCGAGTTTGCGCCCGGTCGAATTTCCTCGAGCGTTACGGGATCGAGCGCCACCAGATTACGCGCCTTCGCATACAGCGTTACACGTTTGCCCACCTCGTCGCTCCAACTCTCGGGGATGGCGAAGCTCATGCGGAACTGTGCCGTGCAACCCGGTGCCAGCACGGCGTTGCCACTGTCGGCTACCAGCGGGTGCGTTGCAAAATGTGCGCCCAGCGTCTCGAGCGTGTACTTCACGTGTGTCATGTCGTTGGCCGAAGCGTCCTCGGCAAGCTCTGGATCGTAGATCGATGCCATGCGTGCGTTCACTCCGAACCCGATGGATGCGCTGGAGAACGGCTGACTGGAGCCCTCTCGGTACAGATCGATCGTGCCGGCGGTCAGCAAGGTGTTGCCGTCGTTTCGCACCGTGACCATGAAGGATTCGCCTGCTGCTCCGGGCACCACCGCGCCCGAGGTAGCGACTGCGCCCGTCGGAGTGGCACACGCCACCAAGGGCACTTCGATGCCGTGTAGTTCTGCCTCGCTCTTCTCCGCGCTCACAATGTGCGTGGCGAGCGCGGAGAGCATGCTCCCCGACGTCAAAAATGTCGTTATCTGATCGACGGGATGGTCCAGCTCGCACATCACGAACGGCTCCGTAAACAGATCGCCTGCCAAGGTGCTGGCGAAGATGCGGAAGTGCTTGCCCATCACTGCTACCGGGTTGCCTTCTTCGTCGTAGGTTTGCCCCACCTTGCCATCGGTGTTCTCTACATAGAGCACGCACCTGCCGTTGTTGCTTACGCTAAACGATGCCGGGCCACAGCCTGCGGCACCCACGGGCTGCGTTGCAAATGCCGATGCGCCTCGCGTCCAAGTAATATGCTGCAGTTGCTCGTTGACGGTAGCCAAAAAGCCCGTGTGCTGCGGCCACGGCACCGCGTGGGGTACTGTGGCATCTGGCGACATAACGCCCCAGCTCGCAATGGACTGGCCGATCACGGCGTACGATGCACAGCCACAACCGCCTGCGGTCTCGTATGCAATGGGCACCACCATTTTGCCGTTGATATTCTCGGGCGCGCCGAGCTCGATGCTCGACGGTGCCTGCGGAAAGCGGAGGACCTGACGGAACGTGAGACTGTCGCCCGAAACGTCCGACCACAGGGTAAAGCACTCCAGCGCAACCTCGGCCTCGCTGCCGAGCGTCTTTTCTGCGGTGGTTCCGCGGCGGTGGAGGTAGGCGCCCGACAGGCGCCCGTCGACAAGTGTCTTGCCCACCGTGATGCGTGGGCACTGCAGGCAATGGTAGCCATCCTCCTGAAGGCGGCCGCGCGAGATGCTGCGCCACGACGTGTGCGATATCACGCGAACTCCGTCGTTGCTTATGCGCAGGCGCACAACGGACAGTATGCCGGATGTGCTCGCCGTATCGAAAAGGGTGTTGTCGCCGGCGGGGCGCTCGCCCGAGACCAGCAGCACGTAGGCGTCCTGGTTTCCTCTTCCGTCCGTATATTCCACTACGTCGAAGTCGTAATCGTATATGCTGTCGCGCTCCACGTCGCCCTCGCCAAACCCAAGGGGAAAGTCCACAGGCGTGGGAGCGGACCACGTCCCGTTTGCCTTTGTGTGTACCACCAGGCGCGAGCGACCATTGTCGCCGTAGCGCACCGAGGCGATACGGAACAGGCATTCTACGCCGGCAATCATTGCCAGCTTCATGTGGGCTTCGCTGAGCACGCCAGCAAACAGCACGTTGTCGCTCGAGGGCTTGATGCCGCCACGCTCGTCCTCCGACACGCCGGCAGAATCGGCGTTCGGGTCGGCAACGGTGTTCGTTGCCTGACCGATGTAGGTGTACTCATACATCGGCGCGGCGTTTTCGTCGTTCTCTATCAGTGCATGGACGAAATGCTCGATCTGTCCCGTGTCGTCGCTTTCTGCATCCGCCTCGAGCTCAATGCGCGTGACCGCCCGATCCCAATCGCGCACGACAGGCGCGGCGTTTACGGCAGTGGCCTTAACCTCAGCGCGTGCGAGCAGCTCGGCGTTGGTGACGATGGTGGCCGATGCGATAAATTGCGGCACGCCGCCCGCCTCGATGTTGCCGGGCATGCCGAAGCGGGCATCCAACGTGTAAGGCGTATCTCCACCCAATGCGAGCTCAGAGCGCTGGAGCACATACTGGTTGCTATTGTTCACCGACATATTCCACGAATCGAGGAGTGTGGGCCACGATCCCGACCAAGCCTTGGTGGTCCACTTGAACATTACGAACTGGAGTATCACATCGACATCGACGTCTGCACCCACGCGCAGCCGCGGAAGCTGGTGCCCGTCCGCCTTCTCGTACCCAATGAACAGGGTGAGGGATGCGGCGCCACGCACGGCAGACGAGGCGACGCCTGCAACGCCGGCGCCAAAGGTAACGGCAAGCCCGATCTGGATGGTGAATGAGCCCGACGTGTTGGAATAGTCGAGCGAAATGTTCTTGAAAAACGCCGCGCCGCTGCCGTGCGTGTGGGCACCCACGGCGAGCGCCAGCTTCGCCAGCACCCAGGGGTTGACGTTTAGGAAAAAGGGCACCGGTCCTAGGGTAAACTGCTCGGTCCAATTGAGGTCGGTTCTTACCTGGAAGAGGGCCTTAATATTGCCGTATGCGGGGTCGTTGTTGCTGCCCCAGGTTTTGCCTACCCAATCGTAGGCGAGCGATCCGTACACCTGTGTGGCGATATCCATCGTGAACAGCAGCGTGCAATGGTGACGAAGGAGCTTGGTGTTTCTTGGATCGGTGCCCGAACCGGCACTCATGCTCTTGTACTGATTCCACTTCCCTTCCATCTCGTCGAGGTAGCGGTTTGCCTGCTTGGCGCCCGACTCGCGCGGCGATTTCTTCCAGTATTCCAGATCAGGGTTGCCCGAATCGTTCATATAGCTGGCTGGTTTGTATCCTCCGCCAAACAGCACGTACCCGGCAAAAGAGAAATCGAACAAAATGGGGAATGAGGGCATCCAGCACGTGAACTTATTGCCGCCGATGCCGGGAAACGCCGCCGGAAAATCAAACGGAGTGATCTCTTGGTCCATGGTAGTAGGAATGATGGTGGTCGAGCCCGATTCTGCCTTTGCGGCCGGCGCGGTGACAACGGCCATGGGAGAGGAGAGCGTGTAGGTTTTGCCCTGATAGTCGAGCACAAAGCGCAGCTTGCATCCTTCCTCCAGAAGGCCCGATGCCGCATCGAGGAACTTGTCTTCGAGCGTGAATGTCGCCAGATTATCCGAACCCGATGCACCGGCCTTGACTTGGCCAATTTGCGTGACGGTTTCGGGCGAGCTGCCCGTGGCGGGCAATACCTTGTTGATGCACAGCGTTGCCTGTCCACCCTGTGGCAGATGTGCCTGCACGGTAAAGGAGTGCGTATCGGGCTGTTCGTTTGCCGTGTCGTCCTTCGGCAATGCCATGAACGTGGCTTCAGCGTACTGGATGTCCCATTCGTCGAATGTGAGCTGGCGAAAGTACGGCTCGCCATCGGAGAGCGGACGTGTGGGTGCGGTAATGGCGGTGCCGCCTTGGACACGCGCGAGGGGAATCTCGACATCGCGGTAGCCTTTCATGCTGATGGAGATACCGCCGTTAAAGTCGTACGCGTCAAGGAGTGTTGCCTCGTCCACGTAGCCTTCCGAAAGCGGCGCGACCTCAAAAATGGCCGTGCCTTCGTCATCGGTAGTGGCGGTGAGCTGCTTGCCTGCGGCATAGCGCGATGTGAGCGTGACCTGGGCACCCGCGATGGGCGTATTCTTGTTGGCGACATCGACCACGACCACACCAAACATGGTGCGCGAGAGAACGAGCACCCTGAAGGGGTCTTTTTCGTCGGCATAGGCTTCGGTGGGCGCGAACGGCAATATGAAGGCGTTTGCGCTTCCTGGCACGCGCGGCAACATAATGCTCGCCAGCGAGGACGCTCCGGCAACAAGTAACGAACGGCGATCAAGCATCTTTGGCTCCCATCCCGCAGGCATCGGTGGAAATAATCCAATTTTGCGAGAAGGCATCCTGTCACGGTAGTGCCGTTCGATGGCCAAAATGTCCAATTTGAGCGCGCGAAAGCGTCAGGCCCCCCGGAGCGCTTTCGATACGCCGGGCAGTCTGGCCGCTAGCGCAACATGTGGGCAACCAGCTCGGCGCGAGTTCCGATACCAAGCTTGGCATACACTCCTGATAGGCGGTTTTTAACAGTGCCCGGCGATACTTCCATGTGGCGTGCGATTTCGGCGTTGGTCCATCCGCGGCAGGCGAGCATGGCCATGGTGAATTCCGTGGTCGTTAGATCGTCGGCCACGTCCTCGCCCGAATCAGGGTTGTGGATGCGCCGCCAGCCGTAGCTGAAGCGGTACGTGATCTCGATGATGCGCGCGAAGTCGTCTGGGTATTGCGTTTTTAGGCACGCCTCGATGAGCCCCTGTAAAAGGCCGTGGTGCTCGCCAATGAGCTCGATAAGGCCGTCGGGGCGCGCAATGCCCCAAGCGGCTCCGAAGTGTGCCTTTGCGGCGTCGATGTCCTTGAGGCTCATGCATGCCATGGAGGCTGCCAGGTGCAGGAACAGTTCCGAGATCGGATAACTTCCCTGTTTCATAATCAGGGCGTTTTCCGCCATGCCCAGGCTGCGGCCGTATTCGCCGCGCAGATACAAGGCGTGCGCCATCACGTAGCTGGCGAACAGGCGCAGGCCTTCGGGCAGATGCGCCGCAAGTGGATAAAACTCTTCGGCAGAATACGGGGAAGGCAAGTGCAGCAGGACGCTTGCGGCCGAGGCGAACAGGATATGCGTGGCGTGGATAGCGGATGATTCCTCGTCGGCCGGCGTATCGAGGATGCCCGCAAGGCACCGGCGGGCGTCGGCGATACGGTTGAGCGACAGACTGGCATATCCGCAGATAAAGCATGCGGAATAGCGCAGTGCGGGGTCGGTGGCGTCAAGATAGGGGCGTGCTGTCTTGGCAGCGAGGGTGGCCTGTCCGCGAAAGTACAGCGCTTCTGCCGTGGCGATGGTGCGTGAATCGGGGTCGGAAATGTCTGCAACCGCAGCGTCAATCTGCCCCGGCACAAAGGCGGTGCACATCAACGGCATGGGAACGCATGGGTAGCCATCGCAGTCCATCTTCCATCTCCCAACAGCTGGCAACAATGCAGCAATTGTACTCCTGTTGCTCGGGACCGGAATTTGTGGGTATCGCCTACGATTATGCCGAACGTATAAAGGAAGAGTCTATTGGCGATGCTCCCAAGGTGGCTACTGAAGCCTAGCTGGCCTCGACATTAGGAAAAATTGCCGCCCCTACAAAAAGCTCTGCCGCAGCGATGGGAAACGCATCTTCTGGGCATTCCGGCGTCTCCAGCCAGCGCTGGACTGCTGCTGTCGCCTGCGCGTTGGCGAGCGAGGCGTGGGGACCGTCCGGCGACCAGCGGTGACGGGCGAGCCCTGCCGCGTGTGTGGGCCTCCATCGGCGTAGACCCATGACCCCCATGGCATCGGAGAAGTCCACCATGGCGTCCAGGACCTTACCGTCCGGCATGTCCAGCCTAGCGGCTCTCTTGATTCCGAGGTCGAAGGGGGCGTTGTGCAAGGCATATGGGGCCGAGTGGAAGTGGATCAAAAGAGCGTTACTTGACGTTTCATGCATAATGCCAACCGTCCCGCGACATCACGTTCGCAGCGCGCAGGGGCCGGAGAACCTTCGCGATGAGAGTTGACGTTTAATACCTTGCATCGTATAGTGTGTATAGCACAGTATATGACGAGAGGAGGTGTGCGGATGGAGGCACAGATGAAGCGCGGCTTCCTGGAGGCCTGCGTGCTCGCGGCCGTCTCCGGCGAGGAGTCCTACGGCTACCAGATCGTGAAGGACGTACCGGCGAGCATGGGGCTCACGGAGTCGACGCTCTACCCGCTGCTCAAGCGCCTGGAGAAGGCCGGGTGCATCACGGCGCGCTCCGCCGAGCACAACGGGCGGCTGCGCCGGTACTACCGCATCACGGACGACGGGCGAGCGCGCATCGAGGAGTTCCTGGCCGAGTGGCCGTCCGTACGGGAGATTTACGCATACGTTGAGGAGGCGCACCATGACGCGCGATGAGTTTCTGGGCCGGTTGGGCGAGCTGCTCGCCTGCCTGCCGGCCGAGCAGGTGGAGGAGACCAAGGCGTTCTATGCGGAGGCCATCGCCGACCGCATGGAGGACGGTATGAGCGAGGAGGAGGCCGTGGCCGCCATGGGCACGCCCGGCGAGGTGGCGGAGGCCACGCTCGACGACCTGCCCGCCGTGCCGCGCGCGATCGCGAGGACGCGCCGGCGCAGCACCGCGCTGCTGTGGGTGCTGGCCATCGTGGGCTCCCCGGTGTGGGTGCCGCTGCTCGCCGCCTTCGCCGCCGTGGCCGTCACGGTCTATATCTGCATCTGGGTGCTGGCGCTCTGCGTGTGGATCGTCGCGGTGGCACTCGGGGGCGTGGGCGTAGTTGGGCTCCTGCTTGCCGTAAGCGGCGTCATCATCGGCCACTTCCCGTACGCCCTCGCCTCGGCGGGCGTGGGGCTCGGCCTCGTCGGCGTGGCGCTCTTCGTTGGTGCTGGCGCTTGGGCAGCCTCAAAACAAATTGCGCGCCTCTCGGCGCTCTGGGCGAGGAAGGCCGCCTCGCCCTTCTGGAAGGGTAAGGGCGAGAAGGGCGGCGCTGCCGCGCATCTCGCGGCGTAGAAAGGAGTGAGTACCATGACCAGTGCGAAGAAGATCTACCTCGCCGTGGCGGGCGGGCTCGTTGCCGCGGGTGTTGTCCTCGCGGGCATTGGCTTTATCGCTTCGGGTTTCGACCCGGCCGTGTTCACAACCCATATAGACACACGCGACAGCACCATCGTGCTCGGCGGCGTCGAGGTGGACGACCCGATGGGCCTCCCCCTCATCGAGCAGCTCGCCAATCTGGGCGAGATCGACACCTCCGGCGTCGCGGATCCCGCCGCGCCCTAGGCGCAGCGAGCCCGGGCGCTCTGCCCGCCAAGCTGCGTAAGCCGGCGAAACCCGAACCTCAACCTCTACGCAACTGGCCCCAAGCCTGCGCCGATTCGCTCTCAGCGCCGCGCGGGGGCCCGTGACGCATGCCCAAAAAGGTACGAGGAGAAAGGAACGCGATGACGACAACCACGCCCTTCCGCCTTCACGGGGCCACGCAGGACCGGAAGCGACTGGGCCGTGCGGTGGGGCTGTGCTTGGATTGGCTACACTGATATGGACAGTTCCGTGAGGGGCGCGAGAGGCGGGACTCTGGGGAGATCTTCGAGGAGGAGTGTCTCGACTGGAAGCGTGGGTTCAGTGGAGCAGGAACCTAATCTCTGTCTCTCTTGCTTTTTTGATTTGTTGAGAAGCCGGCATTTGGGGGCATTTTGGATAGCGAACAGTTCAAACAAGAAGCTGAGAAAATAGAACAAAGCCTGAGTGCCTTGAGAGTCGCCGAGCGAAATGCAGTGATTCCCTTCATGAACGGCGACTTTACCCAATGGGATCTATATCTGGCATCCTCCTCTGAGTATGCGATGAGACTGATAGACGGATTCATCTCCATGCTCGAGTCGAGGAATCTTGTTTGCGTCGCCCAGCTTCTCCGCGCACAGGTTGGAGTCTGCCTGCGGACATTCGCATTATTCGCCGCCGAAGACCAGGATGACTTTCTCAAGCAGGTGTTTCAAGGTGTGCCTGTGAACAAGCTGAAAGATTTCTCGGGTGAGAAGATGTCCGATGGAAGACTTCAAGACTTACTCGAGAAGTTCGATCCAAAGGTAAAAGATGTATACAAGGTGACGTCTGGATTCGTCCACTTCTCCATTGATATTCTGCCGAGCATGGGTGTGCCTGGGGAGGGCTATGAGGTCGAGTTTAATTTTGGAGCCGAGCCCAACGAGAGAAACAATGCGCCTCTCGTGGAATGCGGCAAGGCGTTCTGCCACTATGTCGACCTGCATCTCCAGATGCTCCATAAGGTGATTGCTTCGGATGAATGGTATGCCGATCGATTCCGTATCGATTCCGATGGTCCTGCAGACGAGGCCTCGAAAAGCGAGAAGGTGTAGGTCGAACGCATTGACGCTGCCTTGACAGCATCCCGATATGATAACGAATGGGAGGTTCCCTGCGAAATGTGCGCCTCTGTATATTCTCGCTAGGACGCCCTCGACCGATAAGGCATCGTTGAGTTCAATTTGAGTTCAGCTCGGGTGCCTGAAAATCGCCCAACTCTGATAAAAGGGGAGACGACGGTACACCACGTAGACGAGAGGCTATGGAAGTGCACGATTTGATTATATTGGCGCGCTAAACCGCCCCGCTGCCCAACTTGAACTCCGCTCACGCGTGTATGGGGCTGCGAGAGGTAACGGCCTGCGGCCTCCTTTGTGTGCTCGATGATATCTTCGAGCATGCCGGGCATGGCGGAGACATTCGCTGCAATCCAGCCGTGTTCAAGCGCCGTTTCGGATGGGAGCGAGAGGGGGCTGTCTTGCCCGTTTCCCTTGCACCCGTAAAGATGGTTGACAGTTTGGGGTCTCCCGGGTCTTTAGCTTTTACCGTGCTAGATGCCTCATGGAAACTGTTGGACTTTAATCAGACAGACCCAGCATGTCGTTTTCCTCCATGAGGACATCGGCTAAAACCGCAACACCTATGCTTGTTTAAGCAAACTTCCTGATAGTCGTGGAGCTGCTGTAGCCCGACATGCAGGACATCGCTCGGCTTAAACACCGGATGCCGCATCCGCGAAACGAGTTGCGGTGCACCCTGTTCCAAAAGGCTGCCAAGTACCATGGCGTGAGCGTTGGGGTAGCCATCATTCAGCGTGGATACATCCGGATGCGCATAGATCCAGACGATTCCAACGTTCTCGTATTTCCCGTGCAGGTAATCGAAGAGGGCAGGCGACACCATACAGTTGCCGCCGACGGTCACGATTCTGTCGGGGTTTTCTGCCGCAAGCTTCCTCTGCGCATCCTGAATCCCCGCCAGGACTTCGTCCTCGGCATAGATGCGAACTGTCTCCCATTTCTCATGTCCAAGTTTTGGGACGCGTTTCACAATGTCGAGTGGGACTCCTGGACAGTCGGATCACGTGGTGGCCCCCTTTGAGAGGGTCACGAGCATCACGGTTCCGTTCTCGGAATTTGCTTCGACCTCTACCGTGCCACCGTGAAGCGCTGCAATCTCCCAAACAAGCGCTAGCCCGAGTCCTGCGCCGCCGTATGCCCTGCTGCGGGATTTATCCAGGCGAAAGAACGGTTGGAAGATGCTCTCACGGTACTGCTTGGGTATTCCCGGGCCCTGGTCCTCGACTCGCAGGAACACGTGGCTGTCGTTGTCGCAGATGGAGACGGTAACGCTCGAGTCGGCGCGGCTATAGCGGATGGCGTTTTCGACCAGGTTGAACACCAGCCGATAGAGGAGCGCATCGTTCCCGATTACTAAAGCGTCTCCAGCACAATTGAGGGCTATGCCCTTATTTTCGGCAAGTGGCGCAAGGTCGGTGAGGACCTCTTCGGACAAGGGACCGAGTTCAACATCGTCCTCGCAAGGAACGCTGCGGAGCTCACTCATCTCGAGTAATACCTTGGTCATTCGAGACATGCGCTCGGTTTGTTCTTGTAGCAGGCCGAGCAGCTCGGCTGTTTCGGGTTGCAAACCGGAGTGCTCAGAGATGAATAGTTCAATCTGTGCTTGCATAAGGGCGAGCGGGGTGCGCAGCTCGTGTGCGGCGTTGCCGGTAAACTGACGCTGCGCAGAGAACCCTTCGCCAAGACGGGCGATCATGTCGTTGAAAGAGGCGCTGCATCGCTGTAGCTCGGTGGGCACATCTTCACTGAGTCTGATTTCGCTTAGGTTGTCAGGCTGCACGCGCTCTACCTGGGCGGCAAAAGCCCGTAGCGGTTTGAGTGCACGGCCGCTCACAAAGTATGCCAGCGCGCCGCCAAGGAGTGTGACTCCAGCCGTGATGTACCAGGTTGTCGTGCCAAAAGACTCCTGTGCGTCGTTTACGACGATCGTGACCTTGTCATCGGGGGTCGCTTTCGTTGGGTCGAACGCCTGGGGCGAATCTTCGCCGGTCGCGTTAAGGGCCGAGATGTCACTGCCGATGGCATCCATGTAGCGCATGCCCGTATAGCCGACCAGGCAGTTTGTCAGCACGCATGCTGCACACGTGAGCAGTGCCGTCATAATCGTTATGCGCCATTGCAGCGAAAACCTTTTCATTCGCTATCCTCCATAACGTAGCCCTCTCCAATCCGATTGCGAATCGGGTCGTACCCCAAAGCGATGCGTAGCTTTTTGCGGAGTGACGAGATGTGAACGCGGATTGCGTTGCTAAAGCTGTTCACGCTGCTATCCCAAACGTGCTCGATAAGCTCCTCTTGACTTACCGGACGCCCCTGATTAAGCATCAGGTATTCCAAGATTCCCGTTTCCTTGCGCGTAAGAGATAAAGCCTCGCTGTCCACGGAAGCGATGCGCGCCTTGGTGTCAAAGCGGAGCTTTCCGCAGGTTAATACTATGTCGCTTTGTGCAAAGCGCCTGAGGGTAAGGCTGCGGATCCTTGCCGCAAGCTCGTCAAGATGAAACGGCTTGGTAAGGTAATCGTTGGCGCCGGCATCGAGTCCGGCGACCTTGTCGGCGACCTCGCCGCGTGCGGACAGAATCAGTACCTTGGTCTCGCAGTCGGTTTTCCTAAGTTCCCTGAGCACGGTCATGCCATCGATACGGGGAAGGTTGAGGTCGAGTACCACGAGGTCAAAGACTTCGACGCCCAGCAGGTCGAGCGCCTCCTGTCCGTCGTGGCAGCAGTCGACGCTGTACGCCAAGTTCCGCAAGCTGCGCGCGATTGCGTCGCACAGCGCCCGCTCGTCCTCGACGATCAAAATACGCATAACAGTCTCCTTGCACATTCCAAATCGCACTTAACACGGATTTTATAGTCGATATGGTCCAATGGTCGCGTAACGAAAGGAGTGGTTGTGTTGTTCAAAGCGGTAAAACCCGTGGTACAGGTCGCTTTGTTGATCGTCGGAATTACCATGGTGTGCTTTGGTGTTATGCGTGGCGAGGCGGATGCCGTGCTGGCCAAAGCGATTAGGCTGTGCTTGGAGTGTATCGGAATTGGATAAAAGAGAAAACACTGCGTCGCATGTTTTGGTCCGATTTCGCGGATTCATTCAGGCGGCGGCGACGCTGGTCACCAACATTCACCTGCCAAACTTTGCCAAAGGCGGCATCTATCAGGGCGCGGGAAAAACAGTCTGCGTACCTGGACTTAATTGCTATTCGTGCCCCGCGGCATCGGGTGCGTGCCCCATCGGGTCGTTCCAGTCGGTGGTAGGTTCATCCAAGTTCAACTTTTCTTACTACGTCACCGGTACGCTCATTTTGCTCGGCGTGCTGCTGGGACGCTTTGTATGCGGCTTTCTGTGCCCGTTTGGCTGGCTGCAGGAGCTGCTTCATAAGATTCCCGGCAAAAAGTTCTCCACGAAAAAGCTCAAGCCGCTCACGTACATCAAGTACGTCGTGCTGCTGTTTGCCGTGGTGCTGCTGCCCGTCTTGGTGGTTAACGACGTGGGCATGGGCGACCCGTTCTTTTGTAAGTACATCTGTCCGCAGGGCGTGCTCGAGGGCGCCATTCCGCTGGCCATTGCCAATGCCGGCATTCGATCTGCGTTGGGACATCTCTTTACTTGGAAACTTGCCGTTCTCATTGCCGTGGTAGTGCTGAGCGTTTTGTTCTACCGCCCCTTCTGCAAATGGATTTGTCCACTCGGCGCATTCTATGCGCTCATGAATAAGGTATCCCTACTGGGGATCCGGGTCGATGCATGCAAATGTGTCTCGTGCGGCAAGTGCTCAAAGGTTTGTCAGATGGACGTTGATGTGGTCCGCGCGCCCAATCATGCCGAATGTATCCGGTGCGGAAAGTGCATCGGGGCCTGTCCTGTCGATGCCATCAGCTATCGCTATGGCCTGGATGTGTCGGCGGAAAAGCTCCCCTTGACCGCCGATAAAAAGTAAACAAGCTTCGACAAAACGGAGGAATGACCATGAAGCTTTCTAAGATTGCGGCCCTGTTTATGGTGCCGGTATTGGCCTTGTGCCTTGTGGCATGTTCGGCGCCCGGTGGCAATGCGGGCGAATCTACGAGCTCCGATCCTAAGATCGCAGAACTCACTGCGCAGAAGCCGACCAATGCCGACGAGGCCGCCGAACTGTATGCGAAGCTCATGCAGAAGGAGAACGAGATCTTTTCGAGTGATAACGCGCTGTGGGAAAAGGTATTCAATGCGGCAAATAAAGACTCGGCAATGATTGAGGACGGCAGCAATTACGGCGATTTCCTGCTCAAGACCATCGACGGCGCCAAGGATGAGTTCACGGCGGATGAGCTTAAGACGCTCAAGGCCGGTGCGCAGCAGATCAAGGAGATCGAGGACAAGCTCGAGAGCCTGGAGAAGGAGTTCCCCGGCTGTGGAAGCACGCCGAGCTCAGGCGAGAGCGTCGACGCTTCGACCGCTGGCATGACGGCTGGTGCCAATGCTTCGAACGAGGCGACGAAGTTCCCCAGCTTTACGGGCAAGGACCTGGATGGCAACGACGTGAGCAGCGACGAGCTGTTCTCTAAGAACAAGGTCACCGTCATGAACTTCTGGTTCACCACTTGCAAGCCGTGCGTGGGCGAGCTGGGCGATCTTGAGAAACTGAATCAGGAGCTTGCCGAGAGGGGCGGCCAGGTCGTGGGCGTCAATTCCTTTACGCTCGATGGCAACAAGGGCGAGATTGCAGATGCCAAGGACGTGCTGAGCAAGAAGGGCGTGACATATAAGAACATCTGGTTCAAGTCGGATAGCGAGGCCGGCAAGTTTACGTCAAATCTGTTCTCGTTCCCGACGACGTATGTCATCGATCAGAATGGCAACATCGTAGGGGAGCCCATCGTGGGCGCCATCAGCTCCGCTGAGCAGCGCGCAGCGCTCGACAAGCTTATCGACCAGGCGATTGCGAATAGCGAGCAGTAGAAAACGCGTAAAGCATGGCGATGATCGTGCACCGCTGTGCGGAGTAGTCTGCTGCCTTTCAAGATAATCTCCACCATATAGAGGCCCCACTTGGGGCCTCTTTTTTGGGCGCCGTCCCGTTCGTTTTTTGATGCGGTTCCCTACATTCCTCACTGGTGTCGGTAAAAAATGGGGATAGAGTAGGACAAACGCGTCGAATACGAACGGCGGGTGAGAGCGGGCAGAGTGCCTGTGCAGGAGAGGTTGCCGTCCATGTTAGAGCTCAAAGGTATTTGCAAAAGGTACGTTACCCAGTCGTTTACGCAGGTGGCGCTCGACAGCGTAAGCCTGTCTTTTCGCGATAACGAGTTCGTGGCCATTCTGGGCCCCTCGGGCTCGGGCAAAACTACGATGCTCAACGTTATCGGTGGGCTCGATCATTTCGATTCCGGCGACCTGTTAATCGACGGCATTTCGACCAAGGACTTTCGCGATCGCGATTGGGATGCTTATCGCAACAACCGCATCGGCTTTGTGTTCCAGAGCTATAACCTCATTCCGCATCAGACCATTTTGGAAAACGTGGAGCTGGCACTCACGCTCACGGGCGTGGGGCATGCCGAGCGCCGCCAGCGTGCGCGCGAGGCGCTCGAGGCGGTTGGCTTGGGCGAGCACGTTAACAAGCGCCCGAGCCAGCTATCGGGCGGGCAGATGCAGCGCGTGGCCATTGCCCGCGCCCTGATCAATGACCCTGAGATCGTCCTTGCCGACGAGCCGACCGGCGCTTTGGATTCAACGACATCCGTGCAGGTTATGGATTTGCTCAAAGAAGTTGCGCGCGACCGTCTGGTCATCATGGTCACGCACAATCCCGAGCTGGCGTACCAGTACGCCACACGCATCGTCAACCTGGCGGACGGCAAGATCACCGACGATTCCGATCCTTTCGATGTCGCTGACGCCACGCGCCGCGAGGCCAAGCCTACGCGCAAAACCTCGATGAGCTTTGTGACGGCGCTGGGGCTTTCTGCCCGAAACCTCATGACCAAGAAGGGCCGTACGGCCATGACGGCCTTTGCGGGCTCGATTGGCATTATCGGTATCGCTGCGATTCTGGCGCTGTCCAATGGCGTAAACGGCTACATCAAAAAGGTCGAGGAGGATACGCTCTCGAGCTACCCACTCACCATTTCCAAGCAGGATTACGACCTGTCGTCCATGATGGGCGGACAGGGGGCTGCGGATGATGACTCGCCTGAAAACGTGGATTCGTCCGACGACAGTGCCGGCGGCAAGGCCAAGGGAACCGATAAGATTCCTGTGGTCACGGCCGTAAAGGATATGTTTGCGAGCGTTAAGTCCAACGATATGACGAGCTTTAAGGCATGGCTCGATGCCGGTGGCGACGGTATCGACAAAGAGGTCAACGCCATCCAGTACGGCTACGGCGTGACGCCGGTTGTCTATCGTGCGGGTAAGGGCGATGAGAAGCCCGTTCGGCTTGTTCCCAACGCTATGACCGAGGCAATGAGCGGAGGCGCGAGCTCGGCGGCAACGGTGAGCATGGAATCCATGGGAACCTCGGTCTTTAACGAGATGATTGACGACCAGAGTCTGCTCGACAGCCAGTACGATGTCGTCGCCGGTCACTGGCCCACGTCTGCTAACGAAGCCGTAATGGTGCTCTCGAGTCGTGGCACGGTGGGCGACTACACGCTCTACAGCATCGGCGCGCTGGATATCAATGAGCTCAACGATCTGGTAAACAGCGCTATGACGGCTGACGGTGGGGTCGAAACGCCCGAGACCGGCACCGAATTTACCTACGACGATGCGCTGTCCACGACGTTTAAGGTGCTGTCGCCGGCCGATGCGTATCGCAAAAACGAAGAGACCGGCATATGGACCGATATGTCTGGCGACACCGACTTTATGGCCACCAAGGTTGCCGACAGTATCGACGTGCACATTGTGGGCGTGGTGCGACCCAACGAGACCGCCAACGCGAGCGCGTTGTCCCCGGGCATTGCCTACACGCATGCGCTGACTCGCCAGCTTATGGAGCGCGCCGCAAATTCGCAGATTGTGCAGGAGCAGCTTGCCCACCCCGAGACGGATGTCTTTACGGGCAAAACCTTCGACGAACTGCAAGGCGAGGCCAAGCAAGGTGTTGATCTGGGCAGCATGTTCAGTGTGGACGAGGCGGCGCTCAAGAGCGCGTTCTCGTTCGATACCTCCGCGCTCTCGGGTGTTGCCGGCGGTATGGACCTGTCGGGTCTTGACTTGTCCGGGCTGGACATTGACCTTTCGGGCGTTGGCAAGGACATCGACTTCAGCGACATCATGGCAAAAGCGCCAACCCCAGATTTCTCGGGCATCTTTGACGGCCTGGAACTTACGCCCGAGCAAATGCAGCAGGTGGGAACGCTAGCCAACCAGCTGTTTGAGAGCTTTTTGCAGTCTGATCAGTTTAGGGCGCTGTCACCCGATGATCTTAAGGACGCGTCAAAGCTTGCTGCCGCATTCTCGGCGTATCTTGAGAGTGATACGGCAGCCCAGCAAATCCTGGCCCAGCTCAAAGCGCTCGGCGGCGATGCCCTGGCCGAGCGCCTGCAGCAGGCGATGACCGACTATGTGCAAAAGCAGCTGGCTCCGTATCTGCAGCAGGCTATGGATCAGGTGATGAAGTCGATCAGCGATCAGATTGCGGCGACGGTGTCAGCTCAGCTCAGGGCAGGCGCAGCAGGGCTCATGGGCCAGATGGCGACGCAGATGTCGTCGAGTTTTGCCAACCTGGCGAGCGCCATGCGCGTGGATGCGAGTGCCTTTGCTCATGCCATCCATTTCAACATGGACGCCGAGGACCTGAGCTCGCTCATGATGAGCTATGCGAAGGCGTCGAAGCTTACCTACGACAACAATCTGACCACGTTGGGTTATGCGGACGAGGCAGATCCCATCTCGGTCAAGATTTTCCCGCGCGACTTTGAGGCCAAGGAGCGCGTACTCGATCACATCGATGCGTACAACAAGCAGGTCAAAGCCGCTGGCCATGATGATCGGGCAATTTCGTACACCGACTACATGGGCATCATCATGGGTTCGGTGACCGACATCGTGAACACCATCAGCTTGGTGCTCATCGCATTCGTGAGTATCAGCCTGGTGGTGAGTTCCATCATGATCGGCATCATCACCTACATCAGCGTGCTGGAGCGCAAAAAGGAGATTGGCATCCTGCGCGCGATCGGCGCGTCGAAGCGCAACGTGGCCAACGTGTTCAATGCCGAGACCTTTATCGAGGGCCTCATCGCCGGCGTCTTTGCCATTGTCGTCGTGGTGGCCGTGAGCTTCCCGGTTAATTCCTGGGCGCTTGCTGCCAAACAAGTACCCAACCTGATGAGCCTACCCGTGCAGGATGCGCTGGTACTCATTGCAATTTCGGTGCTGCTAACGGTCGTTGCCGGCCTGCTGCCTGCCCGCAGCGCATCCAAGAAGGACCCCGTCGAAGCCCTGCGCTCCGAATAATGCGACAAAGGGACTGTCCCTTTGTCACGTTCGTTGATATGAGAGAAGAGTAGATGATCCTTTCGTTGGCCCCCATGGAGGGGATTACCGGGCATGTGTTCCGTCACGTGCATGCGGAGTGCTTCGGTGCGCTCGATTGCTATTACACGCCGTTTTTGCCGCCGCCGCGGGTGGGAAATCGCTTTGGCGGCAAGGCGTTTAAGGAGATCGATCCTGCCAATAACCAGGGGCTCAACGTGGTGCCTCAGCTGATGTCCAAGAACGCGGACGAGTTTGTGTGGGCGGCGCAGGTGCTCGCCGACATGGGCTATCGCGAGGTCAATCTCAACCTGGGTTGTCCTTCGGGAACGGTTGTCGCCAAGGGCAAAGGATCGGGCTTCTTGCGCAATCTCGACGAGCTCGAGGCGTTCTTAAGCGATGTGTGCGAGCGGTCGCCGTTGCCGGTGTCGGTAAAGACCAGGCTGGGGCTGGAGAATGACGACGAATACGAGCGCGTGCTCGATCTGTATTGCCGCATGCCGTTGGCAGAGCTCATTGTGCATCCGCGCGTGCAAAAGGACCGCTATACGGGTTCGCCGCGCAAAGAGTTTTATGGCGAGACGCTGGAGCGTGTGCCGTTCCCCGTGGCCTATAACGGTGACATTTTTGATCTTGAGGATATGGACGCGCTGGTGGAGGCCTATCCCGGCACGCGCCATGTGATGTTGGGGCGTGGCCTGCTCGCGAACCCCGCTCTGGCTCGCATGGTCAAGGGCGGCCCTGCTGCAACGGCTGCTGAGCTGCAGCGCTTCCACGACACGCTGTTTGCGGCATATGCAGAAGAGATTGGCGGCAATGCGGTCTTCCGCATGAAGGAGTGGTGGTTCTACGCCAAGTGCGCTTTCGCTGATCCCGCTACCGTCCACAAGATCGTACGCAAGACCAAAAAGGTCGACGAATACCGCGCTGCCGTCGAGCGCGTCTTTCGCGAACAGCCGCTTGCACCCACAGCTCGCTTCAACGGCTAACTAGTCATCGGGGGCGTTCTTTAACGACTGGTCATTTAAGGACGTCCCCAACGACTATGTAGCAAAAACATGTACACCAGCATCCAAAGATGTCGAAAAATGTCGACTTTGGATGCTGGTGTACATGTTTGGGTCCGACGGGGGAGCGGGCCTAGGCAATCAGTGCATCAAGTGTAATGAGCTCTCTGAGCCGCTCCGTGCGTGTTTGCCCATGGCGTTTGGCTTTTTCGTCAAACGCCTCAAGAATCGATTCGCCCACACGTGCTGATATAACGACGCTCGGCTCATCGGAGATTGGTGGCCTTCCCAACTTGATGGTGTGACCTTTCGGCCACTCATCTTTTTCGTAGGCTTCCGCGGCTTTCTTCAACTCTCCGGGAGCAAACCCCATCATCTTTTCGAGCTGCTTAGCATCCATGGCGCCTCCTATCGATCGACATAATGTCGAGCGCCGGTTCTCGGATTCTCTTTTTGTATACAATTTTGTAGACAAAAATACAAGCAGTTCATCGGGCTAATTAGCTTGTTTTGACCTGCCTGTTCGATAGGAAATGAGCATTGACGGCTTCGATACTCCTTTGCTTTTCAGCTTGGAATTTGGATGCTCATTGAACTTCCGGAGGGGAGCCCTTTATTAAGCTATTGAGATTCTGGGCAGGAGCTCTCACTGGTCTTCGGTAATGGGGCCAGCTTAATTCGCGACACAGCGTGTCGCGAATGGGAGTAGTCGTTAGGTGTCCTTCAATGGCTACTCATATAAGAACGTTCAAGTGTCGGATTTTGTCATTTAGTGTCGCTCTCAGCGACTATCCTGGAGGGTCGTGGTCAAAAAAGGGCAAATATGAGTACTGTTGCCATTATGGTTGCATTTATTTGCTATAAATTGTAGCTCCTGATGAGATTTGTTCCCATTAAGAGCTACTTTTATTGAACATATGAGGAGAAATAACGTCGTCTGCGGACGAGTGGAACGTTGAATAGTTCCTGAAGTGATCAAAATCGCTGCTACTAAACAGGTAGCAGTACTCATATTTGCCCTTTTTTGACCACAGCCCTCTCGGAAACCTTTCCAGAGGCGTCAAACAGCCATAATCCAAAGGTCTCCTCAAACAATTAGCCGGCCAAGAGCGTCCATGACTACCAAAAAGCTGTACGCCAGCATCCAAAGATGTCGAAAAATGTCGACTTTGGATGCTGGTGTACATGTTTGGGTCGTATGGGTTGGGGCCCTGGACGGACAGAGCGTGCGTACTAGAGCAGGTTTTCCTGCACCCACGCGATGATGTCGCTCGATTCGTAGAGTGGTTTGCCGTCGATGAACAGGCAGGGAACCTGGCGTTTTCCGCCGACGGCGATGAGTGTCTGTTCGGCATCGGAATCGGTCGAGATATTGCGCTCGGGAATGGTCACGCCGTTATCGGCCAAAAAGTGCTTGACCTTTAAGCAATACGGGCAGCCGGTCATAACGTACAGCGCGAACTCGTGATTAGTAGCCATAGGTCTCCAATCGGTTGAGGTTTTGATTGAAATACCCAAAGCCGCCGCGGTCTATGCGCGCGTCAACGAAGACTCGATGGCCTGGACCAGAAACGCCGTGGCTCCGGTGGCGCAGGGCTTGTCGTAGTAGTCAACAAAGCGCTGGTCGGCAAGATAACCGTGGGCGAGGCCCAGGTACGCCTCGTCTTGGGGCTCGCATCCCCAGTTGAGAGCAATCCAGCGACGATGCATCGCGACAAGCTTACGAGCCTCGTTGCTCTCTGGGTCGCCAATGCCCATGGCAATCGAGAGCTGGCCCAGAATCGCGCGTTCAAGTTCTTTCATGTCATTCCAGGTTTCGGGATCCATATCCAACAATGTTTCGTTTGCCGCATCGATAGCCTCGTCGCCATAGCGTGCCCGTGCCTCGGCGCCGTAGCGTTTCTCGTTTTCCTGCACGGTGCGCCAGCGCTCCAGTTGTGGCAGCACGGCGCCCATGAGCGAGACGGCTTCGTCGAGCGACATACCGGTGTTTTGTGCCAGCCGCGGGGCACAATCCTCGATCATTGATTCCATGGTGGTGTCGTAGGTGTACTTGCCGTGGTCGTAGCACCACTTGCAGTAATGATCGGTCGCGGTGCCCGCAGCATCGGTGCCGCAGTCGTCGGGCGTGAGTATCATGCCGCAGCTCTGGCAATAGTGCTCGGGCATTTCGAGCAGATGAGACAGTGGCTCTCCGGTTACGGCGGCAATGAGCTTCATCATGTCGATGCCCGGGGTGACTTCGCCGCGCTCCCAGCGGCTTACGGCTTGGCGCGTGACGTAGAGCTTTGCGGCGAGCTGCTCTTGGGTAAGGTTGTTGGCGCGACGGACGGCGATGAGTTTTTCTGCAAAGGCCATAACGGCTCCTTTCTGCTGCTTGTTGGCTTAAGCATACGCGGCAGCCGATGCCCTTCCAAGCAACCGTTGGTTGCACGACGGAGGACCGCAGCGAAGAATTGCGCGCAACACCCCATGCCCCCATGCCGTACAATGACCGGCATGGAACCTATTGCACACATACATACCGATCTGCCGCAGAAGTTCGGCATCCCGCGCAACAGCTTTTTGGCGCCCCATCTGCAGGGACGCATCGTTTTTGAGCCGGAATTTGCTTCCAACGCTGCAGTTGAGGGTCTGGACTCTTTCTCTCATCTATGGCTGCTCTGGCGCTTTGAAAACGGAACGCCCGGCGGCACGGCTAAGGACATAGCTGCCGATGCCAAGTCGCAGGACAGGTCCGGCACCAATGCAAAATGGTCGAAAACCGTGCGCCCGCCGCGTCTGGGCGGAGCCGAACGCGTGGGCGTGTTTGCCACACGCAGTCCGTTTCGCCCTAATCCCATCGGGCTCACCTGCGTCAAGCTCGATCGTGTCGAGCTCACCGACGATGGCCCCATCATTCATGTGCTGGGGGCCGACCTGCGCGACGGCACGCCCATCTACGATATCAAGCCCTACATTCCGTTTGCCGACTGTCACCCGGATGCGACCGGCGGCTGGATTGAAGACGCGCCGTGGCAAGAGCTCGACGTAGAGTTTCCGCAAGCGCTGCAGGATATGGTCCCGCCCACAAAGCTCCCCGGCCTGGTCGAGGTCCTTCGCCAAGATCCGCGCCGCGCGGGCAGCAAGCACGAGCCAAACCGCGTTTACCACTTGGCTTACGGTGGGCTCGACATATCGTTTACGGTTGACGGATCCAAGTTGACGGTAACCGCCGTCAACGACGCGCGGGGCTAGCCAGCCATTCGATGGCGCTCGCCAAATTCAACGCCAAACCCCGTGCCAAAATCGCCCACGCTGGTGGACAATAACGCCTACCAAAACAATCCGCTTTGCACGGGAGCTCAGCATGAAATACGACTTTACTTCGCTTATCGACCGTCACGGCATGGACGCCATCGCCGTTGACTCCTGGGGCGAGATCCCCGGCATGGCTCCGAACGTACCTGACGAGGGCTTCGATCGCATCCCCATGTGGGTGGCGGACATGAACTTTGCCACGGTGCCCACGGTCCAGGAGCACATCATTCAGCGCGCCCAGCATCCCATGTTTGGCTATTTCGATCCGCGCGACGAGTACTTCGACCGCATCATCGAATGGCAGAGCCGCCGTAATGGCGTCGAGGGCCTGCTCCCGGAGCATATCGGCTACGAAAACGGCGTGCTGGGCGGCGTCGTGTCGACCCTGCGCGCGTATGTCCAGCCGGGCGATGCGGTGCTGGTTCACAGCCCGACCTACATCGGCTTTACCAAGTCCATCGAAGCCGCGGGCTATCGCATTGTCCACAGCCCGCTTAAGCTCGACGACCAGGGCGTGTGGCGTATGGACTTTGAGGACATGGAACGCAAACTCACCCAAAACCACGTCCATGCCGCGGTGTTCTGCTCGCCACATAACCCCTGCGGCCGCGTATGGGAGCACGATGAGATTGAGCGCGCCATGGACATCTATCGCCAGCACGATTGCGTGGTGATCTCGGACGAGATCTGGTCCGACATTATCTTGCCCGGCCACAAGCATATCCCGACGCAGTCGGTGAGCGAGGATGCCCGCATGCGCACGGTCGCCCTCTATGCGCCGAGCAAGACGTTTAACCTGGCGGGCCTGGTCGGAAGCTACCACATCATCTATAACGAGACGCTGCGCGACCGCGTGTGCGCCGTGTCCAATAAGACCCACTACAACGAGATGAATGTCCTTTCGATGCACGCGCTTATCGGTGCCTACCAGCCGCAGGGCTACGAGTGGCTCGATGAGCTCAACGAGGTTATCGAGGGCAACATTGACTACTTCTGCGATTACGTGGACGAGCATTTTGAGGGCGTGTCCTATTCGCGCCCGCAGGGCACGTACATGGTATTCCTGGACTGCACGGAGTGGTGCCGCGTGCATGGGCGCGATATTCAGTGGCTGCTCGACGAGGGCGCGCGTGTGGGCGTGGGCTATCAGGACGGCCGTCCGTTCCACGGGCCTTGCCACATTCGCGTGAATCTAGCACTGCCGCTTTCGCGTGTAAGGGAAGCGTGCGACCGCCTGAACCGTTATGTTTTTGGGGGCATAGGGGGCGCACAGTTCGGGTGCTGCGGTGCGCCCGCGCCGTCAATGTGCGCGGGCGCATAGGGCACAGGGAGTAGCGAGCGCGTTTTCCGCGTTTGCTACTTTTCTTGAATCTGCTTGCCGCAAAGGTGCTCAACCGTAATTTCATACAGCTGGACGCCCCTTATGCTTTGTTTGATCTCCTCTTCGGCCTCCTCGGCGGAAGGGTAGTATTTGAGGGCGAGCTGGCGGATTGTATCTTCGACAAATGCTGGGTCATCGTTCACGAGGCGACAACGGCCAAAAACCACGGTGCTCTGAACATAGGGTGCCCAGTCGTCATCCTTATACCAATCGTTGCCATAAACGGTAAAGCAGACTTTGTCGTTTCGTTTGAGTGCGTCGACCTTGTGTCCTGCCTTGGCACCATGAAAGTAAATTTTGTCATGTTCGGAATCAAAGAAGTAGTTAACGGGAATGGCATAGGGATAACCATCGTCGCCATTGACGGCAAAAACGCCGCGCTTGCAATCGGCGAGCAGCTCTCGCGCCTGTTTATCGGTGATGGCGCGCTTTTTTCTGCGAAGAGGCCTAAACATTGTGGGCTCCCTTTCTTTTTGCGTGCTGCGGGCACGGCGGTGGGCGGTATGTCTATATCAAGATACTCGTTCGGGCCGTGAGACCTGTGGGGATGTCCTATTTGTCGCAGATTGAAACGTATCCCGTTTTGCCACGGGGGCGGTCCTTCATAACCCGTCGTTCAGAAGCGTCCCCGATGACTGGTTCCGTTTGCGGGGAAGGCGTGGGACAATACCGACCAAATGCGATTGCTATTTGCGGAAGGGGCTGCGATGAAAAGGCTGAGGACGCTTGCCGACGTGCTGCGTCAGGCTGGCTTTGCGCGCATCACGGGCCTGTTTCTTGTCTTCTACCTGCTGTGCTCGACGGCCGTCTGGCTGTCCGAGCCCACGACCCTTACGTTTGGCGATGGCCTCTGGTTTAGCTTTGAGACCGTATCGACGATCGGCTTTGGCGATATCCCGGCCGAAACACCGGTCGCCCGCGCTATCACCGTCGTCCTGAGCATCATCAGTATCTTCTACATTGCCATGCTCACGGGCGTGGCGGTGAATTACTGCAATACGCTCATCAAGATGCGCCAAAAGGACACCATGGCGCGCTTTATGGACGATCTTGAGCATTTGGAAGAGCTCGACCGCGATGAGCTCGCCGACTTGTCGCGCCGCGTGCGCGAATATCGCCGGCGTCAACGCTAGAGCGGGTGCCGCGCGTCACGATGAGGGGGACATAATATGAATATCACGGTATATCTGGGCGCCAGCGTCGGTAACGACCCGGCGTTTCTGCCTGCGGTGCGCCAGCTCGGCACATGGATTGGCTCCAGCGGCCACGCGCTGGTATACGGCGGGTCCAAGTCAGGGTTGATGGGCGCGCTTGCCGATAGCGTGCTCGATGCCGGCGGACACGTGACCGGCGTGGAGCCAAGCTTTTTTATCGAGGCGGAGTATCAGCACGATGGTATCGACGACCTTATCGTGACGAGCGACATGGCCGAGCGCAAGGCCAAGATGATCGGGCTCGGCGATGCATTCATCGCCTTTCCGGGCGGTACGGGCACGCTCGAGGAAATTGCCGAGGTCATGTCTGCCGTGTCGCTGGGACATCTGAGCGCGCCGTGCATTCTGTACAACTTAGACGGTTACTATAACGACCTCAAGTCGCTGCTCGAGCACATGATCGATAAGGGCCTATCGAGTCCGCAGCGCCAGCAAGACATCTACTTTGCCGATGACCTGCGCCAGATCGCCTCGATTATCGGCAGTTAAGTCTTAGGCTTAGCGCGCGTGCGGCGCCCAACGGCGCGGTTCGCAGCGCAGATGGTTGGCCCGCCCGCGCTGCGCCCGTCTTACAATAAAAGTTATCTTTGTCGCTTTTGACCAACGGGAGGTCCCGATGGATAACCTGGCAAAACCCAAAAACCGTGCGCTGTTTTTAGTGAGCGTGGCTGTGACCGGTGCGTTTGCGGGCGCTGCGGTCTGGCTGTTCTTTTTTGCGATGGAGCACGGTATCGACTATCTATGGACCGAGATTCCGCACGCGCTGGGCGTTGCTTCGCCCGAGCTCGCCAGCGGCCCGTTTGGCTTTCTGCCGTACCCGTTTTTCGTCTGCTTGCTGGGCGGCCTGCTGATCGGTCTGTACGAAAAGCTTACGGGTACCAAGACCGACGACCTCAACCAGGTGATGGCCAAGGTCAAACAAGACGGACGCTACCCGTATGACAATCTGGGCAAGCTTTCGCTCGCGGCATTGCTGCCGCTGCTGTTTGGCGGAAGTATTGGACCGGAGGCCGGCCTGACCGGCGTCATCGCGGGCCTGTGCAGCTGGGTTGGCGACCGCATGCGCCGCTTTGGCGCCGAGTTTAGGGAGCTCACGCTGCTGGGCACCCAGGCTGCCCTGACGGCGCTGTTCACCGCGCCCGTCTTTGGCTTTGTGGCGCCGCTTGCCGGCAGCGCCGACGGCCAGGGCGCCGACGACGATGAGGACTCAGTGTCCGACGAGATCACCATCAAGCTGCCCAAGGCGCAAAAGACCGTGGTCTACGGCATTGCGATTGCCGGCGGCTTGGGCACCTATTTGCTGCTCGGCCAGCTTATGGGCGGCGGTATGGGCATGCCGAGGTTCGAGGCCGCCCAGGTGGGCAACCTCGAGCTTGCCTGGCTTATTCCCCTGGCGCTCGTCGGTACGGCCTGTGGCTGGCTGTACTTTGTTTCGGAGCATGCGAGCGAGATGTTGGCCCACGCCATAGGGGAGCGCCCTGTCGTCAAGGCCATGCTGGCCGGTTTGGCGCTCGCCATCTGCGGTACGGTCCTGCCCTACACCATGTTTGCCGGCGAGACGCAGGCCGATGTGCTCATGGAAACCTACCTGACCATTCCCGCCGGCGTGCTTATCGCGACCGGTCTTGTTAAGGCCATGCTGACGCCCGCTCTCATCAACCTTGGTTGGCGCGGCGGCCATTTCTTCCCGGTTATCTTCTCGGGCGTAAGCCTGGGCTACGGCCTTGCCGTCCTTACCGGCGCCGATCCGGTCTTTTGCGTCGCCGTCTGTACCGCCTCGACGATGGGCGCTGTCATGCGCCAGCCCGTCATGGTCGTGGGCTTGCTGCTCATGTGCTTCCCGCTCAAGGGCATCGTCTGCATGATCGTCGCCGCGGCCATTGCGGCGGGCATTCCGCTGCCCAAGCCGCTGCGCAAGTAGTGCGGTGGCGCACGGTCAATACAAACATCTCAAGCCCGGTGTGAGGGTGTTCAACTTGAGCTTGTGCCCCTGACGGGTCGTTATTTCCAAAATGCTGCTGTAACCCACGACACGGGTTGAGCGCCTTCCCAATAATAGGCCATGCCGATCTGTGGCGCATGCCCGGTGATACCGCGCTTGTCTACAGGTCGCGCGCTCGATAGACCCTGGTGCTGATGGCGCAGCTCAGTGCAAAGAGCACGAGGGCCAGGACGGCAATTCCTGCGCACAGGCAGCCGAGGACGGCGGGATCGGGATTTGCCCCGGCAATCGACATGAGCCAGTTGCTGATGGGGTTGGAGGAGCTCAGCGTGGCCATGGCAAGGCATCCGAGCAGGGCAAACAGACCAACGGACAGGCGCAGCGCCTCCATGTGTCCAAAACGAAAGAACAGCGGCTGCGCCAAAAACACCATCATGAGGGAGATGAGCATCGAGGCTGCCGAGGCGGCTGCGATCTCAAAGACGGCCTGTCCCGTCGGAGGGATGCCTGCATTATTGAAGAGTGGGATAGTGACGATGTTCAACAGTGCAGCCGCACATGCCATGATGGCCGAGAAAGCAACGATACACAGGTAGCGTGCGCAGATGATGTCTTTGCGCGAGAAGGGCAGCGTTGCCCGATAACGCTCCCAACCGTTTTGATTGTCGAAGCCGGCCAGCGAGCTCATGACCATGATGGGTGACATGGCACTGACCGCGCAGGCGCCGGCGCTCATGCCGGAATCGCCATCCGACGCGTTGGCGAGCGTCAGCACGACGAAGATGAACAAGCCGACGCCCGCAATGCTCGGGACAAGCGTGCGAACGATGGCGAGCTCGGACATAAAGGCGCGTTTCATTTCGAAGCCCCTTTCAGCATGAGGCGAAGATAATCATCAATGGTTGCCCGATCGCAGGGAATCTCGGGGAAAGCCTCGAGCGTATCGCGACGGTTGGGCACGAGCACGTCCACGCTATAGGCGTGGCGGGCGGCACGGGCGCCTTCGACGCAAGCCATGAGCTCTGCGGCCTGTGCTTGCGTGCAGTGGGCGATGCCGGCGCGGTCGGTAATGTCCTCGCGTGGCAGGTCAAATACAATCGAGCCGTTATCGATGCAGATGTCGCGGTCGGCGGTACGATCGAGGTCGGACGTAATGTGGCTCGAGAGCAGTACGCTGCGCTGGCCGTCGGAAACAAAGGCGAGCAGCTCATCGAGTAGTTCCTCGCGCGCCATGGGATCGAGGCCCGCGGTGGCTTCGTCCAAAACGAGCAGCTTGGCATTGTGGCTGAGCGCACAGGCGAGCTGCAGCTTCATGCCCATGCCGCGGGAGAGGTCTTTGACCTTGGCTTTGGGATCAAGGCCAAATCGGTCGATAAATCTGGCGAATGTTTCGCGACTCCATGTGGGGTACGCCGGGCCTACGAGCTTCTCGACCTGGCCCACCTTGAGCGTGGAGGGGAAAGGGCACGTGTCCAGGACAAGACCGACGCGGGAGCGCAGGTGGCGCTGTGCCTCGCCGGGCGCATTGGCATCGCAGCGCTGGCCAAGCAGCTGCACCTCGCCGGCATCGAGCTTTATGAGCCCGAGCGCGGCGCGAATGGTCGTTGTCTTGCCGGCGCCGTTTGCGCCCACAAAGCCGACAATCTGGCCGGGCTCCACGGTGAGTGTGACATCGCGTAGCGAAAAGCGGTCGCTTACGCGGCGTGAAACGCCTTTGAGTTCTAGCAAGTTTTGCATGGTATAGCCTTTCTTGCAGATGGCTACTGCATGGTTTCGGGGGCTACAAGGTCGAGCATCTCGTGCAATTTGTCGCGCGTGACGCCCAGGGTTTCGGCCTGCGTAGCGGCCTGCGCAAGCAACTCTTCGATATGGCAGAGCTGGTTTTCGCGCAAGAGCTCCTGGTTGCCCTCGGCGACAAAGCAGCCCTTGCCCTGCACGGTGCAGATAAAGCCGAGCTGTTCCAAGTCGGCATAGGCGCGTTTGGTGGTGATGACGCTCACGCCGAGGTCGCTCGCGAGCGCACGGATGCTGGGGAGTTTGGCTCCCGCAGCGAGTGCGCCCGAAAGGATCTGCGCTTTGACCTGCGAGGATATCTGCTCGTAGATGGGCTTGTCGCTCGAATTGGATAGGATGATGTCCACAGCGGCTCCTTAGCTGTTGGGCTACACGTGTATATAACCGGTAAGCACAGTATATATATACTATGCACAGTCGTGCAAGAGGAAAATATGGGCCCGTCTGTCCCTTCGTTCGTTTGTCTCGATCTGTAACATCTGGAGCCGATTTTGGCAGCTAGATGTTACAGATCGAGACAGTCCGTAAGGCGGCTGTCCGGTGCGCAGCGAGCTCAGCTGATGAATTTGTCCTGATAGGTGCCCTATGGCGGGATTTCGCGGCTACAATAGTACGGTTTCAACGACGTAATGCACTCAATGCAAGAAAGGATCCGCATGGCAAGCCTGTCGGATGAAATCTCGTCGCGCCGCACATTCGCGATCATCAGCCACCCGGACGCCGGTAAGACCACGCTTACCGAGAAGCTGCTGCTCTATACCGGCAGCATCCAGACCGCCGGCTCGGTCAAGGGCAAGAGCTCGGCCAAGCATGCCGTCTCGGACTGGATGGACATCGAGAAGGAGCGCGGTATCTCCGTTACTTCCTCGGTGCTGCAGTTCACCTATAACGGCGCCTGCGTCAACATCCTCGATACCCCCGGCCACCAGGACTTCTCGGAGGATACCTATCGTACCCTTATGGCCGCCGACGCCGCGGTCATGGTTATCGACGGCGCCAAGGGCGTCGAGGCCCAGACCAAAAAGCTCTTTAAGGTCTGCACGCTGCGCCATATTCCCATCTTTACCTTTGTGAACAAGCTCGACCACGAGGCTCGCGACCCCTTTGAGCTCATGGAAGAGATCGAGAACGTCCTGGGCATCAATACGTATCCCATGAACTGGCCGATCGGCAGCGGCCGCAACTTCCGCGGCGTGTTCGACCGTCAGACCCGTCGCGTCATCGCCTTTGAGGGCGACGGTCACGCCAGCGCCACCAAGAAGGTCGCCGAGGTCGAGGCCGAGTTGGGCGATCCCGCCATGGATGGGCTTATTGGCGAAGAGAACCACAAGAACCTGATGGACGACATCGAGCTGCTCGATGGTGCCGGCGACGAGCTCGACCTGGATGCCGTGGCCTGCGGCAAGCTGAGCCCGGCGTTCTTTGGCTCGGCACTCACCAACTTTGGCGTGGAGCCCTTCCTTAAGGAATTCCTGCGCCTTGCCCCGACGCCGCGCGCCTATACCGATACGCTCACCAGCGAGCCGGTCGCGCCCGCCGAGAACGACTTTAGTGGCTTTGTGTTTAAGATCCAGGCTAACATGGACAAGAACCACCGCGACCGCATTGCCTTTGTGCGCATTTGCTCGGGCAAGTTCGAGCGCGGCATGGACGCCTTCCACGTGCAGGGTAACCGCAAGCTCAAGCTTGCCACGGGCACGTCGATGATGGCCGATGACCGCGCCATCGTGGACGAGGCCTATGCGGGCGATATCGTGGGCCTGTTCGACCCGGGTATCTTTAGCATCGGCGACACCGTGTGCTCCGGCAAGCGCCACGTGCAGTATCCGCAGATCCCGACGTTTGCCCCCGAGATGTTCGCCCGTATCACGCAGGTCGACACGCTCAAGCGCAAGCAGTTCGTAAAGGGCATGGAGGAGCTTGCCCAGGAGGGCGCCATCCAGATCTTCCGCGAGCTGGGTGCCGGCATGGAGAGCGTCATCGTGGGCGTGGTCGGCGTGCTGCAGTTTGAGGTGCTCGAGCGCCGCCTTAAGGCCGAGTACCGCGTTGAGGTCCGTCGCCAGCCGCTGCCCTATACGGACATCCGCTGGATCCAAAACGACCCCGATACCATCGATATCCCGGGCCTTTCGCTCACGCGCGACACGCTGCGCGTCGAGGACATGCGCGGCGGTAAGCTGCTGCTGTTCACGAGTCCGTGGAACGTGGACTGGGCAACCGACCACAACCCCGACCTTATCCTGTCGGAGTTTGGCAACGTAGCGTTTTAACGCATCGGCGCGGTGGCCCTGCGGGGCTGCCGCGCCGTTTGCTTGCCTGATGCCGCGTGAGCGGCTATCATACCCACCGTCGTCTCAAGACCGGGGCGTCCGAGCAGTTCGGGTCCGATATCCTGCTCGTTAAATCTAAAACCAAAGGAGTACATAATGATCAAGAAGGTCATGGAGGACTACAAGGTCCTGTTGCGGAGCATTCCCGCGGCAACGGTTTCGCTGTTTATCGTGAGCGTTATCATGATGAACCTGCTGGCCAACAAAGAGCTTATCAGCCTGCCGTACCTGGCGCTCGATTGCGGCTTTGTGGTGAGCTGGGTTTCGTTTTTGTGCCAGGACATGATCTGCAAGCGCTTTGGCGCCAAGGCATCCATCAAAATCTCTATCCTCGCGCTGCTGGTCAATCTGGCCGTGAGCCTGTGCTTTTGGGCATGCTCGCTCACGCCCGGCATGTGGGGCGCTTACTACGACACGGGCATGATTGAGGTCAACACTGCCCTTAACGCCACCATCGGTGGCACCTGGTACGTGGTGCTTGGCTCTTCGCTGGCAATGCTCGTTTCTGCCGTGGTTAACTCCACGCTCAACCAGTCGCTCGGTCGTATGCTCAAAAAGAATAACTTTGTGAGCTTTGCCTTCCGCTCCTATGTCTCCACGGGTGTTGGCCAGTTTATCGACAACCTGGTCTTTGCCATTGTAGTGAGCCACACGTTCTTTGGTTGGACCTGGGTGCAGGTCCTTATGTGCTCGCTGACCGGCGCTGTTGCCGAGCTGCTGTGCGAGGTCTTCCTGAGCCCCGTGGGCTACAAGGTCGTGCGTGGCTGGGAGCGCGAGAATGTGGGCGCCGAGTACCTCGAGCGCCACGCAACCGCCTAAGGAGCAGATATGCGGGTTTTGATCACGGGCGCTTCGGGCGGTATCGGAGCCGCGTGCGTGCAGCGCTTTTTGGACGAGGGCCACGAGGTCGTGGGCTTTGATCTGCTGCCGGCGGCAGTCGAACACGAGCGCTACCGCCATCTGATCGTCGATGTCCGCGAGCCGGACTCGTTTCCAGACGATCTTGAACCCCAGGTAATCGTGAATGTTGCCGGTACACAGGATTCGGCCGACGATATTGCCGCCAACCTGCGTGGCACCATCAACGTGACCGAGCGCTACGCCTTTGTGGGGGAGGGGCTTGCCGCCAAGCCGGCGCCGACTATCAAATCCGTGGTCAATGTGGGCTCGGCGAGCGGGCATACGGGATCGGAGTTTCCCGCCTATGCTGCCAGCAAGGGCGGCGTTATCGCCTATACCAAGAACCTTGCAAACCGCCTGGCACCGCAGGCCATCGCCAACAGTGTGGACCCGGGCGGCGTTATCACGCCGCTCAACCGTTGCGTGATGGAAGACGAGCGCCTGTGGAATCAAATTATGGAGCTCACACCGCTCAAGCGCTGGGCCACTGCCCAAGAGATCGCCGAGTGGATCTACTTTGTGGGCGTGACCAACCGGTTTATGACCGGGCAGAGCCTGCTGATCGATGGCGGCGAGGCCGGCCGCACGCAGTTTATTTGGCCCGAATAGGAAACGCGCCCGATGGAAAGCTGTCGGGCGCGTTTTTGATGTATCGATTTTTAGCCGAGACAAGTCCAGTTGACGGGGGTCGAGCCGTGCTGTTCGAGTAGCCGATTGGCAGCGGAGAAGGGACGCGACCCCATAAAGGCGGGGAGTTCTGCCGTGGCACGGTTGGCTGAAAGCGGCGAGGGGTGCGTAGAGGCCAGGCAGAACTTGCCGGTTGCCTTGCCCGCGCCAGTTGCGACGAGCTTGCCTTCGACCATCTGCTGGGCAAAGCGACCCCATGCCAAAAAGATTGCCGGTTGGGGCAGCTGGCAGCAGCGTTCGATAACGTAGTCGGTCAGGGTGCTCCAGCCCAGTTTGGCGTGCGAGTTGGCGGCATGCTCGCGCACGGTGAGCGTGGTGTTGAGGAGCAGGACGCCCTGCTGTGCCCATGGGGTTAGGTCTCCCGTGGCGGGAATGGGGCAACCCAGATCGGCTTTGAGTTCCTTATAGATGTTGCGCAGGCTCGGCGGCAACTTGGTTTGCGTCGCGGGGACCGAGAACGACAGTCCCATGGCCTGGTTGGGTCCGTGATAAGGGTCCTGACCCAAGATGACAACTTTGACCTGGTCGGCCGGGGTGTAGGCGAGGGCATTGAGGATGTCGTCTTGTGCCGGGTAGATAGTCTGCTCGGCACGCAAAAGGGCGATGTGCCCGAGCAGCTGGTTCGTAGTGTCACGTACCGGCTGCGGCGCATCGCCCAGCCAAGTTGTTATGTTGCGGTCGCGAGTTGCGGTGTTCATGGGGCTCCTTTATGGCAGATGCTCTGTTCGCATCTATTGTAAAGGCGTCCGGAGACCTTTATGTCGGGGCTGCATAAGGAGCGGGGTCTACGAGACGCGCTCGGGCGCTCCTGCCATGCGAGCCTGTCCATGCGCGCGAAGGCGCGGGAGCTGCACGGTTGCTGCCATGACGCCGGTGAGGATGAGAGCGGCACCAAAGAAGGCGATGGGGCTCAGGACCTCGCCGACCAGGAAGAACGAGAAGACGGCGGAGCAGACTGGCTCGAGCGAGAAGGCGAAGCCGGTGGTCTCGGCAGGCACGTGGGGCTGCACGAGCGTCTGGGTGATAAAGCCGTAGGCAGAGCAGATGAGTGCGAGCGCAACGACGACCACGATCTCGCTGGGCGTACTGGGAAGCGTGAAGCCGCCAAAGGTGAATGCGGCGATGCCCGAGAACAAGCCGCCAAAGCCCAGCTGCCAAACGCCCAGAGCAAGCGGATTGACTTCTTCGACAAACCGCTTGGCGACAATGATGTGCCCGGCGTAGACAAAGGCGGAGAACAACATGATGAGCGCGCCCGGGTTCAGGCTGGTGAAGTCGGCGCCCGAGAGCAGCAACATACCGCAGGTGACGATGGCAGTGCCGACGAGCACTTTGCGTTCGGGTGCGCGGCGCAGCAGGGCGGCGTTGGCAAACGGCACGATCACGACCGTCAGGCTCTGCAAAAAGCCGGCAGTGGAGGCGGAGGTGAGGCTGGAGCCCAGGCACATGCAGGTGAGCTCGGCTGCCATAATGGCGCCGATGATGGCGGCGCGGACCATAAGGTCACGGTTGATGCGCAACGCGTGCTTGTGGAAGAGCAGCAGGCAAGCCGCAAAGGCGATGATACAGCGCAGCGCGACGATGCTCGTGGCGTTCATGCTGTCCATGCCGATCTTCATGAGGGGATACGAAAAGCCCCATGCGACGGGAACGGAAAATGAGAGCGCGATTGCTTTTTTGCGATCCATGGGACTCCTTTTGTTACAGAACGGTTTCGCACAAAGGATTCTGCTCCCAGATTTGGATGTAGTAAAGCGAATGTATCTTCAGTATGATTAAGAAATACTAATGTTGACAGAAAAAACCCTGGCAAAACGTTTTACGGCTGCATTGATGTGGAGGCACGATGGCATCGCGGTATCAGATTGTTTGTATGGTGGTCGATCGCGGCAGTCTTAAGGCCGCGGCGGACGAGTTGGGCTATACGCAAAGTGCGGTGAGCCAGGCCGTCAAGGCGCTCGAGCGCGAGCTGGGCACCACACTTATCGAGCGCGGTAAGCAGGGCGTTTCGCTTACGCGCGACGGTAAACAATATCTGCCGTACCTGCGCCAGATTGTGACCGCCGAGGTCGAGCTCGAGGGCAAGCGCCAGGAGCTGCTGGGGCTTTCGTCGACCGATATTCGCATCGCGACGTTTACTAACGTGAGTCGTACCGTGCTGCCGCGTGTGATCCGCGACTTTGGGGCCCTGCACCCGGGCGTACGCTTCACCCTCAAACAGGGCGATTACACGCGCAACGCTCAATGGGTGCACGATGGCGTGGTTGATTTTTGTTTTACGGCACGCGGATTTACCGCTGGGCTCGAGAAGCGCGTCGTCTATCACGACGAGTTGGTAGCATTGTTGCCGGCCGAGCATCCGCTGACGGCAAAGGAAAAGGTGACACTTGCCGACCTGGCGTCCGAGCCGTTTGTGCTGCTGGATGAGGGCGAACAGAGTCTGGTGCTCGATGCATTCGCAACGCATGGGCTGTCGCCGCACGTGACGAGTGAGGTGACCGATGACTACACCATCATGGCGATGGTGGAGGAGGGCCTAGGCGTGAGCATGCTCTATCGTCGTACTGTGGAGGGCATGCGAGCCGATATTCGTGTGCGGCCCATCGTGCATGCCCCCTCGCGCGACGTGGTGGCCGCCTGGCGCAGCTGGGACACCATGCCCATCGCCACGAGGCGCTTTATCGACTATATGAGCTCACATATTGTCAATTAATGACTGGCGTGGCGTTGAGTGCGGTGTTTAGCGGGCTGTTGCTTTGGCTTGGGTGGCGCGATAGGTGCGTGCCGGGTGGCAGAGTAGTACCGCCACGACCATAAAGAATGCCGTGGTGCCCAGGCTGATGGGGTAGACCATCATGACGTTCGCAAAGGTGCGGAAGTGCGGGAACACGCAGAACACCCAATAGAAGCGGATGCCGCAGACGCAGATCATGGTGATGAGGGCGGGGGTGAGCGAGATACCAAAGCCGCGCAGGTAGCCGGACATGTTTTCGTAGAACATGCTAAAGGCGTACGCCGGGAAGATCGAGCATACGCGGATATAGCCGATCGAGACGATGTTGGGATCGCTGTTGAACAGCGATAGGATCTCGCGCCCCAAGCCGACAATAACGATAATCGTGGTGAGTGCAACGATACCGCCTTCGACCAGGCAGACCTTGAGCGTCTTGGTGCAGCGGTCGATCTGGCGGGCACCGTGGTTTTGTCCCACAAAGGTGGTGCAAGCCTGGCTAAAGCTGTTGAGCAGGTTGTAGCACACGTACTCCAGGCTCATGGCGGCACTCGATGCGGCCATGACCTCGGTGCCCAGACTGTTGATGGCAGACTGGATGATGATGTTGGCGACAGCAAAGACGGCGCTTTGGATGCCGGCGGGCAGGCCGATCTTGACGATGCGCTTGAGGGCGACGGGGTCGATAGCCAGGTCGCGTGGGGTGACGCGGACGACGGAGTCGGTCTTGAGCAGGCGGATAAAGAGCGTAGCTGCGCTGACGGTGTAGGCGATGGCGGTGGCGATGGCGACGCCCGCGACGCCCCAGTGGAGTACGGGGACAAAGATGAGGTCCAGGCCAATGTTGAGGACGGTGGACACGGCAAGCGCCTGCAGCGGCATGCGGGTGATGCCGACGGAGCGGAAGATCGCGGCCTCAAAGTTGTAAAGCAAGATCGAGGGCATGCTCAGCAAAAAGACGCGTAGGTAGAGCGAAGCGAGCGGCATGGTCTCGGCAGGAACGTTGAGCGCGGCGAGCATGGGCTCGGCAAAGATCTCGCCCAGGGCGATGACGACAAAGCCTACGAGCGCCATTAAAATCGAGGTATGGACGGCGCGTTTGACCATGTTCTGATCGTTGCGGCCGATAGCGTTGGCGATGACCACGTTGGAGCCAAGCGACATGCCAATAAACAGGTTGAGCATAAGACTGGTAAGCGGAACATTGGAGCCGACCGCCGCCATGGCGAGGGTTCCCTGGTCGCCCGAGAAGTTACCGATGATGACCGTGGCGATGAGGTTCGACAGTTGCTCCAAGATGCTCGTGGCGGCCACGGGGAAGGCGAACAGGGGAATATTGCGCCACAGCGAGCCGGTGGTCATGTCAATGTGCTTAGATACGGTGTCAGCCATACGCTCTCAATCTCTAATATGCTCTTTCGTGCTTATTTGCGCAGATGATGATACTCCTAATCGACTAGTCATTGGGGACGTTCTTAAACGACTAGTCATTCAAGAACGTCCCCAATGACTAGGTGGGGAAGGCGTGCGACAATGGTGGGCGTTGTGTTGTTCGCGCTAAGGAGTTGCCATGTTGTTGTGTCCCGTTTGCCATGAGCCATTGGTGGATAACGAGCGCGGTGCTGCATGCGCGGGCGGACACCGGTTTGACCGTGCGCGCGAGGGCTATCTGTATCTGCTGCGCTCGTCCAAGAGCGGCGACTCCATGGGTGATCCCAAGTCGCAGGCGCGCAGTCGTCGTGACTTTCTGAACCGCGGATACTACGCGCCGTTGCGCGATGCGATGGTTGAGCTGGTGCGCAAACAGGTGTCTGGGCGTGCTACGTCTGCGAACGGCCCCATGACGCTGCTCGATATTTGCTGTGGCGAGGGCTATTACACCAGTGCCATGGGCGCGGTGCCGGGCGTGGATGCTTATGGTTTCGACCTGGGCAAAGAGATGGTGCGCCTTGCCGCCAAGCGCGGCGATGCGACCTATTTTGTGGCCAACATGAAGGATATCCCCGTGGCCGATGGCGCCTTCGATATGGTGGCCGAGCTCTTCGCTCCCTTTAACGAGCGTGAGTTTGCCCGCGTGCTGGCGCCCGAGGGCTCGCTCTATACCGTGGTGCCGGGTGCCCGTCATCTGTTTGGGCTCAAGGAAGTGCTTTACGATACGCCGTACCTTAACGACGAGAAGCTGCCGCAGACCACCGAGCTCGAGTTGGTCGGAACGCAGCGGGTGTCTGCGAATATTACGCTTCAGACCCAGGACGACATCGAGGCGGTGTTCCAGATGACGCCGTACTACTACCGCACACGCCCTGCCGACAAAGAGCGCCTGGCAAATTTGGACACCCTTCAAACCGATATCGACTTCATCATCGCCGAGTACCGTCACAGCTAACAACCTGCCAAATAGGGACAGGTTTATTTTGGTAGGTTCTATCTGGGCAAACGTAAAGGGCCGACCGCGTTGCTACGCGATCGGCCCTTTTTATTGGCGTATATACCAGAGTCGCTGAGCGATTGACACGGATGCGGTTTAGCTCAAACGGTCCATGCCCTCTTTCTTGACGCGGTTGGCGACTACAAAGTAGATAATGCTGACAATCAGGCCGCTAAAATCGGGGATGCTTGAGCCGGTCCCACCCAAGAGGGGCAGGGAGAGAAGCAGGCTGATGACCGAACATGCTAGGCAGACGATGGACCAAATCCAGACAACGCCAGCCTTGGCGGGATTATTTGCCGCGCGGATGCCAAAGACGGCGGTCACAATTTCGACGACGCCCAATACGATGACGACGACGCAAGAAACGATCATGGTACCCGTGATATCGCCTGCCGCGCTGCCCGCAAAGAGCGCTGTAGCACCCATGCCTGCGCTTAGAATGCCGACGACAAAGAAGAAGAACGATAGGATTTTGAGTAATTTGCAGGCGTTGCTCATGGCTGGTCCTTTCGATGCGGGCGCGGAGAATCAGTCGCACCCAGGTTGTGGCACATATGGTGAAGCACATTGTAGTTCAACGCGGCGATGCATGCGCCTAAAAGCGCTTTGAGCCAGCGCGGCCCAACCCAACCTTTCAAAAAGGAAAGCTGGACGTAAGCCAAATCGATGGCAGCTCATGTGCGGCGCTGCGATGATGAGGCCGTAACAAGGGGCTGGTCTCAAGGAGGAGCCATGATGTACGGAGCAGGGCAAGTGCGTGAGCCGCGGTCGTTGGGAAGGCGCATGGGTGATTCTGTGATCGCTGTCGTGTGCACGGTATTGATGGCGGTGCTTTGCATTGGGATGCTGTGGGCCATGTCGCATGTGGGACAATAGCGGACGGTTGGGTGCCGACATAAACGGCACTCATGTATTCGTTTTGCTTGTTAAGGAGTACCCATGGGTGTCGTCGATCCCTTTTCTGTTGCTCGGGCAGCGGGGCTTGAGCTGACCGGGACGTCCGAGGGGCTCGCGCTCACCGATGGCTCGATGGAACTGCGTGCCGATTTTACCCGCATGCTTCCGCGGCTCAAGCAGGGCCGTCTGCAGCAAGAGCTGTTGGTAAAGGCTGCGCGCGCAAAAGGCATCGAGAGCCCATGGGCGATTGATGCCACGGCGGGCTTTGGCGAGGATTCACTGCTGTTGGCGGCCGCGGGCTTTACCGTCGATCTGTATGAACAGGATTGCGTGATCGCGGCGCTCCTCAAGGATGCCCTGGATCGCGCGGCAGATGATCCGGCGCTTGCGACAGCCGTGGCGCGCATGCGCTTACACGCGGGCGAGGACAGCATTGCCGGCCTTCGCCATGTAGCTGAGCTGATCGGGCGGGGCGAGCTCGCAGCACCCGACGTGGTGTACCTGGATCCCATGTTTCCCGAGCGCACCAAGAGTGCAGCGGTCAAAAAGAAGTTCCAGCTCCTACATCATCTGGAGCAGCCATGCGCCGACGAGGAATCGCTGGTCGAGGCGGCGCTTGCTGTGCATCCGCGCAAGGTCGTTATCAAGCGGCCGGTAAAGGGCCCGCTGCTTGCCGGCGTTAAGCCGAGCTATCAACTTGCGGGCAAGGCCGTTCGCTACGATGTTTTGGTGCCGCCGCGCCCGTAGCTTGTGTGCGATGGCTGGCGCTCCGTCAGTGCCGTGCCAATGTGGGGTCTATTTCCAAGGGTGCGACGTCAAATGCCAGCCGCCGCAGTATTCGCATTTGTAGCAGGCCAAGCCACGCCGCCCGCGGTTTTCACATTCGGCCATAACAGCCTCGGCCTCGGCGCGCGTGTCGTAACGGTTTTTGCGCTCGCACGACTTGTAGCGCCAGGCCTCATCGCGCTCGGCGTTCAGGGCGTCGCGGCGCTCGTCTTCGCGCGCAAACAGGTCACTCATATCGCCGCCCGTGGCAGCGCCTAAAAACTCGCTTTTGGCTTTTGACCAAGCGGCTCGCTTTTTGCTCCCCATCTGCTTCGCGCCCCTCTCCAAACGTTGGTATCATTGCTCAATCAAAGTGATACCAATAAACGTGAGGCCGCCGCGTGATGATCAGAAAAACCCTCGATACCGACATTCCCGCCGTCATGGCTGTCTATGACGCGGCCCGCGCCTTTATGCGCGCGCATGGCAACGCCACGCAGTGGCCCGAGGGCACGCCTTCTGCCGAGCAGCTGGCTGCCGATATCGCTGCCGGTGGCAGCTATGTGTGTGAAGTCGACGGCCGCGTGGTGGCGACGTTTGCCTTTTTACCGGGCCCGGACGAGTGCTATGACGTAATTGAGGACGGTCAATGGCGTAGCGACACTCCGTACGCCGTGCTGCACCGTGTGGCATCCGACGGCACCGTGCACGGTATCGCGGCTGCGATGTTTGCCTTTGCCAAGGAGCGTGCCGATCACCTGCGCATCGACACGCATCAGGACAACCTGCCCATGCAGGGCGCGAGCCTCAAGGCGGGGTTTGAGCGCGCCGGCATCGTGTATGTGTCCGACGGTACACCGCGTGTTGCGTTTGACTGGCTGCGCGAGGCATAAGAGCGGGGACGCGTATCAACAATTTGCACGAACGAAAATGGCCCCGGGTGGGGCCATTTTCGTTCGCTGGCTGTTTTGCAAGCCGGCTTTCGCAAGGCGCGAACCTACGAAAATCGCCGCGCGGCAACGCAGGGCGATGAGCTCGGTCGGGGGATAGGGCCCGCTTCGCCCGCCGGCCCGTAAATTGTATCATCCAGTGTGGAATGAGGACGCCCGTTGCCGCGTGCGATGGGCTTGCAATAAGAGGAGAGCCATGTCGAAGCAAGCGGTCGTTGGAATCTTGGCGCATGTCGATGCCGGCAAGACCACGTTGGCCGAGGCCATGCTATTCAACGCGGGCCGCATTCGCAAGCGCGGCCGCGTGGACGATGGCGATTCGCATCTGGATACGAACGAGATTGAGCGCGAGCGCGGTATTACGATCTTCTCGTCGCAGGCTGTGCTCGACCATGGCGATACCCACGTCATGCTCGTGGATGCACCAGGGCATGTCGATTTTTCAGCCGAGGCGGAGCGCACGCTGCGCGCACTCGACTACGCGATTTTGGTTGTGGGCGCCAACGACGGCGTGCAGGGGCATACCGAAACCCTGTGGCGCCTGCTTGCGCGCTATGAGATCCCGACGTTCATCTATATCAACAAGATCGATTTGGAGAATCCCGGCCGCGATGTTTTGCTGGCACAACTTGGGCAACGTCTTTCCGAGGGCTGCCTGGATGCCAACGAATTGTTGGCGGGCGGCGCCGTTCAGGAGGACGCCGCTGCGTTAGACGAGGCGGCGCTCGACGAGTTTCTTGAGGCGGGTGAGCTTTCCGTCGCAACGCTGTCGCGCATGGTCGCCGAGCGCAAGCTCTTTCCCTGCTTTGCCGGCTCGGCGCTCAAGGACCAAGGCGTGGGCGAGCTGCTGGGCGGCATATGCGCGCTGATGCGCGAACAGGCGTGGCTCCCGGAGTTTGCCGCGCGCGTCTATCGTGTCAGCCGCGGGGATCGCGGCGAGCGCTTGGCTTGGGTTAAAGTGACCGGCGGCACGCTGCATGCCAAGCAGGTGATTGACGGACGCTCCGGTGCCGAGGCATGGGAGCAAAAGATCGATCAGGTACGCATCTATAACGGCGAGAAATACGAGCTGGCCCAAGAAGTTGCTGCTGGCGGTATTTGTGCCGTGACGGGCCTTGCGCACGTCCGCCCAGGGGACACCCTGGGCGCGGAGCCTGCGGGCGATGTGCCTGTCATTGCGCCAGTCCTTACCTATACAGTGCTTCCGGGCGAACACGATGTCCACGCGGTGTTCAAAGCACTGACTGAGTTGGCGGACGAAGATCCTATGCTCGGCGTAAGCTGGAATACGCATCTTGAGCAGATTCATTTGCAGTTGATGGGCGCCGTGCAGCTCGAGGTCGTGCAGCGGGTGTTGGCCGATCGCTTTGGCCTTTCGATTGCGTTTGAGCCCGGCGGCATTCTCTATAAGGAGACTATTTCGCAGCCGGTCGAGGGCGTGGGCCACTTTGAACCACTGCGCCACTATGCCGAGGTGCATCTGCGCTTGGAGCCGCTGCCAGCGGGTTCGGGCGTGCAGTTTGGCACCGTGACCTCGACCGATGAGCTCGACTTGAACTGGCAGCGTCTGGCGCTCACCAACGCCATGGAGCGCGATCACCTGGGCGTGCTGACCGGCTCGCCCATCACCGATGTGCGCATTACGCTCACGGGCGGCCGCGCGCATGCCAAACACACCGAGGGCGGCGATTTTCGCCAGGCCACGTACCGCGCGATTCGCCAGGGTTTGATGCAGGCGCGTGAGGCCGGCGCAGCCGTGCTGCTGGAGCCGTGGTACCACTTTGAGCTCGAGGTGCCGGGGGAGTGCGTGGGTCGGGCGCTCTCGGATGCCACGCGCATGGGTGCCGAGTACGAGCCGCCGACGATGGCGGGAGACCGGGCGAAGCTTGTGGGTCGCGTGCCGGCATCCGAGGTGCAGGATTACGCGCTGGAGGTGGCTGCCTACACGAGCGGTCGCGGACATCTGTACCTGGAGTTTGCAGGCTACGCGCCTTGTCATGATGCCGAGCGCGTAATCGAGACGGCCGCCTATGAGCCCGAGGCCGATCTGCCCAACACGCCCGATTCGGTCTTTTGCTCTCACGGCGCCGGTTACACGGTCAAATGGTGCGACGTACCCGCCGCGGCGCACGTAAAGATCGATCCCGACACCTTTCGCCCCTGGCGAGCAGCAGACGCCGAGTTTTTCGGCCATAGGTGATAGAGGGTCAGTTCCTTTGTCGTATGCTATTGGTGTAACTCGGTGCAAGTTGGTATAACTATTACCAGGGTTTGCCAATCCGAGGAGGCCGACATGAATCCAAATCCCTTTAAGCCCACGGCTGGTAAGCGGCCTCCGATACTCATCGGTCGCGAGTCGGTCATCGAAGATTTCGAGGAAGGGCTCGATAACGGCGCTGGAGCGCCGGGCAGGCTCATGCTTATTACGGGAAACCGCGGCTGCGGCAAGACGGTTCTCCTGTGGGAGCTGCAACGTCTGGCCAGCGGGCGCGGATGGGCGGTTGTCTCCGATTCCGCTTCGCTTGGCTTATGCGACCGCTTGGCCGATGCACTTCGCTCGAATAAACCCGTTGCGACGTCAATGGAACTCGGTCCATCATTCGGGCGCATGTCGGTCGAGGCGGCGCGTGCAAAGGGTGAAACGCTGCGAGGGCTGCTCAACGAGCGCCTCAAGAAGCTCGGTCCAGGCAAGGGCATACTGTTTGCGATTGACGAGGCGCAATCTGCGTCTATCGAGGAACTAGCGGCTCTTGCCGTTCTCTATCAGCAGGTGCTCGGAGACCAGGATGCCACGGGCTTGTCCGATAGCGACCAGCGCGGTCTTGCGCTGGCGTTCGCCGGCTTACCCAGTATGGTTGACGATCTGCTCGAAGAGCCGAGCGTGACATTTTTGCGGCGTGCCCAGCAGCGTACGTTGGGGGCGATCTCTTTGCCCAAGGTACGCGATTCGTATATCCAGACGGTCAAAGACGCTGGTCTTTACGTTGACGCGGAGACGGCGGACCTTGCGGCACACAAGAGCATGGGGCATCCATATATGGTTCAGCTGGTGGGCTATTACATGTGGCGGTCTGCTGTTCGACGCGGCTCGCAGGTCATCGAAAGGCGCGATGTCGAGGATGGCCATGCGGATGCCGTCTCCGAGTTCTACGAAGCGGTTGACGCGCCCCTGTATTACGGGCTGCGCAGTCCACAGCGCCTTTTTATCGAGGCTATGGCGGTTGACGAGAACAAACCGACGCGCATGGCGGATATCATTGAGCGTTGTGATCGTACCCAGAGCTGGGCGAGTAAATATCGCGCAAGCCTGATTCGCGAGCGCGTCATCGAGGCTGCCGGATACGGCCTCGTCCGGTTTACCGTGCCCATGCTGGGCGCGTACGTTCGCGATCGAGTTTTATGGCATGAGTAGGGTGATAAAGGTGACGGAACAGAAGATGAGCCCGCAGGCTATCGAGGTGCGTGGCGCACGCGTCCATAACCTTAAGGACATCGATATCGATATTCCGCTGGGAAAGCTTGTGGGCATTGCCGGCGTGTCGGGTTCGGGCAAGAGTTCGCTGGCGCTGGGGGTTCTTTATGCCGAGGGCTCGCGCCGTTACCTGGAGGCGCTCAGCACCTATACCCGCCGTCGCCTGACGCAGGCCGAGCACGCTCAGGTGGATGAGGTATTGCACGTGCCGGCGGCACTCGCATTGCATCAGCGCCCCAGCGTGCCGGGCGTGCGGTCCACTTTTGGCACCATGACTGAACTCAACAATAGCCTGCGTCTGCTCTTTAGCCGTTGCGCCCATCATGTGTGCCCGCATTGCGGGGCGCGTGTGGAGCCGAGCCTTAACGTTGCCGCAGGCCTGTCGCTCGCGTGCCCTGCATGCGGTCGTGAGTTCTACGCGCCGAGCGCCGAGGACCTTGCGTTTAACAGCGGCGGTGCGTGTCCCACCTGCGGCGGCACCGGTGTCATGCGCGAGGTGGACGAGGCGAGCTTGGTACCCGACGAGTCAAAGACTATCAACGAGGGCGCGGTGCTTCCTTGGGGCACGCTCATGTGGGATCTGATGAAGCAGGTGGCCGGCGAGATGGGCGTGCGCACCGACGTGCCGTTTAACCAGCTCACGCCTCAAGAGCGCGACATCGTGTTTCATGGTCCGGCGGTTAAGAAGCACATTCTCTACGTCCCCAAAAACGGCGAGGGCGCCACGCCGCTCGACTTTACCTATTACAACGCCGTCTATACCGTCGAGAATGCGCTCGCCAAGGTCAAGGACGATAAGGGCTTAAAACGCGTTGCGCGCTTTTTGCGCGAGGGCCCATGCCGCGATTGCGGCGGCACGCGTCTCTCCGAGGCTGCGCGCCAGCCCCAGGTGCGCGGTATCAATCTGGCGCAGGCGGCGGCTATGACGCTGGGCGAGGCGATTGAGTGGGTGCGCGGGGTGCCCGCATTCTTGCCGCCCGAGATGCGGCCCATGGCGACGGATATCTGCGATTCGTTTTTGAGCGCGGCCCGTCGTCTGGTCGACTTGGGTCTCGACTACCTTTCACTCGACCGCGCCGGCGCCACGCTTTCCACGGGTGAGCGCCAACGCGTGCAGCTTGCTCGCGTGGTGCGTAACCGATCGACAGGCGTGCTTTATGTGCTGGACGAGCCTTCGATCGGCTTGCATCCTGCCAATGTCGACGGCCTGGTAGGCGTGATGCGAGATCTGGTGGATGACGGTAACACCGTGGTTGTTGTCGACCACGATACGCGCGTACTGGCGGATGCCGACTATCTGGTCGAGATGGGTCCCGTTGCCGGAGCAGGCGGCGGCAATGTGATCGCCGCTGGTACGGTAGACGAGGTCGAGCAATCGCAGGGCAGTCGCATCGCGCCGTTTTTGCGCTCAGAGTCCAAGCGCTTGCGTCCGCAGGTGACTGATGAGGAAATGTTCGACCAGGGCCATATCCGCATGGCAACCGAGGCCATCCATACCGTCAAACCGCTCGAAGTCGATATCCCGCGCGGCCGCCTTGTCGCGGTGACGGGCGTTTCGGGTTCGGGCAAGACGACGTTGGTGCTCGAGACGCTCATCCCGGCGCTCAAGGCGCAGGCAGCCGGCGAACGCTTGCCGGGGCACGTGCGTTGGGTCGATGCCGAGGGCATTGCCCGTGCCAACCTGATTGACGCCACGCCCATCGGTGCCAACGTGCGCTCGACGGTAGCGACCTATGCCGACATTCATGACGAGCTGCGCCGCGCCTTTGCACGTACGCCCGAGGCCAAGGCGGCGGGATATAAGGCGGGCGCCTTTAGCTACAACACCGGTGCCCTGCGCTGCCCTACGTGCGACGGCACGGGCTCGATATCGCTTGACGTGCAGTTTCTGCCCGACGTCGAGATCGTCTGCCCGGCATGCCGTGGCTCGCGCTACGCCGAGGCCGCCTCGCATATCCATCGCGAAGGCAAGGATGGCAGTCTGCTTACGTTGCCGCAGCTTATGGATATGAGCGTGGACGAGGCACTCGACGCTACGGTGGGACTCAAGAAAGTTCAGGTGCGCTTGCAGACCTTGCACGACCTGGGCCTGGGTTATCTCACGCTTGGCGAGCCCACACCGGCGCTTTCGGGCGGTGAGGCACAGCGTCTTAAGCTTGCGAGCGAGATGGGCCGCGTGCAGGATGATGCTGTATTCGTGTTCGACGAGCCCACGATCGGACTACATCCGCTCGATGTTCAGGTGTTGCTGAGTGTGTTCGACGGACTCGTTGCCAAGGGCGCCACAGTTGTCGTGATCGAGCATGACCTCGACCTTATCCGCAACGCCGATTACGTGATCGACATGGGCCCGGGCGGTGGCGACGCCGGCGGGCAAATCGTCTGCGCCGGCACTCCGGGCGACATCGCAGTTTGCTCCGCAAGCATCACCGGCCGCTATCTATAGACAATGAGGCAAAGGGACAGTCCCTTTGCCTCATTGATGCCTATTTCACGCATTAGGCTGCGAGATAGTCGCGGAAGAATGGCAATTCAAATGCGACGAGCCCTCGTCCTCGCTTCCCGATGATGCCGGCGTCTATCATGCGGCGTCGGTAGCGGGAGACCTGCTGCGGCGAACGCTTAAGGCGCTCGACAAGGTCAGCGGTGGTGGACTCTTCCTCGTCATCGAGCATGGCGATGAGGAATCGCTTGTCCTCTGCAGTGAGTTCCCGATAGGTTGCCGCGAGGATTCGGTCGTCCATCTCGTCGTGCGCGATTTTGATTCCCAGGTCAAAGTCGCGTGACGAGATTTCCTTCGAATCGCTTGTGAGATCCCAGGCACGGTAACCTACGAGTTGCAATAGGAAGGGAAATCCAGAGATCGAGCGAACGGCTCTATCGATTCCCTCAGCATCTGCCAGGCGATCGTTTTCCTGGATTGTGCGAATCAAGGCTTCGCGTACGTCATAGTCGGCAATGCGACCCAGATGATATTGTTGGGCGCGGCGAAGGAACGAGACCGTCTTGTGGTTCAGCAACGTAGAGACGTTGTTGGGAAGTCCCGCCATAAGCAAGGCGACGCGTTTCCCATCGGTCACAAAGTGCTGATACGTGGCTGCGAGTTGGATCATCTCGTCGAGTGTCGGATCCACCTCGTCAACCGTGACGAGCAGACCGGTGCCCGCCTCGTTGAGCTGGTCGATGATGTCGCTCATGCGATAACGCCAGGTTGAAGCATCGTGAACGCGATTGACCTCGACGCTGCCGAGCGGTGCAATTCCGAGACCGGTGACTTCGAAGTTCTTAGACGGGTCGATAAGATGGCCGGCAGCACGTTTCGCCCCGAACTCGATTTCCTCAAGCATTCCCGGGAGCGCGGTCGTCTTTACGGCTATCCAGCCGTGGGATTCCGCCCTTGTCGCGAGCGACGACATGAGAGCGGTTTTACCGGTTCCACGCGCGCCTGAGAAGATCGAGGTCAATTCTGGGCGCCTGCGCTGACTCAAGAAGGCACGGTCCAAATCCCGAATAATCTGTTGTCTGCCAGCGAGATGGGCAGGAACCTCACCAAAACTGGGGGTAAACGGGTTCTCGAGATATTCCACGTAGCTCTCCTTTCACACCGCCGTTTAACTTCATTTTACTTTAGTTAATTCTGATTAAAAGTGAGGGCTCTTTATCTAGAACAACAATTAGGCGTGTGTGCCATCGGCGTGGCGCTTGAATGTGACAAAGGGACAGCTCCTTTGTCACATCCCTGCAAAGCCCGTTTGTCGTAGCGCCTCGTAGAGGACGATGACGGCGCTGTTGGAGAGGTTGAGTGCACTGATGCGGTAGTCGTCGGGATTGACGAAGTTGCCGCAGATATCCTGCCGAAGGATGGCCTCGTGGCTGTCCTCGGTATGTCCCAGCGATTCCTCGTGGGCTTCCCAGGCCTCGGCGTTATCGAGTGAGTCACAATCGCGCAGCATCGGGATGCGCTCGCAGCGCTCGGACGCCGCGGCAAGCAGTGGCTCGGGAATGCCCGAGCTCTCGCTGCCAAAGACCAAGTAGTCTCCATCGCGGTAGGTACTCTGCGCATAGGTGCGGCGTGCCTTTTTGGTCAGCAGATGCAGGCGCTCGTCGGCAGGGGAGAGGCCGTTGCGCGCAAGGAAATCCTCCCAGCCGGCATAGGTCGTCACGTCCAAGTTTTGCCAGTAGCCCAGGCCGGCGCGAAGTACCGTCTTGTCATCGAGCGAAAACCCCAGCGGCTCCACCAGATGCAGGCGGGCGCCGGTGACCACGCAGGTGCGGCCGATATTGCCCGTATTGGCCGGAATCTCGGGCGCATACAGCACAATGTTGAACATGAATCTCCTTGGCTCAGAACGAAAAACCACCACGAAGAGCACCTTCGTGGTGGTTTGGCGGTTACGTAGGCGGAAAAATGCCCGCTTGGATAAACCTAGGCGCGGTGCCAGTCGGTCAGGCAGGCATCGAGGGAGGCGATGAGCGCATCCTTGTCCATGTGACGGCCGATGATGCACAGGCTCGTCATGCGGTCGCCCGTCTCGTCGTCCCAAATCTGCATGATCTCGGGGTTCTCGTCGATGATCTTCTGCTTCTCGCCCTCGGGCGCCGAGTCAACGAACAGGCCGTTCTCCATCAGGCGCATCTGGTGGCCGGCCTGCTCAAACATGTAACACATGTCCGGATTGCCGGTCTGCCACAGCGGACCCTTGACGCGAATGACCTCGTCGGGCCACTCCTGCTCAACAAAATTGGTGAACTTCTGCAGGTCAAACGGCTTGCGGCGCGAGTAAACAAAGGTCTCGATGTCGTACTCGAGCACCTCGGGGTCGTCGTGCTCCTCGGGATGCTCCATGGCCTCGATCCAGGCGGCGGAGTTGTAGGCGCGCATAAAGTCGAAGCGGTCGGTGTCGAGCAGCTCCTCCATGGGGACCTCGCCGTTTTGGGCCTCGACGATCACGGCGTCCTTCTGCAGGCTGCGCACGATGGCCTTGAGCTCGGCGATCTGCTTGGGGCTCACAGTATCGGTCTTGTTGAGGATCAGTGTGGAGCAGAACTCGATCTGCTGGATGAGCAGGCTTTCGATGTCGTCCTCGTCGATATCCTCAGCCAGCAGGTCGCGACCGCCGTTGAACTCGTCGTACATACGGGCGCAGTCGACCACGGCCACGATGTTGTCGAGCGCAAGTTTAGGCTCGCCGCCCACCTTGGCCTCGTCGCAGAAGCTCGAGATGGTGTAAGCGATGGGGATGGGCTCGCAAATGCCCGAGGCCTCGATGATGATGTAATCGAAGTCGCCCGAATCGGCGATGCCCTGCAGCTGGTTGGCAAGGTCGTCCGAAAGCGTGCAGCAGATGCAGCCGTTGGTGAGCGGGATGAGGTCGTCGGTCTCGGAAAGGCCGCCGTCGGCGATGAGGCTGGCATCGACGTTGATCTCGCCGATATCGTTGACGATCACGGCGGCGCGGATGCCGCCGTCGTTGGCGAGGATGTGGTTGAGCAATGTGGTCTTGCCGGCACCGAGGTATCCGGTAAGCATGATGATCTTTACGGGTTTGTTGGGCATGTGCCCTCCTTTGTTAGACATGGCTTACAGTTGAATCATATGCCAAACGCCTGCTCTTATACCCACGCGCTGGCAAATAACACAGGCTACTCCCAGGCTCCCCATACATCGGGGCAATAACCGACGGTGGCCTTTTTGCCGTTGCGCACGATGGGCTCGGCCAAGACCTGCTGATTCTCGAGTAGCTTGTCGAAGCGCTGGCTAGAGGTGAGGTGCTGGATGAGTGCGAGCGTTTCCTCGTCCTTGGCTTTGGGGTTGAGCAGCTTGTCGATACCGCCGACCGCCTGCATCACGCTCGTGAGCTCGCCCTTGCTCATCTCCTTTTCCTTAAGGTCGATAAACTGCACCTTAATGCGGCGCTCCTTAAAATAACGCTGTGCCTTCTTGGTGTCGAAGGACTTCTTGGTGCCAAAAATTTGCACGTTCATGTATTTGTTCCGCCGTTCTACCTGATGAAGTTGGTGCGCTCGCGATCGGCTTCGGGGGCTTCGATGCCGGCGGCCTGTCCTGCCTCGATACAATGCAGGAGCCAGGCCATGTTCTTGCCGATGTTGCGCATGGTGGCCAGGCCCTCGGCGTCCTGGGCGGCCTCGCCCGGCATGGCGCCAAACACGTTGTTCCAGTACGTGGAAGCAACCACGGGCATCTGGTTGATGGTGAAGTACTTATTGAGCACGTCGAAGGTGGTCGACGTGCCGCCGCGACGGGCAACGGCGACGGCAGCACCCGGCTTGTGTGCAAAGGCTTTGCTGCCGGCATAGAATGCGCGATCGAGGGCCGAAAGGATGCGTCCGCTGGGGTGCGCATAGTAGACGGGCGAGCCAAAGACAAAGCCATCTGCCTGCTCGGCGGCAGCGATCAGCTCGTTCACCACGTCATCGTCAAAGGTGCAGCGACCGCCAAGTTTGCCACACTGGCCGCAACCGATGCAATCGCGAATGGGCTTGGCGCCTAGCTGAAACACCTCGGTATCAATGCCTTCGGCATTGAGCTGCTCTGCGATCTCGGCGAGTGCGCGGGCAGTGTTGCCGTTTGCCTTGGGGCTGCCATTGACTAAAAGAACCTTCATCACAAACTCCCTCTGCTTTTGGTGACTTCTGCAGAGGATTATCGCACGATGGGGGAGGCGGCGCGGGCGCGGCGTTAATCCAGTTTGGTACCTGGCACCTGCACGGCTTTCCCGAGCAACGCTTTGAGCTCGTTCAAAATGGAAACGGGCTGACGGTCGACGCCGTCCAGATGGAGCGTGGCCACGCGAATGGGCGGCTGATATTCAAGCGAGCCGATGAGCACGGGAGAACCCAGGAACCGTTCGATGTCGCTTGCGATCTCGTCGATCGCCTCGGGGCCGAGCTCATCGAAGAGTGCCACGAACATCGGCCCCGTCGAGCGGAACAGGCGGCCCTTGCCGCGCGAACAATCCATGAGGCAGGCGGCGCTTTCGGCGAGCACGCGGTCGCCTGCATCGAATCCAAAGCGGGCATTGACCTCGGCGATATCGTCGACCTTAATGGCAATTAAGCCTGCCTCGTGCGGCACGTGGCGCATCTCTCCAATAGCGTTGACCAGTGCGTGGACATCGCCCAGGCCCGTTACCGAGTCGGTCGTATCCGCTAGGCTTCGGTTGACGATAATGCCCACATACATGCTGGGCTCGGTATCGGTGCCGTCCAAGCGGTAGCCCGTGCAGTCACAAAGCACGTACGTTCCGGTGGCATCCATTACGCGATACTGCATGTAGTGGAAGTGCCACGTGCTGTTTATCACCATGTCGAGCTCGGCGCGTACGTTGTCGCGGTCTTCGGGATGAACGCGGGCGAGCCACATGTCGAGTGAGTTAAAAGGGTGCTGGGAGGGCAGGTCAAAATCGCGCACGGCGTTAACCGACCATTGCGATTCGCCCGTATCGAGATTGAGGATAAAGGGATAGCGCGTCTCGGAGCTCATGGAGATCGCTTGGAACACCCGGTCGTTGCAGGGAAGCTGATCGACGATTGGGCGTTGCGGCGCGTCATCGTCTTTCGGTCGCTGCACACGATGCATAAGCTTATAGCGATACATCTTGCGATCGGCATCCATCGTCATCTGGCGACGCGTGTCGCCGGCAAGTGGATCGACGCGCGAGCAGCCAAAACTAAAGCTGCCGATCATGGGCGCCTTGCCACCTGAGCTCGCCTCGATCAGCCCAGCACGTACCTGCTCCAAGCGCTGCTCGAGTTCAGTCTCGTTTGCGGAGAGCGAGATAAGCACAAACTCGTCTCCACCGATACGGAACAGCATCTCATCGTGCTCCATGGTTTCGGAGAGCGTGCGGCAGATGCCCAGAATATAGCGATTGCCTTCGGCGTGGCCAAACCTATCATTGCAATGTTTGAGATGGTCGATGTCAATATAGGCGCAGGTGAAGGGGTCGCCTTTGTGCCAGAGTTGCTCGACGTGACGGTCGAATCCGTTGCGGTTGCCCAAGTTGGTGAGCGGGTCGATATAGGCGTTGCTCTCAAGCAGCCGGCGCTCTTGCTGCAGGATGGCGTGCGTCTTTTGCAGTTGCTCGCCAACGGCGCGTAGCTCAGCAGGCAGCGCGGCAACATCGAGTTCGGCGGTCGAGATGCCATTCGCAAGTCGCTGAAGATAGGCAATAATCGATTGCTCGCCCAGGCGATATGATTCGTTCATGATGGATAACCTCCTTGGGTGGAACAGCGGTTTGTATCATATCCCCAATTCGGTTTGAATTGGGGATATAAGTTAACTAATGGAGGCAAATTCCCCCTTCGGCGGTGGTGTTTTGCGCGCGAGCGTATCAGTTGTTATTGCCACCATCGAGCAATGCCTCAAAATCCTTCGCTGGCATGGGGCGGTAGTAGAGGAAGCCCTGGGCGTCGCGGGCGCCCATTTGCCGTAGCACGTTCGCCTGCTCATTTGTCTCGACGCCTTCGACCACGACCGGCAGATGGAGCGACTGCGCCATTTCGAGCATCGATGAAATGATCTGCGTGCTGCGGCCTTGATCGCCGTCGACGGGTGCAATCTGCCAAATGTGCTTGTCGAGCGTCACCATAAAGCCGCTTTCCTCGAGTGCGGGGATATGGGTGCACATGCTGTGGGCGGCTATTATTCGACAAGCGGTAGCGCGACGATGCGATGTTCGATAAAAATGCGACTGGGACGATATATGTTGACGGGTATACTTGTCCCGGTTTAAAACGCAGGAACGGAGATGGTCGCATGGCACAACCGGATACGACGCACACGGTGGGGCTTGCGCTCGAGGGAGGCGGCTACCGCGGTATGTATACGGCGGGCGTGCTCGACGTTTGGATGGAGCACGGTTTGACCTGCGACCATATGGTGGGTGTCTCGGCGGGCGCGGCGTTTGGCTACAACTTTAAATCGCGCCAGATCGGGCGCGCCATTCGCTACAACAAGGCCTATTGTGCCGACAAGCGCTATGCGAGCGTGACCAGCTGGTTGCGAACCGGCGACATGTTCAATGCCGATTTTGCCTATCACGAGGTGCCCATCGAGCGCGATCCCATCGACCTGGAGACATATCGCGCCTGCCCTATGCGGTTTACGTGCGTGTGTACCGATATCGAGACGGGCAAGGCCGTCTACCACGACCTGCCCTATGGCGATGAGAGGGATATCGAGTGGATTCGGGCGTCATCGGCGATTCCCGTGGCGACGCGTCCCGTTGCTATTGGCGGGCATAAGTATCTGGATGGTGGCGTGGCTGATTCCATTCCCAGCGCTTGGTTGTTTGCGCAGGGGTATGACCGCAATATCGTGGTACTCACGCAGCCGGCGGGCTTTGTGAAGCAACCCAACAGCGTGATGCCCATGCTGCGGCGCGTGTTCCGTCACTACCCGGAGTTTGTTGCAGCGCTCGAGCATCGGCATGAGGTCTACAATGCCACGCTCGATGACTTGGCACGTCGTGAGGCTGCCGGCGAGGTCTTTGTGGTGCGGCCGAGCGAATCGGTGAAGGTGCCGTCGCTGTGCCGCGAGCCCGATGAACTTGAACGCATCTACCAGATTGGTCGCCGCGATGCGGAGGCGACCTTGCCGGCACTGGAGGCATATCTGGCAGAGTAGGGCAAACTGCCGCGTGCTCAGCGGAAAGCGCATCCCAGAATGGACGTCCAAACTGGGATGCGTTTTCCATTGCTGAAGTTATGGGGCCGCGGAGCAACTGCTCGGCTTATGCCTATGCCTGCTGCCAGGTGTCTACGAGCTCCTTGGCCGCGGCGTAGGGGTCATCGGCGCTGCAGACGGCACTCACCACAAAGAAGCCGTCGACGCCGGTAGCCTTGAGCTGCGGAAGGTCGGCCGTCTTGACGCCGCCGCCCACCACGATGGGCACGGGGCTTGCCGCATGGAGCGCGGCCAGGTCCTCAAAGCTCTTGGTGATGATAGAGCCGTCGGCCGCGCGTCCGCAGTCGCGCTTGGTCTCGGTCTCGTGGAGTGGGCCGATGCCAAGGTAGTCGACCAAACTCATATCGGCGGTCTTGACGTACTCGAGCATCTCCTCGCAACGGGCCGAAAGGCCCACGATGGCGTCGGGGCCCAGCAACTTGCGACAGACCTCGACGGGAATATCGCTTTGGCCCACGTGCACACCGTCGACAGCAATACCCTGCTCGCGCGCGGCAAGCACACAGTCCAGACGGTCGTCGATCAGCAAGGCGACCTGACCGGTCTTGCCGGCCTGAGCGATTGCCTGCGCGGCGTCGCCGGTCAGCGCAATGATCTCGCGGGCGCTTGCCACCTTGGAGCGCACCTGGATGCAGGTAAAGCCGGCGTCGAGCGCCTGGGCCACCACATCGCCCACGGGGCGCCCGAGCGTGTTTTCGGGGCCGAGTACCAGATAGGCCGAGATATCAAGGTTGTCGCGGATGCTCATCGTGCTTCCTCCTGCTTTTTGATCTGTGCTTCCATGCGCTCGAGTTTGCCGGTCATGGTGTCGGTAAATCCGGGTCGAATATCGGCTTTGAGCACGACTTCGGTGCGGATGCCCTTGCTCGCCAACACAAAGGTTGCGTCGCGCACGACCTGCATGACCTCGTCCCAGTCGCCCTCGATCTCGGTGAACATGGAGGTGGTGCGGTTGGGCAGGCCGCTCTCGCGAATGACACGCACGACCTCGGCGACCTCGGCGGATAGCTCATCGCCGGTGCCGCACGGGGCGATGGCCACGGCGACGAGCGTGTTCATGCCGGCATTGGTTGCGGGCTCGGACATGGCCTATGCCTCCTCGAGCTCGAGTCGGTTATCGGCGATGTCTTGGGCGGTTGCGCGGTAGAGCTCGTCGATAAAGGCGACCTTAAAGCTTGCCGGGGCGTCGGCGACAGCGGCGGCACGCGTGCCGGCCACGTTGTAGACGGCGGTGCCGCAGACGGCTGCCGTAAACGGGTCGGCGGCGCAGGCATACACGGCCAGCACGCCGCCCTGCGAGCAGCCGCAGCCGGTGATCTTGGACATGAGCGGGCTGCCGCCGTGAGACTTGGCCACCGTCGTGCCGTCGGTGATTAGGTCGACTTCGCCCGAGACCACAACGGCGCCACCGGTGTGGCGAGCGAGCGCCACGGCGGCATCGCGGGCGGCGTCGACCGTGTCGGTGGTATCGACACCACGCACGCGGCTCAGATCAGCCGCCTCGCCCTCAAGACCCCACAGGCCGGCGAGTGCGATAATCTCGGAGGCGTTGCCGCGCACGATGGCGGGCTTGTACTGCTTGAGCTCGTTTACCAGCTGGGTGCGCAGGCTGCCGATACCCAGGCCCACCGGATCGAGCACCCAGGGCTTGCCGGCGTCGTGTGCCGCCTTCGCCGCGCGGGGAATCGTCTGCTCGTAGATAGGGAAGAGCGTGCCCATGTTGAGATAGATGGCGCCGCCGCCGGCAACGAGCGCTTCGCCCTCGTCGGGCAGATAGACCATGGCGGCCGATCCGCCCACGGCGAGCTGTGCGTTGGCGACAAAGTCGATCGTCACCGTGTTGGTGATGGAGCCGGCCATCGGATTGGTGGCGCGAATTTCCTCTACGGCCTTGACCATATGTTGCTTAAGCTGTTCCGAATCAATCACTGCACATGCCTCCTTGGCATAGAAAAGGGGCGCTGTGCATAGACAGCGCCCCTGTAAAGGCGGCATGCTCCCTACGCCAGCATTAACTGACAGGTTCAAAGGATTGGGCCCCATGCCCTCTCAGCCTTGTGGTTTGCACCGCCGGCACTCCCGCATCGAATCTGTTGTTCCCTATACTAGCGCACCTGCCAAAAAGGGACAGGTTTATTTTGGCAGGTCGTTACAATAGGTAGGACCGATACGAATGGGGGCCTTATGATTAAACTTGTGCTGACCGATATGGACGATACACTGATTCCAGCCGGGCATGACGGCGCCAGCGACTACGCCATTGAGGGTGTTCATGCCATGCAGGCGGCGGGTCTGCACTTTGGGCCGGTTTCGGGTCGTCAGCCGTCCGCGATGGGCTGGATGTTCAAAAACCGTTCCGAGTGTTTTTCGACCGGTGCGTTCTGTAACGGCCAGGTGATGTTTGTCGACGGCGAAGTAGTCGCTTCGCGCGCAATCGACAACGATGCTCTGATGCGTTTGGCTGACTATCTGGAGCAAGAGACCGACGATACATTTCTAAAAGTCTACAGCCTGGGCGATGACTTTTGGGGCAACGATGCCTATTGCGTGACGAGCAATCCCGAGCGTGTGCGTCGCGCTATGGAGTCGGGCGGCAATGCGTGGCTCAAAGGCGAAGAGGCCCCGTGTCGTCCCGTCGTCGATGGCGCGCCGGTGTTTAAGGCGAATATCTGGAGTGCCCGTTCGCGTGAGGAGCTCGCGGAGCTACGCGAGCGCGTTGCCGTTGAGGTGCCGGAACTCTCGCTTGTGTTTCCCAACAACCGAGTGCGCCTGTTCGACATCCTTCCGGATGGTTGGGACAAGGGCTGCGCTGCGCTGGAGCTGGCGCGCGCCTTGGGCCTGACGCCCGACGAGGTGGCCGTATTTGGCGATTCCGATAACGATCTGCCCATGATCGATGCCGTTCCCAACTCCGTTGCAGTCGCCAATGCCAATGAGGCCGTCACGGCTGCCGCGCGCTGGCATATCGGCGCCGCGGCAGATGATGCGGTCGCCGGGGCTCTGCATCAGATTGCCGCCTGCGCCGCGACGGGGGAGATGCCGCCGTTTATGCGTCAGGAGGGTGCAGCCGACGCGAATTTCGCGAACAGCTAAGGAGACAGCCATGAAGCTCCAGCAGCTCAGATATGTCGTCAAAGTTGCCGAATGCGGCAGCATTACCGAGGCCTCGCGCCGTCTCTTTGTGTCGCAGCCTTCGATTACCGCGTCGATTCGCGATCTCGAAAACGAGATGGGTGTGCACATCTTTGAGCGCACCAACAAGGGCGTCATTGTGTCCGAGGAAGGCGAGACCTTCTTGGGCTATGCGCGCCAGGTACTCGACCAGGCCGACCTGCTCGAGGGCAAGTACAAGGGCGCATCCGAGCAGGTGCCGCACTTTAGTGTGAGCTGCCAGCATTATTCCTTTGCCGTTAACGCGTTTGTTGACGTGATTCGTGAGTTCGATGCCGCGCGTTACGACTTCACCCTGCGCGAGGAGCAGACTCACGAGATTATCGAGGATGTCGCGCATATGAAAAGCGAACTGGGCATCCTGTACTTATCCGAGCATAACCGCGAGGTCATCGAGCGCATGCTGGTGGCCAACGAGCTCGTGTTCGAAGGACTCTTCTGCGCCACGCCGCATGTCTTCGTCTGCGCCGACCATCCGCTGGCGGACCGCTCCAGCGTGACGCTCGAGGATCTGGAAGACTACCCGTTCCTGTCCTACGAGCAGGGCAGCTACAACTCGTTTTACTATTCCGAGGAGCTGACCTCGACGTTCGAGCGTCGCAAAAATATCCGCGTGCGCGACCGTGCGACGTTGTTCAATTTGGCCATGGGCCTCAACGGCTACACGGTATGCTCGGGCGTGATCAGCCACGAGCTCAACGGCCCCGGCATTATCTCGATTCCGCTCGACGTGGACGAGTACATGGAGATTGGCATCATCACGCGCAAGAACACGACGCTTACGCGCTACGGTCGGGCCTATATCGACGCGATTCGTCAGCATATCTAGGCTGCTGTGCTCCGCACGGTTCAAGTCTCTTTATGACAGTCCAGACTGATATAGGAAACATCTATATCAAACTGTTATAAACGTATATTTTACGATGGTCATATGAGCGCTCATACTCTGTCCCAGTAAAGCAACCAATGCAAAGGGAGATATCTATGAGCACTTCGATTCAACCGAACGCGCCGTTTCGCGCCGATATCGTCGGCAGCTTTCTTCGTCCGCAGGCTGTAAAGGACGCCCGTGCCGCCTATGTCGCGGGTAAACTCGACGCTTCCGGCCTTAAGGCCGTCGAGGACGATGCCATTCGCGATTTGGTGGCCAAGCAGAAGGCCGCCGGCCTGCAGGTGATCACCGATGGCGAGTTCCGCCGCAGCTACTGGCACCTCGATTTTATGTGGGGCCTTAACGGCATTGAGCGCCGCACCTCACGCACGGGTTATATGTTCCATGACGAGGAGACGACGGCCGACACCGCCGTGGTTACCGGTCCCATTAGCGGCGAGAACCACCCGTTCGTCGAGCATTTTAAGTTCGTCAAGGCGCTTGAGGAGGAGGGCCAGGTCGCACGCCAGACCATTCCGGCGCCGATCCAGACGTTCTCTGAGGTCACGCTCGATCGCTGCGATGGCCAGCAGGAGAGCCTGCGCGCTGTCTATAAGACCGATGAGGAACTTGCCGACGCCATTGCAGCCGCTTATCGCACGGTGATCGCCGACCTGTACGCAGCAGGCTGCCGCAACATCCAGTTTGATGACTGCACCTGGGGCATCTACTGCGATACCGATTTTGTCGCCAAAACCGGCATGAGCCCGGTCGACCTGCAAAAGGTAAGCGAGCTGGGCGTGGCGCTCAACAACGCCGCCATCGAGGGCAAGCCCGACGATTTGGTCATCAACACGCACGTGTGCCGCGGCAACTACCACTCCACCTACGCTTTTGAAGGCGGCTACGACCCTATCGCTCCGTATCTGTTCGCACATGAGAATGTCGATGCGTTCTATCTGGAGTTCGACACGCCGCGCGCCGGCGGCTTTGAGCCGCTCAAGTACGTCGCTCCCGGCAAGAAGGTCGTGCTGGGCTTGGTAACCACCAAGGCGGCAGAGCTCGAGAACGAGGATGTTATCGTCGAGCGCATCCGCGAAGCCGCTAAGTACGTGCCGCTCGAGAATCTGTACCTGTCGCCCCAGTGCGGCTTTGCCAGCTGCGAGATTGGCAACAAGCTGACCGAGGACGAGCAATGGGCGAAGATCGCGCTGGTCAAGCGCATTGCCGAGCGCGTTTGGAAGTAACGCTAGCGTTTGCAGGTGGCGGCGCGTGCGAGGCATTGCGTATCGCGTACAATGGTTCGGATCGTATCGTTCGGGCAGGTTATCCGATATGCCTGATCGCCCTTCCATCATGAAAGGACTTTCATGTCCCAATCCTCGACGCCCGCCGTATCTGAACTCGAGGAGACTACTGAATAGTAGCTGCGTTCAGCCAAATTAAAAATGGCGTCCATGCGTATGTACGCGTGGACGCCATTTTTAATGCGTCAGTATCCAGTGGATGCCGCGCGCCATGCGCAGGTCAGTTTGGGCAAAGTGATTGCCGGGGTTGAGCTCCAGCGTTGTTGGAATGTCATGCTCGATAAACAGCTCTTCCATCGCACGCGTATCGTCGAGTACGTGCCGCATCATGCGGTTGGGCGTCTTGGTTTCCTTTTTACCGAGCGACAGATAGGCGGCGTCGGGCGTGGCTGTCATCGTGCGCTCTCGCGCATAGTCGATAAAGCCGGGGAACCACAGCGACCCCGATGCACTTGCCGCGCGCTCAAAGACATCTGTTTGCCAAAGTGCCCACAGGGAAAAAAGACCCGCCAACGAGTAGCCGGCAATGCCGCGCCAGGTGGGCGGGCAGGGGAGTGATGATTCGGCCTCTGGGATTATCTGATTCAGCAGTTCATCGAGAAACTCAGACGCCTGTCCACCAAAGGGTTCGGCATCTCGTATAGTTCCCTCACATTCCCAGGGGCTCAGCTCGCGATTCCAATCGAGCTCTCCAATGGCGACAAGGGTGAACGGCGGGCAGTCGAGCTCTTGGCAGCGCTCGTAGACTTCACTACCGTCGCCCATAACCACGGGGAGATAGATGGCGGGCGCGCCTTCCGCACACTCTGAATAAACGGTTATCTGCTTATGATGCGCTTCCAAGGCAGGCTTCTCTCGGTGTTGTGATATTGACAGCCTCAATTGTCGCACGCTGGCACGGGGGCAGACTCTAAAAGAAAGGCGCGGAGCCGCTCGATGCGACTCCGCGCCTTGTTGTTTTGCTTTAGCAGAATATGCCGTTACGCCACGAAGAAGTAGACGAGGAAGGCAAGGGCTGCGATCCACATGAGCGGCTTGATCTTGGAGGCCTCGCCCTTAAAGAGCGCGACGATCACGTAGGCGATAAAGCCCAGGCCAATGCCGGCAGAGATGGAGTAGGTGAAGGGCACGCCGGCGACAATCATGAACGCCGGGAAACCCTGCGACACGTCGGACCAGCCGATCTCGGAGGCCTCGCTCATCATGAGGTAGCCGACGTAGACCAGAGCACCGCAGGTGGCGGCGCTGGAAACGATGGTGACGATGGGGGAGAAGAACGCGGCGAGAATGAACAGCACGCCGGTGGTGACGGAGGTGAGGCCCGTGCGGCCACCGTCGGCAGCACCAGAGGTGGACTCGACGAAGGTGGTGATAGAGGAGACGCCCATGAAACCGCCCACAGCAGCGGCGGCGGAGTCGACGATCAGAATCTCCTTGATATTCTCGACGTTGCCGTCGTCGGTGAGGAACTCGCCCTGCTTGGCCACGGCCATCGCGGTGCCCATGGTGTCGAAGAAGTCACTCATGAGCAACGAGAACGAGATGACGAGGAGCGCGGGGTCGGTAAGGACCTTGACGATGGCAGGCACGCCGCCGGCGTCGGCGATGGGGCCACCGATGCTCGAGAAGTCGAGCGGGGCGATGATACCGGTCGGAGCCTGGGTCACACCTAGGGGGATACCGGCGATGACGGCGACGACGATGCCGATGAGCAGCGAGCCGGGGACGTTGCGGCAGGCGAGGGCGACTGTCACCAGGATGGAGATGATGCCGACGATGAAGGTGGGGGAGGTGATGTCGCCCAGACCGACGAGTGTACCGGCGCCAGCGGTGATAATGCCGGCATCGCACAGGCCAATCATGGCGATGAACAGGCCCAGACCCACCGAGATGGCGTGACGCAGGACAACCGGGATGGCGTCCATGATGGCCTCGCGCAGGCCACAAAGCACGAGCAGCAAGATGACGACGCCCTCAAGGAAGATGACGCTCATGGCCACGTGCCAGTCACCGCCGCAGACGGTGGTGGTGATTCCAGCGATCATCGCGTTGACGCCTAAGCCCGACGCGCAGGCGAGCGGGCGGTTGGCGAAGATGCCCATGCAGATGGTCATGATGCCGGCGCCCAGGCAGGTGGCGCAGGCGAGCGCTCCCGCATCGATGCCGGCGCCCGAGAGCACCGCAGGGTTGACGGCGATGATGTAGGCCATCGCCAGGAATGTTGTCAGTCCAGCGCGAAGTTCGGTCCCGATTGTGGACTTGCGCTCACTGACGTGAAAAAGTTCGTCCATGCATACCCTTTCCTTGTTCGGCCCCGAGTTTAGGCCGATTGACACGAACTTAACTACTATATCGCCTTTGAAAGATTGATGTTTCTCGCATGTTGATGTTCGGCGCTTTGTAGCAGACGGACGGTATTTTTCGCATGAAAATGTGTGGGTACCGTATACTTAAGCAGTTACAACGACCCCTATGGAGGAACGTATGATTAAAGAGCTCTGCCACGACGAGGCTATTCTGTCCCAGCGTTGCGAGGTCGCGACCGTCGAGGACGAGTCGGTGGCACAGGACCTGATCGATACCATCAAGTCGCTCGACGATGCCGGCTGCCTTGCCGCCAACCAGATCGGCGTCACCAAGAAGGTCTGCGTCTATCTGGACGACGCCGGCGAGCCCCATGTGCTCTACAACCCCCGTCTGGTGTTTGGCCTGGGTGCCAGCAAGATGGAGGAGAGCTGCCTGACGCACGAGGAGGTCACCAAGTCCACGCGCTACATCAAGTGCAAGGTTGCCTTTGACCAGATCGTCGACGGCAAGATGAAGGAGTGCCGCCGCGACTACGCGGGCTTTGAGGCACAGATGATCCAGCATATGATCGATCACTGTCTTGGAAAGTTGGTCTAAGGGGACCAAAGCACCGCACCTTGCCGCTCAATCGTCGCTCGCGTACCTTAAGTACGCTTCGCTCCTCTTTCGTGGCAATCTGCGGCACTTTGACCCCTTAGACGACCTGCGGGGTTAACTTGGTTGAGTTTATCCTGTTTGAATAGTCCGGGCGTGACATTGTTGTCATGTCCGGGCTTTTGTGTTTAGCGCCTTTTTGTTTGGAGACAATGAAATTAGCAAGAACGTAAAGCTAGGAGGCGCTATGTGTACGAGTATTCGATTTACCGATAATTCTGGCCACATGTATCTGGGCCGCAATCTCGACTGGAGCTTTGACTACGGCCAACAGGTTCGCGTGATGCCGCGCGGGTTTCACATTCCGTATTCGTTTATCGACGACGCAACAGCGGCGCACGCGGTGATCGGTATGTGCATCGATTACAGGAACTACCCTATGTTCTTCGATTGCGGCAACGATGCGGGCCTGGCTGTGGCGGGGCTCAACTTTCCCGGCTATGCCGAGTATGCCGAGGGCCCTGTCGACGGCAAGACCAATATCGCGGCCTATGAGTTTCCCCTGTGGGTGGCAGCGACGTTCTCGACGGTCGATGAGGTCGAGGCCGCGCTGCGCGACACGGTGATTGTCGCCAAATCTGCCGGAGAGGGGCTGGGCGTGTCACTGCTCCATTGGATTATCGGCGACAGCCAGCGCAGCATCGTGGTCGAGATGATGGCTGACGGCCTGCATGTATACGACGATCCGGTCGACACCCTTGCCAATCAGCCGACCTTCCCGTGGCATATGGAAAACCTACGCACCTATATCACCGCCACAAGCGATTTTCCGCAAACGGCGACGTGGCGTGGCGCCGAGCTTAAGCCCTATGGAGCCGGTGCCGGCATGCGCGGCATTCCGGGCGATTGCTATTCGCCGAGCCGTTTTGTAAAGGCGGCGTACCTCAATGCCAATTACCCGCAAAAGGAGAGCGAGACCGAAAACGTCGTTCGCATGTTCCGCTCGCTCGAGGGCGTGGTGATGATCGAGGGAGCGTCCAGGATGGGCGATGGCAAGTTCGAGAAGACTATCTACACCGGATGCTTTAGCGCGCGCACGGGCAATTATTACTACGCGATGTATGGGGATCCGTCGATTCGCTACGTGAGCCTGATGGATGCCGAGGGCGCAAGCCCCGATAGGCTCGTGGTTCCCGAGCCGCGTCGTTCGTAGCTCACTGGTCCGTTGCGACATAAAACGGCCTCGCACCTCTTATGAGATGCGAGGCCGTTGTCGTCAATGGCTGGTGGCGTGTTAGAAGTTGGCGTCGTTGAACTGGGTGCTCTCGAGTCCGTCGAGTTGCTGTTCGGGCGTATCGGCGACGCTCTCGAGCAACTCGGTGGGATCGACGTTCATGTCCTTACCGGCTTCGTTGCCGTTGACCAAGTCGTCCGAGAAGATGTCGACTTCCATTTCCTCGGCCTCTTCGATCTGAACCTCGAGCGGCACCTGGGTGCGCACGAGCTTAACGGCCGGGCGCATGCGGGCAAACAGCGGCACGTACTCGATGATGATGGCCGAGTTCTCAAGACCGTACCAGCGTGCCGGGCTTCCGCAGGCGCGGCGGACGGCGTACTTGATGGCCATCACGCGGTGGTCATTGCGGTTGATGTCCGTTTCGGGGGCAAGCATCTTGCGCAGCATACAAAAGCGGAAGTCACCCACGTTGCCGCGTGTCTCGTAGATGGAGTAGGTGTGATGTTGCGGCGGCAGCTCGCCCGATGCCATCAAGTCGCCGACGATCTGACGCAGATAAGCGTTGACGCGCTGGTTGACTTTAAAGCCCAGGTCCAGGCGAACGCGGAAGAGGAAGTCCGTGCCAAAGGTCTCGACGGAATACTCGTGCGTATAGGGTTCGTCGGTAACGTGCACGTTAATGAACCAATATGCCTTGGCGCGCTTGGGATGCTTATCCAGGATGGAATAGAGCACGTCGCGGTCGAGCGTGAGCGGGTCGGGGCTGTTGGTGAGAAATACCAGATTGTCGGCGAGCACGGGATAGGTCTCGTCGTTGCGCAGGCGGTTGAGCTGATCGATGTACTTGGAGACGGGCAACAGAATCGTCTGCGTGCGCTCGATGGCGGTGCCACGGCGCCACACGTACATAAGGCCAAACAGCAGTGCGGCCAGGAAGATCATCACATAGCCGCCGTCAAAGAACATGGTGAGGCACGAGGCAAAGAAGCACAGCTCAATGGCACCGAAGAGCAGGGCGAAGACGCAGGCGCCCAGCTTGTGCTTGAGAATGCCAGCGATATAGCTCGTCAAAAGCGTCGTGGTCATGAGCATGGTCACGGTAATGGCGAGGCCGTAGGCGCTCTCCATGCGCTCGGAGTTTTGGAACAGCAGCACGATGAAGATGCAGCCGACCCACATGATGTTGTTGACGAGCGGAATATAGAGCTGACCCTTGGTGTCGCTGGGGTAGTGGATGCGCAGATGCGGCATAAGGTTGAGACGCGTTGCCTCGGATACCAGCGAGAAGGAGCCGGTGATGAGCGCCTGCGAGGCAATGATGGCTGCCACGGCCGAAAGCACGATGGCAAAGGGGCGCAGGGGCTCGGGAAGCATCATATAGAACGGGTTGACGATATCCATCGCGAGCATCTGGGGATTGGAATTGTTGGCGAGCAGCCAAGCGCCCTGACCCAGGTAGTTAAGGATTAGCGCCGCCTTAACAAACGGCCAGGATGCGTAGATGTTGGCCTTGCCTACGTGGCCCATGTCTGAATAGAGCGCCTCGGCGCCGGTCGTCGACAGGAAGACGAAGCCGAGCACCATGATGCCCGAGTGGTTGATGGGCGAGAACAGGAACATAATGCCGCGGATGGGGTTGAGCGCGCGCAAGATGGACAGGTTGCCGAGCATGTTGAACAGACCGGCGCCAGCTAAGAACAGGAACCACAGCGTCATGAGCGGGCCGAACAGCTTGCCGATCGACGAGGTACCGGCGCGCTGCATGGCAAATAGGCCACAGATAATGATGATGGTGATGATGATGACGTTGGTCTGGCCGTCGCCCAGCAGCGCATGGCCCCATTCGATGGTGCGCAGACCCTCGATGGCCGTGGTGACCGTGACCGCGGGGGTGAGGATGCCGTCGGCGAGCAGTGCCGCGCCGCCGATCATGGCGGGGAGAATCAGCCATGGCGCCACCTTGCGCACGAGACTGAACAGGGCGAAGATGCCGCCTTCGTTGTGGTTGTCGGCCTTCATGGCGATTACCACGTACTTGACCGTGGTCACGAGCGTCATGGTCCAAATGACGAGCGAAAGCGCGCCCAGGATCATGTCCTCGCTGACGGTACCGATGCCGCCGTTGTTGGCGACGATTGATTTCATGGTGTACATGGGGCTCGTGCCGATGTCGCCATAGACGACGCCGAGCGTTACAAGCAGCATGCCAGCGGAGAGGGGGATGGCTCCGTGCCCGCCTTGACCACGCTGGTCTTGGGGACTTGCCTCCAGTTTGTTGTGTGCCACGTGGACTCCCTTAGACATCCGGTTATCTGTCTAGGACAGATAACCTTTATGCCGTCTTTATACATACAAGAGCAGTTTGGCACATCAGGTTCTTTTAGACAATAATCCCCAGCTGGGGATTATTTATGTACGTAGGTAGCATTTTAAAACAGGGGCTTTTAAGCACGTGCTGTCTGGGCTATGCCAGCCTTGGCGCTTGCGCGTTTGCCGGCGAGTTCGCAAAAAATCGCGCCGCCGATGATAAGTGCGGCACCCATCAGGCGGACCGGTGTTATGGCTTCATCTAAAAGGATGGCGGAAAACACGACGGCCGAAAGCGGCTCGAGGTAGCCGACGACCGCGACGGTCTGGACGGGCAGCTTGGCGACGGCACTAAAGTAGAGCAGGCAACCGATGCCGGTGTTGACGACGCCGAGCATAACGACGGCGCGCCAATCAATACTGGCGGCGACGCCGGCGGACAGGAATGAGGGAGCGCCCTGCGTGATGAGCGTGAGGACCAGCACGGTCACAAAGGCGGCGCTCACCTGGAGCGTGGAGTTCTCGAGGCCTTCGATGTGCGGCGCACCCTTGCTAGCGATGACCATCAGCGCATAACAAAATGCCGAGGCGATACCGCAGACGATACCCGCAATGGGCATGTTGCCGCCTAGACCTTGTGCTGCAATGAGAAAAGCACCGCAGGCGACGGCGATAAACCCGGCGATTTTGCCGCCGGTCAGTTTTTCGCCAAAGATGAGTGGGGAGAGCGCCATGACAATGATGGGGCCGCAGTAGTACAGCAGCGAGGATACGCCGACGCCGATCGTCTGGTAGGCGCGGAACAGAAAAATCCAGCTGGCGCCCAGCGCGGCTCCCGAGAGGAGGAGGGCTGCGGCTTCGCTGGGGCGAGATGGCGCCTGCAACTTATGGCGTTGGGTGATGGCGAGGATGGTGACAAGCGAGAGTGCGCCCAAAAACGTGCGTAGTAGCACGATATCGGAGCTCGGCAGCGCGATGGCGGCGGCGATGATGCCGTTGGAGCCAAACAATAGCAAGGCTGCTAAGTACGTAAACAGTCCGTTGTTCATGCGCTGACATCCCTTCTATATCCGAGCATGTTCACTATGGGTGAACTGGCTTTAGAAGAAAAGCGAATATAATGCATGGATAACATGACAAAAACTCATGCAAAGGTGGAGGGGTGCCGTGGAAACGAATATTCAAAAGATGCAGGTGCTGCTCGAGACCGTGCACGCCGGCAGTTTTACGCGCGCCGCCGAGCGGCTGAGCTATTCGCAGTCGGGCGTGAGCCGTATGGTGGCCGATCTTGAGGCAGACTGGGGCTTTAAAGTGCTCGATAGAAGCCGCGAGGGCGTAGTACTTTCTGCCGATGGGCGGCAAGTCATGCCGGCGGTCGAGGCGTTATGCGAGGAATTTGTTCGTTTGCAGCGACGGGTGGATGAGATGCGTGGGCTCATGCGCGGCAAAATCTGCATCGGTACGTTTTCGAGCGTGGCGACCCACGTGCTGCCGCCGGTGATTGCGCGCTTTCGCGCCGATCACCCGGACGTCGATTATGAGTTGCTGATGGGCGACTATTCAGAGATCGAACAATGGGTGGCTGAGGGTCGTTGTGACCTGGGCTTTATCCCGCGTGAACCCCGAGAAAACGGCATGGCATCGCGGTCTTTGGTGCGCGACGAGTTGATGGCGGTAGTGCCGGCAGATTCTTTGCTTGCCACGGTGGAGGTCGTTTCTCTTGCCGATTTAGCCAACGAGCAGTTTATTCTGCTAGAACGCGGCACCGATGACGAAATTACGCCGCTGTTCCGTCGGGCGGGGCTGACGGTGCGCTCCAAGCTGTCGACCTGGGATGATTATGCGATTATGGCTATGGTCGAGGACGGCCTGGGCGTGAGCATTCTTCCCGCGCTCATCTTGCGCCGTTGTCAGTTCGATGTTGCCGTGCGTTCGCTCGAGGGACATCCCCATCGGCAGATCAACGCCATATATCGAACGGCCGATGTTTCGCTTGCCGCCGCCCGTTTTCTCGAATACCTCTAAACGTGTACACGCCATTGTTTGCTTTGGGCAGATCTCGGAGTCCGGTACATTTTCTTATGAAATTGAACTTTCGAATGAAGCGCCGCGTTATACTGCTTGCTAAATTGAACCATGGTTCAATTCGTGTTCTATAAATTGAACTTTGCCAGCAAGGAGGTTCTAGTGGCCCAAGAGACGTTTAGCGATCGCCTGCGACAGGCTATGTCCGATCGCGACGTTCGCCAGTCGGACGTGATCCGCGCATCGGAGATGCTCGGCAAAAAACTCGGCAAGAGTCAGATGAGCCAATATGTGAGCGGCAAGACGATCCCGCGGCGCGATGTGGCTGAGCTGCTCGCCCGTATTTTGGAGGTCGATGTTACCTGGCTGCTTGCCGGCGACGCCGATCAAGGCGAGGCATCATCACCCCGCAACGATTCCAAGCCCGAACCCCATCCCTCAGCTCAAATTGCAAGGAGCACCACCATGCGTACTTTTTCTAAATCCACCAAGCTCGATAACGTCCTGTATGACGTGCGCGGTCCCGTCGTCGACGAGGCCGCCCGTATGGAGGACGAGGGCGAGCGCATCCTCAAGCTCAATATCGGCAACCCGGCGCCCTTCGGTTTCCGCACGCCCGATGAGGTCATCAAGGACATGCGCCAGCAGCTGCCCGACTGCGAAGGCTATTCCAACTCGCGTGGCCTGTTCTCCGCGCGCAAGGCGATCATGCAGTATTCGCAGATCAAGGGCCTGCCCAACGTTCAGATGGAGCATATCTACACGGGCAACGGCGTGTCCGAGCTCATTCAGCTTTCGATGAACGCGCTGCTCGACAATGGCGACGAGATTCTGATCCCCAGCCCCGACTATCCGCTCTGGACGGCGTGCGCAACCCTTGCTGGCGGTCATCCCGTACATTATCTGTGCGATGAGCAGGCGGATTGGTATCCCGACCTGGAGGATATGGAGTCCAAGATCACGAGCGCGACCAAAGCCCTCGTCATCATCAACCCCAACAACCCCACGGGTTCTGTCTATCCGCGCGAGGTGCTCGAGGGCATCGTCGAGATTGCACGCAGGCATCAGCTGATGATCTTTGCCGATGAGATCTACGACCGCCTGTGCATGGACGGCTACGAGCACGTCTCGATTGCCTCGCTCGCCCCCGATCTGCCCTGTGTCACCTTTAGCGGTCTGTCCAAGTCGCACATGATCGCGGGCTATCGCATTGGCTGGATGGTGCTTTCGGGCAACCAGCGCTGCATGAGCGACTTCATCATGGGCATCAACATGCTCTCCAACATGCGCCTGTGCTCCAACGTGCCGGCTCAGTCGATCGTCCAGACGGCGCTCGGCGGCCATCAGTCCGTTAACGACTACATCCGTCCCGGCGGCCGTGTCTACGAGCAGCGCAACTTTGTGTATGAGGCGCTCAACAAGATCGACGGCATCTCGGTGGTCAAGCCGCGCGCGGCGTTCTACATCTTCCCCAAGATGGATGTTAAGAAGTTCAACATCACCGATGACGAGCAGTTTGCCCTCGACCTGCTGCACGAGAAGAAGATTCTGATCACGCGCGGCGGCGGCTTTAACTGGGCCGAGCCCGATCACTTCCGCATCGTGTACCTGCCGCGCATGGAAGTGCTCAAAGAGTCCCTCGAAGACCTCGCCGACTTCTTTGACCATTACCGTCAGGCGTAACGGCAAAGGTAGCCTGTAATGAAACGGTCGGCCCGCAACGGATGCGGGCCGACCGTTTTCTGTCTAAGCCCGTGCTGTTAGCGCTTGTCTCGTTGAGCGAGCGAGGTTCGCGTGTGAGCGGTAAGTTCTATTCCAAAATGGAATACAGTTGGCTTAAGCTGGAATTGATGTCCGGGTACCTGCTTTTCTAGAATGTTTTCAACAAGATGAAAGGCGGTTCCAACCAATGATTATCGATGCAAATTCCTACTGGTTCGACGAGCGCATCTTTCATGACGAGACGCTCTGCGAACAGTTTTTGGCCGAGGTACCCCGCGCCTATGACACCGAAGGCTATCTGACCATGAATTCCGCCGGCAAACGACAGATCGTGATCGAGATGCCCGCCGGTTCTCCGGGTCTTAACTACATTGAGGGCGACTACACCCTCGAGAAGCGCTTGGCCGATATGGATGAGGCGGGGGTCGACAAGGCGATCCTCAAGCTCCCCGGCTGTCACGAGTGGATGTCGCTCGAGATGTGCCGGCGTTTCAACGACGGTATGGCTGCTGACGCGAAGGCGTCAAGTGGCCGTCTGATTCCGCTTGTCGCCGTGCCGCCCTTTGGCACCAAAGCGAATTTGGAGGAGCTCGACCGCAGGCTCGACGATGGTTTTGCGGGTGTGCAACTCTGCGCTCACTACGGCAAGCGCTATCTCGACGACCAGGTCTTCTCGAGCTTTTTCGAGCACCTGAACGAACGCCATGTCACCGTTTACGTGCACCATGTTCCCGTGCCGGTCGAGAACGAATCGCTTCTCGCGTACGACAACCTTCGCCGCTCTTATGGCCGCTGCGTCGACCAAACTACGGCGATCGGCCGAGAGATCTTTGGCGATTTCTTTGAGCTCTACCCCAATATCAAGATGGTCCACTCCATGCTCGGCGGCGCATACTTTGCGTTCAAGGAGATGCTGCTGCCTCATGGTCCCAAGCGCCCTGATGCTTCTGGCCGTTTTCAGGTCGATACCGAGACCGTTTCCAGGCGCCTCGAGAACAACATCTATTTCGACATGTCCCATGCTCAGCCTTGGGGCAAGACACTCCTTGCCTGCGCGGTTGACGTGCTGGGTGCAGACCATATTGTTTTTGGCACGAGCTATCCCGTTAAACGCGAGTGGCTCACCGAGGGTGTCGCCTGCGTTCGCGCTGCAAATCTGAGCGATACAGACAGCGACCTTGTGCTTGGCGGTACGGCGCAGCAACTGTACGGTGTCGAGTGAGCGGCAATCAGAGGGGAGTATCTGCCATGGACGAAGGAGAGATGAGAGCTGGGGCCGCTCGTGTGGCCATCGATCTTGGGGACGTGTTGCCGTTCGACGGTTTCGACGAACTCCGTCATGAGGTCTTCGCCCGTGCCCTTATCATCGAGGGGACGGGGCGACGCGCCTGCGTCCTTTCGCTTGAGGTCACCTCGATCGCTCCGGCTCTACTCGCCGATCTGCGTGAGGTTGTTGAGGATGCCGCCAATTGCAGCGGTGCTTATTCTTGGGTGGTTCCTACCCACACGTTTTCCATGCCTCACGTCCGCACTCCCGGGCATCTTGCCGACGATGCTGCCCGCAATCGCAACGAGCGCTATCGCGCAGCGCTCGTCGCTGCCGCCCGCACGGCTGTCGAGCGCGCTGTTGCGGGCATTCGCTCTGCCACGCTCGCCACTGTGGAGGGCGAATGCCCCGTGAACGTTAATCGCGACATTGAGACGCCTGCCGGCTGGTGGTTGGGCTCGAATCCCAGGGGGTTTGCCGACCACACGATGCCCGTACTCGCCATAAGGGATGCCGGGGGCGAGTATGTTGCCGTGCTCGCGACGGCGGACGTTCAGTCCTCCGTGCTCGACGGGTCGCGCGACTCCGAGGGGAGGCGCATGGCGAGCGGAGACCTCTTTGGTTTTGCCGCCATGTCACTCGAGCGCGAGCTGGGCGGCGTTGCCCTGTTGCTGCCAGGGGCCGCGGGCGACCAAGGTCCGGCGGAGCACGCCATGAACGTCATGTTCGATGCGGCCGGCGTTAAGCAGACGGTCGATGCCCATGAGGACGGATACCGCATGCTGCACCAGCAGGGGCAGGCCTTGGGCGATGCTTTAATCGAGGCCGCTCGCATGGCGCGTGAGGATGACGCTACCGGCATCGATGCCCGCACGGTCGACGTTCTCCTGCCCGCTCAGACACGCGCCGATTTTCACTCTTTGGCCCCGCACCGAACGTATGAGTTTCATGCCGCTGGCGAGCAGCGCACGAGGGTCTATCTGCTCCGGCTGGGAAACGTCGAGCTTGTCGGCGTACAACCCGAGGTCTCGAGTGCATTCGGCGCCACTGTGCGCGCCGCTCGGTCCGGCTCTGTGTTCTTTGCCACGCTCGTCAACGGCGGACAGAAGTACCTACCGGCTCCCGACGCGTACGAAAAGATCACCTATGAGGCCATGAACTCCGGTTTTGCCGCCGGATCCCATGAGCGCCTCGTCGAAATCATCATTGCCGCCTTGAATGCGGCGTGACACAGAAGGAGAACGTGCATGAACATTGGACACGCGCGCCGCAAAATCACCCCACAGGGCGACATCTACCTGATTGGCTACCGCAATCTTCCCAACCGTCTTGAACCTGCGACGGGCGTCCATGACGACGTCTTCGCCAACGCCATCCTCTTCCAGCAAGGCGAACGTGAAGTGTTTCTCTTTAATGCCGATGTCCTCGAGTTCGAGGAAAGCATGGCCGAGGAGGTCAAGACAATGCTCGCCGAGCGCTACGGCATTGACCGTGATTGCGTCCTGCTCTCGGCGACGCACGACCATACTTCAATCGTCGCTTACCACCGCAGCTGGTGGACGGGAAAATTCGACGAGAACTACTACCGCTGGTTCCTCGATACCATTTGCCAATGCTTTGAGGAGTGCCGTGCCAACGCACAGCCCGCGATTTGTCGCTTGGGCAAGCAGGTCATCACCGGTTTCTACGACAACCGCATCATCCCAGGTGAACTCGCCGACAATGAGGTCATTGTCGTATCGTTCTTCGATACCGAAGGCAAGCCATTTGCGGGCTTTGTGAACTGGGCGGTGCATTCCGCTTGCGTCGGACCCGACTGCACGGAGCTCACGAGCGAACTCGCCGGTCTTACCGGCAAAAAGCTCGCTCAGAGTCTTGGTTACTATCCGGCCATGGTCGTCGGTGCTGCTGGCGACTGTAGCGACCGCAATTTTCGACAGGGACGCGGCATTCCCGAGGTTGAGCGTGTTTCGACCGGTCTTGCCGAGGCGATTTCCCAGATCAAGCTCGATTGCGAGGTCGTTCTTGACCGCATCGAGCCTCAGACGTTCTATCACACCGTTGCCCATGACGACTTTTCACTCACGCTTAAGTGCGCCGTCATCAGTCTGGGCGGCCTGCATCTCTTTGTGTTCCCGAGTGAACTCGGCAGCGACCTGGGCATTCGCATGAAGCGCGAATGTCCGGTCGAGGGAATAGTCTGCGGTTACACCAACGGCTATTTTGAGTATTTCCTTCCGGCACGCGAGTACGGCCTCTCCTTTGAGACCGAGCGTACTCAGATTCCCCAGGGCGAACCGGAACGTCTGTGTGACAAGTTCTGCCAGACGACGAGACTTCTCGGCGCAGCAGATTCGCGTCTGTAGGCCTGATTGCGTGATATGGGCCAATGAGGCTCATTGCCATGTGATCGGCATCTTCCATCTTCTCTGCCGTTCCCCATCCCGGGCGTACGTGCGTCCGCGGATTTCAAAGGGGGAAGCGGGTTCCTTGCCCTCCCACGTCGACTACGGAGGCATGAAATCGATGCTATACCCCGCTCAGAAAAGGAGAATTCCATGAAATACCAGAAGCTTTGCGATGAAATCATCACAAAGGTCGGTGGTCGAGACAATGTGTTAGACGTGAGCCACTGCATTACGCGTCTCCGCTTCCGCCTCAAGGATGAATCGCTCGCCCAGACCAATGAGCTTAAGGCGACGAAGGGCGTCGTTGACGTCATCCAGGCCGGCGGACAGTATCAGGTCGTGATTGGTGCCACTGTCGAGGCCGTCTACAACGACCTTGTTCAGATTGGCGGGTTCGACTCCAAACCCGCACTCGATATCGATGAAGGCGACGACGTCAAAAAGGGCGATCCATTCTCGCGTCTGCTGGCCATCATCTCCGAGATTCTGCAACCGGTTCTTGGCGTGCTTATGGCCGGTGGCTTTATCAAGTCGATGCTCGCGCTCTGCACGGTTGCCGGTTGGCTTGCCAAGGACAGCAATACGTATGTGACGCTCTCGGCAATCGGAGATTCGGTCTTCTATTACTTTCCGCTAATCATTGGCTGGACGTCGGCCAAGAAGTTCGGACTTAAGCCCGTTATGGGAATGGCGCTCGGCGGTATCCTCGTCTACCCGACGCTCGTTGCCCTTATGGGTGGAGATCCGCTCTACACGCTCGGCGCCGGTACGGTCTTCGAGTCCAATGTCTACGGTGATATTTTTGGCATCCCGCTAATCATGCAGAATTACTCATCGACGATTCTGCCTGCGATCTTTATCGTCTGGATTGCCTCCAAGGTGCACAAGGCCCTTTCTAACGCGCTGCCCGCGCTTGTGAGCTCGTTCTTCTCCAACATCCTGACGCTCCTCATTTGCGGCATCCTTGGCCTGCTTGTGGTCGGTCCGGTCATGACGGTCCTCTCCAACATCGTTGCCCAGATCATCTTGATGCTCATCAACTTCCAGCCCGCCATCGCCGGCTTCGTCATCGGCACGTTCTGGAGCCTGCTCGTCATGTTCGGCCTGCACTGGGGTATCATCCCGCTGTGGTTCCTCGATGTCGCAACCTACGGCTATGACCTTATTAACCCACTCGTGTATGCAGGCGGTTGTGCCATCGCCGGTGCTGTGCTTGGCATGGTCATCCGAACCAAGGACTCCGAGGAAAATGCTGCCGTCAACATTCCCGCCCTTGTCTCTTCGATTTTCGGTGTCAACGAGCCTGCGCTTTACGCCATCTTGCTGCCGCGTAAGCGTCTTATGTGGGCAACCTTTATTTCCGCTGGTGTAGGCGGCGCCATTGCCGGCCTCATGGGTGCCAAACTCTATGCCTTCGGTGCCTCCGGCCCGCTCGGTTTTCCGAGCTTTATTAACCCTGCCGGCATCGACATGGGCTTTATCGGCCTTGTCATCTCCGGTGTGGTCGCTTTCGTTCTGGCTCTTGTCGCCGCTATGGTGATCGGTACCAGGAAGGACGAGGGCGGTAAGGCGCTCAACATCTCGGTGGACTAGTCTGTCTGCGCACTTTAACTAAATATGCCTCGGACGGCGACGTGCCGCCCGAGGCATATTTGTGTTTTGTGCCGTTGTCAGCGTGTTTGCGGACACAAGTCTGCGGTTGTGGAGCAGCAGGGATTATGACGGTCGTGTCGCGGTGGAAGACGCACGGTCGCCCTGCAGGAGCTGACGGTAGGGGAGGAAGCCGATGAACGAGACGACCGCCTGCGAGTGCGCGGCGTTTCGCTTGAGGTAGAGCCTGACCTCGGAGGTCGTCGCGGGCTCGAGCGGCACCAGGGCTACCTTTCCGCTGGCGAGCGATTCCGCCGGCTTGCGCATGAGGAATGAGACGCCGGCGCCGCGTGCGACAAGAGAGATGATGTTCTCGGCTCGTTTGCCGGTGAACGTAACACGTGGGCCAAATCCAGCTTCTCGACAAAGGGAAAGGACGAGCTCGCTTACGAACGAGCCTTGGGGAAGCATGAGGAAATTCTCGTCGATAAGGTCGTCTATCTCGACGGTGTCACGTTCGGCGAGTGGATGGTCGAGCGAAAGGACGGCCACGAGCCGGTCGGTCGTAAAGGGAATCTTTTTGAACTCTGGCTCGATGGCGCCGCTGTCACGGATGAAGGCCAGGTCAATGTCCTCGTGCAGGAGCATGCGCTTGAGTGTGTCGCCCTCGCCTTCGATGAGCTCGACAGAATATGAGGGGTTCGCCTGCTGAAAATCGATGACGGCGTCCGTGATCCCATAAGGGGCCATAATGGGGATAGAACCTACGGTGAGGTGCTCGAGCGGCTCACCTGCACCTATTTGAATGGCGGCAAGATAGCGATGCTGAAGCGTCGCAATTTTTTGAGCATAGGGGAGAAGCGCTTCACCTTGCGCGGTGAGTGTTACGTGGCGCTTGCTTCGATCGATGAGCTTGCAGCCGAGTTCGTGCTCCATTGCCATGATGTGCTTGGAGGGGGTTGATTGCGACATGAAAAGCAGTTCCGCCGCATCAAGAAACGTGCGTGACTGCGCTAAGATGGCGAATTCGCCAAAGCGGCTGATGTCCATAGGGAGGCCTCCGGTACCCTCATTTTGGCAGGTGGCCTAAACCACGACGCCATTGCAGTGGTCGATTTCGTGCTGGATGATCTCGGCGGTGTAGCCCGAGAAGTTTTTGATGCGGTGAACGAAGTTCTCGTCCAAATACTCAACCTTAATGCGGCGATAGCGGGTACAGGGACGCTCGCCGATCAGCGAGAGGCATCCTTCGCTCGTCTGATAGGCATTGACCTGCTCAAGAATTTGAGGGTTGTACATCAGGAGTGTCCTGTTGCCGTCCTTTACGCAGATGATGCGTTTGCGCACGCCGATCATGTTGGCGGCGAGGCCCACGCACTCGCGCTCATGCTCGTGGAGTGTATCCAGGAGATCCTGCCCGGTTGCGACATCGTCGGGTCCCGCGTCTTCGGAAGGCAGACGCAAAAAGAACTCGGATTTCATGATGGGCTTAATCATGGCGGGCTCCTCATGTCTTATGCTTTCGTGGACTTTTAATAATAGCGCGGAAGGAAAGCTGTGCGTCCGCGTTACAATCTTTCGATATTGGACCATGTTGCCAGATTCGTCGTGTACGGCGTCTGGCGTAAGTCTAGGGCTCATTTTTCGCCCTGGACCGTTCCTCTGGGGCGATGCGACTGTCGTTCCAAGAGGAAGGAAATGCATGGGGAGCAAATCTCAGCAACAAGTTCAAGTAACGCCATCGGCTACTGCGGCGATTCTCGTCGTAATGTATATTGCAGCCTTTGTTGCCGCGTTTAACGAGAACATCATTAACGTGGCGTTGCACGACATTATGGCAGCCTTTTCGGTGAGTGCCACCACGGCGCAGTGGCTCGTCTCGGGCTACATGATCGTGACGTCGATCTTTACGGCCATCATGGCCTTCCTGTCCGGCCGTTTCTCGACGCGCAAGCTGCTGTTTTTCGCATGCGGATGCATGGTCGCCGGCGAAGTTCTGTGTCTGGTCGCTCCGTCGTTTAGCATTTTGCTGCCAAGCCGTATTTTGCAGGCCGCGGGATCGGGCATCTTGTTCCCGCTCATGATGAACGTGGTGCTGTCTTGCGCCCCGCGCGAGAAGCTCGGTCTGTATCTGAGCCTGGGCGGTGCCTGCATTACGCTGGGGCCGGCGTTTGGACCCGTGATCAGCGGTCTTATGTGTACGTTGTTTGGCTGGAGGGCGGTGTTCGTAGTGCCGCTGGTGGGCGGCATTGCGGTCGCTGCGGCGGGCGTAAAGCATGTCCAGAATGTCGGAGAGCGCTCGAACACCACGCTCGATATTCTGTCGGTAGTTTTGCTCGCCGCCGGTATTACGGCTTTTGTGTATTCCGTAGGCGAGTTCTCGACCAATCTGATTGCCGGTATCGTGACGTTCTTCGCCGCCATTGTGCTGCTCGGCCTATTTGCGGCCCGCCAGCTCAAGCTCGAGCATCCGGTGCTTAACGTGCGTCCCATGGCGAGCGTTCGCTTTTGGCCTGCGTGCCTGCTTGTGGTGGTGTCGATGATGACGACGTTCTCGATGAGCGTTTTGTTGCCGCTCTATTTTGAGGGCGCATACGGCATGACCGCACTTGTTGCGGGCCTGCTCATTTTGCCGGCGATTGCCTGCAACGCCGTGACCTCGATTGTGGGCGGACGCGTGATGGACGCCCGTGGCGCATGGCCGCTGCTGCCGGTCGGCTTTGCCCTGATTGCCGTGGGGCAGACTGCCATCTCGATGACGGCGGCAAGTATGAACATCGGCGTCGTCGTGGCGCTGACCGTTGTGGTGTATGCCGGAGTCGGTTTGGTGCTGAGCCCCTCGCAAACGGCCGGCTTGGAGACGCTGCCTGCCGCTGAGCATCCCCACGGAACGGCATTGCTTAACACGTGGAACATGATTGCCGCATCGTTTGGCCCATCGCTGTTTATCGGTCTGCTCTCGAGTTCTGCGGCGACTGCCGGCGCGGCTGGCGCTGCGACCGACGTTGCCCAGGCGATTGGATTTGCAACTGCCGTGCGTGTGGCGGCTGTGATTGCCGTGGTCGGGTTCGCGACGTCGCTGGTGTACGCTCGTCGCGAGTCGCACATGTCGCATTAATGTGTGCACATAGATTCTGCAGCTAGATTGGATGGCAACACCATAAACTAATGGACGTTTTGCCGAGAGGTATGAATGTTTAAAGCGCAAAGAGTGCGCGACGGGCCCCGCGAATGGGGCGATGATGCCCGAGAGGGCTAAGAAGGAGTCTCATGTCCGAGAACGAAGAGATCATGAACGAGACCGAGAACGAGACCATGGCTGCCGAGGTTGAGGCAGTCGAGACCGTGGAGACCGAAGCTGCCGAGGTTGAGGCTGCTGACGAGGTTTCCGCCAAGGAGGAGGCCGAGGTTGTCGAGGCCGCCGTTGATTACGATGACGAAGAGCTGATGGACAAGATGCAGAAGGCCGCCCGCCTGCTGCGTAGCCGTCGCTTTGCTATTTCCAAGGAGGAGGAGGCCAAGGCCGAGCGCATGGCGAACATCGAGCGCGCCATCAAGCTTCTTGACCTCAAGCCCAAGATGGAGCAGAAGGAAATGTCCGACCTGCTGGGCATGCGCCTTCGTGAGCTCGATGGCCTGATGGCCGAGGCCGAGGCTGCCGATCTGGTCGGCCGCATCGACGACGCCGAGGGCGATATGCGCAAGATCGTCGTCTTCGCTGCCGAGGATGCCGCTGAGGGCCTGGTCGAGCTTGCCAACAAGAAGGAGAAGCTCCTGCCCGAGCTTTCTTACGAGGAGGCCACCGAGCTGATGGCCGCTCTCGATAAGGTCATTGCTCCGCTCGTCGCCATGGGCCTGGACGAGGACCGCGGTCCTCGCGGCGGCCGTGACGATCGCGGTGGCCGTGGCGGCGACCGTGGCGGTCGCGGCGGCTTTGGCGATCGCGGTGGCCGTGGCGGTGACCGTGGCGGTCGCGGTGGCGATCGCGGCGGCCGTGGCGGCTTTGGTGACCGTGGCGGCGACCGTGGCGGTCGCGGCGGCTTTGGCGGCAACCGTGGTGGCTATGGCGACCGCGGCGGCAACCGTGGCGGCTTTGGCGGCAACCGCGGTAACGACCGCGGCGGTCGCGGTGGCGACCGTGGCGGCCGCAACGGTGGCGGCTTCCGCGGCAACCGTTTTTAGTTACGGCGTTTTACCAAACGCCGTAACGGGCCGACGCTGCGCGGGCCGCATTTGGACAATCTGACGTTCAACTTCAAGGGCGCGACCAGAAGGTCAGCGCCCTTTCGTTTCACGTCACCTTGCCTCAAATGCGACCCGCTCGCTGTCCGTCCTCTGCCTGCGGCGTTGTCTTGCTCCGGATGCGGCAGTTAGGGACGTTCCTTTTAATATGAGCAGGACATTGTCAAGAGGCAAAATCGGGCCTGGCCCCAACGATATGGGGTCAGGCCCTCTCCCTATATCAACCCCTCCGCGGCGACCTCGGCGTGTCTTTCCGAC
>ENA-OQNN01000056-OQNN01000056.1-human-gut-metagenome-genome-assembly--contig:-NODE-56-length-133351-cov-5.161683_pt1 | contig 133351 bp, 124 predicted proteins | sample MGYA00242624_ERZ504870 | MGnify/ENA primary metagenome ERZ504870 (study PRJEB26092, sample SAMD00036379) | human gut metagenome | host: Homo sapiens | study: EMG produced TPA metagenomics assembly of... | reverse complement strand
AGCGGTCATCGGGCGTCCCCGTTCCCGGCGACAACACCCCCCGGATCATCGACGACAGGGCAGGAAAGTCATACCGGAACCGGCGACCCGGCCCCGACCATCGGGGCCTACCAAACATGGTAATGGGCTCTGCATGGATGTCAAAGAGATTTGACATCCATGCCGCCGTCTCATATACTTTTCGTATGTCAAAAGTGTTTGACATATAGGCAAGTGCTAAGTATGCATGTGCGCGGTCTCGCGCAGATGTCTTTGGTTACATGCCGGGGTGCATTTCCGGGTGTGCGGCAGAGAAAGGAAAGTGTCATGAATATGAGTGTGGGTGCCGCCATCGCGGTTCTTGCGGTGTCCCTGGCCGTCGTTGCGGGGCCGGTCGCGGCGATCGTGTCGATGATCTCGTCCCTGCGCAAGCCTGGAGACGAGCGGCGCCGGGCGATCGTCCAGGGAGTGAGTGCGACGACGCTGGTCTTCGCCATCGCCATCCTCATGCTCGCGTCGGTCTGGAAGGTCGTTTGCGTCTTCGCGCTCGACAGGTCCTTCGGCGGCATCAACCCGATCAGCACGCTCGCCATTGTCGCGGTTTTCTACCTCGTGCAGGTGCACCGTTACAAGAAGAAGTTCGGTGACTGAGATGGAGAACCGCATCAAAGAGCTCCGGGTCAATCTGGGTCTGTCCCAGGGGACATTGGCGCGCAGGTGCGATGTGTCCCGGCAGACGGTCAACGCCATCGAGAACAACAAGTATGACCCGACGCTGTCGTTGGCGTTCAGGCTTGCCCGAGAGCTGGGGGCCACTGTCGACGGGCTGTTCACGCCGTGACGCGTCCGCGTCCTGCCGGATTGCGGCGAATCGCATTGGGGCAAATGTGCGGACGCGGGCACTCCCGCCGAGGCGTTCGTCGATGAGCTGCTGGAATCACGGGGCCAACAAGAGTGTTGCACTTCTATCTAGAACTCGGGTCTAGAATCCGGGCTTGTCGGTTTTGCTAGAATCTGAAAAGAAAGGATGGTGCGATGTTCGGAACGATATCTGAATCCGAGATGCGCCGCCGCACGGAGAACGTCGGACTGTCGGTGCAGTCCGTGCGGTTGGAAGGCGGCGACGTGACGAGGGCCTTCATACGCGATGCCGGAGAATACGCGCGGGGAATCATAGACAGCGCCGAGCTTCTTTCCCGCACCCGTCGCCGTTACGGATTGGAGTGACGATGGCGCGTGTCTTCGATCCCTACCTGATTCCAGGAACGAACGTGCTGCGGAACCTTGTGGGCGCCACGGACGAGGACGCGCTGGCGGCTGCGGAGAACGATCTCTGCTCCGCCCGCGCCGCCATTCTGAGAGAGAATCTCCCACCTGCGGAGGGGACGCTGGAACAGCTTCGCCGCATACACCGGTTCCTCTTCCAGGACGTGTACGACTGGGCGGGGGAGATACGAACCATCGACATGGGCAAGGGCGAGGGGCTTCCCTTCCAGCCATTGGAGCTGTTCAGCATGGGGGTTCGCTACTCCGAGGAGGTGCTTCGCGGTGACGATTTTCTTAAGGGCTTCGGCCATGACGAATTCGTAAAGCGTCTGAGCGTCAGCTACAACAACTTCAACATCCTTCACCCGTTCCGTGAGGGCAACGGACGGACGCAACGCATTTTCTGGGAGATCATCGCGCGCGAGGCCGGCTGGCATTTCGACTGGGGACTCATCGACAAAAGGACGAACGATCAAGCCTCGATCGCGGGGATGCAGCGAAACGATCTGCGTCCTCTCGAGGATATGTTCAGAAGAATCGTCAAGCCGGTGTCCGAACCGTTGACCATGTCGAATGATCTGGCCCATCTTGGTGAATATGCGCAACCATCGAACAAGGCATACGACATGTCCTCCGCACGGAGCCAACATGTGTACGAGCATTACGCCTATCAGCGCGCCATCGTCCCTCCGAGGCAGGAAAAGCCGAAACGCGGACGCCATTCGAGATGACATTTGGATGTGTCGGGCCGAGATACCAGAACATTCGAAGTGGAAGACAGCTTTCTAGGCGGGTCTTATCAATGTCTGGAGTGGATTGAATTTGGCAGCTGCTTGGAATGCTTCATAGACAGTCGTTTCCTTGGCTCCTTAATGAGTTCAAGAAAACGTCACTACTTCGATATATATGATTATGCTTGGCATACTGAGCAAGTTTGTAAAGAACCAGTGCCGCCTAATCTTCTGTAGGATTCCAGTACTGGTAGGGTATGGAGAAATTATTAGATGAGTAATTCGTTAAAGCTCGTTTCTGCTCCTGTGCGCGAAAGCAGGTTGTGGGATATCCCAGGTTACGTGCCATGGTTCACGGCGGACAGCGCGACGGCCATCGGCGTGGCCCTGCGGTATCTGGCGGTCTCTCTGATCGGATACAAGCTCACCGGATCGACCACAGCAGCGGGTTGGTTGGGCTCGCTGGCCGCGATCGCACAACAGGCGGCCGCCGTGTTCGGCGGGACATTCGCCGACCGTCACGATCGCAAGACACTGATCATCGTGAACGCGACAGCGGGCGTCATCTGTTGGGGGTCAGTCGCTGCGCTGCTCATGGCCGGCAAGCTGGTCTTCCCCGTGCTGCTTGCCATCGCGGTGTTCGAGTCTGCGGTCAACGGGTTTCTCGGCCCCGCCTCGGATGCGATGCTCAAATCCATCGTCGATATTCGCTCATATCCGAAAGCGCGCAGTCTCAACGAAGGCCGTGACGCGACCATCAACATGGCCGGCAGCCCAGTCGGCGGCCTGCTGTACGGCATCGCCCCGTGGTTGCCGTTCCTGTCGGCTGCGGTCATGTACCTGCTGGCAGGCGTGGCTGCGACACGTATCCGAGTCGGCGGAAATCCGCGGAACGGCAGCGATAGCGGCAACGGCGATAGCGACGATGACGGTGGGAAAGCGGGCGGCGCGTCATTTTTCCGTGATTTCGCCGAAGGATGGTCGTGGTCGCTGCACCGCAGGATGCTGGTGTTGACGATGGTGTCGTCCGCGCTGGCGAATTTCGGGGTCAATGGCTTCCAGTATGCGATTCAGCTGCATCTGATGCGCACCGGCGTGAACGCGACGCTCATCGGATTCGTGAATACGGGCGTATTCCTCGCGATGCTGGCGGGTGCGTTCATCGCCGGACGGATCAGCGATACCGCACCGGTCGGGCCGGTGACATGCTGCGGATTCGTGTTCATCTGCATCGCTTCGCTGCCGATGCTGCTGACCGACAACTACTGGGTGCTGCTTATCGCCAACGCCGTGATGTGCCTGCCGTTCCCGATCATCAACGCGTTGCAGCTCGGGTTCATTTTCGGTAAGACGCCCGACACGATGCAGGGGCGTATCACCGTGACGCTTACCGTACCGGCCCAGGCACTGTCCGCGTTCTGCTCAGCGACGGCCGGAAGTCTGCTGCCCGCTTTCGGATTCAGCGGGACTATGCTGGTGTTCTGGGCGGTGATGCTCGTCAGTATGCTGCTAATCGTCAGTTCGCGCAGCCTGCGCACCATTCCACGCGCCGACCAGTGGGATCGCACACCGCTGGAGTAGCCGCGGACGGCCACCAACCATGGGGACTATGCACCGCTGCGCGCTGCTCTCCGCACACGTCTTCCATTCCGCAAACCGGCTGCGCTGACAGGACGATGAGTGCGGTCAGTTTGCGGCAGTCAGTTTGGGAAGAACTCAAAATCTCGATTCAGCAGGCTCAAATCACGAGTTTTCAGATTGTGGTCTGGAAAACTCGGTGGAAGAGGCTGATCCCGGGAGAAATTGAGAAATCCGGATGTCCGTTTGCGCGACCGATTCTATGAAAACTTCCGGATGCGCGCGGGAGTTTAGCGCGAAACATGAATCCGGCGAAGTTCTCCCGGGAACGGCTTCAAGGTCGATTTTTGAGAATCGCGGAATTCCAACGTTTTTGTTGAGAGATTATGCATGAGAGTACCGGCTTCTCGTAAACTCCCGCGTCCGGCACGGGAGTTCAGCGGCGAATTCCCGAAGTCAGCGTAAACTCCCGCAGAATCTGGGAGATTATGGCCCGACGAGGTCTACCAGAACGAACTCCCAGATTGGCCGCCGTTCAGCCAGACGAAAACGACCCAGCACCGGCGGAATCGAACAAACAAGCGCCACAACCACCATCAAGCAGTCGGCAACGTCATTATGAGCTGATAGGAACCAACCTTCTTGTCCGTCATCCCAGTAAACGTTGCGTTAGTTGACATGTCAGGGTATTATTCTCGAACAGTGTGTAAACACACTATTCACGTATACCTCTGGCGTGTCCGGCGATGGGATGCCCGCGGCGGATATCGGACACGATCTTCCCGATCCGGCACTGTTCCCGGACCACGCAGTCCGCGACCATGCACGCCAGGGGAACCGGATTGCCGTACGCCTGCCACTGCTCGAGCCGTCCGGCGTAGGTGCTGCCGGCATCATGCCTGATGGCGATGGGCTCGTACCCCGCCTGCATGAGCATCATGTTGAGGATCTGGCGTCCGGTACGCCCGTTGTCGTCGGCGAACGGGTGGATGTTCTCGAGTGCCTCCGCGGAGGCGCGCTCCGACGGGGGGTACCATCATCGGAAAGTCCGCCGGAAACGGCGGACTTTTCCATATCCGCCTCCGCATCGTCCGAAACGCCCATTCTCCTCATCAGAGAATCATCAAGAAGTTGTTCCGTGCTTACTTTCAAGAATCTTGATGCATTAACCAGGTCGTATACAGACCAGCTTGTTTTCCCCGACATCTTTAGGGACATGGCCGAACGGCCAATTCCCATCGCTTCGGCCAAGCTGGACTGCGAATAACCATAAGCCGTCAATAGCATTTTGACATTGAAGGTGATTGTCGACTCCAGCTGCTTTTGATAAGGGGCTGCGGACGTTTTCTTGGAGACCGAACGGAAAGATTTTCGTATGTCCGGTCTTGAGGAACGAGAGCGTGCGGTGGAGTTGTATTTCACCACGCCGATGACGACGGCCCAGGTGGTGGAGCATCTGGGTTATCCGACCAGGCAGTGTCTGGAGCGTTGGCTGGCGATGGATTCCCGGTATGCTGGTCATATGGCCGAACCCATCATCCCACTGGAGACCAGGCGAAGGGCAGTCGAGCCGGTGCCGGGCGGCATGCAGCAGAAGCAGGCCGCCAAACAGCTCGGCGCGGGCGTAGGCGCGGTGCATGGCTGGGTCAGGGCGTACCGCAAGGGCGGCATGGCCGCGTTGCAGCCCAAAAACAGGAACGCCGCGCAGGGCGATAAGCCCGCTGACTCCCGTCGCCGGCCGTCCGCAGCCGATGATGATGACGCGGAGGCTTTGCGCCGCAGGGTCGAGGAACCGGAGCCGGGGGAACGCGTTGATGCGGGAGGTGGTGGAGGTCGTAAGGAAAAGACCCCGGCGCCGACCTGCGGCGCCTGTCGAACAGGGAGAAGACCCTGTTGATCGACCGGTTGAGGCCGGCGTATTCGCCCGGCTCGATGGCATGCTTGCCCGGCATCGCGCCGAGCGGCCACCTACTGCCACCACGTCCGGCTCGGCGTTGACAAGTACGCCGGACTCGGGGCGGAGGTGGCCGGGGCGTTCGCCGATTCCAAGGGCGGGTACGGGTACCGCAGGATCAAGGCGGTGCTCAAGACCGGCGTATCGGAGAAGTCGGTCCGCAGGATCATGGCGGAGGAAGGGCTCGTGGCGCATGTGCCCAAGCGACGCAGGTATAGTTCCTACGAGGGCGAGACGACGCCGGTGTTTTTAGTCAAGTCGGTGTTTCGTGTTTCGTCACTAATTTTTTTCGGTTTTCGGCATGAGGAGTGCCGGCCGGTGGTTTGTTTTACTGGTTGTCCGTCTTGCCGAACATGAGGGCTTGGCTGACGCGTCGGCTGGGGCCGGTGAATTCGATGAGGCGTCCGTGGTGGACGATGCGGTCGATGATCGCGGCGGCGAGTTTGTCGTCGGCGAAGATCGTCCCCCATTTGCTGAACTCGATGTTCGTGGTGAAGATGATGCTGCGACGTTCGTAGCTGCCGGCGATGATCTGGTAGAGGAGACGGGCCCCGTCGATGTCGAAGGGCACGTAGCCGAACTCGTCGAGGATGATCAGGTCGGCACGGGCGAGGTCCCTGAGCAGGCTGTCGAGGGCGCCGTCGCGTTTGGCCTTGCCGAGCTGGAGCACGAGCTCCGCGGTCTGCCGGAACCTCACGCTCCTGCCTTGCTCGATGGCGAGCATGCCCAGGGCGGTGGCCAGGTGGGTCTTTCCGCGTCCCGTCTTGCCGTAGAACACGAGGTCCTGCGCCTTGGCCGCGAAATCGAGGCCGGTCAGCTGCTCCTTGGTGTATCCGTCGGGCAGGCGCACGTTCGCGAAGTCGTAGCCGTCGAGGCTTTTGGGCACCGGGAACCGGGCCTGGCGCATGAGCCTTGCCTGTGTTTTAGCAAGTTGGCGTCCGCTTTGTGAGCGGTGTTTTTCCGCAGTGTAGGCAGCGGGTTTTCCGCAGGGTGTGCGGTATCGGCCGCTGCCTGTCTGCGTTGTGTTGGTTATTTGGTCATGAGGGCGTGTTCGCTTCGGTAGGAGCGGCCCTCGAATCTGATGAGCCGTCCGTGGTGGACGGTGCGGTCGATGAGGGCGGCGGCCATGTTCTTGTCGCCGAGCACGCGTCCCCATCCGCTGAATTCGATGTTGGTGGTGTAGATGATGCTCCTTGTCTCGTAGGAATCGGAAATGATCTGGAAGAGGAGCCTGCTGCCCTCCTCGTCTATGGGCAGGTAGCCGAACTCGTCGATGATGAGAAGTCGGGCCTTGCCGATGCTCGCGAGTTCCCGGTCGAGCCGGTTCTCCTGCTGGGCGCGGCGCAGACGCATGAGCAGTCCGGTCGCGGTGAAGAAGCGCACCGGGACGCCCCGCTCGCAGGCGAGCCGTCCGATCGCGATGGCCAGGTGGCTCTTGCCGGTGCCGACGGGCCCGTAGAGCACGAGGTCCTCGCATCCGGCGACGAAGTCGAGGTTCTCGAGCTGCGCGCGCCCCCAGTCGGCGGGCATCTTCAGGTTGGTCCAGTCATAGCCGTCGAGGGTCTTGTCGGCGGGGAAGCCGGCCTGTTTGAGCAGGCGCAGGCGTTTGGATCGCTCGCGCGAGTCGAGTTCGGCCGTGAACCATCGTTCGATGAAGTCGAGCTGGTTGGGCGTGGCCTCGGCGAGCGTGCCGGCGAGCACGCTGCGTGTCAGGGTCAGGCTGCGGCTCATCTTCAGGATGCGTTCGCTTTTCTCGGTCGTGGACGCGCGCCTGCGTCGGGTCTCCGGGATCACCGGATCGGGTCTGACGCTCACCGTTCTTCCCCTCCGTCGTCCGTGCCGGTGATGAACCGGTCGTAGCCGCTCAGGTCGGGCTCCTCGATCCCGCCGGGGTATTCCCACTCGCCGTCGCGCATGCGCAACGCGATCGGGGTGAGCGAGTCCGCGTGCAGGCCCATGTCCCTGTTCGAGCGCAGGATCTCGCCGCACGCCTGCATCGCGGGATCGAACCCGGCCGCCCGGCACGCGTCCCCGATCGCTTTGAGGCTCTCCCTCAACGTCTTTTCGTCCATGGAATCAAGCCACGCGCGTATATCGTCGGGCACGTCCGGGCGGATCGAGCTTTCCCGCCACGCGCGGGGTTTGACCGCGAGCCGGGGAAGCACGAGCGCGGGATCCTCCACATTGCGCGACCGTCCGTACTGTCTGGGATATTCCGCGAGGAGCTCGCCGGTGGCGGGCGATGCGAGCGTGACCGTGTCCCACCGGATCGCGGCCAATACCCTGGAACGCGCCGAATCGGGGCCGGCGAGGTACCGGTTCGAGTCGATGTCGACCAGCCCGTACTTGTCGGCCGTCCGGCTTTCCCAGCGAACCGGGTCGAACGCCGTGGACGGCAACGGCATCAACGCGGCCCTCTCCTCGTCGAACACCTCGGCCACGGGCACGTCCAGCAACCTCGGGCAATACGAGTCCCTGGCGAGCCCGTCGCACCGCTCCAGCAGGAGACGGCTCAACTGCCCATACGATTCCGCGCGCATGGGCGGCACCATGAGATTGCGCCGCAAAAACCCGACCGCGTTCTCCACGCTGCCCTTCTCGTTGCCCGAGTACGGGTTGCAGAACCGGACCTCGAGCCGGTAATGCGCCACGAACGCGGAGAACACCCCGGTCAACGCGACCTCGCCCTTCGCGTTGCGCCGGCCGGCACCGGTCGCGTTGTCCATCACGATCACGGGAGGAACACCCCCGATATGCTCGAACACGAGCATCAGGCCATGGCACAGACACTCCGCGTTCTCGCCCGGCAACGCCACGCACAACCGCATGTTCGAATACGGCAACGAGACCACCAGGCAATGCACGTCCGCCATCTCGCCAGCGATCCGGGCCCGGGCCACGCCGAAATCGACCTGCATGCTGCCCGCCGCCCACTCGAGCCGCACGTACCCCTCGCGATCCGGCACGCCGCGGTTCGCCTCGCGCCACCGGTGCACGTAACGCATCGTGGTCGAATACTCGCCGTCGTAGTCCGTCTCCGCCAGCAGACGGTCGTGCACGCGCCTGATCGTGTGCCGCTGCTTCCTGGGCAGCATCCGATCGGCCTCCAGCCACCCGTCCACCAGATGCGCGTACGGGTCGATCTTCGACCCGTACCTGCGATCCGCCTTCGGCTTGGGCGAGCAATCCTCCATATCCGCGTACTTCGCGACCGTCCCGCGATCCACATGCAGACGACGCGCTATCTGCGCGCGCGACATTCCCTGCCGGTCGAGTCTCCTGATATCTTGCACAATGGGCATCGGTATCGCCATGTTCCTTTCCTTCCCGAGCGCCGGCCGGCGGCAACCGGCCGAATCAAAACCGATTGGCAACTCGGGAATATACAGGCCGCGGCACCGATGCCTCTCACATCACCGGGAAACGATGACGACACCGGGGAAAACCATCAGCCCACACTGCGGAAAAACACTGCCGAACCTGTCGAACAAACATTGAAGCAAAACAGCCTTGCCCGTTTGGAGGCCTCCCTGTTGGCCAGTTCCGTGGCGAGCATGCGGTCGATGGCGTCCAGTTGGCGGGGCGTGGCCCATTCGAGCGTTTCGTCGATGGTGGCCTTGGAGATGAACAGGCTCCTCGCCCGCTCGCGCAGCGGGCCGGGGTCGGTCCGTCCGTTCTTCTGGTTCACTCGTCCTCCTTGGTGTAGGCGATGTCGTATTCGCTCAGGTCCACGGGGTCGTCGTAGGCCACGGGTCCCAGGCCCGAGGCGTGGCGTGCCGCGGCCAGACATACCCCGGCCCGGTCCGTGCCTCCGGTGGATTCGAGGATCACCGGGCATGCCGGCCACGGCCGCCCGCCAGCCGCTCTCGCCGTCGGCGTGCAGCAGGGCACGCAGGCTGTCGCGCCGCGTGGCCTCGTCCTGCGCGTCGATCCATTCGCGAAGCGGGTCGGGCATCGCGTCGCGCACCCGGCTGTTGCGCCAGGCCGCCGGCCGGTCGCACAACAGCCCGAGCTGGCTCGACGGGTCGCCGCTGTCGGTCGGCTTGTCCCCGTAGGACCTCGGATGCGTGATCACGCGTTTGCCTTCGGCATCGAGGATCTCCACCTCCAGGGCCCTCAGGCCGACGATCATCTCATGGCCGGCGTGTTCGGGTCCGGCCGCGTACCGGTGGCGGCCCTGGACGGTGATGTTGCCGTATTTGTCGGCCTTCATCCTCGTCCACGTGACCACGTCGAACGGCTTGGCGGGCAGGGGCAGCAGCGCCTTTCGGCCCTCGTCGAACAGGCCGGTCTGGCTCTCGCCCTTCCTGTAGTGGTCCTTGTCCCCCAGTTCGAGGCAGCGGCCGGGCAGGCGCAGGTTGAAGCTGTCGAGGTTCCATACGCCGGGCACCGGCACGAACAGCCTGCGGCGCACGGCCCCGACCCGGGCCTCGACGCCGCCCTTCTCGTGTCCCGAGTACGGGTTGCAGAACGTGTACTCGAACCCGTAGTGCGCCTGGAACGCCTGGAACAGGCGGGTCAGGCGGATCCCGTCGAACCATTTGCGTCCGACGCCGGCGGCGTTGTCATACACGATGCGTTCGGGCACCCCGCCCAGCCATTCGAATAGGTTCCTGAGGGCCTGGCACGTGCACTCCGCGTTCTCCCCGGGCATCAGCTGGCTCGGCCCGATGTTCGAGTACGGGAAATCCAACACGAAATGCCGCATTCGCGTCACGACGCCCCGGTAGCGCACGTCGACCTGGCCGAAGTCCGCCTGGCATTCGCCCGGATGCCACGACAGGTCCAGGAAACCGGCCTCCCGCTCCGCCGCGGCCTCGCGCCTGAGCCGCGCCACGGTCCGGGTCACCGTCGACAACGACACCCCGGCCCCGTACTCGTCGCGCAACCGCTCATGGATGCGGGTCGCGGTATGCCGCTGCTTGCGCCAGGTCTCCCGGTCCTCGGCGAGCATGCCCTCGATCATGGGCAGCCACTCGTCGATCACCGAACCACGACGTCGCCTCACGGGCGGCCTGGCCGATAGGTCGTCGACCCTCAGATACTTGCGCACGGTCGGCTCGCTGACCCTCTCGCTGCGCGCTATCGAGGCGATGGACTCACCGTTCCTGCGACGCGAACGGATAGACTGTATTTGGGACATGCTGATCATTGCCTTTCCGGACCTTTCCCGAATGGAACCAGAAGCACCATCAGGCTAAGGCCCACGGGTGGTCGGCATGCCTTTCCGCCTAAACCCGAAAAACCTTCGTGACTAAAACCTCAACTTCCTATTGAACAAAAACACGCCGGCTCCCGCCAATCTCGTCGACCGGGACTTCACGGCCGAGCGTCCGAACGAGAAACGGCCCGCGGACATCACCCGGGATCAAGGCCAGGGACGGGAAGGGCGTGCCTTTCGCCGCCGGTCGACTGCTTCGATGGCAAGATCGTCGCATACACCGCCGGCTTCAGCCCCAACGCGGAGCCGGCCAACCGGATGCCGGAGAAAGCGGCCTCGACGCTGCCGGGGAACGCGCGTCCCCTGGTGCATTCCGACCGTGGCCGCCACTGCCGGTGGCCCGGATGGCTCGGGCTCATGGAACGCTTCGGGCTGACGCGCTCCATGAGCGCGAAGGGCTGTTCGCCGGACAACGCGGCCGCGGAGGGATTCTTCGGCAGGATGAAGACCGAGGCGGTCTACCCCGAGAAGTGGGAGGAACACACCCGCAACGAGGTGCTCGCCTTGGTCGATGAGTACATACGCTGGCACGACCGCGAGCGCATCAAACAGTCGCTTGGTTGGATGAGCCCGGTACAATACCGTCAAAGCCAGGGAATGGCTGCGTGATTATCTCCAAGAAAATGTCCGCAGCCCCCTACCCCGTAGGACTCTCCGCTATATATGGATGCGGATGGCCAGGGTGATCACTTGAATGTCTGCATTACGGACTGTGGCTGTGGTTTTTCGCAAGAGGCATTGAAGCACGCGAAAGAGCGTTTCTATATGGCAGACCAGAGCAGAGGCTCCGAACTGCATTATGGGATGGGTCTATATATCGTTGACGTCATCATAAAACAGCATAGAGGAGAACTGCTCCTCAGTAATTCCGCAGAAACCAAAGGCGCCAGGGTCACGATACGGCTACCACGATAAGGGAACGACTCATGCGTCATTCCCTTACCATATCTCCAAACGATATTCGACATGGTGGTCCCGGATTCAACTTAGCCGTCGACTGACGTCGCGGCCGTCGGGCTTTCCGCATGCGCTATTTGCCCGTGCTGCCGGCTCCGGCGTTTTGGCCGGTGGCCGGCGATCCGCTGGTGCCGCTGGTGCCGGTACTGGTTGAAGTCGATCCCGATGGATCTTTTTGCGTCGAGCCGGTGCCGGTGCCGTTCGAACCGGTCTGGCTGCCGCCGACGCCTTGGCTGGTCGGGTCTTCGGTGGTCGGATTCTTTGAGGTGCCGGTGCCGTTCGAACCGTTGGCGGTGCCGTCGGTTTTCGAATCCGAGGCGCCGGCGCCGGTCGAACCCGAGGTGCCGTTGGCATCGAGGTCGGTGGAGGGGGCGTCGGTTTTCGAATCCTTGCTGGTTCCCTTCGAATCATCGCCGGTGCCCGTCTGGGGCAGAGCGTTGTTCTGATCGGGGGTGCCCGTTCGCGTGCCGGTGTCGTTGCGCGCGGGCGTGGTCGTGGTGGGGGATACGAGATTGTCCGTGCCGCGTCCCTGCGTGGCCAGCATCACGACGCCGGCCGTCACCGCCACGGCGAGCAGGCCGGACACCAAGGTGACGATCATGGCGGTGTGCTTCGAAGCGCGGAAGCGGGACTTGCGCAGCTCATCGACCGAGTACGTCCTGCCGTTCGCTCGGCTGAACACGATTTCACGCGGTCTGCGTGTGGAGGAAGCATCATCGGCGGTCACGCCCGTCGCCGTATCGGGCTCGTCCCGAACGTCGGTCCGGCTGCCGGCCGTTCGGGGGGTGCCGCCATCGGCATCGCCGTTCTCGGCGTCCTTCGTGATCCCGTTGCCGGAGGACGAGGCCGATTGGAGTTTTTCGCCGGAGGCGGTGAGCACGTTCTGGTAGATCTTGGTGGCCACGGCGGAGACGACGTAACTGGCCGCCGCTCCGATCACCGAACCGCCGATGCCGATCTTCGATGCGAGCAGGAACGAGGTGACGGCGGCAAGGGTGCCCGCCACGATGGATGAGAGGGAGATTCCTTCAAAAAACTTCTTCACAATGCACGACCGTAGGGTGTCGGGCTGACAGGTTGCCTGAGACTCGATGGAAGCGGGGCGAGGCCTACACGAGACCTTCAAAATCGGCCTTCGTACAGGTCCGACACGCCCTGCAGCGCACACACGTGCGTTTCGCGTCGCCGCAGGCCGCGGGACATCGTCAATTACGATGCAGCGACTGCCCGGTCGGTCTGATCACCGACATCAGTACGGCGGCGAAAATCAAAGCGAAACCCACCAGTGAGCTCCACATGATCCTCTCGCCCCAGAACAGCGCGGAGAACGTGACAGCGAACAGACTTTCCGTACACATGATGATTGACGCCTGCGAGGCAGGCACGTGAGCCAGACCGATGTTTTGCATAATCTGGGCACTCATCGTGGCGCCGAGGAACAGATAGAGCACGCTGGCCACTACTGAGGGTGCCAGCCAGCTGGCGTTCGGCATGGGTTCGGTGAACAACGCGCCGATGATGAACAATACGCCGGCAACGCCGAACTGCACAAAAGTGACGGCGATAGGGTCGAAACGTTTGGTGTAGACACCAAGGGAGGTCAGATTGAACGAGAAGATGACCGCGGTGGCGATGGTCAGCCAGTCGCCGGCGCTCAGTGACAGCGACCCGCCCGGCTTCAGCGAGACGAAGCCGACGCCGATCAGACAGATCACGCCGGCGACAAGATTGATGGCCTTCGGACGGGTTTTTGAAATAATCCACGTGGCGAACGGGGTGAGTACGCAGTAGGCGGCCGTCAGGAACGCGCTGCGGCCCGGTTCAATGGTCTGCAGGCCGATGGTCTGGGTGACCATCGTTCCCCAGTAGGTCAGGCCCACCACGAGCGCCGGCACAATGATTTTCGGCGTCAGATACGGCACGATGTGCTTATGGAACAAGGCCAGCATGCACAGGCAGGCGCCGATCATGCGCAGACCCATCAGCCATTGGGGCGGAATCGCCTCCATGGCGAATTTGGCGAGCAGATAGCTGCCACCCCATAATGCAGCGCAGCCCAGCAACATGAGTCGGGCGAGATTCGGGGGAAAGCTGCGGGACCAGCGGCTGCGCAGCTTGTTGAAACGTTCGATCAAACCCATGGTGCACCTCAGGACAGTTAGGAAAACTTGTGGCTCTCTCGGCTCACAGATTACGGGAACTACCGGCCAAAATCGACCGGTCGATGGGCGTCGGGTGTGTGACAGGTGTGTGGCTGGTGCGCGACCGGGGCATGGCATCGCCAAGCAGGTAAAAACCGGATGAAAGCTGTGCGAAGGTGAGGTTCCTCACAGCGAACATCCGGGCTAGTCGCGTTCGAAACCGGTACTCTGGAAAGAGTAAGGATACGTTATCCGTATCAATCATGAAAGGATTCGACATGGCAGTCATTACTCCGGAAATCAAGGAATTCATCAAGAACAACCTCGGCTGGATCACCACCGTCTCCAAGGACGGCGAACTGGATCTCGGCCCGAAGATGTCCCTGTTCGTGCTGGACGACACGCACATCGCCTACCACGAGCGCACCGCCGGCCAGCACTACGAGAACCTCAAGAACGGTTCCCCGCTGGTCATCGCTTTCGCCAACCTCGAGAAGAAGCAGGGCTACCGCTTCCGCGGCAACGTGGTGCTGCACGTTGACGACGACATCTACAACGAGCAGGTGAAGGTCGCCGAGGAAAAGGGCACCAAGAAGCCGGCCGTGATTCCGGTTCTCGAAGTCACCGAGATCCAGGACCTTGCCTCCGGTCCGACCGCCGGCAAGACCATCGCCAAGGACTGATTAGCTGACGTATTGGTGGCTTCCTCGTCAGAGGGAGCCACTTTTTCGCTTTTTAGTGCGCAGTACTAGGTGACGGCCTTGGGCGTCGGTTGTGGCGAAGAGGTAGGTGTTGCCGCCGTCCTTGAGTTTGAGTTTTTTGCGTAGCTGGGCCACGGTTAGGGGGAAATTGCGTACGGAGATGTTGGCGTGCGTGAGACCGGCCAATAGCTGCTTCAGTTCTCTCTTGTTCATGGTGGCGATGGATTCGATGGCGAATGACCTGCCTGGAAAATCGGCAATAGGTTCGGCCGCCACGAACAGGTGGCTATTCGGGCTGATGTGATGCACGGCGAAGCGCTGTTCGAGAACATCAAAGCATCCGGCCTTCATGATTGAGGCGTTGGGCTCGTAAAGGTACTTCCAATGCGAGGAATCGAAGCCGTTCGCGCTTTCCTCAGACAGGGAGTCTTCGGTATTGCAAGTATTGCGTGCAACCAAGGCAGAATCGCTGATAGGGGTGTGATTGTCGCTGTTATCGCCGGCCTTGTACGACAGCACCTGCCCGTCATTAGCACATACCACGAGCGGTGAGACGCAACGGCCGCGCCCCAACACCAACAACAATTCCTTGCACTCATTCCCGGTGGAGACGATATGCACCTCATGCACCGCGCCGGCGAAATCGGCGACGGTCTTATGCCAGTCGAGCATGGGGGAGAGCTTGACCATGACCGTCGGTGCCTTGGCCAGCAGCATATCCTTCAGGGTCAGCACATCCGGCGTGCAATCGGCAATCGCGTAGGTACGCGAGCCATGATCGTCACGGCGGGCCGGATCGAGGAAGATCATGGAGACTCGGCCAAGCGTATCAAGCACTGCTGTTGAATCATCATTGATGACTTCGGCGTGGCCAAGGCCGAGTATCGGGAAATTATGGCGAGCGATACCACATAAAATGGATTGTTGTTCCACATATATGGCATGGTCAAACACTCGGGACATGTAAGAAAAGTCGACGCCGAAACCGCCGGTCAGATCGACTAGGGATGTCGGGGAATCGTCGTCGACTGCTTCCTCGGCCAACAATCGCTGTGCCAGCCGAGCCTTGTACTGTGCGGTGAATTGGCTGGAACATTGTTCCATTGGGACTTGCGGCGGGAAAATCAGCCCATCATGGGACGCCCAGTCAGGTAGCTTGAGTGAAGCGCGCTGCCAGCCGGCAATCTGCTCCAGCGCGAACGGCACATCCACGTCGCCATCATGCTTGGCGTGCAAGGCCACATCACGCACATCTTCACGGCGGTGTTTGGCGATGAACGCCCAAGTCGACTCAGAAATCTCCATGCCGCCATTCTAGGGGTTGTGCTGAGATGAGTATGGCAAACCGCAAGAGAACGAGGTGGCGAAAACCGATGATCGATGAAGTGATGATGCTGCGTCATGGCCGTACGCAATACAATCTCGAACATCGCTTGCAAGGCCAGATCGATGTGCCGCTCGACATCGTAGGCCAATGGCAGGTCGACCAGACCGGATTCGCACTCGCTTCACGGTATTACTGGGCCAAGGTGAACCGACTTGCCGAGCATCCCGAAGCCATCGCCCAGCCCGGTCCTGACGCCGCCGAACGCACTGATACGCGACAGTTCGAGGAGGCTCCCGCCGCCGGCCGGCGCATGGTGGTGATGACCTCCGACCTGTTCCGTGCCCAACAGACCGCACACGCCTTCGCCGATATTTTGGGATTGCCAGTCACCTGTGACCAACGACTGCGTGAACGCAGCTTCGGCGAGTGGGAAGGCATGACCCGCGCCGAAATCAAAGCCGTGGCAGCCGACGACTACGCCTCTTGGAAACAGCACACCGGGGGCGAAACCAAGCATGGTGTGGAAAGCCGTGCCGCCGTGGGCCAGCGAGGTGCCGATGCCGTGCGCGCACTGGTCACCGACTCCGCCTATTCAGACAGCACGCCCACCACGCTGATGCTCGTCACCCATGGCTCATGGATTACCGCCACCATCTCCAACCTGCTCGAACTCGACCCGGACGGCATGAACGCACTCGGCGGCATGCGCAACGCCTGCTGGTGCCGGCTCAAAGTGCGCCACAGCGTCAACGGCACCCCCACCGAACAGCCCCTGTGGGAGTTGGAGGAATACAACAAGGCTCCCGCCATCGCCGACAGCGCCGACTGGGAGAACGGGCCGACCGATCTGCGAGGACCGCACATGCCAAGTTGGCAGCCAATCGTCTGGTGACGGTCGCTATGCGAAACCCCGCTCGCAAATTCGAACGGTGGGTCTAGACTAATCTCGGTTTGGAACCGTACAGCGATAGAACAGTAGGAAAGCGCGGAAGGCGGGTGAGGCGACATGCTGAGAATCTTCAGCTCAATCAATGGCCAAGTGGAGCAGATCGAGAAACCGGAAAACGGCTCCTGGTTATGTTTGAGCGAACCCACTGATGTGGAGCTCGCCACCGTCGCCTCGCAAACCGGCATCGACCTGGCCGACCTGCGCGCCCCTTTGGATGACGAGGAACGTTCACGTGTAGACGTCGAAGACGATTACACGATGATCATCGTCGACATTCCCACCGTGGAAGAGCGTGGCGGACGCGACTGGTACGAGACCATCCCGCTGTCGATCATCGTCACCGAAAACCTCATCATCACCGTCTGCATGCAGGACACGCCCGTGCTCCACCCATTCATGGAAGGCACGATCCGAGGCTTCAACACCTTCATGCGTTCGCGCTTCATCCTGCAGATCCTGTACCGCAACGCCACGATGTACCTGCGTTACCTGCGCATCATCGACCGCGAAAGCGACAAGCTTGAACTGAAGCTGCGCCACTCCATGCAGAACCGCGAGATCGTGATGCTCATGGAGCTGAGCAAGACCTTGGTGTACTTCACCACATCGCTGAAATCGAACGAAATCGTGATGGAGAAACTCACCACCCTGCAACGCATCAAACAATACCCGGACGACGAGGACCTGCTCGACGACGTCATCACCGAAAACAAGCAGGCTATCGAGATGGCCAACATCTACAGCGGCGTTCTTGCGAACATGACCGACGCTTTCGCCTCGATCGTGTCCAATAACCTGAACAACGTGATGCGCATCTTCACCATCATCTCCATCACACTGTCCATCCCGACCCTGATCTTCTCGATGTACGGCATGAACTTCGATGGCGGCATGATGGGTATGCCGTTCACTGACAAGCCGTGGGGTTTCATGCTCATTATCGTGATTTCCATGGTGCTCTCCGGTGCGGTTGCCTGGTTCCTCACACGTTCGCGCATGTTCAAGTAAGGCGTTTGACGGTTATGCACCACTGGTCATCGTTCGCCAGCCGTAGCATGCTCCGCGCTCGCCGTCCGATGCGGCGCGGATTTCGCTCCCGACTGATGGCAGGATTCGCCGCGGCCTTTGGCATGATATTGCCATTATCCGGTCTGGCCGGTTGCGGCCAAATTCAAGTCACCACCGTCTCCGGAGCGCCGGAGGGGCCCACCATCGCCATTGGGGTCGCAGCCGACGAACCATCGGTGGGAGCATGGCATGACGGCACATACCAGGGCTTCGACATCACCATCGCCAAATACGTGGCCGCCAAACTCGGCTATGCGAACAAGCAGATCGTCTTCAAACAGGTTCGCCCCGAAAACCGGCGCTCCATGCTGGACAATGGACAGGTCGACATGGTCGTCGCCTCTTGGCCTATCACCGATGGGTCCAGTGCGATCGTTGATTTTGCCGGACCATACCTCACGACCAGCGTCGGTTTGCTGGTCAGGTCGGATGAGCGTGGCCGATTCACCAATGACGCAGGTTCGGTGGGCGACGTAGGCGACGGCACGGTGTGCGCAGTGAAAGGTGACGAGACAGTCGGCATCTTCCGCGGCAACCACCCGCAGGCTCGGATTCAGGAGCGCAGCAGTTATGCGCAGTGCGTCACGGCCGTGCAAGTAGGGTCGGCGGATGCCATAGCCTCCGATATGGCGGTGCTTTCCGGTCTTCAAGCGGCCAACGGGCCCCAGTATATGGACGTGATTGCGGACAAGGGCGAGGTCAGTTATGGCATCGCCGTGAGTCAAGGCACCAGCCAATTGGCGCAGAAAATCGCGGAAGCATTGGAAGACATGGTTGAGGATGGCAGCTGGACGGCCGCCAAGGATACGTTCACAAGCCAAACAAAGCTCACGGTTTCGCTGAACGGCGACCCCAAAGCCATCGTCTCGGATGCTGAATAACGATTGACGACGTGTCCAGTTGCGAGGCTACCTTGCTGATTTATGAGTGACAACGAGAAGAGCACGCAAACCGAAGAGCCCAACTTCCGCTACAACGCCGCACTGGCGCAGGACATCGAAAACAAGTGGCAGAAGATTTGGGACGAGCAAGGCACCTTCTGGGCCGCCAACGTCAACGGCGATTTGAAGGACGGCAAGGGCCGTAACGCCGAAGGCCGCACCGCCTACTTCGCCATGGACATGTTTCCCTACCCGTCCGGCAAGGGCCTGCACGTCGGCCACCCGCTGGGCTACCTGGCCTCCGACGTGGTGAGCCGCTACCACCGCATGAAGGGCGAGAACGTCCTGCACGCCATGGGTTACGACGCCTTCGGCCTGCCTGCCGAACAGTACGCAGTCCAGACCGGCCAGCACCCGCGCGTGACCACTGAGGCGAACATCGCCAACATGAGCCGCCAGCTGCACCGTATGGGCCTGAGCTTCGACAACCGTCGTACGTTCGCCACCATCGACCCCGGCTACGTGCGCTGGACCCAATGGATCTTCTCGCGCATCTACGATTCCTGGTACGACGAGGACGCCACCAACCCGTCCGGCTCCAAGGGCTCCGCACGCCCGATCGCCGAGCTCGTGGCCAAGTTCGAATCCGGCGAAAAGGCCATTCCGGGCCACGAGTCCGATGGCAAGCAGTGGTCCGACCTCACTGACGCCGAGCAGCAGGATATCTTGAACGACTTCCGTCTGGCCTACATCTCCAAGTCCCCGGTCAACTGGTGCCCGGGTCTGGGCACCGTGCTGGCCAACGAGGAGGTCACCGCCGAAGGTAAGTCCGAGCGTGGCAACTTCCCGGTCTTCCAGCGTGAGCTACGCCAGTGGTCCATGCGCATCACCAAGTACGGCCACCGCCTCATCGCCGATCTTGACGGCATCAACTGGCCTGAGAAGGTCAAGCTCATGCAGCGCAACTGGATCGGTGAATCCCATGGTGCCTCCGTGCACTTCATCGTGGCCACTGCCGACGGTGACAAGGACATGGAAATCTACACCACCCGTCCCGACACGCTGTTCGGCACCACGTTCGCCGTGGTTTCCCCGGAACATCACCTGCTGGAGAACGTGCCCGCCGAATGGCCGGCCGATGTACCCGAAGACTGGAAGGGCGGCTATGCCAACCCGGTCGAGGCGGTGAAGGCCTACCGTCTGGCCGCCGAAGCCAAGACCGCCAAGGACCGCGTGAACGAGGCCGGTGAGAAGACCGGTCTGTTCACCGGCCTGTACGCCACCAACCCGATCACCGGCGCGAAGCTCCCGCTGTTTACTGCCGACTACGTGCTGATGGACTACGGCACCGGTGCCATTATGGCCGTGCCTGGTGGCGACCAGCGCGATTACGACTTTGCCGTGAAGTTCGGTCTGCCTGTCATCTACACCGTCACGCCTCTGCCGGATTCCGGCGACGACTTGGCCAACTACGAGGGCAAGGCGCCGTTCGTCTCCCATGACGGCATCGTGATCAACTCCTCCGTCGAGGCCACCGAAGCCAAGGGCGACGCGCTGAGCCTTAACGGCCTGCGCGTGGACGACGCCATCGCCAAGGTCAACGCCTGGCTCGAATCCGCCGGCGTGGGCAAGGGCACCGTAAGCTACCGTCTGCGCGACTGGCTGTTCTCCCGCCAGCGCTACTGGGGCGAGCCCTTCCCGATCGTCTACGGCGAAGACGGCACCCCGCACCTGCTGCCGGATTCCGCATTGCCGATCAACCTGCCCGACGTGCCCGACTATGAGCCGCGCACCTTCGATCCGATGGACGCAGAGTCCAACCCGGAGGCACCGTTGAGCCGCAACGAGGACTGGGTCAAGGTCGAGCTCGACTTGGGCGACGGCAAGAAGACCTACTACCGCGACACCAACACCATGCCGAACTGGGCCGGCTCCTGCTGGTACTACATGCGTTACATCGACCCGACCGACACCAAGCACATGGTGGAGAAGGACGAGTTCGACTACTGGATGGGCCCGAACCACAACAAGTACTCGGGTGATGAAGGCGGTGTGGACCTGTACATCGGCGGCGTCGAACACGCTGTGCTCCACCTGCTCTACTCCCGCTTCTGGCACAAGGTGCTCTTCGACCTCGGCTACGTGGACTCGGCCGAACCGTTCCACAAGCTGTTCAACCAGGGCATGATCCAGGCCTACGCCTACACCGACGACCGCGGCCAGTACGTGCCGGCCGACGAGGTCGTGGAAGGCCCGGCCGACGCCTCCGGCGAGCCGACCTTCACCTGGAACGGCGAACATGCCAACCGCGAGTTCGGCAAGATGGGCAAGTCCCTCAAGAACATCGTGACCCCGGACTACATGTACGAGAACTACGGTGCCGACACCTTCCGCCTGTACGAAATGAGCATGGGCCCGCTGGACGAGTCTCGCCCGTGGAACACCCGCAACGTGGTCGGTGGCATGCGCTTCCTGCAGCGTCTGTGGCGCAATGTGGTCGATGAGACCACCGGCCAGGCCCATGTGACTGAGGACACGCCGGACGAAAAGACCCTGAAGCTGCTCAACAACACGATTGCCGAAGTGACCGCGGAAATGGAAGGCATGCGCCCGAACACCGCCATCGCCAAGCTCATCGTGCTCAACAACCACCTGACCGGTCTGAAGGCTGTGCCGCGTGCCGCCGTGGAGCCGCTGATCCTGATGCTCGCGCCGATTGCCCCGCACATCTGCGAGGAGATGTGGAGCAAGCTCGGTCACGCCGAATCCCTGTCCGCCGAGCCGTGGCCGGTGGCCGACGAACGCTACGTGGGCCACGACACCGTGACCGCCGTGGTGCAGATCAAGGGCAAGGTGCGCGCCAAGCTCGAAGTGCCGGTCGACATCGATCCGGCCGATCTCGAGAAGCAGGCGCTGGCCGCCGTCGCCGACCGTCTTGGCGGCAAGGAGCCGCGCAAGGTGATCGTCAAGGCCCCGAAGATCGTCTCCATCGTTCCCGCGGAGTGACTTGTTGCGAGCCAGCTCCCCTCTTTGAGGGAGCTGGCTCGCGTAGCGAGACTGAGGGGAGCGTCAACCGCCCACCTCAATTGTGGATAACTTCATAAGCTAGAACCACATACCCCGTTTCAGCTGGACAAACGCCCATGAATCCATCAGCGTGGATGCATGGGCGTTTCTCATAACCATCGCGCAGACCATGCCGCCAACCGTTTGCGCGCATTCAGCAGGCAGAGCGCAGCCATGCCCCAACCGCGAGTGGAACGGCCCACGACGCCTCCGCCGCCTCCTGGCCATGCACGGATCCGTCCGGCTGGCCACCCGCCCCAAAGGGCGCAGAGCGGCCTGCGGCAGGCGACCCGTGACAAACGTGCGTTATCGGATCTGATTGGCGTACGTTCCGCCGATGCCGTCGGCGAATCAGCCAGACTCACCCGGGATCAGCCGCGATTGTCGTTCACCATTGGGCATGCCTTGGCCGTGATATTGCTGCTGATCGTCGCCCTTGGCATCAGCTTGGCATTGCTGGTCCAACAGTCGATGAATATGGCCATGCTGTCTCAACCGACCGCCATGCAGACCACGGGCGGCTCCGCTGGAGATCAGACGATGCCATCGCAGAACACCACGGACGAGAAACGCACGGATCCGCAGCAGTCGGAGCATTCCGATGCCACAGCGAACCCCGAATCGGATACCACGCAATCTCCGCACATGCAGACGGACGGCAGCGATGCCGGCGCTTCCACGCATGGTCTTATCAACCTCAACACGGCTACCGCTGAGGAATTGCAATCCATCAAAGGTATTGGGCCGGTTACCGCTCAGCGGATCATTGATCATCGCACGGCGATTGGCGGGTATACATCAGTCGATCAGCTGCTGGATGTCAAAGGCATCGGCTCCAAGACGTTGGAGACCATGCGAGGGCAGGTGACGGTCGGATGAGCAGGGATTGGATACTGCGCGAGCAGGGGAGCCGCGATTGGAGGATGCTGCCGATCGCCATAGTGATGTGGGCGGCGAGTCTGGGAGCGCACGCATTATTCGCATGGAGGATGTCTGATGGACTCGGCACCGGTCAGGCAAAGGCTGATGCCGGAGCTGGCATTGACGTCACCATAATCGGCATGGAATGGCCTGTCACACGAATATTGCCTATAACAGTGGCGTCATGTGCTGCCGTGGCGGCGATGATCGTGGTGTCTTTCCGCCTGCGGATCCGGTGGACGGGAACATTGACCGTATGCGTTGCGGTGGCGTGCATCGGCAGTATGACGGCAATCGCGTCGGACACCATTGCTTGGCATGATCCTGCCTCCGCACAAGCTCGCCAATCCAGTTCATACCACGAAGTCATGGCCACGGTGACGACGCCCGTGATCGCTTCGGACCAACGCACATACGATTGTCAGACGGACATACGGCTGAGCGGCATCACTGTGGATGGTACGGATGTACGTTCCACGGTCGCTGTGCGTGTATACGCCGACGAATCGTATTGTGGGCAGTTGCGTCGAGGCGCGGTCTATCTGCTGACAGGCGTATTGCAGCAAGCGCGATATGGACGCATACCACTATGGCTGCTCTTGGAAGGAAAACAGCCGGTAGCACAGGTGCGGGCTCCGCCGTGGCATCTCGCCGCGATTGCGCATGTGCAGGAGGCGTTTTTCACCGTGACCGAACAATTGTCCGATCAGGGGCGTGTGTTGGTGCCGGGATTGACGATGGGTGTGCTTGGCCAGGATTATATCGGCGGCGAGACCGGTCCGATGCCGGTCAACAGCACGTATGCGCAAACGTTGGAGAATCAGTTCCGCCAGTCCGGCATCATGCACCTCATGGCCGTATCCGGCGGCCACTTTGTACTGGTGGCGGGATTGGTGCGCCGGTTATGCATGTGGATGCTGCTTGATCGGCGGCTGACGGCGTTGCTGGTCTCTGGAGTATATGTGCTGCTGGCATTGGCGATGTTCCCCAGTGATTCGGTCACCCGCGCGTTCATCATGGGATTGATAGGTGCGTTGACGTATGCGATGGGGCGGCGTACGCAAGCGTTGAGCGCCCTGTGCTGGACGGTAATCGGTGTATTGGCGGTGAATCCGGATATGTCGGCCAGCTACGGATTCGCCTTGTCTTCGGCCGCCGTACTGGGTATCGTGCTGTTTGCGGGGCGGCTGGCCGGTGCCTTTGAGCGAGCGATGCCGCACGGCATCGCCGAAATGATGGCGATGACCGTGGCCGCGCAGTTGTTCACCCTGCCGATTCAGGTGTTGATGGAACCGGAGTTGCCGTTGCTGTCCGTGCCGGCGAACCTGTTGGTGTCGCCGTTTGTGGGATTGGCCACGATGGCGGGATTGATGGCATTGGCCTGCGCATGGTGCGAGCCATGGCTGGCCGGCGTATTCGCGTGGATATCGTCATGGGGCACGCTGGTGATGGAACGGGTGGCGTTGTGGCTGGGTGGCAGCACGATGGCCGTCATCCCATGGAAAGATGGCGTTACGGGTGCCGTGCTGATTGTGGCGGTGGAAATCGGTATCGGCATGCTACTGGTGTTCGTCAGCCGTTGCCTCCAGCATGTCCGTCGTTATGAGGCCGGAATGCCTGGCGTGCGCTTCGGTTCCGCTTGGCATGTCCGCCTCAGTCTCTGGTGCGAGGAGACGAGACGTCTCTTTACGCGGCGGCAAGCCGAATAGCCAATGCGGTATTCGGTGCAGCAACCATCGCAATAGCCAGCCGAACCTATGCGATAGGCCGCGCGGCATAAACCATCAGCCGGTAAAACTGCGATACAGTTGAGACCAGTTCAACCAGCTGCATGAAGGAGTGCCGGCGATGATGTTGTCTCATAATCCGATAGTCGAACCATTCGCATTGGCCCACGCCACCATCGTCACCGGAGATAAAGCCGGAACCATACTGCGTAACATGACGATCGTGGTCGGAGCCGACGGACGTATCGAACAGGTTGCACCCAGCATCGAAACCAGTATCCCAGCCGAATACCACTATCTTGACGGCACCGGCAAAATCGTGATGCCGGGGCTGATCAATGCGCATACCCATCTGTTCTCCCAAGGCAAGCCGCTCAATCCGAAGCTGGCGACGCCCAAAGGCCAACGTATGGTCGCCACATTCGCGCATTCGCCATTGGGCAAGCCGTACATGGCCGCAACCGTAAAACACAACGCCACAACATTGCTGGAGTCCGGCGTTACGACGATCCGCACGCTTGGCGACGTGGGATATGAAGTCGTGACATTACGCGATCAGATTGATGCAGGCCAAATCCTCGGACCGCGTATCTTGGCGTCCGGACCGCTGATGGCGATTCCCGAAGGCCATGGCGCCCCGCTTATCGCACTGACCAGCGGCACCCCGGAAGAGGCGCGTACCGCAGTCGCGCAGAATCTCAAGGCTGGCGTCAACGCCATCAAAATCGCCGCGACCGGCGGCGTAACCGATGCACAGGAAATCGGCGAGGCCGGCAGCCCGCAGATGAGCGTGGAACAGATGCGGGCGATTTGCGATGAGGCGCATCAGTATGGTGTTATTGTCGGCGCGCACGCGCAAAGCCCGGAAGGCGTGCGGCGTTCGCTGCTGGCCGGCGTCGATACCATCGAACACGGTAGCGTGCTCGACGACGAATTGATCGGCATGTTCCGGCACAATCCGAATGCGTTGCGCGGATACTCGGCATTGATTCCGACACTGTCCGCCGGCCTGCCATTGACCTTGCTTGGACAGGACGTGACCGGCATCACCGACATCCAATTGGAGAATTCCAAAAACGTGGTCGGAGGCATGGTTTCAGGTGCTCGTCAGGCGCACGAGGCCGGATTGATGATAGGCGTCGGCACCGATACAGGCATGACATTCGTGCCGCAGTACGCCACATGGCGTGAGCTGGAGCTGCTGGTCGCATATGCCGGTTTCAGTCCGGCTGAGGCCCTGCACGCAGCCACTGCCGTCAACGCCTCCATTCTCGGCGTCGATGCCGAGACCGGTTCTTTGGAAGTCGGCAAATCCGCTGATTTGCTTGTGCTGAATGCCAATCCGCTGGACGACCTGCGCGCGTTGGAACACCCGGCACTGGTCATCGCGGCCGGTCACCCGGTATGGCGTCCCGGTCCCAAGCGTTTCGCGGATATCGACGCCCTGTTGGACGAGGCATACGCCTAATCGCAGGGAGTTGCCGGGCCGTTATGCCGGCAGGTCATTGTCCAACCTGTGTGGCGAGATGGGGGCATGGCGAAAACAGCAGCGAACGTACCGGTAACCGTGGTGCCCGGAGGCGACTCGTATTTGAACGACGCGCGCACCAAGGCACTGTGCGCACAAGCGTTGAAGGCGCGACCCGACGCCGAACTCATCGAGCTCGACGCCACATCGGCCGACCAATATGCCTTCGATGAAGCCGTCAGCCCATCGTTGCTTTCCGACGTTGCCGTGGTCAAACTCGTCAACCTGCAGAATGCCGACGAAAAGCTCGCCGAAGCTCTGGTGACGTACACCAAGCAGGCCGCCAAGGATCCGAACGGCTCCAGCGTGGTGATCTGCCAGCACGAGGGCGGCGTCAAAGGGCGCAAGATCATCGACCAACTGGTGAAAGCCGGCGCTCGCAAAGAGGACGTGCCGGATTTGAAGAAACCGGATGCCCAACTCAATTTCGTATTCGGAGAATTCGAGAAACGCGGTCGTAGAGTCGAACCGATGGCCGCGCAGCAGCTGGTATCCGTGCTCGGCGGCAAAACCGGCGAACTCGCCGCCATGTGCGAGCAATTGTGTTTCGACTTTGACGATAATCCGATGGGGCTCGACCGTGTCAACCGGTATTTGACCGCCAATCCGCAGGTCACCGGTTTTGCCGTGGCAGACAAGGCCGTGGAAGGCAAAACCGCAGAAGCCATCGTCATGATGCGTGCAGCTGTGGAACAAGGGACCGATCCCATCGCGCTGATCGGCGCGTTGGCCATGAAGCTCCGTACCATTGCCAAAGCCTCGGCGGTCCGGGCCGGCACGATTTCACAGGCCGAAGCGAAAACCAATCCGTGGGTGCTGAAGAATGCGATGCGCCAACTTGGCGGCTGGACTTCGGCAGGACTCGCGCATTGCATCCGTATGCTCGCCTGGGCGGATGAGCAAAGCAAAACGAACGGCGGCGACCCGGTATATGCGCTGGAACGCTGCATTGAAGACATCAGTCATAAAGGTCGGTAAAAGTCGATAAAGGGGTATTTATGAGCGAACACACTATTGCGGCTCCCACCAGCGAGGCCATGCAGGAGCTCGGCCGCCGCGTGGCCGGAATGGTACACGGCGGCGATGTATTGCTGCTCTCAGGCCCTCTTGGTGCCGGCAAAACCACATTCGCCCAGGGCTTTGGGGCGGGGCTGGGCATTACCGAACCCATCGTGTCTCCTACATTCACCATTGCCCGCGAACTTGACGGGCATTTCGCCGACGGCACTCCGGCTCATCTGGTGCATGTGGATGCCTATCGTCTGGGCGGCTCAGCCTATGCGCCGGGGCAGGACGCCATCGGGCGTTTGTTGGACGAGCTGGAATCGCTGGGATTGGACGAAGAACTTGAAGACCCCGGCGAGAACACGGTGGTGCTTATGGAGTGGGGCGAACAAATGGCCACCGCCTTGGCACCAGAACGACTTGAAATCCATATCGATCGACCTCTCGATTCCTCCGATGTCGCATCCGCTGGATCAGACGGCGAACTCACCAGCAACGGCACTCGTACCGTCGCATTCGTCCCAGTCGGCAAGCGATGGGCCGCGTTCGACCTGCAATAAGCCATGCGCCCATAGACTCCTCGATGTACACTCTCTAGAGGCTTTACGACTAGGAGGATTCATGGGTTGCACGTTGGTGATTGACACCTCATTCGGCTCGACGGTCGGCATTGTGGGGCGCGAGCCCATTGTAGAGACCGATTCGCGCACCCATGTGGAGAAACTGCAGGTCAATATCGCGCGCGCGGTCGAGGAGGCCGGCCTGACTCCTGCCGATATCGAGGAGATCGTCGTGGGCATCGGCCCGGCGCCATTCACCGGCCTGCGCGCCGGCATCGTGGCCGCCAAGGCGTTGGCCTTCGCCACCGGGGCCAAGCTCGTCGGACAGAACGTACTCGACCCGCAAGGCGAGATGATGAACTTCGTGCTGGGTGACAGCGCCATGTTCGACGGCATCGATTTCCTGGCCGACGTGCCGCGCTTGAGTTCGCGCCAATCGGATGGTGACGTCCCGGACGCCGAGGCCAAGGAACACGAACTCGACCGCCACGTCACGCTGTGCGTCAACGATGCGCGCCGCAAGCAGCTGTACTTCTCGCTCAACCACGGCAGCATCAGCCTGCCGGACGAGGACGCCGCCGAACGACGCTGGATCGAGATGGATATCGACTACCCGGAGCATATCGTCGAACGGGTGAACGCGGCGCTCGCGGAACACGGCGAACGCGACGGCGTCAGCTATGTGGTGGATGTGACCGGCCACGGCGCGGCCAAATACGCATCCGTCTGGCAGGGACTGCGTGCGCTGGGCTCCGTGGTGGACGGATCGGTATTGGATGCCGGGAAAGCCGGGCTCGCCGTCTTTGCGACCACCGCGTTGAGCCGCGAACTGCGCGGCGACCAGGTCGTGCCGATCGAACCGTTGTACCTGCGCCGGCCGGACGCCGAAGTACCGAACCCACTGAAGCACGTGCTCGGCCATGCCGGTGCCGATAAGGCGTGAAGTGGGTTGTGGTCCGATGATTGTTGACATCACTGCCGTAAGTCGTGATCTTGCGGTTCGTTCCATCGCACAGTTGGAAGGCGAACTGTTCGGCCGCGGCGCATGGAATGCGAACATGGTGCGAGAGGAACTGGACGCACCGGCCCGCACGTATCTGCTGGATGTGCTGGGAGAGGCGGAACAGGCTGTTGTCCGCGGCTACGCCGGCTTCTGGTACGACGGCGAGGACGCCGAGCTCATGACCATCGGCGTGGGCAAGGCATACCAGCGGCAAGGCATCGCCGCTGCGTTGCTTCAGGTACTGGTCGACGAGGCGAAACGTCAGGGCGCCTCGCGCATGCTGCTCGAAGTGCGTGTGGATAACGACCCTGCGCTGGCCCTGTATCAGCGGTTCGGATTCGAACGCATGGGATTGCGCAAACGCTACTACCAGCCCGAAGGCATCGACGCATACACCATGAGCTTGGACCTGAAACCTAGGGTCGTGGGCTTTGCCGCCCCGCAGACGGCATCGGCGGACATTGAAGACATCACCAGCAAGCAAACGGAGAAGAACGGAGAAGCACGATGAGCGAACCGGTTGTACTGGGTATTGAATCCACCTGCGACGAAACCGCAGCCGCCATCGTACGCGGCCGCGAACTGCTCTCCAACGTCGTGGCCTCATCCATGGAGGAACACGCGCGATACGGCGGCGTGATCCCCGAAATCGCCTCCCGCGCGCACGCCGAGGCCTTCGTGCCATGCGTGTCCAAGGCGCTCGTCGACGCGAACATGACGTTGGCGGATGTGGACGCCATCGCCGTGTCCGCCGGTCCCGGACTGGCCGGTTGCCTGGCCGTGGGCGTGTCCGGCGCCAAGGCGCTGGCCTGGGCTGCGAACAAGCCGATTTACGGCATCAACCATGTGATCGGGCACATCGCCGTCACTCAGCTGCAGTTCGGCCCGTTCCCCAAGGACACGCTGGCTCTGATCGTCTCCGGCGGCCACACCTCGCTGCTGCACGTGGAAGACATGCCGCGCAAAATCGATGTGGTGGGCACCACGCTGGATGACGCGGCGGGGGAGTGCTTCGACAAGGTCGCCCGCCTGCTCGGCTTCCCGTATCCGGGCGGCCCGCACATCGACCGCCATGGTCAGAACGGCGACCCGCACGCCATCAAGGTGCCGATGGGTCTGACCCAAGGCAAGGCCGGTGCCGCGCACCCGTATGATTTCAGTTTCTCCGGTGTCAAGACCGCCGTGGCCCGTTGGGTGGAAAGCGAGCAGGCCGCCGGCCATGAGATTCCGGTGGACGACGTGTGCGCATCCCTGGCCGATTCCGTGGCCACCGTGCTGGCCCGTAAGGCCATGCGCGGCTGCCGGCAGTACGATTCCAACACGCTGATCGTGGGCGGCGGCTTCTCCGCCAACTCGCAGCTGCGCGCCAAACTGCTCGAATTCGGCGAGAACTACGGCGTCGACGTCCGTATCCCGCAAATCAAGCTCTGCACCGACAACGGTGCCATGGTCGCCATGCTCGGCGTGAACCTGGTCGAAGCCGGCGTGGCCCCCAGCGCCCCCGACTTCCCGATTGACTCCGCCATGCCCCTGACCAAGGTCTCGATGTAAGATTTGCGCGGTATTCCCAAACTGATACTGGGAATACCGTGCCTCTCATCGGTGAATTGACAGTGACCTGCCTGCCTGATGTGAGTAGTGGTGAGGTCTTCGCCATGGATTTCCCGGTTGATGATGGGGTGTCGTGTCTGGCCACCAATACGATGAAAATAAAAAAGCCTCGGAGAACCGAGGCTTTCGATGGCTCCTGCGACTGGGCTTGAACCAGTGACCGTCCGATATACGGTTCTGGCTTGCAGCCGTAGGGCTTCTTGCAACAGGAATAGACAATACACCAGCCTTGCTGTTCCTTCAAATCGGCGTGTCATCGCGCATGTTCACCTTGCAGCTGGTCTTCCGAAGAGCATCGGCCAGAAACGCGCAATAGCATTCCTTGGGAAGTGATGAAGAAGTCACTTCCCTTTTCTATGCGCTTAAGGAGCCCCATGAGGTATTGGAACGACAACAGGAAGAGCTGCGAACACGTCGAGCCACGGGAGGATTGGAAAGAATCCATCGAGAAATGGATCGACTGGATGGACGCCATCGGACGCACGAACGACACCCTGCGCACCCGCTGGTACCAGATCGTTCGATTCTCCAAAGCCGTCGATAAAAGCATCACCGACGTGACCGAAGACGACCTCATATTCTATCTTGCCGGCATGGGCACCGAAGGCAGACGCGGAGTGCGCAGCTGCGTCAAGGTCTTCTACCAATGGGGCATGAAGCGAGGGCTCGCCCGCTGCAACCCGGCGGACGAAGTGCCCACCGTGCCCATGACCCTTCCGTCCGGCTGCATCTGTCCCGAGGAGAACATCGAACAAGGGCTCGCGTCACCCGACGAGGACGCGCGGCTGGCCGTCATGCTGGGCGCGTTCTGCGGCCTGCGGCGCGTCGAGATGACCCGGATCAATCTGAAGACCGACTTGGAGGAGAACGCCGAGGGCATGGTGCTCCACGTCCACGGCAAAGGCAACAAGGAGCGGATACTTCCCGTGCCGGCAAGGCTCGCGGCTGCATTACGGAAACGCACCGGGGTCTGGCTTTTCCCCGGAGACGTGCAGGGGCACTGCGGCGTCGATTACGTGGCGAAACGCATCAAGACGGCAACCGGATACCCCTCACACAGCCTGCGCCGCAGGTTCGCCACCTGCGCCTACTACAGGAACGGCTGCAACATCGTGCTTGTCAGCCGTATGCTGGGGCACGCCAACATCGCCACCACCATGCGCTACATCGGCCTCGTGCAGGACGAAATGCGCAACGCCGTGGAATCCACCACACGCACCGACATGAGACTGACCATGCCCATGAACCAGGTCGTCGGAACAGCCGGCGGCGTCGCCACCTATTCCCTTAGCACTGCGAGGATCGGATGAACAAACGGTATACGCCAACATGCTTCTTTGCGCATATTGGCGTATACCAACACCGCTCACCGAGTGTTCCCGAGACTGGAAAGCGGCAACGCGGCTATGTCTATCCCCAGCGCATCGGCTGCGGAGAACACCGCTTCAATCGGGGCTTCGCCCCGCTGGAGCAGAGCATCGGCAAACCGGGGATCGATACCGGCCTGGGAGGCAAGGTCGTCGGCGTTCCAGGAATGGTTCGCGGTCTCTTCACGGAAGGCGGCTGCGATATCCGATTCGGTGCGGGCGAAAAGAGTCCGGCGTCCACGCGGCGCTTGGAAACGACTAAGGTAACGCGCGTACTCCAGTTGCGCCTTTGTCGGCTCAGGCAACTTATAGTCCAGATTCGACATCGCAGACCTCCTTAGCGTTCAGCGGGTTGGACTGGAGTCGTTCGACGCACCGAAAATAGGGAATCCGGGAACCGCATCGGACGACGATGGAGTGCCTGGAGTGCCGTACAACGTCCCGATCTGTTCGATCGCCCATGTGCTCCAACGTGGGGATTCGACCGTGGATGTCATCAGGCCGGCGGGGAGAAACCGGCGCATCTCGTCGGCGAAGGCATCCGAGCCGATCACATCGGCGACCCCCGCCACGCGATCAGCACGGTCTGCCCAAAGTCCTTCTTCGCCGTAATCAGATGATTTCAATTCCGCAAGCTCCATCGCCCGTCGGGAATCGACGTCGCCTCTCGACGCCAACCAGCACATGTCCCACAGGTCGCGTCGCCGCAGGTGCGATGCGCAGGCATAGGAGAGCAGCTTGTCGGCAAGAATCTCGGTGGGGCTTTCCGCATCGAGGATGATCTGACCCGACAAGGCCGGGAACATCGGATAGTTGACCAAGGCGGGACGATGCTGCGGCTCGTACGCGGGAATCGATGCCACCTCCAGCTTGATTGTCTGGCTCGGCAGATCCTTGCGCTGACCGGCCGTGCGAATCGCTATACGCCATCTGCGCGTCAGCCCATCGGCGTCGGGTCTCGGCTCCTTGACCCGGACCGTCACATCATCGCCCATCCCCGAGAGCGAATCGGAGATGCAGGAGCCAAGCCCTTTAAGGGTGTCCATGTCGAACGAGGTGCCGCCGGCAAAATCAAGGTCCTCGCTGTACCTCGGGGACCCGTGGCACAGGCGCAGACTCGTGCCGCCCTGGAACACCAGCGAGGAGAAGAAACCCTCGCGCATCATGGCGTCCAGGATTCGATAATGCAGAAGTTCCTTCTCGACCACGGGAAGCAGATTGCCCATGCCCTCGGCGGAAACGATCTGTGCTGCCATGGCTTTGTACTTGAACGGTTCGTCAGTTCCAGTCATCGTCGTCCTCCAATTCATCCATATCCACCAGATCGAGATTGCGTCCGACGGCCTTCAGGTCACGATACGCCCACTGTTTCGACGCGAGCGGCGTCAGTCCGTCATCGCGGGCGATCAGGTTCGGCAGGATGCGGTCCCAGCTGAGCTTGCAGTGCGTGAACTCGATTACCCCATACGGGGTATGGAACTCGCCTTCGCGGCCCGTGGTCATGAACGTGACCCTATCCACCGGAATCTGGCTGATCACGTTCCAGCGCGACAGAGCGCTTTCGAGGCTTTCCCACACCAGCTCGCCGGAACGCAACCGCTTTGCGACCTGATGAAGTGTCCCCTCGCCGAGATGGGAGGAATACGCGAACACGTAGACGCCACGGGCGGCACGGACCAACGCCTTCGCCGATACCAGGCTGGACAGGGTTCGGTTCAGTTTCTGCCCCTGCTCGCCCAGCACGACGGCCAGTTCGTTCTTGCAATACACGTAGCACGAGTACTTGGCATCCATCTCGCGCAGCTGGTCAATCGCCTCGCTCCTTTTCATGCATATAAGTGTACATGAATATATGTAAAGACGCATATTCATGTACACCTATCACAATCCTGAAGCGTTCCAATCAGAGGGAACGCCCTCGTGCCGGACCGTCTTCGAGACCGATTCCGTCGATGGCGTTTTCCGAGAAAGGGTTCTCTCTTAATCTGCCGACGATTTCCGCTACGGCGCGCTCTTCCTGATCAACGCATTGGACAAGCTGGGAAATGAACGGCTTGGGATCGCCGTCAACCTGCCATGCTTCCAGACTTTTCCCATAGCTGCGGCCGGCATCATGTTTGATTGCTACGGGCCGGTAGCCGGCAGCCATGAGCATGAGATTCAGAATCTGTCGTCCGGTTCGCCCGTTGCCGTCCGTGAATGGATGGATGTTCTCGAACATCGCGTGGAATCCGGCAGCTTTGAGGATCGGGTGGTCTTTGGAACCGTTCACCGCGTCCACGAGCGCTTCCATGTCCTCGTAGATTTCAAGTGGGTCGGCGGTCTTCACTCGGGTGGCGGTGATCCTTGCCTGGTAGCCGTAGGGGCGGAACCGACCCCTGAGCGCGGGCTGCATGTCCAATGCGGTGACTTCATGCAGCTTTTGGATCATCTCGACACTCAGCGTCCGCTCCTCTTCAGCGAATCGTTCCGCATAGGCCATGCCATCCGCAACGCCACGGGCGGCGAAGATGTATCTTGCCGGCGAGTCGGTCGGCACGAACTCGCCCTCCAACACCAGTTCGGTGTCCTCAAGCGTCAGCGTGGATCCCTCGATCGCGTTGGAGTTGTAGACATAGCGGGCCATCCATTCCTTACGGTAATCCTCAAGCGCTGACTGCTCCACCCCATCCAAAGGAAACATCTGCCTGAACCGTTCTCGGGCAGCATCGGAACGACGAAGCAAGTCGGACACCTCCGCGTCCCGCTCCAGAGAGTCCAAGAGAGGAGGAAGGTTTCGGATTTTCTCAGTCAGCGCTGGATTCGGCATATCGGCTCCTTAATCGATGCTTCCATAAGTCTACAAGCGCAGGCGCGTCACATGGACAGTCCGACGATTTTCTTGCCTTCGAGAAAGTCCTGGAAAAAGGCCGTGGAATCATCGTTGCCGTCCGATGATTCCACGGATGGCTCCTGGAGACGCATTTCCTCGATTTCTGCGGCGGTCTGCTTCGTCGCCTGTTCGAGCTGGTCGCACAGGCTTACGGTTTTGCCGGTGAACGCGGCCGCGAGGTAATGCGGGTCAATGTCCAAGGCGATGGCATCGGCGCTGCGCAGGCATTCCCCGGCCTGTTCGATCAGCATCATGGCCTGTTCCACACGCGCCTTGGCACCATCGAGACCGGATGCTTCAAGCCCCTGTTCCACGGGTTCGTCCGACCAGGAGCGGATATCGAGCCGGGGGCGCGGGTGCTGTGTTCACGGTAATACGGGTCCCCGTGTCGCGTGTCGTAGTCGGCGGCGTTGTAGATGGGCCTCTTGAGGGGTTCCGGGTCGCGTATCTCGTCCGTCCAATTCATGTCCATCATGTGCTCCTTCGCTTTATCGTCCGTGTGTCGTTTCCATGCCGTCATCCAACGCGAGGTCGAGCCCTGCGGTCTCAGGAGACGTTTCCTGTGGGTCGGCCCAGCCGACGGCGAGGTCCAGCGCGCCGCGCAACGCCTGGCCGGAAAGCCGGTACGTCCAGGAATCGTTTGCCTCGTAAGGGAAGGATTCGCCGGACACGATGCCGCGCTCGTCATGCAGGCTCACGTCGAATGCTCCGGGTTTGGCCGTGATCAGCGCATGACGGGCGGAACCGGGAACCGAGACCTCCAGCGCCTTTCTGCCGTCGGGAGACCCGGTGGCGGTGAATTTGATATCGGGGTGGTGCGCGAGGCTGTAGGAAGCGTTGGACTCACACGCCAGCGGGACCGTATCTCCCAGCCCGCTGTCTGCGGCCAGCTGCTGTGGGCTGTAATCCATGCCCTGCGTGTAGTCGATGGGCTGCGCGTCGGTGTAGAAGCATCCGCCGCCATCGTCCGCGTCGATCAGGTCGCCCACGAGCCGGTCCAGGCGTGCGGGGTCATCCCATGCGCTCACGAGTCTGGCGGGTTCGGCCTGGTTCTTCCATGCCATGTAGCGGTCGCGTTGGTCGCCGCAGATGCCGTCGAATGATTCCTGGGAGATGAACGTGCCGCCGTCCAATTGGTAGCATTCCCCGTCCGGGTCCAACGAGCGCTCCTTGAACTCCTTTTCGGCGGCGGCGTACAGGCGCTTGTCGATCTGCCCCATGGCCGCGTCGATGCCCGCCATCATCTCGTCCACGTGTTGCCGCATGTCGGGCTGGCTCGTTTTCCACCATGCCTGCAAGTCGGCGAGCACGTCGGCGGCGTTCTCCCGTTCGCACACGTCGAGCAGGTCATCGTCGTAATTTTCCACCGTCCAGGAGTAGAAATCCCAGTCACTCGAACCGGTCAGGCGTTCGATGCCCTTCATGCGGTGGAAGTCCATCAACCCGCCGCCGTGCTCGCGCACGATGCCCGCCAACGGCAGATCGGCCTCGTCCATCAGGCCTTTCCAGTATTCGGGGACATTCTCGTTCTCCATGTCGTTCTCCTTTCCGAACGCCTTTTCGATCACGAGCGGGTCTCGTGGGTCAACAGTGCGGTCGATGCGCAGTATCTCGGGCATGACCGCCTCGCGTTCACGGCCGATGACGAACGTGCCGAGCCCGGCTTTGGCACGATGCTCGGGCGGTTTTCCCGAACCGTCGCACATCACCGCCGGCCGATACCACGGATCCCCGTATGCGAGGGTCACGGTGTCGCCCGGTCTGGCGAGAACACGTTCGACGGCCATGCGCGAAAGGCCATGCGCGTCGAGCCGGCCGGAACGCCAATCGTTGGCTTCGGCGGCGGTCAGGGTGAGGGAAACGGAACGCCCTCCCTGGGCCGAGGTCACGTCGAGCCTGACCGGCTGCATGGCCTCGAACCCGATCCAGACGCCTTCCGGCGTCCTATCCGGGGCTTTCACGTCAATGTCCGTGAACCCGTATTCGGTCAGCACGTCCGTGACCCTGATCCTGAGCGCGTTGTCGGGAGGCAGATCAGGGCGTTCATTGGGAATCGGGAGCGAGGATGCCTCGAACTACACGTCCTCGCGCGGATCGGTGTCGAAGCCGCCGTCCGCGTCGGAATGAGTCAGGTGGACGCCGAACTCCAGTTCCCTGGCATCGACGGAAGAGACCAGAATCGCGTTCCCCAGCACGAGGTCGCGCGCGTTCCTGCGCAGGATGGATTGCATGTCGGGCTTGGTGGGATTGCCGGCGGCGAGCAGGTCACGGTTCACACCCGCCATGTCAAAAGGCGTCAAGGCCATCTCGTTCGTCCTTTCTCACTTGGAAAGGCCGGAACCGGCCGTGTCGGTCATGTTCAGCGGGTCCGAGGGGTCGCACGCCTGCGCGCGTTCCGTGAACGAGGTGACGGCACCGGGCAAAACGTATCCCAGATCGAGGTCGATCGGGCTCATGCCGTCGTCTTCGCCGATGGATGCGGCGGGCACTGCGCCCATGGTCTCGCGCAGCACGTCCACGGCATCGCCAGTAGCGGCGCGCGCGTCGATGATCCGGTGCATCGTGTCCTCAAGCGCGGCATGGATATCGGTGGAACCCTCCTCCACGATGCACTGGTATGAGGGGGCTCCCCAGTTCGTGCCGGTGCCGGAAATCGTGTAGTCCGCGATGCGTTCGCCCGGCTGGACGAGCGAGGCGAGATCGAACGCGGCCGGCGAACCGGTCTTCGCGTCGAAATCATCCAGCCATTCGACCTCCTCGGCGATCTCCTCGCGCGAGTACCGGCCGTCGATATCGCTCGGCCAGTCCGCGTCCTCCAGATAGCCGTTGTCGCCAAGCGACACATCGCCGTCGAGCTTGAGGTCCCGGCCGTACATCTCCATATCGATCAGATAGCCGAGCCCTGTATCGAACATGGATCGCACGGCATCCGATGCCCACCCCTGGTTCACGGCGGTCCAGGCATACTTCGCCTCCTTCGAGTCCGGCCATAACGGCGCATCATAAGAGTGATAGGGGATCTCGTCCGAGTTCAACGCAAGGTTCGCGTACTGCAACGGGGTGCGCGGGGCCGCGTCAAGATCGTCGCGGACCATCCGCACCTTCTCGTACACGTCCGGGTCGTCGCCCTCGCGCGACTCGAAAGCACGGCACATGAGGTTCAGGTCCGTCAGCGACTCGTATTCGACGGGATTCGCCACGGTGGCGAGCAGTCCTTCCCCGCCATCGTAGTCGTGGATCGCGTACTCCTCGTACCGTCCGCCCAATCCCACCTCGGTCTTCAGGGTGTCCTGCAAGCGTTCGGCGGGCATGGGCAGCGTGATCCACGCGCCCTGCAACACGCCCTCCACGTATTTGCCCAGGTTGGCGACGTACACGCTGATCTGGTAGTCCTTCAATCCGGCCATGATGATGCTCCTTCGCTCGGGTCTTCTATCGTGTGGCTGCGGCTGAGGCAGACGGGTCGGCAATGCTCAACGGGTCGGCCGGGCTCGCGGGATCGTAGGTTTCGGACGTTTCGGCCTCCTCGCCTTCGTCTTTGCGGGCGAGCCGGCCGTCGTCCACCATCCTTGGATATGCGCTCCGGTCGAGCTCCGTCACGTCGACGAACTGGTTCGGCTGCGGGTCTCCCGCAAAGTCTCCTACACCGGCCACCATGTCGTTCGCCTGCTCGATGCAGTAATCGACGTCGCGAACCATGAAGCCGTCATCATCGTTGTTAAACGTGCCGATACCGTCAATAATGCGTCCGGACGGTTCCACCACATCATCAAGCTGGATTACGGCACGCGGCGGAAGCCCAAGTTCCGCAAGATCAGCATCCGTACAGTCGCTTAGATCCGGTACCTGTTGCAACGAGCCGACCTCGAAAAAGTCGGCAGACCAGTCGGGCCTGTATTGCGTGTTCTCCTCATCCCACTCGCGGATAGAGATCTTCACTGCCCTGTTGCTGTCCACTAATACCACCATGATGTTTTTCCTTCCCTTGGATGATCAGTGCCGCGCCGTCCGGCGGGCATGGCTCCGATCATCCGTCCATACGGGCGGTCGCGCGGGGCATGGCGTCTACGGGTCAGATGATTCCGCCGAGATTTGATGCTCGGCCTCAGTACCAGTTGTGGGCGAGCCAGAACGTCTTGGCGGCGCTGGGGCTGCCGTACCGTCCGGCGATGTAGTTCAATCCCCATTTGATCTGGGTGGCGGCGTTGTCCTTCCAGTCATCGCCGGCCGATGCCAGTTTCGACGCGGGCAACGCCTGGGGTATGCCGTATGCGCCGCTGCTCGGGTTGGCGGCATTCCACTGCCATCCCGATTCCTTGTTCCACAGCCATACGAGCGCGTCATAGTCGCCGTCGCCCCAGTCCTTGTACGAGGCGATCATCTTCCTGGCGATGGCCCGGGCCTGTTCCGGCGTGGCGTGGGTGCCGTCGCCGTCGTAGTCCACCACCACGTCCGTGGAGCCCGAGTCGGAACTGGAGCACGTCCATGCCGCCTCCACCGGATCCGAAGAGGAGGACGACGAGCCGGACGATGACGACGAATCGGACGAATCGGAACCGGATGACGCGGAATCCGTGCCGGTGGAACCATTGGTGGACACACTGCCGTTGGGCAGGATATAGACCGCGCCGACGTCGATCCTGTGCGTGCGGTGGTTGACGATGCCCAGGCCGCCGCGCCCGTTCATCTCGCTGATCGTGACGGTTCCGGCCTTGGCGTCCACGCTTTCCACGATGGCGACGTGGCCGTACAGGGTCGCCGCGCCGGCCACGCCGGGCGGATAGCTGACGATGCTGCCGGCCACGGGATCGGTGCGGGTGGTCTTCCATCCGGCGGCGGTGGCGCTGGCCGCCCAGTCGCCGCCGTTGCCCCAGTAGGAGCCCACGTCCAATCCGATTTTATGCCCTCTCATGCACGCCCACCAGGTGCATTGCCCGTCCGGATAGGCCTGGCACACGTTGTCGGGCCCGTCGGATCCGTTGAACCACGCCTTGGCCTGCGCGATGGTCATGCCGTCACGCACCTCGCCGGTGACGACGCTTCCCGTGGTGCCTCCCGACGATCCGGTGGAGCCGCCGTCCTTGCAGCCGCCGAGGACCGCGAGCACGGTCAACGGCGTGCATCCGCCGAGCAGGGACAGCAGGCACGCCGAGAGCATGGCCGCGAGGATCCGATGGCGGCTGGTCCGGCTCATTGCGTGTTCCTCAGCGACCAGAAGGGCTTCTGCCCGCCGACCACGACCTCCACGGTCCGGCAGGGATGCTGGACCGTGCCGTATCCGGTGGCGGAGATCACCGTGTACGCCTCGTCGCCGGCCTTCACCTGATCGGGGTCGAGCTCGTTGGCATCCTTGTCCAGCAATGGCGCGTCGAGCGCGGCCGGGCAGTAGACGGTGACGTGCCAGTTGCCGTCGTCCATCGGCAAGAGCACCGTGTTGTACGCCTGGCTGACGGTCTGCTGCGGATCCGTCGTGGATGACGGTCCGCCGCCTTCCGGGATCGGGAAGCTGGTTTCCTTCGTCGTCCAGAACGGCTGGGACTGGATGGCATCCGTATCCGAGCCCTCCCATCTGCCGTCGGAGGTGCAGGTGTAGGCGTAGTTGACGTACTTGTCATCGTATTGGCCCGAGCATACGGATCCGGCGCGGAAGCGGCGCTGGGTCCACCACCAGCGCGGCGCGTCGGAGACCGGATGGCTCTCCCCGGCACCGTCGTCGCCGAGCAGCGCGAACACGTTCTTGCGCCATTCGTCGTCGCTGCCGTTTGGATCGAGCAGCGCGTCCACCGTTTCCAATGCGGTGTCGATCGGGCCGGAACCATTGTGCAGCGTGATGCCGTCCGCGTTTTCGGAGAGCGTGCGGGTGCCGTCCTTGTGGGTGTCAACGGGGAACGCGGTGGTGCGCTGAGACCAGTCGCCGGGAACCGGGATTCCCGCCGCCTCCAGGCCGGCGTACCGTTGCGGGCTCGATTCCGTTTTCCTTTTGCCCGTGGACTCCTGTTTCGCGTCCGTTGCGGAACCGTGGTCATCGCCGGCCGTTGACGGCTGGTGGTTGGCGACGATGACGCCCAGCGAGCACACGAGGAGCGCGGCGACGAGCAGGCACAATACGCGCAGCGGTTTCGGCAGCGGCCGCGGTTCCGGCCGGTTCACGATTCACCGCCTTCCCAACGGTTCGGCTCGCCCGGCATACCGCCTTCCATGTTTCCTTCCGTGGCCGGATGCTCCCGCTCGGGGTTCACGGTTCCCGGATCCGTGTTTTCGGGTGATCCGTCTTCCGTCCCCGTCCATCGCGCGTCTATGAGGTCGTCCGCCGTTTTCAGTTCGGCGCTGGTGTTTCCCGCGTCCTTCGCCTTCCTGCGCAGCAGGGTGGCCTTCTCGCGGGCCTCTTCCAGACGTCCCTCCAATGATTTGATGTTGACGCGCGCCGCCACGTACTCGTCCATCGCATCCTGTTTCGTCCTCTGGCTGTCGCGCACCGCCTTGAGGATGCTGCGTTTCATGTCACGCATGGTGTTCTGGTTGTTCGCCACGACGATCTTCCTTTCGCTCTGGTTTCCGTCAAGGGCAAGTCTGCCTTCCCGTCGCGCGTTCCACGGGGCATGGCGTCTACACGCCCCATGGCGGAAGGCGGGGCGTGTAGACGCCATGCCCCGTGTCCGGCCGTTTTGCGGCCGAGAATCGGAAGCGTCGTTCCAATCAGATGAAAGGAAAACCAATGGAATCGTTTCTCTCTATGCTCGCCGGCTGGTTCATGGGCCTGTGGACGTGGCTGGTCGAGCTCAACGGGATGCTCCAGGTGGTGCTCGTGCTGCTGTGCGTGGTCGCCTCGGGCGTGTGCGCGATCATCGGCAAACGCATGGGCAGCCCGATGATCGTGGAATCCGGCGGACAGACCTGGAGCCGCACGCTGGTGACGGCCATCGCGTGGATCGCCGGCGTCATCCTCATGCTGATCGCGGTGCTGGCCATCGCCGCCGTGTTCGCGCCGCTGCTCGGCTTCGCCGCCTGACCTTGGCGACGCCTCTCCATCCAGGGCCGGCCGGGAAGGGATTCCCGCGCCGGCCCTCGCATGTCGGACAAGAATCAAGGAATCCAGAAAATCGGAAGGAACGCGAATGAGACTCGTCATCGCGGAAAAGAAATCGGTCGCCACGGCCATCGCGCAGGCGTTGTGCGCCGCGCCCGTCCAAAGGGACGGATGCTATGAGTGCGGCCAGCTGCTCGTGACATGGGCGCAGGGCCACCTGATCGACCTTGCCATGCCCGAGGACTACAAGGACAGGGATTGGGGCAAATGGAGTCTGGACACGCTGCCGGTGGACCCGTCCGGCCATTGGCGGTGGAAGATCAGCGCCGAACGCGGTGCCGGCTCCCGCTACCGGCAGATCGTGCAATTGATCCGGCGCGCGGATGTGGATTGCCTCGTCAACGCCTGCGACCCAGACCGCGAGGGCGAGGCAATCTTCCGCCGCATCGCGGACATGGAAGGCTCGCGCAAGCCGGAACTGCGCCTGTGGGTGGCGAGCCTGGAGGCGGAGGCCATCCAGGCCGCGTGGCGGGCGATGAAACCCGAATCCGAATACCAAGGGCTCGCATGGTCGGCGGAGATCAGGTCGAAGGCGGACTGGCTGATCGGCATGAACGCGAGCCGCGCGTACTCGCTGCTCTACAACGCACGGTTCAGCGTGGGCCGCGTGCAGACGCCGACGCTCGCCATGATCGCGGAACGCGACCGGCAGATCAGGAACCACAAACCGGTGCCGTTCTGGACCGTGATCGCGGACATGGGCGGATGGCGGCTCTCCAGCGAACGGATCGACAGCAAGGATGCGGCGATGCTGCTGTGCGGCCAGGTCGAACGCGGCCGCTTCCGCATCATGTCCGTGAACCGGAGGCGGGTGAACGACCGGCCGCCCCGCCTGTATGACCTGACCGGATTGCAGAAGGACATGAGCCGGTTGCACGGCATGACCGCCGCACGCACGCTCCAGGCGTTGCAGCACCTCTACGAACTCAAACTCGCCACCTATCCGCGCACCGACAGCCGGTACATCACGCGCGACGACCTCGAAACGTTCACGGCGCTCCTCGAATCCGGCCGTCTCGCCCACGGGTTCGTCACCCGCGAGGGCATACCCGGACACCCGCGCCCGGAGCTGGCCGTCAACGACGCGAAGGTGGCCGGCCATACCGCGATCCTGCCGACCATGCAACTGGACGCCGGGAAGCTGGAAGGCCTGGACGATGACGAACGCAAGGTGATGACGCGCATCGTGCGCCGCATGTGGGAGGCTGTGGGCGACGATCATGTGCACATCGTCACCGAGGTGAAGGCACGGCTTTCCGACGACACCGATAGGGAGTTCTCCAGCCGTTCCGACGAGACCGTGTCCGCAGGATGGAAGGCAGTCGAAACCGGCCACGGGCCCGAACCGGAAGACGAGGAAACCGCGAACCCGGCGGGAGGAAGGAACGTGATCCCGTCGAACCTCATGGAAGGCGGCGTCATTCGTCCTGTCGGGAAGGTCACGGTCGAGGAAGGCGAGACCCGGCCGCCCAAACCGTTCACCGAGGCCACGCTGCTGGCCGCGATGGAGCACGCGAGCCGGTACGTGGAGGACAAAAGCCTCAAGGCGGCGCTCGATGACGACGAATCACATTCCGGCGGCATCGGCACGCCAGCCACCCGCGCGGACACCATCGAAAAACTCGTGCGCTCCAAACTCGTGGAACGCAAGGGCCGTCAGCTCCACGCCACCACGGAAGGCGAACGCCTCACCGACGTGGTGGAGCCACGCCTGAAGGACGTGCTGCTCACCGCGCGGATGGAACAGGCGCTCTCCGACGTGGAACACGGCAAACGGGACCCGGCCGACGTGATGGACATGTTCCACCGGGAGGCATTGCGAATCCCCGCCGACGCGACCGCGAACCTCAAGGCCGCCGCCGTCACACGAACCACGAACACCGACGCGCAGGATTGGGGCGAATGCCCGCGCTGCGGCCAGCCGGTCAGGAAAACCGGCCGGATGTGGCAATGCTCCACGAACAGAAGCGAGAAGACCAAGGACGGCAAGTGGATCGCCGTCGAGGGATGCGGCTGGAAGATGTACGCGAGCCTCGCGGGCAAGACCATCACCGACCAGACCGCACGCAGGCTCCTCGCGGGACAAGCCGTCACCTTGAAGGGCTTCACATCCAAATCCGGGAAGAAGTTCGACGCGGCCATCCGCATCGACAAGTTACGCGGCACGGCGTTCGACTTCGACCACTGACCAAAAAGCCAACCATCCGTGCCCGACGCACCATGCCGCGCCGGGCACGGCAACGACCAAGGAGACGATGAAACCATGCGACGATACAGCCACGCCTTCCGGGTCCTCATGGACCGGGAGCTGTTCAATCTGCTTGCCGAGGCCTCCGCCAAGACGGGCATACCCAAATCCCGTTTCGTGAGATACGCCATCCAGCCGTTCAGCTACACGGAACTCGCCCCCGGCACCACCGATTGGGACGACGTGTACCGCACCGACCCCGACCCCGAACATCCGCTGAAGCGGGGACGCCAGCTCAATGTCATGCTCACCGGCGACGAATACGAGATGCTGTGCCGGGCCGCGTTCAAGCTGGGCATCGCGCGCAGCGCCTGGGTGCGGGAACGGGTGTACGCGCTCCTCTGCCGCTCCTATGCGGACGAGCTCTCCCCGCTCACGGACGCGAGCATCCGCGACAACGCGACGATGCTGCTCAAGGAGCTCAAGACGAAGGATGCGGGAAGATGACATTCCAAAAAAAGGAAGAGCCCCTTCCCATTCGTGGAAGAAGGCATCACCCCGAACGATCATCCACCCTCATGCGTTTTCCTATGCGCTCGTATGGATATGTCCATGGATACCCACATGGACACGTCTATGGACACCCACATGGATATGTCCATGGACATCCACATGGAGATGCCCATCAAATCGAAGGTAAGCAAGCTAGACGGTTCATGTACATGAACCGAACGCAGCACCTCCCGCGCCCGTCGGCGCAGGAGCAACAACCCGAGTGCCGAAGGCCGATGGAGGAGGAGAAAGAATAATGCGTAAAAGAAGCAGCAAAGGCGGCGGCGCGCAGCGCTCCATCCAAGTGCATCTCATGGTGAACGAAGAGGAAGCCGCGATGATCCGCGCCGCCGCGAGGAAACGGAACCAGACGGTATCCCTCACCATCATCGAAGCGGTAAAGCTGTTGGAGGGAAGCCTGTACGTCGAGGAGGAGGAACATGATTCGCCCACCGTCCAGGCGCTCAAGGAGATCGAATACCAGCTGCGCCGCATCGGCCGCAACGTCAACCAGATCGCGCACAACGCGAACAGGGAGATGAACGCGACCATCGAGGACGAGGCATCGGCGTCCTACGCCGTCCGGCAATGCCGGGAACTAATCGACCATCTTGATACCGTCATCGAACGATCCGGGAACGATTGACGGCGAGAACGAGGACCTTCCCGGACTGTGAGCCGCGTGGAGTCCTCAGTGCAGGAGACCGGGGTTTCCCCCAAGGCCAGGGAACGGGATCCCCGGAACGATGTCGGTCGCAAGGGTGTCGTTCCCGACGGTGGCGGTGGAGGTTTCCGCTTCTTTGAGTGCCATCCGGTATGCGGGTCCGAGCACGTACTTGCGGCGGGCGTCCAGCGTGGCCTTATAGAAATCACGTTGAAGGTCATCGAGTCCGGGGGTCTGCTCCACGATGCGGTCCGTGACCTCCTCGGACAGGCGCGGCCAGAGTTCCGGCAGCTCCGCCCTGAAGGGGCGTGCGGTCTCCGAGGTCAGGAAGAAGGCGAACTTGCGTCGCTTGCCGCCGACGTTCATCGCCATGTAGGGTGCGGCCATGTTCGCCTCACGCATTTGCTGAGGATCCTCGACCCGTTCCCTCATGCCTTCACGGGACAGGCTCGGGGACAGTGACGAACCGCAGTCGTATACGGGGGCGAGATCAAGAATATCCGCGGTCCTTCTGTCCGCTATGAACCCCCAGTTGTTCGCGTGGCGGTCGAAGTTCCCTATCAGCGCATCGACGCATGTCATCTGAAGGAAGCGGTGCCGCGCCCGCGCGCGGATGCCTTCGAGCGCGTCATGTTCGTCAAGGACCTGGCTGACGAACTCCCAATCGGGCCTGGCCTTCGATCGGCTGCTTCCACCGGGCATGCTGATTTCCAGCTGCTTGAAATGAAGCAGCATGAGGTTCGGATCCATCTCGTACATGAAATCACGGCACGCCACCACGGAACGGCCCTTGTAATCACCGAGAATGACATCCTGCGTGGGGATGCCCGAAGCGGCGAACACCTTGGAGCCGATATACTCGTTGACGGGCAGGTTGACGTAGCTGGTACGACTGGGATGCTCCTCCTGCGGGGCGGCGTCATACCCGAACTTGACCATGTAGAGGTGGCCGTCCATCAGCATGGTTCGCTTTTCGGCGGCCCCGTCATACACGCTGACCTTCAACTCATACGGCGAGAAATCACGCACTCGTTCCATGCTTCGCCGCCCATCCGTCATGCAGGTAGTACTCGCGTACCATCATCTCCTGATCCTCGTTCTCCATCTCGCGGCTGCATCCGTCCACGGCGTCGTAGTAGATGCTCAGAGTCGAGTCCGACACGTCCCGGTGCAGCGCGTCGATCAGCTCGTCTATGCTCTCCGCCGTGATCTGCGGGATGGGGAAAGGCCAGTCCTGTGGCCGTCTGATCATCGAAACATCCATCGTGGCTCCTTGCTTTTCCGTCAATTCTACTTCAGGAACGGCGTCGCCGCCGTCGCCGAACCGTCGGCGAAATCAGGGAGGACTCCCGTCGGGCCGTCAGAGAAGGGTCAGGCTTTGCGGACGGTCCGCTTGTAGTCCTTGGATTTCTTCGATGAACCGGGAGAACGTCATGGTTTCTCCCTGGATCAGGTCGTCATAGGATTCCTTGACTACCTTGGGCATGACCAGGTGGATGTGCAGTTCATCGAGTTGGGCGAGCTTGGGATGGGTCACGTCGCCGGGAGTCAGGGTGAACAGGTGTTTGTCCCTGATCCGGTTGGCTTCGTCGGCGACCTGGCGGAAACGATCCTTGATGGAGGTTTTCGAGGCGAGCATACGCAGCTGTTCCTCGGGGAACGCCGGATCCTCGTAGGCGGCTTGCGAGGGAAACAGGAAATCGGGTTTCTTTCCGTTTTCCGTCTTGGCCTGCGCCTCGTATTCGATGCCGCGCGCGTCGAGGATGTGGGCGATGTGGATTTCGAGGACCTTGCCTGCGCGGCTCATGCGCCGGTTGCGCACGGAGGTGTAGAACGAAGTGAACGAGTCAACGTCGATGACGCCATCCGATACGAATGGCGCGGCATCGTAGTCGTGTTGGATGACCGCCCGCTCATAGAGTTTGAACAGCAGGTAGCTGCGGTCGTAGTATTCGATCACCACGTCGTCAGGGTCATCGTGCGTGGGGTCCACGTCCGTCAAGGAGGATTGGGAGAAGGCCGCGAACTCCTCGTTGCTGGGGAACCTGTATCCCCATCTGCCGATCATCTCGGGGAGATACGTGTCATCCCGCACTTCGACGTTGATGCCGAGAGCTTCGAAGATCTGCGCGCCGAAGGCGTCCAGCTCACGTTCCGTATTGTCGTGGAAGCGGAACGCGCCCTCCTGTTCGTCGTCGATGCCGAAGAGCCATTTGGCTTGGGCTTCGGCCGTGCTGTCATGCTGTGCGATGATGATCAGCAGGCGATTGTCCCTGAGCATACCGAAGCACATGAGGTCGCCGGGGCGGGCCATGCGGATTGGCTCGCAGTCCTTGTAGTAGAGACGCCATTCGGCGCTGCGGTTCGGGTTGTTGCGCCGCGCGTCGTACCATGTGGTTTCGAGGTCGGCGACCGCCGGTGCGTCATCGTCGCTCAGGTACATGAGCGCGGTGGGTATGCCGTGCCCTTGTGAGGCTCTACGATCCTCGCCGGTGCCGAGCAGTCTTCTGAGCGCGTCGTTGCCGCCGAACTCGTGCTGGTTGCTGCTGTTGGCGTCGATATCGACGGCCGACAGTTTCTTGGCCGCGACCGGGCCGATGTAGTCGCCGATTCTTCCGTAATCGCTCATAATCCATGAGCATAGACCAATCGGACAGGAAACGCCTCGGGCGAATCAGTCGGACAGGTAGGGTTTCATCGCCTCGCCTATGGCTCGGATGACCGGCACTGCGACCGAGTTGCCGAACTGCCGGTATGCCTGCGTGTCTGATACCGGGATACTGAACGAATCCGGGTAGCCCATCAGTCGCGCGCATTCGCGCGGGGTTAGCCTTCGAGGGTTCTTTCCCTCGCCGCGTGAGACCAGTATCTCGCTGCCGTCCTTTCCGTACCGCGCGCTCAACGTGCGCGTGTGGTCGGTGGCGGCATCGACCATGCCATATCCGAAACCGTTGCCTGCGGCCTCGTGCTTCTTCTTGTAGTTCTGGAGGTACGTCCACAGCTTGTCGCTCAGAACATACTTGTCGGGAACCTGGGAGGCGGGCAGGAGGATGCTGCCGACGTTGCCGTGCGCGATGGGCTTCACGTCATCGAACGTGAACCCGTTCTCCTCGCGGAAGCCCACGATGTACGTGCGTTCCCTGTGCTGGGGGACGAAGCCCGCCGCGTCGATCAGCTTGTAGGTGACGTGGTATCCAAGGTCTTCGGTCAGCACGGAATATATCGTCTTGAACGTGCGCCCACGGTCGTGCGAGAGCAGGTTCTTCACGTTCTCCAGGAGGAACGCCTTCGGCTGCTTCGCCTTGATGATTCTCGCCACGTCGAAGAACAGTGTGCCTTGGGTCTTGTCCTCGAAGCCGGTGGGACGGCCCATGCTCTGTTTCTTGGAGACGCCGGCGATGGAGAACGGCTGGCACGGGAATCCCGCGAGCAGCAGGTCGATGTCGGGAACGTCATGCTCGTCGACCTTGGTGATGTCGCCGGCCACGGGATTCTCGTCGTGCCAGTTCGCCTCATAGGTCTGCACGCTGTACTTGTTCCACTCGGACGAATACACCACGTGCGCGGCATCGCCCAGCGCCTGCACCATTCCCATGCGGATGCCGCCGATGCCGGCGAACAAATCCGCTATCCTGATCTCACTCATACGGTTCCTCCGATTCCCGAGAAACCCAGGATAGCACATGAGAAGGGCGCGGCCCGACACCCCGCGAAATCATCGGCTGCGTAGACGCCATGGTTCGTCGTATCGGCGTCAATGTGAACCAGATCACGCACAACGTGAACCGCGAGATGCACGCCAGCGAACGCGACGAGGCAACGGCCGCGCACACGGTGCGGCAGCGCCGGAAACTTATAGGCCGGCTCGAAGTCATCATCACGCAAGCCGACCGTAAATAATCCCATGGAGTTCGGGAGCACCCCCGGACGCCACGACCGTCACCTCAGTAAGCCGGAACCTCCATCGAGGCCGTCGAGGGGAACACCGGGCACGATGCCCATCCCGTTCACGGCATCATTCGTCTTTTCCGCGGCCCCAGACGATTGGGCCAGAGTCAGCCCGCCGGGCACATGGCCGACGGCGTTCTGTGAGAGCCAATCGGAGAGCCGGGAGTAGTCGCCCGTCTCGTAGTAGCGCAGGAGCATGGAGACGAACTGCGCCTTGTCTTCGGGAGGGATCGAGAAGACGCCGATGCCGTCGTGTATGAGCTGGTGGTTGGCAACCATCAGCGCGGTGCGCTTGTTGCCGTCCGAAAACCATTGTCCCCGCGTGACCGCGCCGAACAGCAGCATCGCAGTGTCCTCCCCTTCTGACTCCTCCAGGATGCCGCGAACCCTTTCCTGTGAGGACTCGACGGCGGGGATCTCCGGCACCCATCCCGTGCCGCCGACCCTCACGCCGTATTCACGCAAGCGGCCGGCGTCGCGCACGAGGCCTTCGCCGATGATGCGGTTGTATTCGCGGATGTACTGCCAATCGACTGGATAGTCGATGTTGTCGAGCAGGAACCTCCACGCGCGCTTGATGTTGTTCACCGTGACTATATCGTCCACGCTCATGCCCTCGGGCGCGCGCCCGTCGAAGATCTCCTGCGTGTCGGGGAAGGTGACGCCATCAACCTCGATCTTGGCGGTGCGCCAGATCGAATCGACCAGCAGCCGCTTCGCCAGTTCCACGGCCGTGCGCCTATCCGTCGTCGTATCGTTCCTCACCGGTTCCATCAAAGCTCCTTATCCGTTTCCGATAATTCTATCGAAGTGGCCGTGCCGGCAAAGGACGCATATCTCTCATAGACGCCATGCGCCGCCGTGCCGGGCGCGCGGGCGGAGAATCATCGTATGATACCGAATATCGTCAGGGGCTCGGACCCGGCCGGCCTGGTGCGCTACCTGTTCGGCAAGGGACGGCGCAATGAACACACCGACCAGCATCTCGTGTGCGCGAGCGGCGACATGTTTCCCTCGTTTGACATGGATGGCAAGCCGGCGGCGTCGTATGCGGAGATAGGCCGCAGGTTCGACCGACGCTACCGCGTCAGGGAACGCAAGGACGATCCGTTCCCGCCCGACATGAGGGGCAAGGACAATCCCGAACGAGAGCATGGCAGGAAGCGCGTGTGGCACTGCTCGCTCGCCATCAAGGCCGGCCAGGGCATACTGACCGACCAGGAATGGGAGGCCGTCATCCGCGATTATCTGACGCGCATGAACATCATCGACGGCGACGACGATCAGGGCGTCACATGGCTCGCGGTCCGCCACGGACTGTCCGCCAACGGCAACGACCACGTGCACATCATGGTGCAGCTCGCCGCCGACGACGGGTGGATAAACCCGTACCACGACCGGATCAACGCGCAGAAATCATGCAGGCGGATGGAGAAGACGCGCCCCGAACTGGTCGAGCTCGCACGCTCCGACACCGGCACGCGCGTCAGCTGGCAGTACGGGCAATGGCGTCAATGGGCCGAATGGAAGGCGCGAAACGAGTACGGCGACGACGAGGGATGGGATGCGTTGGACGGCAACGAGAGAAGCCGGCTCGTCACGGCGGTCGCCGCCTCAACGATGCCGCGCCAGCATGTCGGCCGGATCGTGGAGGCGTGCGCCAAGGCATCGCGCAGCGAGGACGAGTTCATACGCCGTGTGCGCAGGGAAGGCTTCTCCATCGACCCCAGGCTGCGCAGGGGAGCCGCCAAAACCTCGTTCACCGACCCCGGCCAGGTGGTCGGCTACAGGATCACGTGGCGTAGCTCGGATGGTTGGACGGAACGGTTCAACGCCTTCGAGCTCGGCGATGACATGCGGTTGAAACGACTGCGCGATGATTGGGCGGACGATGCCAGGAGCCGCAGCCTCGCCGTCCAGGAATGGCGCGCCGCGATGGAGAACCGCCCGCCGTTCCTCGATGATGGACGCGAACGGCACCTGGAGAACCTGTCCACGCACGACATGGAACGTCTCGTATCCGAAGCGTTCTGCATCGCCGCCAGTCTCAACAGCGCGGCTGACGGCGACGAATACCGGGCAGCGATGCGCGAGGGTCTGCACACGTTCGACATGCTGCGTGAACGCTACGGAATCGCGCCGGAATACGGTCTATGGAGCATGGTCGCCTCTGACGAGGAGAACCGGCCCCGCCGTTAGGACGCTTCCCGGAAAAGCTCAGATGGTATGGCCCGAGGAGGGAAACCGGAGCGAATCGGGCAAAGCCGATGCTGGATCGAGACAGTTCGCCGGCTCGTCTCCCGGCATGATCGGCTCGATGGACTCGTTCGCCTTCGTCCAGCATGTGTTCAGGCGATTGGCCATCCGCGCGTCCAGGCCCTCGCAGGATTCGGATATGCCGGCGAGGACCTTCCCCGCCATGCGCCGGGCCATATCCGCGACCCTCGGACCGTCGAGACCGTGGCGTGTCGCCAGATCCTCCCAGTCCTGGGGCGTGGTGTGCTCCGCGAAGGCGTGATCCTCGTTCAACGGCATGGTGAGTTCCCAGTTGAACTCGGGCCAATACCTGGTGGCGACCGCATCATACTGGGGAGACAGGCGTATCCCCGATGCGGGATCGAGGATCAGGGAATAGTTCTTCGCATGTGCGTCGCTGTTGGCGGACGACGTGTTGAAGGCCAGCCTTTCGAGCCACCGGTAGGACAGGGATCCCGACGCGTCGATGCGTTGCAGGAGATCCAGGCAGTCGTCGGCCGACGGATCGTATTTGTCTTGGGTCGGCAATCCCAACGCTTGCAGGAAGTCCTCTTGCCGCAGTCGGACGATTCGGCCTTCCTCCAGGCGGCGGTCGAACCGTTCCACGATATAGGCCGTCTTGCGCTGCGCCGTGATCTCGCCGCGTGCCGGTGTGTCGATGCCGCACAGTTCCGACAATCGCATCGTCGCCAGTTCCACCTTGGTCGCCTCGGGAAGGTCATGGGGCTTCGGTTTGACGATGTGGGTGGGGGGCAGCATCATATCCGGCCAATACCACTTGCCGTCCACGCGGGACAGTGTGAACTTGCCCTGCGCCCCTCCCAAGGAGAACCGGCAGTGGCTGTCCTCGTCCCACCAGTAGTTCCTGGTCCGCTCGATGCGGTCGATTTCGTTGGCTATCTGGGAATCGGAGATCAGACGAAGCGTCGGCGATGGGATTGGAGGTTCCGGGGAGAGGGAGAACACCAGTCCGCCGGTGGCGTCAACCCGGTCCAGCAGATCGAAGACGCCGGCCGAGGAGGCATTCAGGTGCTCACGCATGGCCTGGCGGACGTTCGGATTGTCGGGCAGTAGATTGTCCAGGAAGTTACGCGGTGCCTGGTCTCTCCATCCGCCGGTTCGGGGCAGGCTCAGACTGATCGGCAGACCCTCGTTCGCGTCGTACGCGAACGATATGCGCTCCTCGTCGTCTTCCGAGAACACGCCCACATGATGCCCGTTCTCCCAGGCGTGCAGTTCCCTCACAGCAGTCTCCCCGCGTAGGCGGACGGCAGCGTTTCGGTGCGGATGTGCAGCAGGTCGAACATCCTGTACACGTAGCGGATGGAGGTCAGACCGGTCTCCACGAGCTCTTCGGCGCTTGAGAGGGGGACCCCGGCTCTCCTGGCGAGTTCGGCGGCGTCGAGACCCATGACGGACATGCGTTCGCGCACGCAACGGCGGACCGACGAGGTGTCGGGGAAGAACCGCGCCGGGTTCTCCTCCTTCTCGTCGGGAAGACCCTTGTAGGCGGTCAGGGCATCATATTTCGACAGATCCAACGTCACGTGTGCCATGCTCGTCCTTTCCGGTTCCGAAAGCCGTTGACACCATGATACGGCCATCCGATGCCGGCGCACCCCACGAACCTCATGGCAAGGGGTGCGCCGGCGTCGGCGTCAGCGTGCGTTGCCGTTGGTCTCGGGTTGCAGGATCTGCGGCGTCGGGACGTTGGCCTGGTCGGGTATCGGCTGGTCCGTGGGGTTCATGGAGGATTCCATGGCGGGACTGTATTCGCCGAACGGGTCGGGCCCGTTCCATTCCTCGGGTTCGTTCAGGTCGAGTGGCATTTCCTCGTATCCGTCGGGCTCCCCGGTCGTCAGGTCGCCGCCTCCCGTGGTCTCGGGCTCGGGTTCGGATGCCGGTTTGCGTTCATCGGCGGCGGGTTTCGTATGAGCCTTCACGGGCGCGGTGGTTCCGATGATGGGTGCGGCGTCCGCGTTCTCGGTGCGTTCGACCTCGCTGACGGTGCTGGGCTCGTCTCCTGTGGCCTTGTTGTCCGCGTGCGAGGATTCCGGCAGGCCCTGGTCCTTGAGGAAGCTGATCCGGGAGGCGGCGTCGTCCACGCCGTTGACCGGCGCGCACATCACGGCGTCAACGATCCTGTCGTGGTCGTAGCCCGTCCATTGGCCGGTGAGCCGCGAGTCCACGAAGAACGTGGCGTCGTCGCCGTGCGCGGCCTGGAACGCCTGCGTGTCCTCCACCCGTTGCAGGTCCACGGGCACGCCGGCCGTGTTGAAGGCGTTCAGGGTGGCCTGCAACGCGGGCGACTGGTCGGTGTAGGTGATGTTCACGTGGTTGGTCAATTGGTCGGCTGCGGCGTCGATGTGCGTTTCCGGGTGGCGTTTCGACCATTCGTCCTTCAGCCGGGCCTTCGCCTCGATGATCTGCCTGCGGTAGCCGGGGTCGTTGCCCTCCAGTTGGTCGGCGACCATCCATCCTTGCAAGAGGGACGAGTCGCGCATCTTCCTCCAGCCGTCGCCGTCGGCAAGCACGGTCGCGTTCAGGGTGGACTCGAACCCCTTGTTGAGGCGTTCCCTGTTGTCCATCTCCCATTGTTCGAGGCGGATGGATTGCTGCTGCCGTCTGGTCTGCTCGTAGCGTTCGTTCTGGACGGCGCGTTCGGCGCGTTCCCTGCGGCGCGCGCGGTCGCCGCTCAGCTCGTTGTGCAGGGTGCGCAGCTGCTGGGCGACGCTGTTCCAGCTCTGGACCATGATCTGGTCGAAGCCGTCCTCGGGATCAGTTTGAGCCATTGTTTCTCCTCCTTGTTGGCGTGATGGTGGTTTCCTTGTTTTCCTTGCCGCCTGCGGCGGGGACCGACAACGTTTCCAGGATCGGTTCGCGCCATGCCCGGTTCGGGCGTTCGCAGGGCAGCGGTTCGCCCTTCCTGGTGAGATTCTGCTTGCAGTCGAGGCTGGCGACGATGCCACGGTCCTTGTCGAAAACGCGGTCGAGCATCGACGCCGCCTGGATGTAGAAGATCATCATCTGGCCGGGTGCCTTGCGCGCGTTCTCGTAGGCGCGCCACATGGCGTCGAGCGGGAACACGAGCGCCGGATAGCGCCACCAGTCGCTCACCCATTGCATGTTCACGGATGCGCTCTGGTGGTAGCAGAACACGTTGGCCACGAACCTTTCCACGAACGCGGCGAGGTTCGGATAGTAGGTCTCGCTGCGCCGCATTCGCGCGCCGAACTGGCCGGACACGTCCCTTGCCCGCGCGGGATCGAGGTCGCCGGATTCGTCTCGGCCGAGATCCGTCTTCCCCTCCTGCGCGGGCAGTATACGGGTGTCGGATTCCTCCGCACCGGCCTTTGGAGGGGTGTCGTCACGGTCCGTTGCGTCTTCCGGCGGGTTCTCGTAGCCGTTGCCGGTTTCCCCGGCATCGGCCGGAATCCCGGATCGGATGGGTTCCGCCGCGTGCCGGCCTGCCGGCACCTCGGGTGCGGTCGGCGTCGGCTCGCCTTGGCCCGGCATGGTTTCCTCTTCGATCTCCTTGTCCTCGGGGATGTGCGGCGCTTCGGGGTTGGGCAGTCCCTTGCCGTAGGGCACGCCCTTCTCCTCCAGGATGGCGCGGGTGAACAGTTCCAGCCATCCGCAGTCCGATGACAGCAGGGTCTTGGCGGCACCGACCGCGCGCTCCCATTCCTCCCCATCAGGGCCGGACGTGGTGTTCGAGGTGTGTTCGCTCATTATGCGGCCTTTCTCTGCTCTTCTCGGGCTTTCGCCTTGGCTTGCGTCAGGGCGTCGGCCCATTGCCTGTTGCCCGTCCATGGCAGGGTCTTGACGATCTGCGCCCGGGATTGGGATGCGAGCAGCAGCGCGCGGCCGACGGGCCATTCGGTCAGGTCGGAAACGTCGAGGATGTTCTCCTTCTGGATCGAGTTGTTCACGCTGCGCCGGCCGGTGCCGTCGATGTTGACGCTGCCTCGCACGATCTCCCTCTGGCCCACCAGCTGGCTGATCTCGCCGAGGAATTTCGCGTCCTTGATGCCGCCCAGGTAGACGGTGATGTTCGCGTTGTTGAACAGCGAGCCGAAGTTCGTCTCGCCGAACGCGGCCCTGCCCTGGTCGGGGTTCTGCCAGATCGTCATGATCGGGATGCCCGCCGAACCGAAATACGAGTACACGTCGGCCAGTTCGGGCCAGCGGCAGATGTTCGCGGCCTCGTCCAGCACGCAGCACAACGGGACCGGCAGACGGCGGTTGTTGCCGGTGAACTCGGATTGGGCGCGTTGGAACGCGGTGAACGCCACCACCGCCGTCAGGCTGGCGGTCAACGCGGTGGAGGGACGGCCCTGGGCGGAAAGCAGGTACAGGGTGTCCTCGCTCGTGGCGAACTCGTAGGGGTCGAACAGGCCGCGCCGCTCGTCGATGTTCCCATTCGTATCCCGGTGCGGGTCGATCCAGTCGATGATCTCGGGGTCCGCGAGGAACGCGACCATGGTCTGAAGGCTGCCGAACACGCCGCTTCGGGTTTCCGGCGTCAGCGCGATCACGCTGGACACGCGCGAGGCGATGCCCGCGTAGCGCGGGTATTCGCTCAGGATGTCGGCCGGCGACGTGTCGCGCTCGTTGGAGCACCACCTGAACACGTCGGACACGGAACGGCCTCCCAGATGCGCGGCGAACAGGTAGTCGGCGAGCTGCTGGGCGGCGGTGCCGGGGAAGAAGTCGTCGCCGCCGGTCTGCGGCTGGCCCGAGGCGTAACGCCAGCAGTCGGCGATGCGTTTCGCGTCGGCGATGGACTGCACCGAGGCGATCAGGTCCCACACCCACGGCGCGCTCTTCCGGTTCGGGTCCGCGATGCGTTCGGGGTCGAACGTCCATATCCGGCCGTTCGGATGGTCGAGCCTGCGGATCGGGGCGGTCACGTCGAGGATGTCGCCCTTGTTCGAGGTCGCAAGGCACGGGCCCGGTGCCGAGAGCACGGCCGGGATCGCGTAGCACAGGGATTTGCCGGAACGTGGGCCCGCCAGAACGATCGCCATGTCCTCCCAGCTGGTGTACATCGACGTGTTGTCCACGATGTTGAGCCCCAGCGGATATCCCGGCGACATGCCCTTGCGCCAGCGGTCCGCTTCTATGAGCCTTGACGCCATGGCCTCGGCGCGCTGGCGCGTCACCTTCTCCACGGCCTCGCCATGGCCCATGGCAGGCGCGTACACGTCCACGCGGGTGCGTGCCTTGGCGCCGGTGGCCCATGGCACGGCCTTGCTGGCGATCAGCCACGCGCCCACGCCGCACGCCACGGCCAGTACGACGAGCACGGCCACGGCCAGCGCCCACTGGCCTGCGGTCAGCGACCATTGGCCGGAGACCAGGTACATGAGCGCGAAGATCTGGAAGGGATGCCCCGCATGGGAGCACACGAGGGCGAACGTCGTGAGGATCAGGGACACCGCGATGATGATCGCCAGTTCGATCTTGCGGCTGGGACGGACCGTGCCGCCCAGATCCTTCACTCGGTTCGATTGCAGTTTCGGATCGACGTCGGCCAAGATTCATTTCTCCTTTCAAGCATGACGGCGGAACCGATGGAAGCGGTCCCGCCGTCGATGCGCCAGGGCTTGCGTCATGGCTAGCGGGCGTTGCCCGTCGTGAAATCGGATGGGGTGGAAAGGAAATCCGGTGCCGCAGGGTCCGCCGGAGCGGGGGCCGCGCCCGGTGTCGGATAGCCCGACAGCGGTTCGAAGGGCTCGCCGTTGAAAGTGCGGGGAACGCCGTCGCCAACGTATTCGCCGCGCGAGGCGTCAACCTGGTCCGTCCATGGATCCGTTCGCCCGGCATCGGCCACGGCACCGGCCTGTTCCTTGTTCTGGCGTTTGCGTTCGCGGGCGAGCTGGATGCGCTGGGACACGATGGAATCGATCTGCATGGAATCGCCGATCACGACCGGGCGTGCGTATGCCTTGCCGTCCTTCTGGCTGATGAAGGCGTCGGGATCGCCCATGCGGCCGGTCGCCACCACGGCGTCGCCCTGGCGGAAATCCATGCCGTGCAGGAGCTCGGCAGCCTGGCCCCAGAATTTCACGGTGGTTCTCACCGGGCCGAGCGGATTGTCCGTATAGCTGCCGTCCTTCTGACGGACTCGCGGGCGGTCCTCATACACGGTGGCGCGCAGGTACGCCGAGCTCGTGGTGCCGTCCGCGTTGGTTTTCGCCGGCCAGTAATCGGGGTTCGCGGCGAGGAGACCGCGAACCACTTGCATTGACTGTGGCATGATGATGGTCCTTTCATTCGGGGAATACCAGCGCCTTCAATGGCGGCGGCGACTCCCATCATCCGGCCGGACCGGTGGCATCGCGGGGCACGGCGTCTACGTCAGCGCCCCAAATGCCCGCCGTTCTCCCACACGTTCGCCGCCTCCATGGCGGGATCGGTTTCCGGCAGACGGTCGAGCACGCTTGACGCGAACCGGTCCGAGGCGTCGTAGCCGATGGCCTGTTCGGCGAGTTCCCGCGCCTTCTCGCCGTCGCCCATGGCGAGGCTGAGCATGGCCTTCAGGCCGATGATCCGGTAGCAGGCGTCCGTCGGCGCGTTGGCCTCCAACGGGCCGAGGATCCCCATCGCCATGTCGATGCGCGCCGGATCGGGCGTGGTGCCGTTGTCGATCAGCCGGGAAAACAGCAGGTCGGTGTTCACCATGCCGTCCGGCGTATTGATGCGTTCGCGCAATGCCGGAAGGGATAGGGGAGCGTTCTCGGCCAGTATGTCGCTGGCGATCATCATGCACGTTGATTCGGGCGCGAACTGCATCGTCACGCCCAATACGGCGAGCCGGTTCGCGTCGGACGACCATTCGCCCGTGGAGCGTGGTTCGGCCATGAGCTTCGACCAGTCGTAGGCTGCCGCGTTGCGCCAGGTGGTGCGCACATGTTCCGAGAATCCGTCGTAGGTCATGCCTGAGTCCAGATATTCGTGCGTGGCTGCGGTGATCAGCTCGTCCAACGGCGGTTCGTCCGTATCGGCGGCTGTGGCCTCGCTCTCCACGATGAACGGGATGCGGGGTTCTTCGGAGGCCAGGCCGTCCGTTTCTTCCGGCCGCTCCCCGTTGATGCGGTCCGCTTCCATGCGGTCCACTTCGCCGGCGAACCATTCGGAGCCCGCGAAATAGGTGCCGTCCATCGAGGAGAGCACCGGCTGGAGGATGGATGCCAGTTCGTCGTACACGGCATCGGGGTTCTGCAACGCCTCGATGGTTTCAGTCGCCGCGTTGTATTCGATGATGCGGTTCGCCAGCCGCATGGCACCGTCATCGGGTCGCACGTCGTCATACGATTCGCCCCAATGCTCGATCCATCCGATCATCGTCTCCCGTGTGATCCGCTCTTCGGCATCGGTGTTCTCCAAAGGCATGTTCGGCTCCTTGACAATCCTCGGCGGCAACCCGCTGTTCCCGCCATGACCCCGATCATCAGTCCAAGGCCATGGCGGGGTGGGGCATGGCGTCTACAGGGTTCTTACAGGTTTCGTCCCGTGCGGCCGGTCAGGTCGTCCACGAGGCCGAGGAGTTCCGGTTCGGGCCAGATGGAGTTGGCGAAAAGGTAGTCGTCCGTCAGGGACCGGTCCTTGAATATGGTTCGCGCGTCCTCCCGGATCGAGGCCAGCGAGCCGTCGGCGATCATGCCGGTGAGGTCCTGTGTGCAGTACAGGTTGTATGGCGTATATCCTTTGCCGTTCCAATCGATGTGATGGGTGATTGAATACTCGTATTCGTTCCAGTGCTCCATCCATGGAAGGGCGTGGTCGCCTTCACGGGTGACGACCGAGTAGCGGAACCAGCCCTCGGGAACCTGTATGGCATCGCCGTCATACGGGTCCGTCAGGGAATCGAGGTAGCCGGCGACGATGGATTCGCCGGCATGGAATTCCGTGTACCATGCGAGGTCGGGATTGCGCAGCGCGGCGTGCAGCGAGTCGAGCAGTGCGGCGTCGTTCATCGTGGTCCTTTCACCGGTTTTCCGTTTCCGGCAGGATGCCGGTGTTGTCGTATATTCTGAACGTTTCGACGGCGTGCGCGACCCGCGCCCTCGATTCGCCATAGGTGGCGGAATCGACCGTCTCACGCCATACGGGTTCACGGGTTTCCGCATTGCCGTACGGCTTGGGATCGGTGGGGGTTATCGACATTTCGAAGTCCCATGAGGATGCGCCGTGCTCGGCGGGGCGGAAGTCGAGAGTGCTGCGGTTGCCCGTCAGTCGCAGCAGCCGGGATCGCTCGCCGAGCCGGTCGGAGAGGGATGCGGAGCGTGCCACGGCGCGGATCATGCGTTTCATGCCGGTGGCGAGGTGGTCTGTCATCGCGGGGTTCCCTTCTAGGCGTGCCATTTGAGGTTCGTATCGTTGAACCCGCTTTTTTCGAGCGGGCACATCTCCACGTTGATGGGGATTCCGGGCAGTCCTCCCAATTTGATCAGGAAACGGCCCAGACCCTTGTGCGAGGCATCGGAGCCGAAGTTGACCGGGGTGGCCCAATCCTCCAGCATGTCCTCCTCGCGCCGGGATACGGGCAGTCCGCATTCGCCGCGCAGGTAGCGGTCCACCTCGATGCGGCTCAAAGCGCCCAGCACCTTGATCTCGCTGCGTTCCACGAAGCCGCGAGCCTTGGTGTTCTGCGCCGGGGTCTCCATGCACATGAGGTCCTTGAACGTGTGCGTGATCATGATCTGGCCTACGCCCCACTGCCTGTTCAGACGGGTGAGCAGGTCGAGCTTTTCGACCATGAGGGGGCTGGCGCGCAAAGCGCGGTGCATCTCGTCCATGATGATCACGTGGTTGCGCCGGGGCTGTAATCCCTCCTCGGCGAGCACGTCGGCGGCGTTCTTCGCGGCGAACGCGCTCGTCCACGTGGTCGCCAGCACGGCGGCGACCACGTCGTCGCCCGACTGGGCCAGGGCGCTGATGTCGAAGTCCACGGGCCTGGACAGGTCGATGCGCGCGGTGGTCTGGTCGCCGAACAGACGGCCGAACTTCGTCATGCGGTTCGAGAACCCGTGCAGGTCGGCCAGAAGGCCGCGAACCTGCGCCCTGTAGAGCTCGTCGTTTTCCGGGTCGTCCCAGACCGCCGCCGTGCGCACCTCGTCGGGCCCTTCCCTCAGCAGGTCTCGCAGGTCCGCGATGACGGGAGGCTGCGGGTCGCCGCCATGCCGGTCGTGGAGCACGCGCACGGCGACGGAAAGGATATCGGATTCGCGTGCGGTCACGCCCCTGGCACCGGCATCGGTGTCGTTCTCGCGGCCGGTGCGCATGATCGTCAGCAGCACCTCCATGAGCGCGGCGCGCGTGTCGTTGTAGTAGTCCGTGAGGTCCTTGCGCGCCTTGCCCTCCAAGCGTTGCAGCGCATAATGGAGGTCGCCGGGGTCCAGGGGGTTGACCACGCCGATGCCCGCTCCCAGCCGGATGACCTGGCCGCCGAGCATGTTGACCAGTGAGGCGTAGTCGGGCTTCAGATCGCCGGGGATGATCGCGTTCATGCCCAGGGCGCTCAGTCCCAGCACCTCGCGGCGCACGAACGTGCTCTTGCCGATGGCCGGCAGGCCGAGCAGGAACATAGAGGGCTGTTTGATGATGCCGGCCTTGAACCAGCTGATCGGGTCGCAGCACACGCCGGCACCCGTCATCAGGCTTCGCCCGACCGGCACCCCCTCGGCCGGCAGGGCCATGTCGGTGCCGAACGGCCAGAATCCGCCGCACACCTGGTTCGACGTGCCGAAGAACTCGTCTATCGTGGGCATCAGGGCCGCGTAGCCGCCGCCGCGCGATCTTCTTCCACGCCACGGCACCGGGGGCACGGGCTCGTCCGGTTTGGCCTTCAACGGTGTGAGCAGCATTGATTCCATGCGAGCCACGGGGTCCGTGGCCGTGGCGCTCGGCATGGTTCCCTTCCGTTTCGACGGCTTCCATGGCATCGGCATCTCGTGTCCTCCGTTCAGGACAGGAGCCGGCCGAGGGGGCCGGCTGGAGTGTATGATCTGACGTTCAATCCAAGGGGCAGGCTTGCGGCGAATCCCGTGTCCTGTGCCCCGTAGCAGGGGCGCAGGTCGATCTTCGCGCCGCCTGCGGCCTGTTCCACGGCGCGTGACGCGGCTTCGAGCCGTTGGCTTTCCTGTTCGCCCCTGGACACGGTGACGGTGACGAGCATCCCGAAGAACACCATGACCGCGCCCTGGTTCGTTGCGACGGCCTGGCGGTTGGCCTTGCCGATCTGGCTCATGGACCTCACCGTGGCCCGTTTCTCCTGGCTGACCTGGTTCGCGGCCTTCTGCCTGTTCTGCTCGGCCATGAACATCGTCTTGTCGGGCGGCAGCATCCGGTAGAGCACGGTCACTCGCTTGCGGTCGCAGTCCGCCAACGGGGAAAGCAGCCGGGTGAGCGTGTCGGCGGTCACGTTGCTTTTCGGCGGATCCACCATCTCCCATGTGCGGCTCAAACCGGAATCATGCGCGTAATGGCTCCAGCCGGCCTCGTGGGAGACGGGTCCGCAATCCTCCCATGCGGTGTACGGGGGCTCGTCGGATTCCTCGATGGTCTCCTGCGCGGCCGGATCGTAGGCGACGCGGACCATGCGAGTGATCTCCTCCAGGCCCAGGGCCCTCGCGGCACCGCCTCCCGCCTGCGCTATCTGCTCGCGGATCGAGGGCAGCAGCAGGCTTATGCGACGCGCGGCCTCCCCGGCCTCCAGGTATTTGCCGTCACGGTCGGTGTAGCGGAAAGTCAAGGTGAGCGTCACGTCGTTGGAAGCGCCGCCGGCTGCGTACTGGTCCATGATCTGCGCCATGGCGCGCGCGGCCAGCTCGGGAGCGTCCTTGACGATGCGTTTGCTCAGCGTGCGGCGGAAACGCACGCCGGAATCGGGTGCCGTGTCCACGGTCACGGCCAGTTGGGTGACGCCGGTCTCGGAGGCGAGCGATTCCATGAGCCCGGCCCACGAGGCCACGTACGAGTCCTCCACGTCGTCGTCGGCGAGGCTCGCGCCCTGCGGCTGGCATGACAGGAGCAGCGAGTATTCGCCGGTGTGCGCGTGCCTGACCAGGCAGAACTCGCCGCCCAGCCCGTCCAGGGCGGAGGTCAGGCCCACCCGTGAGAGGATGCCCGGCAGCATGGCCTTGCCGCCGTCGATCGGCGCGAGCAGGCCGGAACGGTACAGGTTTGCGCCGGTACGCTGCGCGGCCATCCACGTGCGTTTCTCCACGGTGCGATCCACCATGTTGCGGTGCTCGCGGTCGCGGATGGCCAACACGAGGATGACGCCCATGCCGACCACGAGGATCGCGATGGCCGCGACCACGCTCGCCATGCTGACCAGCAGCGTGCAGGTCAATACGCCCATGCCCGCTATCGTCAGCGGGATGCCGATGTTGCGGATGCCTCCCGGCATCGGCCGCATCCAATCCCCGTATGTCGTGTTCGACGCCATGATTATCCGAATCTCCTTAACAAAACGTATGCGTCAGAATGTCTTGCCCTTGCGAGTGGTCGAGCGGTCGGCACCGTCCGGGGCACCCTCGCGGGCGAACCCGCCGGCGTCGCCGTTCGCCCCCTGCGGCCTGTTGCCGCCTGACGGGTCGGGTGATGCGCCATCGGGTGCCGGTGGAACCGGGCTCCCCGCACCATTGCCGTTCGCTCCCTGCGGTTTGCCGTCGCTAGCCTTGCGGTTCGCTCCCTGCGGCTTGTCGCCGGTGTTCTGCGGTTCGTCGCCCGTGGGATTGCCGTCCAGCGGCTTGGCTTGCCTGCCGCCGCCGTTCGCCCCCTGCGGCTTTCCGCCGTTTCGGCCGAGCCCGGAAAGCAGCCCGGCCAGGCCGCGACCGGCACCGGGTTTGGCACCGTCCGGTGACGCTTCGCCGCGTCCGTCGCCGCCGCCTTTCCTGCCGCCCTTGCCTCCTGCGGCCTTGCGCACGCCGGCACCGGCCAAAGCGACTCCCATGCCGAGTATGGAGGGCAGGATTCCGCCGCCGCCACCGCCGACCGAGGATTGCACTGCGGGCACGATCACGCGGATCATGGCGGGAAGGAGGATGATGACGCTCAGGGTGAGCATCAACGTTATGGCCTGGCTGTCGTCGCCGGGGCCGGCCGTGACCATGATCGCCGAGCCGGTCGCCATGACCAGTGCGGCGACGGGCTTGTAGGCCAGGAACGCGGCCAGCCAGCCGATTGTCTTGGCGAAAGCCTGCTTGCCCGATTCCATCCAGCTCATCGCGGCCCACATGGGTGCCACGCCCACCAGGATCGGCAGCATCCCGGCGCGGAAGTAGGCGAATATCTTGCTGATCAGCCCGCAGATCCACATCACGACGGTGAGCACGATGGCGACGGGCGCGCCCAAGTTGAAGAACGAGCTCGCGGCCAGGCTTTTCGATTCCCATGCGTCGCTCATCATGCCGGACGCGGATCTGAGCACGGCGGCGGTCCACGTGTCGAACGTGGCCTGGAACGTGTTGACCAGTCCGGCAAGGCACACGGCGCTCAGGATCGCCCACATGAAGGCCTTGCCCAATGGGATAAGGTCGCGGCCCTCCTGCTGGGTGACGAGCTTCCAGCCGGCGGCGATCACGCCGCACACGGCCGCGATGATCAGGAACGGGTCAACCTGCATGCGGATGTAGTCCGACAGGAAGAACGTGGTGCCGCCGCCCGGCGTCCAGGACGGCAGGCCCGGATTGCCGCCGGACGAGCGGGAGAAGAACGTGAGCGCGATGCTCGCGCACGAGGAGCCGAGCAGCACGCCGAGCAGTATCCAGCCGATGCGGTCGAGCAGACGGCCCTCGCCGCCCTGGCCGATGTTCCACACGATGCGCGCGCTCAGCACGATCAGGCTGATCGCGGCGGCAGCAATGAGCACGCCCTGCGCGATGCGCAGGTACCGGTTCACCGGCGTGAACCATGAATCGTAGTCCGGCGTGGCGTTCGCCTGCAACGTTGATACCGTGTCGTTCGCGGCGACCAGCGTGTTGCGGCTGGTGGACAGCCATTCGATCGTGGAATCCGACTGCACCTGGTACATGTTCCACAGGGTCTTCTCCAGCCAGGAGAGCTTGCGCTGCTTCCGGCACGAGGAATCCTTGTACTCCCATTTGCCCTCGTCGGACGACTCCTCCTGGTACGTGTTCTCCAACGCATCGCATTGCAGGTTCGGTGCGGCCCGGAACTGGACGCGCGCATACTTCTTGAGCTCCTTGTCGGTCGGATTCGCGGACACCATTCCGGCACGCACCCAGCCGGCCCGGTACTTGTCGATGACCCATTGGATCTGGCTGGGGCCGATCAGGTCGCCGAGCCTGCCTTCGGGTATCTTCATCACGTAGGTGGTCTGGGTGTCGCTGATCTGCTTGTCTCCGAACGTGAGCTCCTTGCTGAACGATCCGAAGTCGGGTCCGCCGCAGGCGGCGAGGCCCATGAGGCAGGCGAGGGCGAGCAGCAGCGCGCACAGGCGCTGCCGTATGCGTCGAATCCCTTCCATGGCTTTTCTCAGCAGCTTGCGGTGACGGACAGGCCGAGTGCGGCGAGGATGGCGACAGCGCCCGCCCCGAGGAAGATGCCGATCACCCAGTTGACGAGCTTGTCGAACGTGTCGTCGCGGTCCGGCACGCCGTCGCCCTGCTGGCGCAGGATGTGCACGCCGATGCGCACCAGCGCGACCACGCCGATCACCAGGCTCAGCGCCTTCACCCAGCCCAGGGCGGTGGATACCGGCCCCGAGAATCCCGGAGGCAGGCACGGGGTCGGGTCGGAAAGGGCCTCGGCGAGGATCATGTATGTTTCATGCAGCATTGGGTCGTTCCTTTCGTGTTAGGTTCATGCACCATCGTCAGCCGACATGGGCCGTGGCGCGGGGCATGGCGTCTACGTCCCTGACAAGCCGTGAGTACGCGGCCGGATAACGCCGGGGAAACCCGTCGAGCTCAAGCCCTTTGATATGGGGCAGCCGCCACACGCGGACGGCGGATGACAGTTGGATGCGCGCCGCCACCAAAGGCCGGGGCACGCGGGGCACGGGGTCGGTGATGGCCGCGCCCAACAGGATCGATGCGCCGAACAGTCCGGCCGACTGGTCGGCGAGCAGCGCGCGCAACGATTCGAGACCTCTCCCGGTTCCCATGGCGCACAGGATGACGCGCGACGGCATGGAGGGATCCGGGCTGACCGGCAGCGCGCGGCCGGCGTCGGCGAACCGTTCCGGATCCGAATGGCGGATCGTGGTGCATCCGGCACCGCCGTGCGCGCCCACCAGCCACACGCGGTCGGTGACGGGTGCCGTGAACGACGGGATCAACGTGGTCAGTTTGTGGCACATGGTGTTGGTCCTTTCATAGGCTCGGGTCGGTGCCGGGCAGTTGCGAGGGGTCCGGGTTCGCGGGCACCGACCAGCCCGGAGACGCGGAACCACCGGTCGCGCCGGCGGAACCGCCGGAGGAATGGTATCCGCCGCCCGTCGGGCCGGAACCCGAGCCCGAAGCGGAGCCGGAGGGCATGTACGAGTACTGTTGCGGTGCCGGCGTGCTCTGCTCCTGCGCCTGCGCCGCAGCCGCTGCGGCCTCCTCCTGCGCTTTCCTTTCCTCGTCGGCCTTGAGGTTCGCGTCGATGGAGGCGTTCACCTTGTCCATGGCGTCGGTGATGGCCTTCTCGTCGCGCTTGTCGATGGAGGCGCGCAGCAGGGCGCGAGAATATTCGTCCTGCACCTTGCCTTCGGAGGAGGAATACAATCGTTCGCCCTGTTCGACGGTATGGGCCAGCCGTGAGGAGAACACCGCGCCCGCCGCCTTCTTCAGCCGCGAGAGATTTCCCGTGTGCTTCTTTTCGATGGCTTGCAGCTTGGATGTGGTGGCGTTGGCCGTTTCCGTGTCCGTGGCGGCACATGCGGGGATTCGCTCGCCCTCGGAATATTGTTCGGCCAGCTTGTCGAGGGTTTCCAGGGTTTCCGGGTCGGCGAGCTTGTCGGCCGTGACCGCTTTCGCCTGTGCGAGCCGGTCGCCGGCGAGATATTCGACCAGCTTCCGTTCGGCTTTCTTCGCCGCAGCGCGCGCGGTGGCGCAGTCCGCCGTCGCCTGTTCCAGCTCGCGTGCGGCCGTGGCGGATTCATGCGATCTCCACGCGGACATGCCGGCGACCGTGACGCAGGCCGCGAGCAGGATGCCGCCCGCGGTCGTGGCCATGCGCCTCCATTCGCGCACGGGCATGGCGGCATCCTGTTCGCCGACCGGCGTGAGGTCGATCGTGTCGGCGAGATCGGCCGGCTCCACGGCACCGCCGACGTGCTGCGGTTCCGATGCCGGAGCATCGGCCGGGATATCATTCCCCACCGGATTCGAGGCCGATGGCAGCGGGCCGATCTCCCACGGATCGACGGCCGTGTTCGCCCGGCCTTCGCTTCCGGCGTCGTCCACGCATCGCGCATCCGGCTCCGCTTCGGGCTCGGGTTCGGGTTCGGCCGGTGGCCGGCGTTCCGGTTCCTGTGCCGGTTCGATGGCGACGGCGGTGCCGGCGGCGACCATGGGGCCGATCTCCCATGGGTCCGTGCTGGAGGTGTTCATCGGTTCGGGAAGAGGCGCTGGCGGAGGCTCGGGCGGTCCGGCGCGGTGGCGGCCATGCCGTCGGCGGCGTCGGCCTGCCGTTCGCGCAGCTGCCGCTGTTCCATGACCCATGCGGGATGCTGGCCGTGCTCGTGCGCGTCCATGAGGCAGCGCGTGACCTCGCCCTCGGGCGAAACCGCCGCGAGCCGGCCCAGATGGCCGGTGAACGCGGCTTCGGGATCGCCCTGCATGAAGCTCATGTACGCGGCCGCCTCAAGCATGCCCTCCCTTCGCGCGGAATCCGGGATGCTGTTGGACAGCCGCCACAGCAGTGCGGGTATGTCTTGGTGGAACTCGCTGTTGGCTATCTCGCGCACGTTGTAGTCGGCCTGGTACCACGGTTTGACCTGGCCCGAGGCGAACAGGGGTATGGCGCGCGGATCATGCTCGGCGACCATGAGGAAACGGGCGCGCTCCAGGCCCGGCGATATCAGCTTCGCGCACACGGCGTCGCGCAGCCCCGTGTCGCCGGACAGCGACGCCAGCAGTCCCGCCGTGGCATGGTCCTTTTCCGCGTCCGCGCCGATGCGGTATTGTCCGGCGCGCAGCGAGTCGAGAAAATCGAATACGGCCAATGCGGTTTGCCTGTCAGCCATGTGCAACCTCCAGAGGAATGATGATGGTGCGAACAATGTCAGAGTCGATGATGCGCCGGGTCGCGGGCCGCTGCGGGGCGCACCGTCTACAGGCCCCATCGGGAGCACGGTTCCACGGGTCTGCGGCTCCACGGTTCCACGGGTTCACGGGTTCCGGGCATGGAAAAGGCCCTTCGCCGGGGGAGAGGCTGGCGAAGGGCCTGGGGGTTCACACGCCGTCCGGGGCACGGGATTCGGAAAGCTTTATGCCCCTTTCCGGCATGTGAAGTCAATGGAGGGCGTCCCGGCCGTCATCGGACGACGAGGCCGGAACGCCACGGGGTCACTTGCCCGCGTTCACGGCCGTGTGGCGGCCGGAACCCTGTGCGCAGTGGCGCTTGCGGAACACGAGCAGGGAGCCGCCGGCGAGCAGCACCGCCAGGGCGCCGCCGGCAAGGCCGAGCACGGCCGTGCCGGTGGAGGCCAACGGCTTGGCACGGTATCCGTTCCAGTCGTCGGTGTTGCTGGTGGTCTGGGTGTCGGCGCACAGCTGCTTGCCGTCGATCTCGGTCACGTCGCCGGTGGAGTATTCCGGATCGGTGTCTTCGCCGCCGTCGGTCTTGTCGTTGAACGGGTCGCCGTTGGACGGCGCGCATTCCACGAGCGGGGTGCCGGTGACGATGGCGCGGTCCGTGTGGGTGTCGCCTTCCCTGACGCCCTTGAGCGTGCCGGTCACGCTGACCGATTCGCCCGGCTTGAGCACCAGGGTGTCCCAGTTGTCGGGGTAGGTGAGCGAATCCATGTCCACGTGCGCGTCGCCGACGATGGTGGAGTCGGCGAGGTCCAGGTCGCTTGCCTTGAACCATGCGCCGTCACCGGTGGCCGGGTCGGTCTTGGAGGTGTTCGTGATGATGAACGTGATGCCGATGCTGTCGGCGTCCATCTTCAGCGCCTGCTTCGGGTCGTCGCGGTCCGCCCGCTCCTGGCCGTCCTGCTTGAGGGTCGGGGCATCGACCTTCTCCAGGTGGATGCTCGGGGTCATGTCCGGGGTCTTGGTGACGACCTTGTTGGATTCGCGCGGCTGGCCGTTGATGGTCTCGGTCCACGTGTTGGGCACCTCGTCGGCCACGGCGATGCGCTTGCACTGGAGGTAGAGCACCCAGCCGGCCTCGTGCTCGTTGTCGGCGCTCACCAGGTCGAGGTAGGCCTGGGTCGCGTTGACCGTGACCTTGCCGTTGCCGTCGGCGTCCACGGCGAACAGGTTGCCGCCGAACTTCGAGGAGTCGAAGCCGCTGCCCGCGATCTTCTCGCCCCTGGCCGCGAGCACCTGGCCGTCCCTGTACAAATCACGCGAGGCGTAGACGGCCCAGTTGCCCAGGTACCGGTCGTACTCGGTGGCCAGCTGGTCCGTGCCGCCCCAGTCCGTGACGGTCTGGTAGGCGCGGTCCGGGGGCAGGATGCTGGAATCCAGTCGGTAGAGGAACGTGTGGTTCAGATACACGCTCTTGCCGTCGATGCTGTCGCCGCCGACCTGCACGGTCACGTCCTTGGTCGGGTTGATCTCCTTCAGCGGGTTGGTGACGGTGTTGGTCTTGTCGCGCTTGTCGTTCGTGACCTGCGTGGCGGTGTTCTCCACCGTGTGACCGTCCTTGACCTTGGTGACGGTCATCGGCATGACCACCTGGTAGGTGTGGCCCAGCAGCGACTGGTCGATGCTCGGGTCCTTCAGCGGGTCGTAATCCTTGTCGGACTTCTCGCTGTACGCCTTCAGGTCGCCGGGCTGCGGGTCGCCCTTCACGGTCTCGCCGGTCGCGGGGATCTGGGTGTCCACGGTCCTGGCGAAGGCGTAGAGCACGCCGTCCTTGTCCTGGATGTTGAACTCGCCGGTGCGGTCCCTGCCGGTCTCGTCAAGGATCTCCACGTGCTTCGCGTCGAGGGTCAGGTACTCCTGGTCGTAGTCGTCCACCATGCCCAAGCGCCATACCTTGTAGGCGGTGTCGGTGAGCCTGGAGGCGTCGATGTTGACGCGGTAGTACACCTTGTCGCCCAGCAGCGCGGTCTTGCCGTCGATGCTGATGGTCGGGTCCTTCTGCGTGTCCTGCTTGGAGGGCTTGATGACCGGCGGCTCGTTCTCGACCTTGTTGGACGGGGTGACGCCGTTGTTGACGGTCAGCGCGGCCTTGTTGCCGACGGTCTTGTCGGTGGGCGCGTCCTCGTTCACCTTGGCCTCGAAGCGCAGCAGCACGCGCGGGTTGGAGCCGGCCTTCCAGTTGGCGGCAACCCAGTCCTTGGCGAACGTGGCCTCGAACGAGTGGTTGGCTTCGTCCCACTGCACCTTGTAGGCGCTCTTCGGGATGATGCCGCCGGTTCCCAGGTCGGTGATCTCCAGGGTCTGCTTGTTCGCGGTGGTGTACTCGGAATAGGTGTCGCTCAGCTTGATGGCGGTCACCGAATATGCCTGGTCCGCAGGGATCTGCGGGTCCACGCGCACGGTGTATTCCACGGTCTGGCCGGGGAACACGGTCTTGGTGTCGATGCTGGACTGGTCGCCGCCCTGGGAGGATTCGGCGATGACCTGCTTGTGGATCGGGGGCACGGTCACGCAGATCTTCGGCGTGTTGGTGTCCACCGTGCTGCCGCCGACCGTCTGGCCGCCCTTGTTGTCGAGGTCGTCGCCCTTCGGGTCCACGCACGTGTTGAGCTCGTCGCCCTCCGCCTTGCCGTAGGATTCGAGCAGCTTCACGGTGTCGAAGTTCACGTCGAACGGGATCACGACGCTGATCTGCTTCGCGGTCTTCAGGTCCTTCTGCGCGGCCTCGTAGGAGTCCTTCGCGCTGACCGTGACCTTGGTGCCCTCGGCGGTGATGTCGAACTGGTCGGTCACGTCCCTGCCGGTCTTGTTCAGGTCGTTGACGCCGGCGTTGGCCTCGTCGGTGGTGTCCTGCTCGTAGACCTTGATGTTGGAGGTGTCCTTCAGGTCGAGGATGCTATCGACGTTGGCGAAGTCGTCGGTCCACGCGATCTCGGGCACGCGGCCCAATCCTGTGGGCAGGGTGCCGGAGATGACCGCCGCCACCTCGTCGCCGAGACGGTAGTACTTGTCGTCGCCGCCCACCTTGTCGCTCTTGGCCGGATCGACGGTCAGCCGCCACTTGCCGCCGACCTTCATGGCCCACGCCTTGTTGGGGTTGGGCGTCCACACGAACACCGGCGGCTCGTTGGTCGGTCGGGTCTCGTTGTTCCACTTCTCGTACGCCTTGTTGGTCAGCCGGATCTTCTTGCCCTCGGTGGCACCCTTTTTGATGGTGCCCGTCAGGTAGAACCTGACCTTGCTCGCGCTGTTCCTGAACATCGTCTTCGCGATGTAGGCGGACTTCGCGGTGGCGGTCGCGGTCCCGGCCTTCCGGTCGATCGCGATGGTGAAGTTCGCGGTCTCGTCCTTGCCGTCAACGAACACCTTGCCGGACTTCCAGTCGATCCACTGGATCGAACCGGTCAGATCATCGGTGATGGAATAGGATGCCAGCGGGTTGAGCAAGTGGCTCGGGATGCTGCCGTTGACGACCACGCCCACCTGGTCGCCCACGAGGAACGTCTTCTGATCGACGCCCTGCTGGTTGGTCCATTGCTTGTCCTCGGCCACGAGAGCGCCGGACTCGTCCAGCACCCACACCTTGTCCGGGGTCGGCGTGACCTTGCCCACGCTGTCGCTGTTGCCGGTCTGGCAGTCGGCCAGGCTGCCGGTGCCGTTGTCTCCGTTCCAGCACGCCACGGAACCGTCGTTGATCTCGTAGTCGCCGCCGGTGGGCTTGGCCGACTGTGGCACGTTCAGCGTGTAGAGGCTGGAATGCGGGGCGGTGGCGTGCGCCTTGACCACGCGCTTGCCATCGATGGAATCGTCGATGGAAATGTCCGCCGGCACGATGTTGCCGTTCGCGTCGGTCACGGTCACCTTGCTCACGTCGTCCTGCTCGGTGCCGCCGATCACCACGTCCCTGGTGTCGATCGTGTCGTAGATCCAGAACTTGCCGGAGGCGTTGGAATGCGCCTTGATGTGCGCCGTGTACAGCGAGCCGGACGCGATGGAGTCGTTGCCGTCCCGCACCGTGTCGCCGGCCCCGTTGGTCAGCCATTTCTCGGGCGGGGTGGTGGTCTTCTCGCCGGACTCCTTGCCGTCGTTCTCTCCCTTGTGGGAGACCGCCTCGGCCATGTCGCCCTGCTTCGCCACGTCAACGTCCCACCAGCGCTTGCCCGCAGGCCACGACTCCCACGAGGCGTCCATGTCCTTGAAGGACGCGCTCACTGTGGCGCTGCCCTTGTTGGATGCGGTGAACTGCTTCGCCACCGTCTTCTCGGTGCCGTCAATGCCACGCCAGTGCAGGGTCGCGGTGCCGTTCACGTTCTCGGTCTTCGACCCGTCGCTGGACAGGGTGATCACATCCGAGGCGTCCTTGGTGTCGCCCGACTGGCCCGACATCTCCGCAGCCTGCGTGCTGATGCCCAGATGATATGAGGGCGGCGCGGGCTGGTACTTGTCGAGCACGATGACCACGATCGACGGCTTCGAGGAAGCCCCCACATTACGACGCATGATCGCATCCACGCTGTTCGACGGATCATCATCGAACGGATTGGATGTCAGATATACGGTGCTGCCGTACTGGTATGTTCTTGGAGCTACGTATTTGTTCCAGTTGTCATACCAGCCGCCGGGTAAAGAGGGCGAATAGTAACCGGTGCCGTTGTAGATGAAGCTGCGGCCTGAGATGTAGGGCACCGCGCCGACGGCGACCACTCGGCAGTCACCATCGCCCTCGCCGGGATGTCGCTGCCGGAAACCGGTCTCGCATTCCGTGCGGGCCTGGTCCAATGCGGCCTGCGCCTTCGTGACGCCATCGCCCTGCAACGCGACGCCGGCATTGTTCATGGCGGCGCGCACCGAATCAAGACTCGTGGCCGGACCCCACGAACCACTGGTGTCGTCCTTGTACTGCCAGAATTGCAATACGTCCATGTTTCCGCCCGCGCCGGGCTGGTTGCCGCCGCCACCGCCCGCGAACGCGGTCGATGCGACGACGCCGCCGGCACCAAGCGTGGCGATCGCAGCCACCGCCGCGACGCCGGCCTTCATCATCTTCCTGCCAAAGTTCAAATGAACCTCCGTTAACCTTGTCTGTTCATCCCCTCCCCTCAAACTTTCCGGTCATGGCCCCGCCGCCTTTTTTCAAGGGGTGGCGGGGCTTCCGACCGCAGGAATAACGGGAGGTAGCCGCCGGTTGGCCCGGCAGCCACCAACAAGCCTCACAGACGACACGCCGAACCACGGAGCATGGCGTCTACAAAAATCCGGAAGTATTTCCCGGCAACACGGGCACACGGGAGTGCGGGGACACGGGTTCACGGGGAAATGGGTTTCCTTTGCGAAATCCATGGAAAAGGCCCGTACCGGTTTCCCGATACGAGCCATAATCAGCCATTCATCGATCAGTGATGGTAGTAGCCGTCATACTTGCCGGTGCAGCTGTTGTCGCAGCCGTATGCGCCGTTGAGGTTCGGCTTCGGGGCGGAGCCGCCGGCCGGGCCGGAGCCGGACGTGGAGCCGGTGCCGCCCGATGTGGTGCCACGGTATGTGTTGGAGCCGGAAGCGGAGCCTTCCGTGCGCCTGTACGCGCCGCCGGAGTAGGAGGAGCCGCCGTTGTAGGCGGATCGGGCCTGCGCCTGAGCCTGGGCTGCCGCTGCGGCCGCTGCGGCGGCTTGCGCATCCGCGTCCGTCTTTGCCTGGACGCTCGCGTTCACGCCGTTGATGGCATCCTCCACCGTCTTGCGCGCCCCGTCGATCTTCGCCGGATCGTTCCCGTCCTTCAGCCCGTTCGCCGCGTCGATGGCGTTCGACAATGCGTCGCGGGTGGCGTTGTCCGCGACCTTGCCGTCCGAATCCGCGAGCAGCCTCGACGCCTCGTCCAGCTTCGCCGTCAGATTCGTTTTCGCGGTTTCCAGCCTCTTCGCTGCCTTGGATTCGGTGACGGCCCTCACCGCCTTCGACAGGCTCTTCTCGTGGGTCCCGTACCAGTCGGCCTGTTCATTGAGCTTCACGGTGGCGGCATCCAGTCCTTGCGCATCTTCGGCCACGCAGCCCTCGTATTCGGGCGCCATGGCCTTGAGCTCCTTGCCCAAGGATTCGACGGTCTTCGAGTCCTTGACCTGTTCGGCCTTGACGGCGGCGGCATCGGCGGCATCGCCGTTGAGCAGCGCGTTGTATTCGTTGGCATTGTTGCGCACGGTGTCGGCGGCGGTGGCGCACGCCTCCTTGGCCTCGGCGAGCTTCGCGCCGCTGTAAGCGTTCCAGCCGATGATGCCGGCCGCGATCAGAATCACCGCGCAGACGGCCGCGACCAGGGGCGGCAGCCACTTCGGACACTTCCTTCCATCCTTGCTTGGCTCTGTGATGTTCTCGGCGGGTGTTTCGACGGGTTCGAGGATTTCCGTCTTGTCGTTCTCGTTCATCATTGTTCTCCTTGCATTGATAACGCTTTATTGATCTGCCGGGATACCCGCGTCGGATTGCAGCGTTTCCCGCGCGATGTCGAGTAGCCGCTCGTCGCGGCCGGGTTGGGCGTCCGCTGTGTGGGGGAGCCAGTCCTGATCGACGTCGAGGGTCAGGTCATCGAAGGCCTGTTGCCCGTCATCGCGGCCCAGCAGGCCGCGTAGCCTGAACGTCTCGTTCATGTGCTGTCCGTCCCATTCGATGCGCCGGGCGTACAGCAGGAAATCCAGAGTAAGGAACCCCGGCCCGGCCTTGTCCACCTGCACGTACCGGGAGCGCGTCGGCGTGAATCTCACCCGCGGCACGCCTTTCAGCCGTTCGTGCAACGGGCTGTCCGGCACGATGTAGCGTTTGACCAGGTTCTGTCCGCCGGCCGCGAAGAACAGCATCTGCGGCAGATTGCCGTAGGTCGCGTCGTAGTAGCGCCATCCCTGGTCGTCCCGCCATTTGCGAAGCATGTCACGGGCGGCCCCCGGCCCCAGATGGATGCCGGAGAACCGTTCCCACGCCAGCGTCACCCGGTCGAACTCGCCGCGCATGAGACCATACAGGGCCCGCCCGGTCTGGTCCTTCGGATGACGTCTCGCTCGGGTGTCCGTCCGATGGTTCGGATCCGCATACGGGCAGTGCAGATAGGCGTCCTCGTCGTAGCGGCACAGGCCCGGCACGTCGCCCCGGTGGTGTCGCCCGTAGGGCCGGCGCGCACGGCTTTCCTCCTGCCGGCGGAACATGCCGACGATCTGGATGGGATTGTCGCACAGCGGGCACACCGCGTAGTAGGACGGCCCCTTGTCGCCGTCACGACGCCACGGGGCCACGCCGCCGGTGCACCTCATGTATGACTCCTGGCTGATCACGATGCTTTCCGCCCTTCCCGGCCATGCCTTGAACGCATCCATAGTCGGCTCCCCTCGCCGCGCATCGTCGTCATCGATACCTCCTGTTGATTCTAACCCACCAATCCGCCGGCAGCTCGGGCACCGCGCCCTCGCGTTCGGCGAACGCGAGGCACGCGAGCACCGTGCGCAATCCCAACGGGAACTCCCGCCGTCCCTGACGCATCAGGAACGTCCAGTCCTCCGTGCACTCCTCGCAATCCGAATGGTCCATGATCCCGCGACGGGCCAGTGCGGCCCGCTCCTCGATGTCATCCGTCATCATCCACTCCTTCTTCCGTCTTGCTTCGCATCGGCCCTTGCGTCCGCCGCGTCGAGGGGCGGGCAATCGCGTTCGATCCATGCCGTGAGCATGTCGCGGATGGTGGTGCCGCGCCGCACGGCCTCGGCCTTGAACCGTTTCTTGAGCATGGGGTCGAGCTCCACCGTGATCTTGGGCAGCTTGACCGGTTTCCGATAGTCCGTGAGGGTCGATGCCAGCATGTTCCTCGTGGTCATCGGCTTGTTGATCTCCATGACGTTGTTCCTTTCCGTGTCCCCGTGTCCACGGGTTTGCGTGGACACGGGTTTATGGGTTGCCGGTTCCGCGGGTGTCAGGCGTTGAATGCGTCGCTGAGTTCCTTGGCGATAAGCCCGTAGCCCGAGGCGGACGGGAACCGGCCCTCGTCCGGCGCGAGGCGCATGGCCTCCTTGTACGGGATGGTCTCCCTGCAATGGGCCAGTCCGTTCTCGGCCAGGAACTCCTCGGCGTGCCTGAGGCTGCGCGTGCCGTAGCGGGTCTGGGTCAGCAGCACCGAGGAGGGCTTGTTGATCTGCCGGATGGTCTCCAGCATGCGTTCCAGGTCGATGGGGCCGGTGGTGGTGACGAGCAGCACGAGGTCGGCCGCGTCCACCGCCGCCTCCACCAGATCGGTCTGCAAGGGAGGCGTGTCGATCAGCACCCATTCCTCCTCGGCGGGCGCGGCGACGGTGAACCGGTTGACGACCTCCACCCCGAAGGGCAGTGGGCGGCCGGCCGATAGGGCCTTGTGCGCCCACAGGGTCGCCGCGCCGGACGGGTCGGCGTCGCGCACCGTCACGGTATGGCCCAGTCGGGCGAGTGCTTCGGCGGTGCCGATGGCGCTGGTGGTCTTTCCCACCCCGCCCTTGAGGTTGACGAAGGCAACCGTCTTAGTGTTCGCGTTCATGTGTGTTATTCCTTTCATTCGGGTTTCCGGCTTCCCGTGTCCACGGGTGCACGGTTCCACGGTTTGCCGCGTATACGGGTTTCCGGAATGGTTCGTCCTTATGGGGCCGGACCGGTGGTTTCGTTTTGTTCGGGATGGTGGTTTATTGGTTTGCCGTTTTGCTTTCGGGAGCGGGAATGCGTCCCTCAACGAGGTGCCGTTTCGCGGCGTTGATGACCGTGCCGGTCATGTCGGGTGATGCGTCCCAGCGGCGGCGTTCGCCGTTCCTGGCGGTGGCCTCGAACCTGACGGCCTCATACCGTTCCCGACGTTCGCCGGCATCGGTGCTGATGGTGGCGGGCATGGCCGTTATCACGCCGCCAAGCGCATACACCTCCAGTCGTTTGAGGGCCTTGGCCGTTCCTGCTTCGGTGGGCGATGGCACGAACTCGCGGCCGAACCTGGCCTCCGGAATCGCGCCGCGCGCCGCGTTCTCGATCACATTCGCCAGCTTTGCGGATAATGCCTTCATTGTTCGCCTCCTTCGCTTGCCGCGTTGATGACCGCAGCCACCACGTGACGTTCCCAGCCCCCGCGTGATGCGAAGGCTTCGCCGCAGTTGCACACGTACTCGCAAGGCGCGCAGTCTGCGGTATGGAAGGCAAATTCGGCACGGGCCCGTTCCAGTCCCTCGACCGTCTCCTTTTCGACGGCGGCGGGATCGGCGCCCTTCAGCGCCTGTCTGAGATTGTGGCGCGCTTGGCCGGCGGTCATGCCTGTGTAGGACAGCACGTATGGCTCGGGGCTGAAGCAGGTGACTTTCAGACTGCATTCATGCAATGCTTCCACGCTCATGATTTTTCCTTTCGTTCGGGTTTTCGGCTTCCCGTGTTCACGGGTGGCCGGTTTCCTGTAAATACGGGTTTCCGGAATGATTCGGCCCTGCGGGGACCGGATCGGTGGCTTCGGTTGGATTGTTTAGAAGAGGGTGTCTTGCGAGCTTCGCGCGGCAGTGGGAGCCTGTGCCTTTGCGGTCGAGCGGGTGGTGGCGCGCCATCGTTGCTGACGGGCGTTGCGCTGCTCGGTCTTGCGGCGTTTGCATTCCTTCTCGCGTGCCGCCGCCACGATCTCGGGGTTCTCGCGGATGTACCGGGCGAGCCGCCGTTCGGCGGTCGGGTCGTCGGGGTCGAACCGGAATCCGGCCTCCTGCGCGGTCTTCAGCACCTGGCGTCGGGCGCGCAACGGCAGTCCGCCGTAGATGCCGTACTGGTCCCGGACCATGATGCCGAACGCGAGGCATTCGGCCCTGACCGGGCAGGCCTCGCAGATCCGCACCGCCGCGCGGCGCAGCTCGTATTGGGTTCGCTGGTTGGGAAGGTCGTCGGGCCCCCACATGCGGTCCGACCACGAGTCGGGGAAATCCGCGCATTCGCCTTTCAGGAACATGCCGGCACCTCCTTCGGCCCACGGCCGCCGATGAAGCCGAAACGGACGGACGCCGGCCCGGTCTCGGACGGCTTCCGCCGCCCGAAGCCGTCGTCCTTCTCCCTGGATTCCGCGTCCAGGAAGGCGCGGCCCGCCCGCAATGCCTCCAGCACGGCATTGCGTTCGCCTTCTGCGTCGTTCGCGGGGACGCGCTTCAACAGCCGGCGCAGGGTGCGCGGTGCCTCGAACCCGTCGTTGCCCGCATCGAAGTCGTAAGGGTCGAGCAGTTTCCACACGCGCCGGTCCAGGTTGTCGGGGATGCCGTAGTTCGGCACCTTCGGCGTGGATTCCGCGCTCGGCGGCTGCGCCGTTTCGCCCTTGTCGGCGATGACGCCGTGTTCGGCGAGCAGGCGACGCCCGTGGGGGTCGTCGGCCATCTGGAGGCATACCTGGTCCCAGTGCCGTGCGAGGGAGCGGGGGCCGGTGAGCGTGCGACGCCAGAAACCGTCATACGGCTTGCCGGAAGCGTCGCCCTTGTCGGTCTTGGAAGGCGGCAGCGACGCCCATTCGGCCACGGCCAGCACCAGTGGCATGCCGTGGCGGGCGATCAGCCGTCGGGCGGCGTCGAGTTCGCGTTTGCCGGGCCGGGCCAACGGTTCGGGAACCGGCATCGGCGGCATGGCGCGCAGCCCGTCCGCCATCGTGCGGCACACCGCCTCCGCGTCGGAACCGGCCTCGGCGGATTCGCTGCTTGGGGGTTCGGCTCCGGCGGCGTCGGCCCATGAACCGTCCTCGCGGATTCCGTCATCGTCCGGGGAGGTCTCTCCGCTTGCGGGGAGATGCCCCGTAGGGGCAGAGGGGTTATTACGTACTAGGGACGTACTGTGGCTCACCAGGTGAGCTGGGGGTGGGGTCACAGCTGTGAACCGTGGTTCACCCGTGAGCTGGGGTTTTCCCGTGTCCCCGTCGCCATAACCACGGTCCACGTGTGAGCCGGGGTTTCCCTTCGCCCTGTTTTCCGTGGAAGGCCGTCCTCCTCGGGTCGAGTCGATGTCGTTCGAGTCGAAGAAGTCGGAATCGAGCTCCAGACGGTTCCCCAGGCACAGATCCCACACGACGGGCCGGTGCCACTCGCTGAAATGCCCGGCCTGGCGTTGGTCGCCGCGACGGATCAGCCCGTTCGCTTCCAGCCATGACAGGTGGCGTTTGACCGTGCTCACGCTGCACTTGCACCACGCGGCCAGCTTCCTGTGCGTCGGATGCGCGTTGCGCCCCTCGTCGTCGGCCACGTTCGCCAGACACATCAGCACGCGCGCGGCACCGTTATGTCTGGCGTCCACGGGCGCGAACCTGAGCGCCCAATCGACCGCGTTCACACTCATGCGGCACCCCCTCGGCGGGAGTCTTGCAGACGTGCGCGCAGCATGGGCACGCGCGGCACGGGAACGTCGAGCATCATCGACAGGTAGAAGTCGTGGCTGCCGTCCGACGGGCAGGCCGCCAACAGGCCCGAAACGGACCCATGGGGCGGGAAGCCGCCATGACGCCCGGCACGCTCAAGCGTTTCATGCGCTCTCATGGCTCTCCTCACTCACGGAACCGGCCCGCTCCTCACGCCAACGGGCCTCAAGCATGTCGCGGCGCGTGGCCGCGCGGCACAGGGCGAACGTCATCAGACAGGACGCGGCGAAAACGAAAACGACGGCGATCACGAGTATGAGGTGCATCATCGGCCCGCCCCCATCGATCGCGCGAGGGAGGCCAGCAGACGGACCACGAGAAGCACGATGCCGACGGCCAGACGCAGGAACGGCAACAGCAGACCGAAACAGGCCACCGCAAGCACCACGAACAGCAGGATCACCAATTCCACCACCCATCACCCCCGCTCACCGAAGGATGCCTGAGCATCGAGAACACCGCGTCATCGCCGCTGAGGGACTCCACGTCGCGCATCAACGCGTCGATCTCGTCGGACACCATGCCCGCACCGGCCTCGTAGCCGCGATTGAACACGCAATCCGACGGACCGCCATGGATCAGGCCACGGTTCACCGTCCGAGCCGACGACGAAGCGTTCCGCACGTCACGAAGCGCGTCACGCCGGCCGATCAGATAGGCGACCGCCATGACCTCCCTCACGGTCATCGACGCATCCACGGACAGGGACAACAGGGACATATAGTCCCGGAAATTCGAGCGCTCCTCGTTATCGAGGGAACGCGCGCCAACGGTCATGGTCATTGCCTCACCTCCACGTGAAGGGACCAGAAAGCGAAATCCCAGGCATCACGCGAGTTACGGTCGCACCAGCAACCCACACAAGCCAGGCCGCAGGCCACCGGCACCAAAGCGAATCCCGGCAGAAGCAGATTCCTCGCGGCAAGCAGAATCGCCAGAAAAACCACGCACGACAACGAGGCCAGCATCCAAGCGGCAAGACCCGCCAGCTCGTAGCGCCGGGCAGAACGCCGCCAATACAGGGATTCGGAAAATGTAGACGCCATGCACCGCGAACCATTCACGGGGGCGTTACCATCAAAATCAGAAGTCGGCACAGCGACTTCGGTTACACTAGACATTTGTGCAGCCTCCATAATCTAAAAGGCAATGCGAACGATTCACTGTCGCCAAACACCGGATCGTCCGACATTGGATGTGTTGCATACGCCCGGTTTCGATGCTCCAAATCGAGACTGGGCTTTTCCTTTATCAGACAGACACCTCCTCGTGATCACGAACAGATTCAGCAAACTTGGCTTCATAGGGAACCAAGTCCTGAACAAAATCTGACGAGAGACCGTAAACATCTCGTAGACGACGACAATCGTCGAATTGCCAGCAGGTCTTCAGGTTGACCTTCTGGCTGATGCTTGGCTGAGATTGATTCAGCTGCTTAGCGAGCTGGGCATACGATATGCCATGCTCTCTGAGCCATCGCTTCATATTCGACATATTAGTTTCCTTCAACTGCTTAGCTTATCTAAGCAGAACCATACTACTTAGCTTGACTAAGCGCAAACGAAGCCCTATACTGCGTGTTAAGACTATTATCCTTAGCAATTTAGGGGAGAATATTATGACGATGGTTGACCCTGTACTCGTCGCCAGCCAGTTTGACGAGGATGAAGCAGAGGCAATTCTGCGATACAACATCCGCAAGTATTTAAAGGCAAATCGAGTATCCCAGAACTCCCTTATGGATGTGCTCAACATCACATCAGGCGCTGTCTCTCAGCTCATGACAGGCCGCACGCATTTCAAATATGGACAAGTTGCAGCAATTGCCAACTATTTGCATGTGTCTATGGACGATCTTTCAAACGCGACACAGTTCAACGAGGATAGAAACTTCCTTGAGCGCATGAAGAAAGAATACTCAGGCAGCAAAAAGGCCTCGAATCAATCCGAGGCCTTCAATGAGCTCCTGCGGCTGGGCTTGAACCAGCGACCGTCCGATTAACAGTCGGATGCTCTGCCAACTGAGCTACGCAGGAATATTCAATTTTCATCCCGGCCGGAGTTACCCGTTCAGGTGAGCTCCTGCGACTGGGCTTGAACCAGTGACCGTCCGATTAACAGTCGGATGCTCTGCCAACTGAGCTACGCAGGAATATTCAATTTTCATCCCGTCCGGAGTTACCCGTTCAGGTGAGCTCCTGCGGCTGGGCTTGAACCAGCGACCGTCCGATTAACAGTCGGATGCTCTGCCAACTGAGCTACGCAGGAATGTCTGCTGTGTTTGAGATTTCTCTCGCGCACAAGTCACATATCTTACATGCCTGCCACGAAAAAGCAAATTACATGCGTGTAGGGCATGTCGCGCTGAATTCCGCAGAATCGGACTCATCGGATACTATCTCATACAGCCAAAAACCGAACGCGGATATACACTAGCGACTAACGGTAGAGGAGCTGGTGTCTGCTTGGCAAATACTGGAATCGGTGAAACGGAACAACCGTCTGAGTATGCGAACCCAGTGGGAACAATCACAAGAGTTCTGATGTTCCGCTGTCACTGCATGGCAGCGGTTGTGACATGGATCGGCCGCGGCTGAAGGTCGAACAACATGACGATGCGGCGATACTGTCACGCGAAATTTCATTGTGGATAACTTCGGAAGCTAGAACCACATAGGTCGTTTTGGCTGGACATCCTGTTTCGGACCCCTCAAGGTGGGTATCACCGGCAAAGAAGCCGGAATCACATCACACTCACACTATGGGGAGGAATCTCATGAATGCACCACTGTTGTTTGATTGGCGTCGCGACGAAGCCCGACGTGCCAGCCGGCGGCGTCAGCAGGCGCGTCAGCGGGCTCAGGAACGGCAACGGCGTATGGATGCCATAATCGCGTTGGCCGCCGTTATCGGCCTGCTGCTTGCCTTGGGAGTAGGGCTGGCATCCACGCCTCAGCATGTTGCGTATGCGGATACTGCGGTGACCGGAGATGCGGCATACACGGTGGAGGATTTCACCGATATGTCTGATTTGGCGTGGCGCAATGGCAATCAGTGCGAATCCCGATTCGACTGGCCGGTCGACGATCCACAGGTCGAACAACAGTTCGAGCGGCCGATCAACCCGTGGGCACCAGGTCATCGTGGAGTGGATCTTGTTGCGGAGCAAGGTACCGTAATTCTGTCACCACAGGCAGGGACCGTGAGTTTTGCTGGCAAAGTAGCTGGCAAAGATGTGGTGAGTGTACGGCATCGTGGAGGTGTCACGTCGACATTCGAACCGGCCGTTACCGAGCTCTCAGTGGGGGATACGATCTCCCGCAGACAGCCCGTAGGCATCGTTGAAGGCAGCTCGGACCATTGCGAAGACCGTTGCCTGCATTGGGGCCTCAAGCGAGGAACGGCCGATTATCTTGATCCACAGCAATATGCGGGGAGTCGAAAAATCGTACTGAAACCGTCATGATTTAACGGTGATTGTCGGCCGGAACAGGGCCGTACGGAAGAGACATCGCAGGCGGCTAGCGGCGTGACGAGTATGAATCACAGACCGGCATCGGCCAAGGAAATATATCCGGGGTCGATCAGCGCGGACTTGAGATTGCTGGCGCTGACAGCCAGCAACGGTTCGCTGATGGTCGGGATCTTCTTCACGCCGCCTACCTCGGAGTTCCTGATTGAAGGCATGGAATTCAGCGCTTCGTCCTTGTTGAGCTTGGCGCAGGCCTGAGCGATATCCGTGGCGATGGTCTGTCTGTCTTCCATGCCGGTCATCCATTGCTTGCCATTGACGATGGATGGGATGTTCGAGACATACGCGCCGTATCCGGTTACTAGAGGCCACTGCGAGTCACGGTCCTTGTCGGAAGCGGAGGTGTCCTCGTCCGCATCGTCATCGGAACTGGATGAGTCGTTTGCGTTGTCGTTTTCAGGGGATTTGATCGGGTCCGGCACGGCGTCGCGGCTGAGATCCTTCTTGCCGGTGATATTGCCGACAATGCCCGAGATGGTGATCTGCGGATTGATATCGGCGGCAGAGCCGGTGTATCCCAGATCGTCCAATTCCTTGACGACCTCGGAGGCGATGTAGTCGTTCATCGTGATGATGCCGTCAATACGGGTGAGTGTGGACTGTCCGTCGGTTTTTGCCAGACGCTTGTCAAGCACTTTCGCAGTGGAGCCTTCCTTAGCGGCATCGTAGGCCACGGCTTGCCAATCGTTTTCCGTGGATTTGCCGTCCAAGGTGCCTGAAGGGCTTTCCACAACGCCCTTCTGATAGTAGGAGCCCAGTACCTGCCAGATACCACGGAACGCCTCTTGGGCGAACGTGGAATCGTTGGCGTTGCCTTTTTCGTCCACGGCGGTGTATGGCAGCAGCACCTCAATGTATTTGGGGTTGTCTTTACTGGCCTTATCCAACTTGAGTTTGGACACCATCTTTTCCGCCTGTAGCTTGCCGATGGTCTGGGCGTCCGAGAACTTGACGAAGGCGTCCGGCTTATATCCCTCGATACTGTTGCCGAGCAATACCACATGCATGCCGGATTCCTTGGCCAGCTTGAGCGATGAGACCAGCCGGTCCACGGCCTGCGCCTGCTCGTCCGATGCAGTGCTGTCGCTCTCAGTGTTGGACGAATCGTCTTTGGACGAGTCGTCTTCGGAAGATTCACCGTCAGAAGTAGCTTCCCCATCCGTGGCATCGTTGGTGCTCAGGTTCTGGCTCACGTAATCGCCGTATTGGCGAGTGGAAGCGTCGGCCTCGACTACTGGAGCCACGAGCAATGTCATGCTGTCGGGCGCGATGGCAATGCCGGAATCGTCCGTGGTGTTATTCGAAAGATGATCGACCACAAAGTCTTGGATGGCGCGGCTTTGCTTGGCCAACGAGTCGGACGTCGTATGATCGATATCGCCTTTCTTGAAACCGGCGTCGACCAGAGCCTTGGTCAGGTCAGGCACCAGCTTCGCCCACTTGTTCAGTGGCATCTGCTGGTTCAGCGTGATGCCGTCCGAAGGTGTGAACACGGCCACGCCGCCGGCAGAATTGGACGTCACCGTGGTCTGACCATCTACAACGGTCTTATTGTCTGAGGTGCACGCGGTCAGTGACAGCACCATCGCGCAGGATGCGATAATGGCGGCGAGCAGGGTGGTTGAGCGGCGTGCGAACACCATAAGCGGCGAAACCTCCTCAAGCGGGCGTGAAAACAAGCTGAATCACGATTCTAGTAGGCCGTATACGAAAAAGTCCCGGACCAGTGGACAAATCGCCACATATCCGGGAACAATTAGAGGTATTACGTGCGTGCATCGAACAACTGTCATGATTATCGTGCTGAGGAACATTCCAGATGAAGCACGACAATCATGACAGTTTGCGACATGACATGGCCCATGTAGGTCCGCACGATGTGTTCGATGATTTACTCGGCCAGAGCCTTGGCCAGGTTCTCGTCCAGCGCGTTCATGAAGCCGTCGGTGTCGAGCCACGGTTCGTCCGGGCCGATGAGCATGGCCAGATCCTTGGTCATCTGACCGCCTTCAACGGTGTCGACGATGACCTTCTCCAGCGTCTTGGCGAAGTGACGGACTTCGGGCGTGCCGTCCAGATCGGCGCGGTGCTTAAGGCCGCCGGTCCACGCGAAGATGGAGGCGATCGGGTTGGTGGAGGTCTTCTCGCCCTTCTGCCAGCGGCGGTAGTGACGGGTCACGGTGCCGTGCGCCGCTTCGGCCTCGACGGTCTGGCCGTCCGGGGTCATGAGCACGGAGGTCATGAGGCCCAGCGAACCGAAGCCCTGGGCCACGGAGTCGGACTGCACATCGCCATCGTAGTTCTTGCAGGCCCAGATGTAACCGCCGTGCCACTTCAGGGAGCTGGCCACCATGTCGTCGATCAGGCGGTGCTCGTAAGTCAGGCCGGCCTCGGCGTACCTGTCCTTGTATTCGGTCTCGAACACCTCGGCAAAGATGTCCTTGAACTGGCCGTCGTAGGCCTTCAAAATCGTGTTCTTGGTGGACAAGTACACCGGGTAATGACGCATCAGGCCGTAGTTGAAGCAGGCGCGAGCGAAACCGCGGATCGAATCGTTGACGTTGTACTGCACCTGGGCCACGCCGCCGTCTTCGCCGTAGTTGTAGACCACGTGCTGAATCGGCTCGGAGCCATCGTCCGGAGTGAAGGTGACGGTCAGCTGGCCGGCTCCCGGAACCTTGAAATCGGTGGCCTTGTACTGGTCGCCGAATGCGTGACGGGCTACGACGATCGGCTTGGTCCAGCCGGGCACCAGACGAGGCACGTTGCTCATCACAATCGGCTCGCGGAAGATCGTGCCGCCCAGGATGTTGCGGATGGTGCCGTTGGGGGACTTCCACATCTTCTTGAGACCGAATTCCTTGACTCGGGCCTCATCGGGGGTGATGGTGGCGCACTTGACACCGACATGGTGCTTCTGGATGGCGTGGGCGGCGTCGATGGTCACCTGGTCATCGGTCTCGTCGCGGTGCTCGATGCCCAGATCGTAGTAGTCGAGGTTCACGTCGAGGTACGGCAGGATCAGACGATCCTTGATGTCCTTCCAGATCACGCGGGTCATCTCGTCGCCGTCGAGTTCGACGACAGTGCCTTCGACCTTGATTTTGGCCATGCTTCCTCCTGATAGATGGTGTGAAGATGATTTAGTCATAGCGCATGTTTGTAACGACTTGAAGCAATCGTCCGGTCCGTGGGAAACGGCCTTGTTGGCGTCCCACCCGGGCAATAGGCTGGAAACCATGTCTCAGGAAATTGAAATCGGTTTGGGCAAAAAAGGCCGTCTCGGCTACGCACTCGACGATGTGGCAATCGTCCCCTCCCGTCGCACCCGCGACCCCGAGGACGTCTCCACCTCTTGGCAGATCGACGCCTATGAGTTCGATGTGCCGGTGATCGGCGCCCCCATGGATTCGGTGACCAGCCCGGCCACCGCCATCGCCATGGGCAAGATGGGTGCGCTCGGCGTGCTCGATCTGGAAGGTCTGTGGACCCGTTACGAGGATCCGACCCCGCTGTTGGACGAAATCGCCGGACTGCCGGCCGATCAGGCCACCGAGCGTATCCAGCAGATCTATGCCGAGCCGGTCAAGCCGGAGCTCATCACGCAACGTCTGCACGAGATTCGCGCCGCCGGTGTCACCGTGGCCGGCGCGCTCTCCCCGCAGCGCACCCAGCAGTTCTACTCCACCGTGGTGGACGCGGGCGTGGACCTGTTCGTGATCCGCGGCACTGTGGTCTCCGCCGAGCACGTCTCCTCCGGCCAGGAACCGCTGAACCTCAAGAAGTTCATCTACGACCTTGACGTGCCTGTCATCGTCGGCGGCGCATCCAACTACACCGCTGCCCTGCACCTGATGCGCACCGGCGCGGCCGGCGTGCTCGTCGGCTTCGGCGGCGGCGCGGTCTCCGCCACCCGCCAGACCATCGGCGTGCAGGCCCCGATGGCCACCGCCATCGCCGACGTGGCCGAGGCCCGCCGCGACTACATGGACGAATCCGGCGGCCGCTACGTGCAGGTCATCGCCGACGGCGGCATGGGCGACTCCGGCAGCTTCGTCAAGGCCCTGGCCCTCGGCGCCGACGCGGTCATGCTCGGCGCGCCGCTGGCCCGCGCCACCGAGGCCCCCGGCAAGGGCACCCACTGGGGTTCTGAAGCCCGCCACCAGACGCTGCCGCGTGGCTACCGCACCACGGTCGGCACGGTCGGCCCGCTCGAACAGGTGCTGTTCGGACCGAGCCACCAGGCGGACGGCAAGACCAACTTCATCGGCGCCCTCAAGCGCGCGATGGCCTCCACCGGCTACGTCGACGTGAAGAACTTCCAGCGTTGCGGCATGGTGGTCAACCCGTATTCCGCACGATAATCCCGATTGCCCCCTGAAAATGGGGGTTTGCCCTCCATGCAGGAGGCTTAACTTGCCCGAAGGCGCGCTCAAGTAGTTTGACTTGGCGCGCCTTTCGTGATGTTGTAGTACAGACGCTCGCCGATGATGGTGAGTTGCAAGGGGGCTTGAAGGGGGTCATCATGGAGTATTCGGGATTTTTCCACGGCACATATCAGTACGGGCCGTTGCCGAGTTATGACGGATTCATCGTTGTGGAGCTGTCGGATCGCCCGGTGCGGTATCACATCCAACCCACATTCATAGGCGGGCTGAATGCGAAGGAATGTCATTCCATGGCCATGGCTGCATGCCGCATCGCCTGCACATCGGCGGACGCGATACGTGGCAAACTCAGCGTCGCACATCTCAACAGAGCCATGACAAAACCATGCCTGGACCGGCTGCAAACCATGCAATACCTGCTCGGCATCCACATGGTCACTCATCCGGAGCTCAAAGCGAAATTCTGCTATCTGCCCACTGTCCCCACATTGATCGACGGCATGATCACCGGCAAGGACACGCTGGAAATGGCGGTATTCATGACCATCGGCCAGGAAAATCTGCGAGTCAACCTCAAACTGAAGTACATCGGTTCTCGATGGATGTGCATCTATGCCGATTTGGGCTGACCAGACGGCCCCGCCCGCACACCGATTCCTACGCTGGTAGCGGAAGACGGTTCTGCCGTGTCATAGGCTGGTTCGCCTATAGTAGTGACCATGCGTGAACATGTAGAAGAACCCAGATATGTCACCACCGATGACGACACCGTCTACTCGCTGCTGTCCAAACGAGCAGCTCGCACGCCGGATGACATCATCGCGGAATGGCAGGATGACAACACCCACCAATGGCGCAGCGCCACAGCTACTGAAATGCTGTCCCGCGTACGCGAGGTGGCCAAGGGCCTGTTGGGACTTGGCGTCAAAGCCGGCACCATGGTGCTGATTTACTCGCCTACCTGCTATGAGTGGGGTGTGGCTGATTTCGCTTGCGCGGCAATCGGCGCTGTGGTTGTGCCCGTCTATGAGACCGATTCCGCCCGTCAGACCGCGGGCATCGTCGAGGAAGTCGATCCCGCCATCGCCTTTGCCGGCGACTTCCAGCGCGCACAGACGCTTGAGCAGATCCGTGTCAATCATCCGGGCATGAAATACGTGTTCAATTTCAAGGCCGATGGCCTTGACGCTGTCGCTGACTTCGGGCATGGCGTATCCGATGAGACGTTGGATGCGGCTATCGCTCGTATCAAAGCCGATGATCTGCTCACCGTGGTCTACACCTCCGGTTCCACCGGCAAGCCCAAGGGCGCGATGCTCTCCAACCGCAATTACACGCACATCGTGCTTAACGGCTACGAGATTCTGCGTGGCATGCTGTACGACGACAACCGTCTGCTGCTGTTCCTGCCGCTGGCGCACTGCTTCGCCCGCTACATCCAGTACGTGTGCATCGGTGGCTGCGGCGTGGTCGGATACATTCCCGACGCCAAGCGACTGCTCGCCGATATCCGCAGCTTCAAGCCCACCTACCTGCTGGGCGTGCCACGTGTGTTCGAGAAGGTGTATAACGCGGCCTCGCAGAAGGCTGGTGCCGGCATCCAGGGGCATATCTTCGCCCAGTCGGTCAAGCACTTCGTCAAGTGGAGCAAGGATGAGCAGGCCGGTCGCGGCCATTCGTTCATCGAGCGCATGCGCCATTCGTTCTACATGGCCACGGTGGGCAAATCCATTCGTTCCGCTCTCGGACCGAACCTCAAATGGCTGGCCTGCGGTGGTGCGCCGCTCAACGTGGATTTGGCCCACTTTTTCAACGGCATGAATGACATCACCTTCATCCAGGGTTATGGCATGACCGAAACCGCTGCTCCGATGCTCGTCAATTGGGAGGACGACAACGAGATCGGTTCGGTCGGCAAGCCTGGGCCTGGCATGGGCGTGCGTCTTGGCGAAGACGATGAAATTGAGCTGACCGGCCCGAACGTGTTCCTTGGCTACTACAAGCAGCCCGAACTCACCGCACAGACGATGACTGCCGACGGCTGGATCAAAACCGGCGATCTGGGTCGTATCGACGACCGCGGCTTCACCTTCATTACCGGACGCAAGAAGGACATCATCATCACCGCCGGCGGCAAGAACATCAGCCCCGCCCCGATGGAGGATGTCATCGACACCTGCCCGATCGTGGCTCATGCAGTAGTAGTCGGCGACGGCAAGCCGTTCGTGTCCGCACTTATCGAGCTCGACCCCGAAATGCTGCATTCCTGGCTGGAAGGTCAGGGCCTCAATGCCGACATGACACTCGCCGAGGCCAGCGACAACGACGCGGTGCGCGCCTTTATCCAGCAGTACATCGACCAGGCCAACGCCAATGTCTCCCGCGCTGAGTCCGTGCGCAAATTCGCGGTGCTGGATGAGGAATTCAGTCAGGAGCACGGCACACTCACCCCGAGCATGAAAGTGGTGCGTCCCAAGGTATTGCAGCGCTACGCCACCGTCATCGAGGAGGATCTGTACGCGCCCAAGCCATCCAACAAGCCGCTGCCCGCCACTGCCAAGATCATCGACAGCACGCTGGAGACCGTCAAGAAATCCTCCGAATCGGTCAAGCAGGCGTCCGAACAGGTCAAACAGGCCTCGGAACAGATGAAAACCAGCGTGTCTGATTCGATTGCTAGCGTGTCGGAGAAGATCAAGAAGTCGAAGGCCGAACCCGAAGAGGGCGAGACCGGCGATTCCGCCGACAATGCCGACAATGCCGACAATGCCGCTGACACCGGCAGCAAGCCGGACCGGCCGGCTGACGAGAAGAACGAGGAGTAACGAGAAGTGGCCATCCGTGAGATCAGGGTCGTGCCCGACCCAGTCCTGCGCACCCCCTGCGATGAGATCAAGGAAATCACCCCGGCCGTGCGCCGCCTGGTTGACGACCTGTTGGAAACCGTGGACGATCCGGGCCGAGCGGGCCTGTCCGCCAACCAGATCGGCGTGAGCCTGAGGGCCTTCTCCTACAACATCGACGGCAAAGTCGGCTACGTTCTGAACCCCGTACTCGAGGAGAAGTCCGGCGAGCAGTATGGCGATGAAGGTTGTCTGTCCGTGCCCGGCTTGTGGTATAAGACCCGTCGTGCCGACTACGCTCGCGTGCGTGGCATCGACTTGGACGGCAACGAGGTCGTGCTCGAGGGCTCCGGGCTGATGGGCCGTATGCTTCAGCACGAATGCGACCACCTCGACGGCCACGTGTATTTGGATCGCCTGGAAAAGGAAGAACGCCGCGAAGCCCTGCGCTACATGCGTAATCGTCAGGCGAAGTAGTCCATACTCGGCTCCCGCTGGCGGGAGCCGTCGAACGTAGTGAGACTGAGGGTGGTTCTGCCGGTACCGCCCGTAACTCCCCTCAGTCGCTTACGGCGACAGCTCCCCTCAGAGAGGGGAGCCTGTTTTTTTTAGTACCGGCTCCGTGCTATTCTCGAAACTCGTGTGCCACCCGGCAACGGACGCAGTCGCTGGTGTCCAGAGCCACCCAATATTGTCAACCGGCACACAACAAATTCGCGTCATGCTCGCGACGGCTTGTGTCGGTCGGCTGCACAACTCGTGAAACCGGGGGAGCAGCTGCACGCAGGTGCGCATGGCCAGGCAAGAACCGACAATGAAAGGTAGTAATACCATGGCTCAGATCACTATGAGCGATATGCTGAAGGCTGGCCTGCACTTCGGCCACCAGACCCGTCGTTGGAACCCGAAGATGAAGCAGTTCATCCTCACCCAGCGCAACGGCATCCACATCATCAACCTGTTCAAGTCGCTCGACATGATCGACAAGGCGTACGACTTCATCAAGACCACCGTGGCCCACAACGGCACCGTGCTCTTCGTCGGCACCAAGAAGCAGGCTCAGGAAGCTATCGCCAACCAGGCCACCCGCGTGAACATGCCCTACGTCTCCGAGCGTTGGCTCGGCGGCATGCTGACCAACTTCCAGACCGTCTCCAAGCGCGTCAACCGCCTCAAGGAACTTGAGGAAATGGACTTCACCGACGTGCACGGCTCCGGCCTGACCAAGAAGGAGCTCCTCCTGCTCGAGCGCGAGAAGGACAAGCTCAACAAGCAGCTGGGCGGTATCCGCAACATGAACCGCACCCCGTCCGCGATGTTCGTCGTCGACATCACCAAGGAAGCCCTGGCTGTTGAGGAAGCTCACAAGCTGGGTATCCCGGTTGTCGCCATCGTCGACACCAACGCCGACCCGGACACCGTTGAGTACCCGATCCCGGCCAACGATGACGCCATCCGCGGCATCGAACTGCTGACCAGCCTGATGGCTGACGCCGTCGCCGAAGGTCTGCTGGAGCGCTCCGGCGCCAACAAGGCCGAGGGCGAAGCCGCCGAGCAGCCGATGGCCGCTTGGGAGAAGGAACTCCTGACCAACGAGGCTCCTGCCGAGGCTTCCGCTGAAGCCGCCGCTCCGGCTGCCGCCGAGGGCGAAACCGCCGAGGCCCCCAAGGCCGAGTGATGCTCTACGATGGGAAGTGCCTGAATAAGCGCTTCCCATCGTTCACGGGTAAGCAAAATTTCTCAAGGAGAATAATCAATGGCAGCAATTACCGCCGCACTGATCAAGCAGGTTCGTGAAGACACCGGCGCCGGCATGCTCGACGTCAAGAAGGCTCTGACCGAAGCCGAAGGCGACGTCGCCCGCGCCAAGGAAATCATCCGCGCCAAGGGTATCGCCGCAGCCGGCAAGCGTGAAGGCCGCAAGGCTCAGGAAGGCACCATCGCCTCCAAGGTCGTCGAGACCGCCAATGGCGAGACCGGCTACGCCGTCGAGCTGAACTCCGAGACCGACTTCGTGGCCAAGACCCCGAAGTTCGTCGAGTTCACCGAGGAAGTTCTCGGCTACGCCGTGGACGCCGACGCCAACTCCGCTGACGAGCTGCTCGAGGCCAAGGCTGGCGACACCACCGTCAAGCTGGCTGTCGAAGAGGCCGCCGCCCTGTTCGGTGAGCACGTCAAGGTCGGCCAGTTCGCCAAGATCTCCGGCGAGCACGTCGAAGTCTACGCTCACAAGAAGTCCGCCGAGATGCCGCCGAGCATCGTCGCCATGATCGCCACCGACAAGGCCGGCGCCGCCGTGGCTCACGAAGCTGCTCTGCAGATCTCCGCCATGGGCGCCAAATGGCTGACCCGCGAGGACGTTCCGGCCGATGTGGTCGAGTCCGAGCGTCGCGTGGCCACCGAGAAGTCCCTGGCCGAGGGCAAGCCGGAGAAGATCGTTCCGAAGATCGTCGAAGGCCGTCTCAACGCTTTCTTCAAGGAAGTCGTGCTGCTTGAGCAGCCGTTCGTCAAGGACCCGTCCAAGACCGTCGGCGACCTGTTCAAGGAAGTCGGTGGCAACGCCACCGCATTCGCTCGTGTCGAGGTCGGCAAGGGCGAAGAGGAGTGAACCTAAGGCTTACTCCACGCGCTTAGCGTAATTTCAACGAAACGCCATCCGGTTATTCAATAATCGGATGGCGTTTCGCTATTCCAAGGGTGTCGTTGCTAGGGGGTGTCGTCGTAAACCGATACGCTTGTCTACGGATAATTTCGCACTTTCGGTTTTGAGAAAGGCACAATATGACTGATAGCGACAATCCGCGCAGAGTTCTGCTCAAGCTTTCCGGCGAAGCATTCGGTGGTGGCAAGGTCGGCATCGATACCCAGGTGATTCGTCGCATTGCCGAGGAGATCGTTCCGGCCGTACAACAGGGTGTGCAGGTGGCCATCGTGGTCGGCGGCGGCAACTTCTTCCGCGGTGCCGAACTGCAGCAGGCCGGTATCGATCGTTCCCGTGGCGACTACATGGGTATGCTCGGCACGGTGATGAACTGCCTCGCTCTACAGGACTTTCTGGAGCAGGAGGGGCAGGCCACCCGCGTGCAGACCGCCATCACCATGGGACAGGTCGCCGAGCCGTATATTCCGCTCAAGGCCATCCGTCACCTTGAAAAGGGTCGCGTGGTGATTTTCGGCGCCGGTGCCGGCATGCCGTACTTCTCCACCGACACGGTTTCCATCCAGCGTTCCCTCGAAATCCACTGCGACGAGGTACTTATGGGTAAGAACGGCGTCGACGGCGTCTACACCGCCGACCCGCGCAAGGACGAGAACGCCAAGCGTTTTGAAACCCTGAGCTACAATCGCGCCCTCGTGGACAATCTGGCCGTCATGGACGCCTCCGCACTGTCCATGGCCCGCGACAACAAGAAGCGCATCCGCGTCTTCGGCCTCGAAGAGCCGGGCAACGTGACCCGCGCCCTCGTCGGCGATGAAATCGGCACGCTGGTCTCCACCGCCGAATCGCGCGTGGCCGAGTAAGCCGCAAACGCCCACAATCGAATCAAGCGTTCATAGACGAACAACACTGACGAACACCAACACACAAGGAGTGAATATGTCTCTTATCGACCAGGCCAAGGAACAGATGGCCAAGACCGTGGAAAACACCAAGGAAAACTTCTCCGGCATCCGCACCGGTCGCGCAAACCCGGCCCTGCTCAACGGCATCACCGTGGACTACTATGGTGCCCCCACCCCGATTAAGGCCGTCGCCTCCATCGGCGTTCCCGAACCGCGCACCCTGTCCGTCACCCCGTTTGACGCTTCCCAAGCCGGTGCCGTCGAAAAGGCCCTGCGCAACTCCGATCTCGGCATCAGCCCGAACCGTGATGGCAACGTCATCCGTCTGACCATGCCGGAACTCACCGAGGATCGTCGTAAGGAATACGTCAAGCTCGCCAAGGGCAAGGCCGAGGATGGCAAGGTCGCCGTGCGCAACATTCGCCGTAAGACCAAGGAAACCATCGACAAGGCCGTCAAGGACGGCGAGATGGGTGAGGACGAAGGCGATCGCCTGCTGAAGGATCTTGACAAGGTCACCAAGTCCGTTACCGACGAGATCGATACTCTGCTGGAGACCAAGCAGAAGGAGATCATGGAGGTCTGATTCAGACCAGGTCCGGAGAATTATGGAACGCAACGAACAACCCCATGAAGAGGCCGAGGAGACGCTCGACCAGATCAACAAGAAGACCGGCCGCAACATGCCGCAGGCCATCGCCACAGGCGCGGCACTGGTCATCCTTATTGTCGCGTGCCTGCTGCTCAGCGTCGACCTCTTCGTGCTGCTGGTAGTCGTGTTCATGATTCTGGCGCTGTGGGAGCTCAGGGTGGACTTCGCCACCGTAGGCCTGCACCTCCCGGTGTTTATGCTGTGGCTGTGCTCGTCCTTCACCCTCATTGCCACCTACTATTCCCCGTACCATCTCATCACGATGTCGCTGAGTATCATCGTGTCGATTATTCTGATCGCCATCGCGGCCAGCGCAAAAATCAGCGTCGGCAACCGTCTATCTCTGGCGGTTGCCGGCAAACTGTCCAACACGGATGCCAGCGCGCGCCTCGAATCCTCGTTTAATCATGAGGGCGGGGAACAGCATCATTCCCGGCTCAGCCATGTGGCTGTGTCCGTGCTTACCGTGTTGTACATTCCGTTGTTGGCCAGCTGCGTCATCATCTCACTGACTTTTAATGGGCATCCGATTGCACACGCCATCATGCTGGTGTTCCTTCCCGCCCTATCCGATACGGGCGGTTTGTTTGCCGGTGCCTGGCTCGGCAAACACAAGCTCAGCCCGCGCATCTCGCCGAAGAAGTCCGTTGAGGGCCTTATCGGCTCGATGCTCTTCGCCATGGCTGGCGCATTTGCCGTATTCGCATGCACGTATGATGCCTCGAAATGGGCCACTCGTTGGTGGGTGCCGATCGTGGCGGGTATTCTCATCGGTGCCGTGGGCACGTTCGGTGATTTGTGTGCTTCCATGCTCAAGCGTGATATCGGTATCAAAGACATGGGCCATCTGCTCAAGGGGCACGGCGGTGTGATGGATCGTGTGGATTCCATTTTGATGAGTGCACCGTTCACCTGCGCCTTGCTGTGGATCACCGGACTGTGATTCGCATGCCTCGTGCACGAACAATGTGGCATCGTGTGTATATCGCACGGTGCCACATGCCATATATGGGGAAATCATCGTTCAATATGCGTTCGCTATGGGCTAAGACATGGGCCATCTGATTCGTATGCGGCACGCCGTATGGTGGATTCTGATATTTCTATTGCATGTTTGACTATTTTCTGATATTGAGAGCGAAGCGAACCCATCATGACCACACAGCATCCTGACACTCCGGAAACCGGCATTACTCCCGGCGGCACATCAGGTGCCTTCCGTGACGTGCTATCCAAGGACCATGCCCGCCGTGGTAAGCCGCCGCTGCACTTTGTGGATATGACGCCCGAGCAGCGCGTCGAGAAAGCGGCCGAACTCGGATTGCCGAAGTTCCGAGTCAAGCAGCTCGCCAACCATTACTTTGGCCATTTCGATGTGAATGCCGCCGAATTCACTGATTTTCCGGCAGCCAAGCGCAGCGAGGCCGCCGCCGCGTTTTTCCCGCAGCTCATCACCGAGGTGACCCGCCAAGTGGCGGACGAAGGCACCACCATCAAGACCTTGTGGAAGCTGTTCGACGGCTCCCTCATCGAATCGGTGCTTATGCGATACCCGACCCGCACCACGCTGTGCATCTCCTCGCAGGTCGGCTGCGGCATGGGCTGCCCGTTCTGCGCCACCGGCAAGCTTGGCCTGACCCGTAACATGTCCACCGGTGAAATAATCGAACAGGTGCGTGTGGCCGCCAAGATGATGCGCGACGGCGAAGTGGCCGGGGGAGAGGGCCGCCTGAGCAACATCGTGTTCATGGGCATGGGCGAGCCGATGGGCAACTACAACTCCGTGCTGTCCGCCGTACGACAGATTTCCGCCATGCCTCCCGAAGGCTTCGGCATTTCCGCGCGCAACATCACCGTATCCACGGTGGGCGTGGTCCCTGGCATCAAGAAGCTCACTGCCGAAGGCATTCCCGTGCGTCTGGCCGTTTCCCTGCATGCCCCCAGCGACGAACTGCGTGACGAGCTGGTGCCGATGAACAAGCGTTTCAATACCAAGCAGGTGTTGGATGCCGCGCACGATTATTGGCTGGCCTCCAAGCGCCGCGTCAGTATCGAATACGCGTTGATGCGCGGCATCAACGACCAGGCCGAGCATGCGCAGTTGCTGGCCAAGAGGCTTAACCATTACGGCGACAACTGGGCCCACGTCAACCCGATTCCGCTCAACCCCATCGAGGGCTCGAAGTGGACCGCCTCCAAGCCGGAAGACGAACAGCGGTTCCTGGAGATCCTGCACCGCTCGGGCATCACCGCCACACTGCGTGACACCCGCGGTCAGGATATTGACGGCGCCTGCGGGCAGTTGGCCGCCAAGGAGCGGTAGCTTCGGTGATTGAATCGGCCTGCGGCCGATGCTGTGTTGTTGCGCAGCCACGAAAAATCTATCGGCCGTAGGCCGATTCGGTCACTTCAGCGCATCCTTGATTGCGTCCACGAAGTAGTCCAGATCGTCGGGCTTGCGGGACGTGATGAGCTTGAAGCCGTTGGCGTCGTCCACGTGCAGCTGCTCGTCGACGTAATGGCCGCCCGCGTTCTCGATATCAGCGGCGATATAGCGGCAGGGCGCGGCGGTCTTGCCAGCCACCAGACCCGCGTTGACCAGCAGCCACGCGCCATGGCAGATCGCGGCGATCGGCTTGCCTTCGTGCGCGAACTCCTGCGCCAGCGTGATCGCATCCTCATTGACGCGGATACGATCCACATTGCAGGTGCCGCCGGGCACCACCAGCAGGTCGTAGTCGGCAGCCTGCACGTCGGACAGGCGCGCGTCCGGGGTCAGCGTTTCACCTTCGTAGCGGTCGTGCTGCACCGTCTCACACGGGTCCAAGGTAGTGGCGGCAAGCGTCACCTTGGCGCCGGCGGCCTTGAGATCGCGCAGCGGGCGCGTCAGCTCGGTCTCCTCGATACCCCAGTTGTTGACGATGATCAGTACCGTGCTGTTTTCGACAGCCATGCCAATCTCCTTGATTCGGCGGACAACTTCCACGAGCCATTCTCTCACGCCGAGCGGCTGCCATGTCGGTGCTCAATATGATGATTCTCATATTCCAGAAACAGGTGCGGCGCATGTAACGGGCGGTAGGTAGTCTGAAGGACTGTAATGCAAAGCCGAACAGGGGAGTGAAGCATGTCGTTGGCGGTACGAGTCATCCCGTGCCTGGACGTTGACGCCGGTCGCGTGGTGAAGGGTGTGCATTTCGAGAACCTCAAGGACGCGGGTGACCCGGTGGAGCTGGCGGCCGAATACTACCGTCAGGGAGCCGACGAGATCACCTTCCTGGATGTGACCGCATCCAGCTCCCACCGCAACACGATGATTGACGTGGTCTCCTGCACCGCCGAACAGGTGTTCATCCCAATGACTGTGGGCGGCGGCGTACGCACGCCCGAGGACGTCGACTCGCTGCTGCGCTGCGGTGCAGACAAGGTCGGTGTCAACACGGCGGCCATCAACGACCCGTCGCTTATCAGCCGTGTGGCCGATCGTTTCGGCAACCAGGTGCTGGTGCTCTCCGTGGATGCCCGCCGCGAAAAGGGTGAGCAGCATACGCAGTCCGGTTTTGAGGTCACCACGATGGGCGGCCGCAAATCCACCGGTATTGATGCCATCTGGTGGGTCAAGCGCGCCGAGCAGCTTGGCGCCGGCGAGATTCTGCTTAACTCGATGGACGCCGACGGCACCAAGGAAGGCTTTGACCTCGAGATGATTCGCGCCGTGCGCAAGGAAGTCAAGATTCCGATCATCGCCTCCGGCGGTGCCGGCAAGGTCGAGGACTTCCCGCCCGCCATCGAAGCAGGTGCCGACGCGGTGCTGGCTGCATCCGTGTTCCATTACGGCATCCTGACTATCGCCGATGTCAAGGCGGAACTCAAGAAGCACGGCTACACCGTTCGCTAAACGAATACACCTTGCTCCCGCTGGGCGAACAATCCAGTGAATTGTTCGTGGCAATGCGCTATGCGCACGTCGCACATAATCCGGGAGCTGTCAGCGAAGCTGACTGAGGGTGGTCCACAAAAAGAAGATAGGTATGACAGACACTACATACGACAATTCCACTGAACTCGATCCCCGTATTGCCGCACGCCTGAAGCGTGATGCCAAGGGGCTGGTCGCCGCCGTCATCCAGCAGTACGACACACGCGAGGTGCTGATGGTCGGCTACATGAACGACGAGGCATTACGCCGTACGCTGACCACCGGCCGCGTGACCTTCTGGTCCCGGTCCCGTCAGGAATACTGGCGCAAGGGTGATACCTCCGGCCATGTGCAATACGTCAAGGGCGTGTCCCTGGATTGCGACGGCGACGCACTGCTCGTCGAAGTCGACCAAGTCGGTGCCGCCTGCCACACCGGCAAGCGCAGCTGCTTCCTCGAAGGCGGCCCCCTGCCCGTGGTCGAAGGCCATCGCCCGGCCGAGCAGTAGAACGGGCTTTCCTGACTGGGGGAAGCCGAGCGACCGCGTACTATGAAACAAGACATCGAGTTGTAAGCAAAGGAGCGAATATGAGCGAATGCAGCGTCAAACACCTGAAGTGGGGCGCCACCTGGCCCAGTCGCGAACAGTTCCACGAACTGGCCGACGCCGGATACCGTGTGATTCCGATTGTGCGCCGTCTGCTCGCCGACTCGCTCACCCCGGTCGGCTTCTACGAGCGTCTCGCCGGCGGCCGATCCGGCACCTTCATCCTCGAATCGGCGGAATACGGCGGCACGTGGAGCCGTTACAGTTTTATCGGCGTCAACTCGATGGCCCAGCTGCGCTCCAACAACGGTCAGGCCGACTGGCTGGGCAAGGTCCCGGTCGGCGTGCCCGTCACCGGTGACGTAGTCGAAGTCGCTCACGCCACGTTGAAGACTCTGAAGGCCCCGCATGTGGAAGGCCTGCCGAACCTGACCAGCGGTCTGGTCGGCACGGTCGGCTGGGATGCCATCCGCCACTGGGAACCGACCCTGCGCGCCGAAGCTCCGGACGAGACCGGCCAGCCTGAGACCGTGCTTGCCCTGGCCACCGATATCGCCGTGGTCGACCACGTATCCGGTTCGGTATGGCTCATCGCCAATGCGGTGAATGTGGATGATAAATCCACTCGCGCCGACGCTGCCTACAACGAGGCCGTCGCTCGACTCGACCAGATGCAGCGCGATGCCGCCACCCCGGCTCCGGACGAGTCCCGCGTCAACATCCTGGACGAAACGGTCGCCCAACCCGAGCTGCGCTTCCGCACCGAGAAGAGCCACTACGAGCAGGCCGTCGAACGAGCCAAGCAGTACATCGTCGACGGCGACGTGTTCCAGGTGGTCATCTCCCAGCGCCTCGACATCGATTCGCCTGCTGACCCGTTCGACGTGTACCGTGTGTTGCGCACGCTGAACCCGAGCCCGTACATGTATTTCATGGCGTTGACCGACGCTCAGGGCCGCGACTTCAACGTGATCGGCTCCAGCCCGGAAACCCTCATCAAGGTGGACAACGGCCACGCGATGACCTTCCCGATTGCTGGATCCCGCCCTCGCGGCGCCACCCCTGAGGAAGACGAGAAATTCGCCAAGGAGCTGCTTGCCGATCCGAAGGAATGCAGCGAGCACATCATGCTCGTCGACCTGTCTCGCAACGACCTGAGTAAGGTGTGCGTGCCGCAGTCCGTGGAAGTCGTGCAGCTCATGGACATCAAGCGTTTCAGCCACATCATGCACATCTGCTCGACGGTCACCGGCAAGGTCGACCCCTCGCTGACCGCATTCGATGTGTTCAAGTCCGCGTTCCCGGCCGGCACGCTGTCTGGCGCGCCTAAGCCGCGCGCAGTCGAAATCATCGACGAGTTGGAACCGGCCGACCGCGGCATCTACGGCGGCACCGTCGGCTACTTCGATTTCTCCGGCAACATGGACATGGCCATCGCCATCCGCACCGCGTTCCTGCGCGACCATGAGGCGAGCGTGCAGGCCGGTGCCGGCATTGTGCTCGACTCCGTGCCCGCCACCGAATGGCAGGAGACGCGCAACAAGGCCGAGGCCAGCGTCGAGTCCATCCAGATCGCCGCCCAGTTGCGCGAACTGTAACGTTCAACGCATAGCGATGCCCCCGCTGACAGAAGTTGTCGGCGGGGGCATCGCTGTCTGTACGTTAGTGGGTTTCGCCCATGATGTCGGTGGCGTCGGTTTCGGTGCTCACAGCGGCTTCGATGGCAGCTTCGATACCGTGCGCCATGGTCGCGATCACCATACCGGGCGTCGCATTCTTCACCTTGCCGATCAGTTGCGCGGCTGCGTATGGACGCATGAGCGTCGGCTGAGCCCGGTCGGCATGGTGTTCGCTATGATGGACAGTCGGACTTTGGTAAGAGACAGTATTCGTAACAGGCAAGTAGGTTATTCATGGCTATTGAGGTGCAGGGACTTGAAATTCAGATCGGCGCGCGCACGCTGCTTCACCCCACCAACTTCCATGTGGCCAAGGGAGACAAGATCGGTCTGGTGGGCCGCAACGGCGCCGGCAAGACCACGCTGACCCGCGTGATCACCGGCGACATGCTGCCCACCGCCGGCAAGGTGCGCGTCTCCGGCAAGCTCGGCTACCTGCCGCAGGACACGCATGCCTCCGATCCCACACAGACCGCGCTCGACCGCATGATGAGCGCGCGCGACATCGCCACCATCATCAACCGCATCCGCAAGGCCGAAAAGGATATGACCGACCCGGATCCGGACGTGATGAGCAAGGCCATGACCCGGTACGACAAGGCCATGCAGGACTTCGACAAGGCTGGCGGCTACGCGGCCCAGTCCGAGGCGATCTCCATGGCCGCCTCGCTCGGCCTGCCGCAGGAGGTCATGGAGCAGCAGCTCGGCACGCTCTCCGGTGGCCAGCGCCGCCGCATCGAGCTGGCGCGCATCCTGTTCTCCAATGCCGACACCCTGATCCTCGACGAGCCGACCAACCACTTGGATGCCGATTCCATCGAATGGCTGCGCGGCTACTTGAAGAAGTACGAGGGCGGCTTCCTGGTCATCTCCCACTCCACCGAACTGCTGGACGAAGTGGTGAACAAGGTCTGGCATCTGGACGCGCAGCTCGGCCAGATCGACATGTATTCGCTTGGCTGGAAGGCCTACCTGCACCAGCGCGTGGTGGACGAGGAGCGCCGCCGCCGCGAACGCGAAGTGGCCGAGAAGAAGGCCGACCGTCTCATGAAGCAAGGCATTCGACTGCACGCCAAGGCCACCAAGGCCGTGGCGGCGCAGAACATGATGCGCCGTGCCGAAAAGCTGCTGGAAAACACCTCCGAGGCGCAGAAGGCCGAGAAGGTGGCGGACATCCGTTTCCCCGAGCCCGCGCCCTGCGGCCGCACGCCGATCATGGCCAAGGATATTTCCAAGGCCTACGGTTCCAACATCGTGTTCGCCGGCGTGAACCTGGCCATCGACAAGGGCTCGCGTGTGGTGATCCTCGGCTACAACGGTGCCGGCAAGACCACCACGCTGCGCCTGCTGGCCCACATCGAGGAGCCGGACACCGGTTCCGTGGAATACGGTCACGGCTGCAAGATCGGCTACTTCGCGCAGGAGCACGACACCTTGGATCTGAACGCCACCGTGTTGGAGAACCTGCAGCATGTGGCGCCCGAGCTCGATAACACGCAGGCCCGTTCGATTCTCGGCTCGTTCCTGTTCTCCGGTGACGACGCGATGAAACCGGCTCACGTGCTTTCCGGCGGTGAGAAGACCCGTCTGGCTCTGGCCACGCTGGTCACCTCGCGAGCCAACGTGCTGCTGCTCGACGAGCCCACCAACAACCTCGACCCCGCTTCCCGTGAGGAGATTCTGAAGGCCATTGCCAAGTATGAGGGCGCCATCGTGCTCGTCACCCACGATGAGGGCGCCGTCGAGGCGCTCAACCCCGAGCGCGTGCTCCTCATGCCCGACGGCGACGAAGACCTCTGGAATGATTCGTATCTCGAACTCGTAGCTGAAGAATAGTAGTAAACTCGTAGCCGAAGAATAGTAGTAGGAGAGGTCTGCCATGCCAACCACAACAGGTAAGAAAATCGCCATCGTCACCGGCAGCGCGCTGGGCTTGGGCTACGAGCTCGCCAGCCAGCTCATCGCCAACGGCTGGCTGGTGGCCGGTGTCGACTTCAATGCCGAACGTCAGGCCGAACTGACCGCGCAGTGGCCCGATGACTCCTACCGCGCCTACGTCGGCGACATCACCGACGAAGCGTTCGTGAAGGAATCCGTGGCGGATATCGCCACGCTCGGCCACATCGATTTGCTCATCAACAACGCCGGCCAGCCTTCGTTCAAGGTGCCCACCGCCTACGAGGCCGCCGACGTCGACAAATGTCTCAAGGGACTCAAAGGCATGATTCTGTGGACGGTGGAAACCCTCAAGGCCTGCGGCGAGCAGAACGTGAAAATCGCTCAGATTATGAGCACCGCCGCCACACGCGGCAACGCGAACGAAAGCGTGTACTGCGCCACCAAGTGGGGTGAGAAAGGCTATACCAAGAGTCTGCAGGCCGCATACAAGGGCACCAGTGTCAAGGTGGTCGCCGTCTATCCGGGCGGCATTGATACCGCTTTCTACCGTGACAGTCGCGACTACGTCTCCGAGGCCAAGCAGCACACCTTCATGCAGCCCGGTCCGCTGGCCGAAGTCATCCTCTTCAACCTGATCAACGAGGCCAACCTCACCGTCACCGACATCGAGATCAACCGCAACAGCTGAGCCTGCTAGTCTGAGATTTCAGCGCCTTGGAACATACTTGGTGCCAAGGCATTTCGCGTGTGGAGAGCGAATGCACATCAGTGACGATGAGTTTGAACGGGCAATTGAACAGGTGTTGGATGATTTGCCTGAACGGTTTGCGCGGGTGCTGGAGAATGTCGGCATCGTCGTTGCGGACGAACCCAATGAGCGCGAACTGGCCACAATGAGCAATCCGTGCGGTGAACTGCTCGGACTGTATGAGGGCATACCCATCACGAAGCGAACTACGGGCTACAGCGGCGTGATACCGGACGTCATCACCCTGTTCAAGGGGCCGCATGAACGCGTATGCTCAACACAGGCCGAGCTGCGCCAACGGATCCGCAAAACCGTGTTGCACGAAATCGGCCATTATTTCGGCTTCGATGACGAGTATCTGCACTCGCACGGCTACTGAAGCGATGCTAGTTTCACTAGCGGGGAGCCGCCATACTGCCGTATGTTGTCAGGTCTACTGCAAGTGGTGCAACGCACGGATGATGGCGCAACGGTCCTCGACGGTTCCCTCGTTGGCGCACATGGTGGCGTACCAACGCGGATTGCGCAAGGTCTCGGTGCCGGTGGCCTCATCCGTGGCGACGAGCGTGTGCAGATCGTTGGCGTACTGGAAATGCAGGTGGCTGAGCAGCCCGCCCTCGGCGAACGCCTTGCGCGAAGGCAGCGGATTGATGGCAAGCAGCCAGCGGAACGGGCTGTCTTCGGCGGCCGGATCGGTGGTGTGGAACACGAAGGTGGGGGAGCCTTCGAGACCGTGCTCGATGACATGGTCGATGGTGTATTCGTAGGTGTCGAGGCTGGTGTCGTCCTCGGCGAACCATTCGATGGCGAGCGCGGCATCGTCCGTGGAGCCGGATTCGGCGGCCGGCTCGTTCACACGCCAGTAGCCGATATGGATGATGTTCTCCGGGCTGGTGGTGGAGCAAGCCATCGACCAGAACGTCCTGATGCCGCGCGCGGCCATCGGGGCCATCTTCGGGTTGGCGAGCACCGCCTGCTCGGCGGCTTCCCAGGTCTGCTGGATGGCGGCGTCATCCGAATCAATGTAATGCTCGAAGCTTTCCCATTCACCGAGCCAGTCGGTGATGTCGAAGGCCGTGGAATCCGTGGTGTTGCTGGCGGTCATTGCGCGTTCCTTTCATGGGTGGATGCGGTGGCGAAATTGGTAGAGGCATTAGGGTTGGGGCTGCTGGCATCTGGGTTACTGGCATGCGAGCCGTTGTTCCCGGAATCGTCGGCGCCAAGATTGACAATGCGGTCGCACCAGCCGGCGGCGAGCTCCTCATCGTGGGTGACCACGAGAATCGCCTTGCCTTGGCTCGCCAGTTGCCGCAGCAGTTCGCCGACCTGCTCCATGTGGTAGCGGTCGAGTCCGCTGGTGGGCTCGTCAAGGATGATGAGGTCCTTGCCGCACATCAATGCCGAGCCGATGGCAACCCGCTGCTTCTGCCCGCCGGACAGGCTCATCGGATGCCGTTCGACGAACGCTGCAAGGTCAAGATCGGCCATGACCTGATTGGCTTGAGCGGTGATGCCGGCATCCGTCTCGTCGAGTCCGATGAGCAGTTCCTCGCGCACGCTGTCGGAGAACAGTTGGTAGTTGACATCTTGCATGACCAGGAATCCGGCGCGGGTCAGGTCTCGCGGTTTCGCGGGCACGCCGTTGAGCTCGATGCGGCCCGAAACAGGCTTGATGAGTCCGGTCAACGTGCGCACGAGCGTGGTCTTGCCGCAGCCGTTGTTGCCCATGAGCCCGGTGATTTCGCCGGCACGGAACCGCAGGTCCGGGATGGCGCGGGTGAAGCCGTCCTTGCCTTTGTATCCGATGGTGAGGTTATGGGTGCCGAGCAATGCCGAAGTGCACTCATCCGCGGCCGGGCTTGAAGCCAGCGCCGCAATCCGGCGTCGATACGGTTGCAGGTCCAACGCCCGCAATCCCATGGCGGCCACGCAGCCGGGGGAGAGGGACAGGAATTCATCGGCCTCGTAATCCTGCACGATATGCCCGCCGTCGAATACCACGTACCGGTCGGCCACGCCGTTGAGCCATGCGAGTCGGTGTTCGGCGATTACGATGGTGAGCCCTTCGTCCTTCATCTGCTCGATCATGGCGCGCATGTCCGCGATGGCGTTCGCGTCGAGATTGCTGGTCGGCTCATCCAATACCACGACCCTGGGCCCCAGCATGGTGGCCGCCGCCACGGCGATGCGCTGCTCTTGGCCGCCTGACAGGTGGAAGATGCTGCGATGCAGCAGATGCCCAATGCCAAAGCGCTCAGCCACGGCCGTGATACGACGATTGATGTCCTCGGCCGGCAGCCCTATGTTTTCGGCCGGGAAGGCGAGCTCGTCGGTGACGTTCGCGTTGAAATACTGGGTTTTCGGGTTTTGGAACACGCTGCCGACCAGCGGGGTGAGCCGGTCGATCGGCACGGTCTCCACATCCAGCCCGCACGTGGTCTGGTTGCCGGCGAACGCACCATGGAAGAATGAGGGGATGAGCCCGTTGGCAACGCGCGTATAGCTGGTTTTGCCGCAGCCGCTCGCCCCGCACAGCACGATGCACTCGCCTGCGGGCACGGTCAACGTGATGTCGCGCAATGCCGGCTCTGCGGCATGGTCATAGGTAAAGGAGATGCCACGGGAGGCGATGGTTCCCGCAGACGTGTCGAGTGGGCCACCCTTGCCGGTCCCAATAATGGCAGTTGCATTCGGCTGCGATTGGTTGCCACCCATCAGATCACCCCCGCGATATCGAGCGCGAGCGGCAAAGTGACCACAATCATGACCAGCCAGTCGACCACGGTCATACGGATCAGCGTGCGCGAGGTGTGCTCGCCCTCACGCCCGAGCCCCTTGGTCAGTGCCGCCACCGACAGGTCCTGTGCCACATTGGTGGCGTTCATCAGCAGCGGAATCAGAATGTATTCCAACGATTGGGCCGGGTGACGAACCAGCCCCCAGCCGCCGGAGGCGATGCCGCGCAACGCCATCGCATTGCGAATCTGCCGGTAATCCTCGGCGATGGTCGGGAAGAAGCGGATGACCACCACACAGGGAATCACCACGGCCTCAGGCACGCGCATACGCCGCATCGCGCAGATGAACGCGCTCGCGGACGTGGTGGTGAACGTATACGCGCCGGTGATGAAACAGGGCAGCATCATCGTGACGCCCACGGCCAGCGCGGAGACCACATGCAGCCACGGCAGTCCCAGGGCATCGGGGTCGAGCATTCCCAGCGCGGTGAGTACTGCATAGGTCACGCCGAAGTTCAACGCGGTTCGCCATCGGGCGGCCGCCAGCAGGGGCAGCAGGAACAGCACGACCATGACGATTTGCGTGGCGAGCCCTACGTGGAAGAACAGCATGAGGTTCGCCACCAGCAGAAGGTAGAGTTTCGCGCGCGGATTGAGCGTCCGGCGGGCAGGATTCATCAGGCGATACCGGCCTTGATGAAGTGCTTCTTCATCATGCGCTGGCCGAACCAGCCGCCGAGAACCGCGCACACCAGAATCGCGATCATCGAGATGAAGAACGTGCCGGTGTTGATGTTGACGAATACGCCGTCGATGTAGGCTGCGTCCTTGCCGCGCGCCTGCAGGCTCGCCACGTAGGCGTCCTTCATGAACCACAGGGGCAGGATCGGGCCGGTCAGGCCGTAGGAGAACACCACGTAGCTGACGAGCAGTAGCGCCTTGCTCTTATACTTGCCGGCGCGCGCGATGAGGTCGGCCGCCACCGGGAACACGATGCTGGCGATGAACGAAAGCACGAAATGCCCGGAGATGAACAGGAACAGTCCGATGATCACGCCCATGACGGTGATGCCGCCGAATTTGCCGAGGCGTGCGGCCAGCAGCATGTACACGCAGCCGGAGATGAGGGCCGTGATGGCGGGCAGGAAGATGGAGCCGAAGCCGCCGGTGAACAGGGTGCTCACCAGTGTGGCGATGCACACCATCACGAAGTACAGGGCCGCAAACACGCCGATGGTGATGAGGTCGGAGACCTCCAGTTTGCCGGATTTGGCGGGCTTGTTGAGCTGGTCAGAGGTTTCGGCGGGCGTGTTCGGTGCGGTCACGATGTTTTCCGTTTCGTATGCATTGACAATATTCCTCTCGCCAATCTAACGATGACTTCCCGCAAAGGCAATAGTCTGTCTGTGATTTTTAGCATGGCTTGGCGCCCCTCCCTGTGGGGGGCGAAGGACGTGGCGCGGGCGGGGTGTGGTTCGCGGCTATCGGCTAGTATGGTGCGGTCACGACAGAGGGAGGCATGCTGTGGCCGATGTGATGCGGGAGCTGGAACGGCTGCGACCGGTGTATGAGACGGGCGTCCTGCGGTTGCTGTTGCGCCAGAACGCGATGCTGTACGTGTCGCTGCTGCGTTCCACGTTCGACCCGCTCACCGGCGAGCTGCCGCGCGAGACCGTGGAGGAGCGGTTCGCGCAAAGTCTGAACGCTCTGGCCGACGCCGGCGAATATGCGCCGCGCGAGGACCAGACCTTCGCCGAGGCCGCTCATCAGATCCTCGCCGACCTGACCCGTGAAGGCGAAGGCGACTACGCCTGGCTCGCCAACTCGCATGATGCGGCCTCACACCGATTCCTCTACCGTTTGACGGCCCGCGCCCACCGCGCCATCGAGGCGCTGAGCAGGCTCGAAGACGAATCACGCGCCCTGTCCGGCGCGCAGGCCAACAGCATCATCATGGAAATCGAGCACGCGCGCATGCAGCTGACCGCCGACCCCGGCGAGCGCATCAAACTCCTCAACCGTGAAATCAAGGAACGCAAGCACGAGATCAAACGCATCCAACAGGGCAAGCAGCATGCCACGCTGAGCGAAGCCCAGGTGGAGGACGTGATCGCCGTGATCCACAACACGCTGCGCGGCGTGCCCATCGACCTGCGCGAACTCGTGCTCGACGAGCGGGACAACGGCGACGCCTTGCGCCGGCGCATGCAGGCCGGCGACATCAGCGTGGACGAGAACCTGACCCGCTACCACGATGAATACCGCCGCTCGTTCCGCGAATCAGACAGCGGCCGCCGCTTCGAGGACGCCTTCCAGGTGATCATCACCGACGAGGGTCGCCAGCAAATCGACGAAGCCCTGCGCGCCATCGCCAAAACCCCGTATCTGGCCGGCGAATCCGGCGTGCTGCTCGGCCAGATCCGCGACGAACTGGCCCGCATCTACGACGGCATCGAAGCCGTGCGCCGCCAGATGCGCGTCTCCGACGAGGCGATCAGCCGGCTCGTGCGCCAGCAAACCGACACTCGCTACCGTACGATGCTCACCCGCTTGAACCGACTGTACGCGCGCCTCAACGCGGATGCGAAAACCCATATGGGAGACGCCTCGCGCCCGTACGACACGGCCACCTCGGACGCGCTGTTCGCGCCATTGCCGATGCGCCCGGCCAAATCCATGACCCGCGCCACCGCACCCGGCCTGAGCGACCTCGCCGCCGAAGCCCCGCAGTCGACTCCGGTGGCCGATCTGCGGGACATGGTCAACAGCGGCGGCCCCCGACTCCTGCGCATGGTCAGCCTCATCCGGCGCAACCCGGTGACCGTTGACAGGTCCGATGACAGGCCCGGCGCAACCCTCGTGGACATCGCCGCCAGCTTCAACCGGCTGCCCGAAAGCGAACGCCGCGAAAGCGAGATCGTCGGCTTCCTGGGCGGGCTGGGAGCCGTAAGCGGCAACGCCATCGCCGACGAGCCGTCCACTGACGGCGTCGGCGTCGGGGTCGACAGCGACATCGCCACCGAGCCGGCCCCGGCGCAGCGCGGCGATACCGCGACCTGGCATTGCGTATCGATCGACGGCGAGCCCCGGAACTGGATCACTAGACCGGTGCTGGCCGACATGGACGAGCTGAGCATCATTGTGGAGGAAGGATGACCGTGGCCGAGGAACACGAGGAACACGAGGAACACGAGGAGCATATGGACAACGCCAACCCGTACGCCCTGTTCGAAGGCGACACCGGCGACATGCCGGCCGAGGCACGCATGGCCGCCATCGCCCTCAAACGTGACCGCTATATCAGCGGGCCCACCTACGACACCGTGCTCGACAACCGCGACGCCGTCGTACGCTCCCTGAACAACGACCTGCTCGACTTGGTGATCAACGAACGCTACCGCATCATGTACGCCACGCCCGTGGCCGGCGACGACGTGACCCTGCGCTCGCTCAAAACCCGTGTCAGCCTCAAACGCGAGGAGGCCGCGCTGCTCGCCTTCCTGCGCATCCGCGTCCTCGAATACGAGAACGTGCACGCCGACCCCGCCGACTGGCTCGTCAGCTTTGAGGAGATCCGCGCCGCGCTCGCCACCGGCGCCGGCTATCTGGCCGCCCGCAACGACGAGGAAGGCGTGGCAAAGCAGATCGGCGCCATCGTCTCCGCGATGATCACCTACGGGTATTTGGTGCGCCTGGACGACGAAGCCATGTACCAGATCACGCCGCTCGTGCCCGTGGTGCTCGACCGCGAACTGGCCGACACCTGGCTCGACGTCGCGGAACACGGCGACGGCGACACGGAAGATGACGATGACGACGAGAAGGGAGCCGAATGATGCAGGCGACAGACGTGCAGATGATCGCGGACCGGTGGATGCTGGAATCCCGCCGACTCATCAACTGGGGCTCCTATGAGGGCTACCACGAATTCCGCCCCTCCACGGACCACAAGCTGCCGGTGACCCTGCTCGCCGGCGCCAGCGAATCCGGCAAATCCACGCTGGTCGACGCGCAGATCTCCCTGCTGTACCCAACCGGCACGCCGTTCAACAAGGCCTCGAACTCCGGCCGCTCCGAACGCAGCGACTACACCTACCTGCGCGGCATGGTCGGCGTGGGCAGCACCGAAACCGGCGACGAGCCGCTCTACCTGCGCGGCCGCGACGAGAACGGCGCACCGCAACCCGTGTGGGGCGCCATCGTGGACACCTATCGCAACCAGACCACCGGCCAGGTGCTCTCCTGCGCCAAATTCCTCTACCTGATGCCCGGCGACGGCCGCGGCGACGTGCGCCGACAGTACGTGGTCTGGGGCAAGCCCGTGGACCCCAGGCGCATGGACCAATACCGTGACGCCCCGTTCACGCCGGCCCAGCTCAAAGCCACCTACCCCGACTGCCTCACATTCCCCAGCGCCGAAGCGTTCCACACACACATCTGGAGCGCAATGGGCCTGAGCGAGGCCGCCTGCCGACTGCTGCACAAGATCCAGTCCGCCGACGCGCCCTCCCGGCTCGACGACATCTTCAAACAAGGCGTGCTCGGCGTGCCCGAAGCCCTGGACCTGGCCCGCACCACGGTCGAGGACTACGAACGTTACGACGAGAACTTCCACGCCATGGACGAGAAGACCCGCCGCATGGACACGCTGCGCGGCATCCAACAGGCCTACGGCGAATACGCCGCCGCACGCGGCAAGGCCCGCGCCTTCGAACCGGTCAAGCCGGCCGTCGACGGCACGGTGCCGGCCGTGCTGCGCGACTGGGCATTGGCCCGCATGCGCGGCGAAGTCGCCGTCCAACTGCCCGCCGACCGCGCCGAACAACAGAACAGCGAGGCGGAAGCCAAGCTGCTGCGCCGCCGAACCGAAGACCTGCACACCCGTCTCGACATGATCCGAGGCCAGATGCAGGGTCTGGACGGCGGCAACCTGACCCGACTCGAACTCGAACTCGACCAGGCCCGCCGCACCCTCGAAGACGTGCAAGCCAACCGAACACGAATCGAACAAACGTTCGCATCCATCGGCGAGACGCTGCCCGGCGACGAACAGGCCTGGAACGAACGCCGCATCAACGCCGTGAACTTCAAACGCGAATACAACAAACGAGACGGCGAATGCGAGGAAGCCCTCACCGCCGCCATCAACGCGCGGGCCGGCGCACGCGGCGACCTCGAACGACTGCAACGCGACTTCGACCGGCAACGCTCCCAGCGCACCCGCATCTCCCAGCAGATGGACGAAACCCGCGCCATGCTCTGTCGCGCCACCGGACTCACCCCCGCCGAACTGCCGTACGTGGCCGAACTCATGGACGTGAACGAACACGAGGAAGACTGGCGTCTCGCCATGAACGTCGCCTACGCGCCCATCGCCCAGACCATCCTCGTCGACAAGCGCCACGAACAGGGCTTCGCCGCCAAAGTCAGCACCATCGACCCGCGCACCATGCCCCGACGCACCTGGCAGTTCGTGGACACCGCACGCCACTACGACGACACCGGCGCGCACGCGAACATACTCACCGGAGAACAGGACGGCGACTGGCTGTCCGGCAAACTGCGCTACCGCGACGACTCGCCCTTCGCCGACTGGCTGCGCTCGCAGACCCAGGACGAACGATTCGACGCCCTATGCGTCACCGCCATCGACGACACCGACCGCACCAACCGTCAGGTGCAGGCCGACGGTCAGATCAAATCCGGCGCACGCGGCCAGCACGGCACCAAAGACCGCGCCCAGGTCATCGGATTCGTCAACGAAACCTACCTCAACGCGCTCGCAGCGCAGGTCGACGCCGCCCGCAACGCGCTCAGCCAAGCCGACACCGACTACACGGCCGCCAAAACACAGTCCGATAACCTCCACCGCGAACTCGAACTGGCCAACCAGCTCGCCTACACGTCCTGGGAGCGCATCGACATCGCCGGCGCGCAACGGACCATCACGGACACGCAGGACGCCATCGCATCCATCAAAAACGATCCCAAGCTCGCCGAACTCGCCAAACAGCGCGACGAACTGAACGCCGAACTCGACCGTGTGGAACGCCAGCGCATCGAATCCGACCAGGCCGCGGCCCGCGCCGGCAGCGCCGTCGAAGCGGCGCTCATCTGGCTGCGCGACCATGCCGACACCGGCACGACGGACGCCGCCGGTGCCACCGCCGACAATGACGATGACGCCGCGTCCGGCCCGCTGCCGGACGAAGTCACGGCGGCGCTCGCCGAATCCTACGACAACCGATTCGCCGGACTGGCGGACGCCGCCATGCGCGCGCACATGATCATCGGCGCGGGCGCGGCAGGAACGCAGGCACCGGGGGAGAGCTTCCCCGAACGCACCATCGCCGGCATCGGCAAGGACATGGCCTCCCGCATCAACCTGCTGAACGGCCAGGCCGATGCCGCACGCACCGGCGTCGAATCGAAGATGAGCACCTACATCGCGCTCTACGCGGCCGACGATGATTCGCTGACCGCCAGCGTGGAGGACTACCGGTACTATCTCGACGAACTCGCCAGCCTCACCCAGCTGGCCGCGGTTGCCGCCACCGACGCCGAATACCGGCGCTGCCTCGAACAGCTGCTCAGGAGCTTCCTGACCATCAAACGCGCCATCGACACGGATGCCAGCGACATCCACGACCAGCTTGACCGCATCAACGCCATGCTCAAAGGCCAGCAGTTCGGTCCCAAGCACGGCAGCCTGTCCCTGCACGCGGACGTGCGCCGTCCCGAGCGCACCTTCTGGGCGCAGCTCATCCGCGTCATCGGCACCCTGAACGATTGGAAATCCGCCGACGTCAACGATTCCGACGCCTCGCGCAAGGCTTTCGCGGCCTGCGCGCCGATGGTCGGGCTGCTGCGCGCCGAACTCGCGCAGGTCAAGGACGCGAACGGCGTGAAAAGCTACGGCGCCCGCAACCTCGACCCGCGCTGCCGCTCGTCCTTCTACGCCATCGTGCATCATGCCGACGGCCCGGATGAACGCATCACCTCCACCGGCGGCCGTTCGGGCGGCGCCTTGCAGGAGCTCACCTCATTCGTATACGGCGCGGCGCTCATCTACCTGCTCGGCGGCGGCCTGACCAGCGAGCCCTCGTACACCACGCTGTTCCTCGACGAGGCGCTCATCAAGGCCGACGGCCGTTACACGCAGCGCGCCCTCACGGTGCTGCCGCGCCTCGGATTCCAGGTCATCGTCTCCGCTCCGGAAAGCAAGACCGGCGAAATCCTCGAGGTCTCCACCAAGGCCTACGTGACCTACAAGGACCCCGACACCGGCCTCACCTCCCTGCGCGAGGCCGTGCTGCATCAGAATGACATGGACGATGAATCATCGTCGGATATATTGAAGGATGACGGGGTTGCCGAATGAGCAGTCCTGGCGTCGCCGGTCTTAAGACGATTCGGTTCGACTCTACGATGATCGATAGCAGGTGATGGGAACTGTGGCCGGCATGAAAGACATCGCTGCGATCACCACATGCGTGAAGAAACATATGCGTTCACATATGTACGACATCGAACCGGCATGGCCATTTCCCGTGCCGGTGGGATTGCCGGACCAAGCATTTTTGGAAACCAATGCGATTGCGGTGCATGACAACAACAATGAGATACGGCAATGGGCAAGCAAGAATGGTTGCGAAATCATAACCAAGCATCGCACCATAGGCACCTCTGTCGAGCTGATCTCCAAAGTCGTCGTTCCTGACGAATCAATAGCCATGCGTGTGGTTGGTCGTACGCTGGCGGCGGAATGTCGCGAAGCGCGCCGCCGCATAGCATGTCTGGTTGCTGCTTGTGACGTTGCTCCGGAAACAATCGAATCGGCCGCTCGCATGACAGGCCATGAACAGCCTGACGACTTCGATCTGCTTGTCAGCGCAGTTCGATATTTCAGGCATCATGACGTGACCGGTATGACGCCGCGACAGATTCCACTGACAGGATTCAGCGGCAAATGGCTGAATGAGTCAAAAACCAATCGTCGTAAGGCCATTTGCCGACTGCTCGGTGTCGAAACGTTGGGTCTGTCAAAACGGCCGACCGAACTGCGGTTCCGTTATCTCGATCCGGTCCGCGACGATGCTGAGCTCGAACGCATCATATGGTGTCCGTGGGAAGGCGAAGCGTTATCCGGCATTAAATATGCTGTCATCGTTGAGAACAAAGACACGTATCAGACTATGCCGCCGATTGCGCAGGGCATCTGCATATGGGGTTCTGGTCGCGCTGTAAGCGATGCTGTACCTGCGGTTCCTGCACTGCGTGACATGCGTATCGTGTATTGGGGTGATATGGATGCGGATGGACTGGAAATACTTTCGACATTACGTGAATCAGGTATCGAATGCGACTCCATCCTGATGGATTGCGATGCATACGATCGGTACCACAGATTTGGTACCGATCGTACTGAACGCAGCGCGAAGATTGCTATGCGGGAGCCTAAGCCGACGCCCGGCCTTCAATCGGCGGAGCGACGTCTTTATGAACGACTGTGTGCTGACAAAACCATCGCTTATCGGCGCATCGAACAGGAACGCATTCCCATGCGTGATGCAGTTGACGAATTACGCAAGCTTGGCATCCCCGTGGAGTCCATTGAAAATCAGGATTTGCCGATTTAGGCTGAGTGATTGGGGATGTTGCCAAGAGCTAGAACGGCTTAGCTTTTTCTCGTCTCACATTATGCCTTCCGATTAATAATGCAACGGCATTGCATAGCTGCAAGGTCCGGCACTGCTATCCGATACTATCGAACTGTTGTTTTGCGTTGCGCGAGAAGGGACAAACATGGCAACCGCTTGGGGTGACGAGAGTGTGCGGAAAACCGGAGTTCCCTCGCCTATGTACTTGATGGGCGCATGCGTATGTGATGATACGGAAACCGAAACAAGGCAAAGATTGGCGTTGCTTAAGCCCAAAGGAGCAAGGAAATTGCACTGGCGAGACATGCGGCCATCATTGCGTGGCAAAGTCGTTGATGCCATGGCTGCAATGGACATTGATCATGTCATTGTGGCTGCGGTACCAATGAGCCAGTGGAATACCGCCGAACGCGCTCGCCGTAAATGTTTGGAACGTCTTCTGCCTCTGCTGGAAACAGAATACAACGTGGACACGCTTGTGCTTGAACGGCGCGAGATTTCACAGGACAGGAACGATATCCGTTTCATCGATGGATTGAGAAGCCGCAGATTTATCGGGCCAATTCGTGTCGAACTCTGTGCAGGGGAGACTGATGCAAGGCTATGGCTCCCTGATCAGCTGCTAGGAGCGTACGGTGATGCCCAGGCCGGTACTGGAAGATACGATGAATTCCTCGGCCATGTTCGAACAGTGTTCATCGACAGTGATTGATGTCCTAAAACCGTGTATACTTCATGGTAAGCCAACCCCGCTGGGGAAATGGAAGTGAGAGCCGGACGCCCCGAGTATCTTGGGGGCCGGCTCTTGCGTTTCGGTCCACTGATGGTCCGGAATTTTGCATACTCTGGTTCAGTTTTCCGGCCTGACACGCCATCGAACAAGCGTTCGAATTTGGTCGTGTGTTCGGGTATCCTTGGGACAGATTTGGCGCGCGCATGACCGTGCGCGCGGGAACGGTGAGATGGAAGGTGGGGTGTGGCTGTGGCGGCAATGCAGACTGGCGCAAGGCGCGCAACAAGCGCAACGGGCGCGAAAACCGGCAAGGGCAAGAACGGTGAGGTCATCGTCGAAAAGGTGATGACCAGCGACTCCTTCCTGAGCCGGGAGATCAAAAAGGCGCCGCTGATTGAACACGATGGTTCGCTGGTAGCTGATATCTCGCACATCCCGAACGATCTCAAGATCACGATTCAGGGTGCGCGCGAACACAACCTCAAGAACGTCGACCTGGCGATTCCGCGCAATCGCATGGTCGTGTTCACAGGCCTGTCCGGTTCGGGCAAATCCTCGCTCGCGTTTGACACCCTGTTCGCCGAAGGCCAGCGACGCTACGTCGAATCCCTATCCGCCTACGCCCGCCAGTTCCTGGGTCAGATGGACAAGCCCGACGTTGACTTCATCGAGGGCCTGAGCCCGGCCGTCTCCATCGACCAGAAGACCACCAACCGCAACCCGCGTTCTACCGTCGGCACCATCACCGAAATCTACGATTACCTGCGACTGCTCTTCGCCCGCACCGGCATCCCTCACTGCCCTGAATGCGGCGAGCCCGTCGCCTCCCAGACCCCGCAGCAGATCGTCGACACACTGCTCGGCTACCCGGAGCGCACGCGATTCCAGATTCTCGCGCCCGTGGTCAAGGGCCGCAAGGGCGAGTTCGTGGATATGATCGAGCTGCTGCGCTCCGACGGCTACGCCCGCGCGCTCATCGACGGCGAGATGACGCAGCTGTCCGACGACATCAAACTCACCAAGCAGAAGAAGCACACCATCGAGGTCGTGGTCGACCGACTCGTGGTCAAGGACGGCATCCGCCAACGCCTGACCGACTCGGTGGAAACCGCCCTCAAGCTCGCCAACGGCAGCATCGTCATCGACTTCGTGGACGAGGAGGAAGGCAGCCCGGCCCGCCGCCAGCCGTTCTCCGAACACCGCAGCTGCCCGAACGGGCACACGCTCGAACTCGACGAGGTCGAGCCGCGCACCTTCTCCTTCAACGCCCCCTACGGTGCCTGCCCCGCCTGCACCGGTCTCGGCTTCAAACTGGAAATCGACCCGGACCTCATCATCTCCGACCCGGACAAGTCACTGGCCGACGGCGTCATCGAACCGTGGAGCGGCACCAAGATGACCTCCCAGTACTACGGCCACATCCTCGAAGGTCTGGCCAAGGAAATGGGCTTCTCCATGAAGACCCCATGGAAGGGCCTGCCGGACGACGTCAAGCACGACATCCTCTACGGCCACGACTTCAAGGTCAACGTCTCCTACCGCAATCGCTGGGGACGCCTGCGCGAATACTCCACCGGCTTCGAAGGCGTGATCCGCACGCTCATGCGACGCCACGACGAAACCGATTCGCAGTCCATGCGCGAATACTACGAGTCGTACATGCGCGAAGTGCCCTGCCAGGTCTGCCACGGACGCCGTCTGAAGCCCGAAGTGCTCGCTGTCACTGTGGACGGAAAATCCATCTTCGACGTGTGCGACATGCCCGTCGTACGCGAACTCGCCTGGATCAACGGCCTGAAACTCGAAGGCTCGGCACAGCTGATCGCCGGCGAAGTGCTCAAGGAGATCAAGGCCCGACTCGGCTTCCTGAACGACGTCGGCCTCGACTACCTGACCCTCTCGCGCGCGGCCGCCACCCTGTCCGGCGGAGAAGCGCAGCGCATCCGACTCGCCACGCAGATCGGCTCCGGTCTGGTCGGCGTCATGTACGTGCTCGACGAGCCGTCCATCGGCCTGCACCAGCGTGACAACGAACGCCTCATCGAAACCCTGCACCACCTGCGCGATCTCGGCAACACGCTGATTGTCGTCGAACACGACGAGGACACGATACGCCGCGCCGACTGGGTGGTCGACATCGGCCCCGGCGCCGGCGAACACGGCGGCGAAGTCATCTACTCCGGCCCCGCCAAGCACCTCATAGAAGCCAAGCGCTCCATCACCGGCGACTACATCGCCCACCGGCGAGAGATCGCCGTGCCCGCCAAGCGCCGCAAGATCCACAAGACCCAGGTGCTCAAAGTCGTGGGTGCCCGCGAGAACAACCTCAAGAACATCGACGTGAGCTTCCCGCTCGGCGTGCTCACCGTGGTCACCGGCGTCTCCGGCTCCGGCAAATCCTCGCTGGTCAACACGATCCTCTACCCGGTGCTCGCCGACAAGCTCAACGGTGCACGCATCGTACCCGGCCGCCACACGCGCGTGGAAGGCGTGGACCAGGTGCGCAAGGTGATCCACGTCGACCAGAACCCGATCGGCCGCACGCCGCGATCCAACCCCGCCACCTACACCGGTGTGTGGGACAAGATCCGCACCCTGTTCGCCAAGACTCCCGAAGCCCAGGTGCGCGGCTACGGCCCCGGCCGCTTCAGTTTCAACGTCAAAGGCGGCCGATGTGAGGCCTGCCACGGTGACGGCACGCTGAAGATCGAAATGAACTTCCTGCCCGACGTCTACGTGGACTGCGAGGTCTGCCACGGCAAACGATACAACCGCGAGACCCTCGAAGTCACGTACAACGGCAAGACCGTGGCCGACATCCTCAACATGCCCATCGAGGAGGCCGCCGACTTCTTCAAGGCGTACACCGGCATCTCCCGATACCTGAAGACCCTCGTGGACGTCGGCCTCGGCTACATCCGACTCGGCCAGCCCGCACCCACCCTGTCCGGCGGTGAATCGCAGCGCGTCAAGCTTGCCACCGAGCTGCAGCGCCGATCCGACGGCAAAACCGTGTACATCCTCGACGAGCCGACCACCGGCCTGCACTTCGAAGACGTGAACAAGCTGCTCAAGGTGCTGCAGTCCCTGGTGGACAAGGGCAATACGGTCATCGTCATCGAACATAATCTGGATGTGATCAAGGAGGCCGACTGGCTGATCGATCTCGGTCCGGAGGGCGGCGACGGAGGCGGCACCATCGTCACGCAGGGCACGCCCGAACAGGTTGCCGAATGCGAAGCCTCATGGACCGGCAAGTTCCTGAAACCCATGCTTTAGCCTTCCATTGCAGCTGACCTCGGGTGGGTTGGGGTGTTTGTTGCTGGACATGCTCCGGGCCGCTCAGGTCAAGTCTTTACGGTCCAGCAACACACACCCCAACCCACCCAATCCCTGATGATTGGTTTTGCTTAATAGCGAGGAGGATTATGACGAACGATATTGAGCGGCATAGTCCGGATGAGTGGCGGAAGACTGCGGCGGCGTTAATGTCGGAAAGCATAGCTGTGGGTGCCGGGGAAACGACGGCGAAGGTGAATGCGAATGGGGCACCTTTGCTGGGGGATTCTCGCGACCTGTTCCGACCCAAGACCTCGGATATTCCCGCCAAACCCGGTGTGTACAAATGGCGCGACGGGGAAGGGCGCGTCATTTATGTGGGCAAGGCAAAGAACCTGCGCAACAGGCTCACCAATTATTTCCAGCCGCTGTATCTGCTGCATCCGCGCACGCAGACCATGGTGCTGACCGCACGCAGCCTGGAGTGGACGGTCGTCGCCACCGAACTGGAATCACTGACGTTGGAATACACGTGGATCAAGGAATTCGACCCACGGTTCAACGTGCAGTTCCGCGACGACAAGACCTATCCGTATCTCGCGGTCAGCACGGGGGAGCGAATTCCGCGCGTGTGGGTCACGCGGTCGCGCAAACGGCGGGATACCCGGTATTTCGGCCCCTATGCCAAAGTGTGGGAATTGCGGCACAGTCTTGACCGGTTGCTGCGCACGTTCCCGGTACGCACCTGCACCACCAACGTGTTCCATAAGGCGCAACTGACCGGACGGCCATGCCTGTTCGCTTCCATCGGCAAATGCTCCGCACCCTGCGTGAACCGCATTGAAGCGGACGAACACCGGAGGCTGTGCGAACAGCTGGTCGGCGTGATGACCGGACGACTCGGACGGCCATACATCGCCCAGTTGACCCGCGACATGAAAGAGGCCAGCGCCGAACTCGAATTCGAGAAAGCCGCCCGACTGCGCGACCAGATCCAAATGCTGGAAACCGTGGTGCAACAGAACGCCGTCGTCTTCGACCAGGATGTGGACGCGGACGTGTTCGGCTTCGCCAGCGACGAGCTCGAAGCCTCCGTGCACGCTTTTTATGTGCGCGCCGGCTCGATTCGCGGCGAACGCAACTGGAGCGTCGAACGAGTTGAGGACATCGATGACGCCGACTTGATGGCCGACCTTCTGGTGCAGGTGTATTCGGACGCCGCCGGGGACAATCACCCCCAGTCGGCCGCGACCATCTCCACTAATCGCGAGGCCATCGGCTCCACGCAAACCATCACGGCCACGGACGCTGTGGCACGCGCCCAGGCCACCCGAGAACGCAACACCCGTCAGGAGACCACCGGGCGCGCGGACCTGCTGGCACCCATCGCACCGGTACCGCGCGAAATCATCGTGCCCGTCGAACCGGCCCGCCGTGAGGAACTCGAAGGCTGGCTGACCAATCTGCGCGGGGGAGCGGTGACCATCCGTGTGGCCTCGCGAGGCGACAAGAAGCAGCTTATGGACCGCGCCAACGAGAACGCCAGCCAAGCACTGCAACGCAGCAAGATGAGCCGCATCTCCGACATGGGCGCACGCACCCAGGCCATGAACGATGTGGCCAAGGCATTGGGACTCGCGGAAGCCCCGCTGCGCATCGAATGCTACGACATTTCGAACACTGTGGGCGGTGCCTTCCAGGTGGCCTCCATGGTGGTGTTCGAAGACGCGATCGCCAAGAAATCCGAATACCGACGCTTCGCCATCCGAGGCAAGGACGGCAAAGGCGCGGTGGATGATCTGTCCGCGCTTTACGAGACGCTCACCCGCCGCTTCAAGCACGGCAACATCGCCGGCGACTCCGGCGAAAGCATCGACGCGGAACAGCGTGTGGCCTCGGCCGCCGGCAAGATGACCACTGCCGTGGCGGCGGAGACAATCGCTGCGAACGGTAACGACAATGGTGAGGGCGGTTCCGACATCAGTGGCAAGGGGCACGCGGTGCCGGTCGGAGTGCAGAACGATGCGCGGGAGTCCCCGCCCGACATCGTCCAGCAGAACACAAACCGGCATCACTTTGCCTACAAGCCGAACCTGGTGGTGGTCGATGGCGGCAAGCCGCAGGTCATGGCCGCCGCCAAGGCGCTTGAGGACTGTGGCGTGAACGACGTGGCCGTCTGCGGACTGGCCAAACGCTTGGAAGAGGTGTGGGTGCCGGACGACGACTATCCGATCATCCTCAAACGCCAGTCCGAAGGCATGTATCTGCTGCAGCGTGTGCGCGACGAATCCCACCGCTTCGCCATCACCTACCACCGCCAGCAGCGGCGCAAAGGCGCCCTGCGCAGCGCGCTCGACGAGATTCCCGGCATCGGCGAAAGCTACCAGAAGCGGCTGCTCAACCACTTCGGCTCGGTCAAAGCCATGCGCGAAGCCAGTGTCGAGGACTTCGAGAAGGTCAAAGGCATCGGCCACGCCAAAGCCGAAGCGCTGTACACCGCGCTGCACGAGCAGTGAGCCGGCCCGGTCCAGCAGCCCAGAGTAAATTTTCGGTTGCGGGGCCTGTGGTTGACATATTCGAAGCAAAGTGTCGGCTAGCATGGGAACAGACATCAAGGAGGGATATGGCCAATCATCGTTGCGCTGTACTCGGCAAACCCGTCGCACACTCATTGTCACCCGTGCTCCACAACGCGGCCTACCGTTCGCTGAAACTCGACGATTGGCTGTACGACAAGCACGAGGTGGGGGAAGACGACCTCGACGCTTTCCTCAAAGGCCTTGACTCGACGTGGGCTGGCCTGAGCCTGACCATGCCGTTGAAGAAGACCATCCAACCGTACGGTGTTCCGGAAAATTTGTGGGCCAAGGAACTGAAGGTGGCGAATACCGCGGTATTCGACTGGAGCGTGGCTGCCGATGATCCCGCTTGGCCGAACGGCAAGCCGGGCATCAAGCTATACAACACCGATGTCATCGGCATCCAACTCGCCTTCGACCATGCCAATCGCGAACTCGGCGAACACCACACCGCGTCGAGAAGCGGCACCGCGCTGATCATCGGCAATGGCAACACCGCCACTTCGGCGTTGGCCGCATGCTGCATGATGCCCGAAATCGGCCATATCGTCGTCGCCGCCCGTCACCCCGGAAAAAACACCGGGCTTAAACCAGTGGCCGAAAAGTTCGTCAACGTGCATAACCCGTACAACGAAATCGAATTAGGCGACGATCAGGCCCTGCTTGAGGCAGCCCGCAACGCCACCTATGTCATCAACACGATTCCCGGACACGCGGCCGACAACGTCGCGGATGCCCTCGCCAATGCCGGAACCGAGCCATTCTCCGGACTGCTGTTGGACGTGATCTACAATCCACGCCCCACCAAGCTCATGGAAGCCTGGCGCGCTCATGGCGGTCACGCCATCGGCGGCGAAGAAATGCTGCTGTACCAAGCTCTCGTACAGGTATTGCTGATGACCGGTATCTGGGATGACGACCCGCCCAGCGATGCCGACCAGCGTCTGCAGGACACCACCACCGAAGACGACCAGCTGGAGATCGCGATGCGCAAAGCTCTTGAGGAGGCGCTGTAATGAATCAACAGACAACGAACCGCGATACCGGCGAGGCGGCCGCCACGAATGCGCCGGCGAATTCCGCGACATCCACATCGACTCCGGACAACCAGCCGACCCCGCTTGATGCCTTCGAAGTGCTGCTCATCACCGGTATGTCCGGCGCAGGCCGCTCTCATGCCGCTGACTGCGTGGAAGACATGGGATGGTATGTGGTCGACAACCTGCCTCCCAAACTGCTTATCCCGCTTGTCGACATGATGACCACCTCCGGTTCCGGATCGGAGTCAGGCGTCCACAAGCTTGCCGCCGTCATCGACGTGCGCTCCAGCTATTTCGACGAGCTGGCCGCCGTGCTCGGCCATCTGGATGATCTCGGCGTCAAAACCCGTATTCTGTTCCTCGACGCCAGCAACGAAGTGCTCATCAAGCGCTACGAATCCGTGCGCCGCCCGCACCCGCTGCAGCACGGCAACCGACTGATCGACGGCATCCTTGAGGAACGTCACCTGCTGGAAGACCTCAAGGAACGAGCCGACTGGGTCATCGACACCAGCTCCCTGAGCATCCACCAGCTGTCCACCAAACTCTACGAGGCGATGCTCGGCTCCGGCCCCACCACCGTGGCAGTACACATCTTCAGCTTCGGCTTCAAATACGGTATGCCCATCGACGCCGATTTCGTGGCCGACGTGCGTTTTCTGCCCAACCCGTTCTGGGTGCCCAGCCTGCGCGAGCTTACCGGGCACGACAAGCCGGTCGCCGACTACGTGCTTTCCAGCAAGGGAGCCAAGGAATTTCTCGACGCTTATGAGAAAGCTATCGAGATTGCGTTGGAAGGATACGCCCAGGAAGACAAGCACTACGTAACCATCGCCGTCGGCTGCACCGGTGGTCAGCACCGGTCGGTGGCGATGAGCGAAGAGCTGGCTCGCCGCTTACGCGCACATGGGCTCAACGTAACCGTTTCCGCGAGAGAACAGCACAAGCGTCACTCATCGTAAGCAGGCGTCGAGCGGTCATCGGGCAAGCGTTCGGTGACCACACTGCGAGAAAGCAGAGCCCATAATACGTATCAAACGGGTTCGCTTGTCCACCAGATTAGGTATCACAGAAAGCCGATGGCTTCCGACCGTGTGACAGCAGATAACGGCACGAAGCGCCTGAAGCATTGAGAAGAACGGGACTGTAGGAGGTAGATCTTGGCTCTTCTGGACGATGTCAAAAGCGAGTTGGCAGCCTTTGAAGGCGATTCGCCAGCCGCGATCAAGGCCCAAGCTGCGGCCATGATCCGTTTTGGCGGCGGTCTTCGACCGGTACAGAATACATACGTTATCCAAGCCGTATTCACCTCGCTTGACGTTGCAGAATGGCTGAAGAACACGTTGAGGAACACGTTCGGGCACGAAGCCGAGGTCAATCACCTCACACGTCAGACCCCGAACGGCCCTGTCGAGACCTATGTGGTGCTCGTCACCCGCAACGTAGTGGCCTTGGCTTTGCAGACCGGACTGGTCGACCGCCGCAAGCAGCAGGTCCGTGGACTGCCGTCTGAAGTGGTCAACGGATCCATCGCCCAAATCAAAGCGGCATGGCGCGGCGCCTTCATGGCCCGTGGCTTCCTGTCCGATCCCGGTAAGGCCAGCTTCCTGGAAATCGCTTGCCCCACGGAAGAGGCCGCCATGGCCCTGTGTGGCGTGGCCCGTCGTCTAGGCATCCAGGCCAAGCATCGCACGCTGCGTAGCTCCGAGCGCGTGACACTCAAGGATCCCGACGCCATCGAACGCATGCTCAAGCTCATGGGCGCCACCCGTTCGGCTCGCGAATGGACCGGCAAGCGTTCCGATGGCGAGGCCCGCGGCAAGGCCAACCGTCTGGCCAACTTCGATGACGCCAATATGCGCCGTTCCGCCAAGGCCGCCGCCGAAGCCAGCGAAAAAGTGCAGCATGCTTTCGAAGTACTCGGCGATAACATTCCGGACAACCTCCGTCAGGCCGGCCAGCTGCGCATCGATCACGTGGACAAGAGCCTCGAGGAGCTCGGCAAGATCGCCGAACCGCAAATCACCAAGGATGCGATTGCCGGCCGAATTCGCCGACTGCTTCAACTTGCCGAGAAGACGGAGAAGGCTCGCGCAGCCGAAGGCAAGTAACCCGACAATCCGATTTGCCGTGCCTATTCGGCAAAACGCGACAACGATGTGACAAAACACCGCATTCAGTCAGTAGACGAATGCGGTGTTTTGTTCCGGAATGCCTGTAATATGCAAAGTGGCAAAAATGGCCACTTTGACGTGCGATTCGTCAAGGAAAGGATATTCATGAAGACACTCAAGGACCTTGGAGATCTCAAGGGCAAGCGCGTTCTGGTTCGCGCTGATTTCAATGTTCCGCTGGACGGCACCACCATCACCGATGACGGTCGAATCAAGGCTGCTCTGCCGACCATCAAGACCCTGCGCGAAGAAGGCGCCAAGGTCATCCTCATGGCCCACCTTGGCCGCCCGAAGGGCAAGGTCGTTCCTGAGCTGAGCCTGGCCCCGGTTGCCGCCCGCCTCGGCGAGCTGCTCGGCGCCAACGTGCCGCTGGCCAAGGACACCTACGGCGAGGACGCTCAGGCCAAGGTCGCCGCCATGAACGATGGCGACGTTGTGCTGCTTGAGAACGTTCGTTTCAACCCGGAGGAGACCTCTAAGGACGCCGACGAACGCGCCGCTTACGCCAAGAAGATCGCCGCCCTCGGCGAGGCCTTCGTTTCCGATGGCTTCGGCGTGGTCCACCGCGCTCAGGGCTCCAACTACGACGTTGCCGCCGATCTGCCGGCCGCCGCAGGCCTGCTGGTCGAGAAGGAAGTCAAGGCCTTGTCCAAGGCCACCGAGAACCCGGAGCGTCCGTTCACCGTGGTGCTCGGCGGTTCCAAGGTCTCCGACAAGCTCGGCGTCATCGAGAACCTGCTCGACAAGGCCAACCGTCTGGTCATCGGCGGTGGCATGGTGTTCACCTTCCTCAAGGCCAAGGGCTACGAGGTCGGCACCTCCCTGCTTGAAGAGGACCAGCTTGAGAAGGTCAAGGGCTACATCGAGACCGCCGAGAAGAACGGCGTTGAGCTCGTGCTGCCGACCGACGTCGTCGTGAACGCCGGCTTCCCGGCCGGTGACACCCCGGTTGCTCCGGAAGTCGTTGCCGCCGACGCCATCCCGGCCGACAAGATGGGTCTGGACATCGGCCCGGAGTCCCAGAAGCTCTTCCACGACAAGATCGTCGACTCCAAGACCGTCGTGTGGAACGGCCCGATGGGCGTGTTCGAGGTTCCTGAGTTCGCCGCCGGCACCAAGGCCGTGGCCCAGGGTCTGGTCGACGCCACCGCAGCCGGTGCGTTCACCATCGTCGGTGGCGGCGACTCCGCCTCCGCCGTTCGCAACCTCGGCTTCCCGGAGGACGGCTTCTCCCACATCTCCACCGGTGGTGGCGCTTCCCTCGAGTTCCTCGAAGGCAAGGAGCTCCCTGGCCTGAAGGTGCTTGAGTAATCCATTTTCTAGCTCCCCTCCTTGAGGGGAGCTACGTTTTTTTTTAGAAGGGAAACATATGGCGTCCAAACGCATTCCGTTGGTGGCCGGCAACTGGAAGATGAATTTCGACCATCTTGAAGCCACTTACTTCGTGCAGAAGCTGGTATGGCTGTTGCGTGACGCTCACTTCGACTTTAAACGCTGCGAAGTCGCGCTTTTCCCCTCGTTCACGTCATTGCGCAGCGTGCAGGTGCTGGTCGAAGCCGACAAGCTCCATGTCGCCTACGGCGCACAATCCGTTTCCGTGACCACCCAAGGTGCCTTCACCGGCGATGTGTCCGCGGACATGATCGCCCATCTTGGCTGCTCATACGTCATCGTCGGCCACTCCGAACGCCGCAAATACCATCCTGAAGATGACGCCAATATCGTCGATCAGGTACGTGCCGTGCTCGCCGCCGGCATGCAGCCGATTTTGTGCGTCGGCGAAAGCTTCGAGGAACGACGTCAAGGCATTGAACTCGATTTCGCCGTGGGCCAGGTACGAGACGTCACCCGCGATCTCAACGAAGAACAAGCCGCCAAACTCATCGTGGCCTACGAACCTGTCTGGGCCATTGGCACCGGCATGGTGGCCACTCCGCAATCCGCCCAGGATGCCGCAAACGCCATCCGCAACGATTTGAAGACCACTTTTGGCACGAAGGTATCCGATAGCGTACGTATCCTGTACGGCGGATCGGTCACCTCGAAAAATGCGGCGGAACTCATTTCCCAGCCCGACGTTGACGGCTTCCTGATCGGAGGGGCGGCCCTGGACGTTGAGGAACTCGCCAAAATCGCTCGACTGGCACTGAAATCCACGAAATCACGGAACTAATACCACGGTTTTCCCGTGTGTGCGCTATGCTGGTCAACAGTCCAATCAATCCGGAGGTACCCTGTGACCGCTCTTAAGATCACGCTGCAAGTCATCGTCGTGCTGCTCAGCTTCGTGCTGACCCTGCTCATCCTTATGCACAAGGGCAAGGGCGGCGGTTTGTCCGACATGTTCGGCGGCGGTCTGACCCAGAACGCCGGTACTTCCGGTGTCGCCGAAAAGAACCTGAACCGTTGGACCGTTATCATCGCTCTGGTGTGGGTGGCCTTGATCATCGGCCTCGACATGATGACCAAGTTCAACCTCGGCTGATCGGCTTGCACGCCATATAGACTTGTCGCTCGCGACCCATGACCGTTACCGTCGGTCATGGGTCGTATGCGTTCTATCGAGTATTACGAAAGGACATCACCATGGTCACTATGAACCGCAACAAAGTCGTTATCGTCGGCACCGGCCGGGTCGGTGCCACCGCCGCCTTCGGCATCGTCACGCACGGCCTGTGCAATGAGCTTGTGCTCATCGACTGTTCCGCCGCCAAGGCCCTGGGGGAGGCCCGCGACCTCGATGATGGCAGCGAATTCCAGGACCGCCACGTCAAGGTGCGCGCCGGCGACTACGCCGACTGCAAGGATGCGGACATCGTCGTCATCACCGTGGGCCGCAAGCCGCCGGCCAACTCCAACCGCATGGCCGAACTCGGCTTCACCGTGGGTCTTGTGGGCGAAGTGGTCGACAACGTCATGGCCTCCGGTTTTGACGGCGTGATCGTCATGGTCTCCAACCCGGTCGACGTGATGGCTTGGTATGCCTGGAAACGTTCCGGTCTGCCTCGCACCCAGGTGCTCGGTACCGGCACCGCGCTCGACACCTCGCGTCTCAAGACCATCATCGGCGAAGAGACCGGCCTTGACCCGCGCAACGTGGGCGGCTTCGTGATGGGCGAGCACGGCGACTCCCAGTTCACCGCATGGTCCACCGTCTCGCTCGGCGGCAAGCCATTCGCCCGCTTCCTGGCCGACAACCAAGACCGTTTCGCCTCCGTGTCCACCACCGAAATCGAAGAGAAGACCCGCACCCGTGGCAATGAGATCGTCGCGGCCAAGGGCGGCACCAACTTCGGCATCGCCTCCACCGTGGCCGGCATCGTACAGACCATCCTGTGGGACGAACGCCGCATCGTGCCCGTCTCCACCCTGCTGGACGGCGAATACGGCGAACATGACGTGTTCCTCGGCGTCCCCACTGAACTGCGCGCCAATGGTGCCAACGAGATCGTCGAACTCGATCTGAGCGAGGACGAGCGGGCCAAACTGCACCATTCCGCCGAACTCGTGCGTGAACACTGTGAGGGGCTGCTGTGATTCTCGACGCCATCACGCCGAAACAACCCCGACTGCTGGTCGCCGACCTCGACGGCACGTTGCTGCACGACGCCGAGGTATTCGAGGACCGGTTCATCACCCAGCGCAGCATCGACACCATCAACCGCGCGCACGATGCCGGAATGCAATTCGCCATCGCCACCGCGCGGCCGGTGAGTACCGGTCTCCAGTTCGCCGAAAAACTGCCGGTGGACGCCGTAATCTATCTGAACGGCGCCCTCATCGATTTCGACCCGGCCCACTCCGACTTCGACCTGCTCACCTCAGGTGCCACGCCGGCCGATGAGAACCATTTGATCAAGATTGGCTTCTCCTCACGGCGTGCCTGCGAAGTCTGTCTGTTCCTGCTCGATCGCATGCCCGGCCTGAAGCTCGGCATCGTGATGAACGACGTGCGCTACACCAACTTCGATGTGCGCGTGTATTGGAAAACTCAGGCCTTCCAATACACGAACTTCCACGACGTGCCCGAAGGCGTGGCGGACAAGATCACCATCTTCCCCGAGCCTGAACAGTGGAACGAGCTGCGTGCGCTGATTCCGCCGGACTTCGACATCTCCATCAGCGAAGGCGTGATGTGGATGCTCATGAACCCGCAGGCCAACAAGGAGCACGCGCTGCACCTGCTGTGCGAGCGACTGGACGTGCCTCTTGAACAGACAGCCGCCTTCGGCGACGACCTCATCGATATCAACATGATGAGCGAATCCGGCCGGGGCGTGGCCGTGGCCAACGCGAACCCCAAGGTGTTGTCCATCGCCGACGAGATCTGCCCGTCCAACAACGAGGACGGCGTCGCCCAATGGATTGAAGCGCAGTTGGGCTGAACCGGTCGAGACTCGAGAACACGCCAAAATTGAACTTGTGTTGAACCGGGGGTATGCTTTGAACCGTTGTTCAAAAGATAAATTGAACTCCCGGTTGGAGGCATAAGGATATGAGCGTATCGGTGTTTGCGGAACGTCTGCGCAATGCGATGAACAGCAGGGGACTGAAGCAGGTCGATTTGGTGCACGCCGCCGAACATCGTGGTGTAAAGATGGGCAAGAGCCACATCAGCCAATACGTGGCCGGCAAGACCATGCCCCGCGAGGACGTGCTCGAATTCCTGGCCAGCGAACTGGACGTCGACATGAACTGGCTGCGCGGCGAGGAATCCACCACGCAATTGAACTCGGACGCCTCCAACAGCGTCACGGACGGCGAACACGCCGCCACACCGCTTGCCACGGGTGCCTCCAAGCCCCAGACGGACAGCGAGATTCCCGTGGGCCGCCGCCGCACCTTCGGCAAATCGCACAAGCTCGACAACGTGCTCTACGACGTGCGCGGCCCGGTCGCCGACGAGGCGATGCGCATGGAGGCCAACGGCACCCACATCCTGAAATTGAACATCGGCAACCCGGCACCCTTCGGCTTCCGCACGCCGGACGAAGTCGTCTACGACATGGCCCACCAGCTCACCGACACCGAAGGCTACTCGCCGTCCAAGGGCCTGTTCTCCGCGCGCAAGGCCATCATGCAGTACGCGCAGCTGAAGAACATCCCGAACGTCACCATCGACGACATCTACACCGGCAACGGCGTCAGCGAGCTCATCAACCTGTCCATGTCCGCGCTACTCGACACCGGCGACGAAGTGCTCGTGCCATCCCCGGACTACCCGCTGTGGACCGCCTGCGTGAACCTGGCCGGCGGCACCGCCGTGCACTACCTGTGCGACGAACAGTCCGAATGGTATCCGGACATCGACGACATCCGCTCCAAGATCACCAGCAACACCAAGGCGATTGTCATCATCAACCCGAACAACCCCACCGGCGCACTTTACCCAAAGGAAGTGCTCCAGCAGATCGTCGACATCGCGCGCGAACACCAGCTCATCATCTTCTCCGACGAAATCTACGATCGCCTCGTCATGGACGGCCTGCAGCACATCTCCATCGCCTCGATGGCCCCGGACCTGTTCTGCGTGACCTTCTCCGGCCTGTCGAAATCGCACATGATCGCCGGCTACCGCATCGGCTGGATGATCCTGTCCGGCAACAAGCGCATTGCCAAGGACTACATCGAGGGCCTCAACATGCTCGCCAACATGCGCATGTGTTCGAACGTGCCCGCCCAGTCCGTGGTGCAGACCGCGCTCGGCGGCCACCAGAGCGTCAACGACTACATCGTGCCGGGCGGCCGCGTGCACGACCAGCGCGACCTCGTCTACGACATGCTCAACCAGATCCCCGGCATCACCGCCGTCAAGCCGAAGGCCGCGTTCTACATCTTCCCGAAGATCGACGTCAAACGCTTCAACATCCACTCGGACGAGCAGTTCGCGCTCGACCTGCTGCATGACAAGCACATCCTCATCAGCCACGGCGGCGCGTTCAACTGGCATCGCCCCGACCACTTCCGCGTGGTGTACCTGCCGCGCATGGGCATGCTGCGCGAAACCATGGGGGAGATCTCCGACTTCTTCAGCTACTACTGGCAGAGCTGATCCTTGGTACAGGCGAACACGATCGATGCCGGGCTGGGCACCAAACCGGTGCCCCGTCTGGCCCTGACCATGTCGGTCCCCACCATCGTGGCGCAGGCGGCGAACGCCTCGTACACGATCATCGACCGACTGTTCATCGGGCACATCCCCGAAGTGGGCAACGCGGCGATGACCGGCGTGGGCATCTGCTTCCCGATTCTGCTGGCCGTCACCGCCTTCGCCTCGCTGATCGGCGCAGGCGGCGCGCCGCGCGCCTCCATTGAACTTGGGCGCGGCAACTTCAAGAAAGCCGAACGCATCCTCGGCACCAGCGCCGCGTTCCTCATCGCCATAGCCCTGACCCTCACCGTGCTGCTGCAGTTGGCGAAACGGCCGATTCTCTACGCCTTCGGCGCCAGCGATGCGACCATCGAATATGCGGTCGACTTCATCACCATCTACCTGATCGGCACCGTATTCGTGCAACTCACGCTCGGACTCAACAACTTCATTTCGGCGCAGGGCAAAACCACTGTGGCCATGGTCTCCGTACTCATCGGCACCGGCATATCCATCCTTCTTGACCCCGTGTTCATTTTCGTGTTCGGATGGGGCGTCAGGGGAGCGGCCGCCGCGAACGTGCTCGCCCAACTGGTCTCGACCATATGGATCGTACTGTTCCTCTCCTCCGGGCGCAGCGCGATTCGCCTGCGGCCGTTGAACATCCGGTTCGATCGGATCATCATCCCCGTGCTGGCGCTCGGTCTGGCACCCTTCATCATGCAGATCACCGAATGCCTGATCAACGTGGTGTTCAACGTGGGGCTGCAACGCTACGGCGGCGACGATTACGTCACGTCGATCACCATCATCACTTCGCTGATGCAGATCGTGAGCGTCCTGACCAGCGGCTTCCAGCAAGGCATCCAGCCGATCATCGGGTTCAACTTCGGTGCCCGGCATATGGAGCGCGTCCGCCAGGCGGTCCGCATGGCCTTCGTCACGCAGATCGTCTCCGCCACGGCGCTGGTGTCGGTACTCGCCACATTCCCCGGCTTTTTCGCCTCATGGTTCACCTCGGAACAGACTGTCATCGACATCGTGACCCGCATGATGCCGATTTTCGTCTGCGGCTGGGGTATCTTCGGCATCCAGATGGGCGCGCAATGCGCACTCGTCGGCATGGGCCAGGCCAAACAGTCGGTGTTCTTGGCCATCTTCCGCAAGATCATCCTGCTCGTGCCGCTCGCGCTGCTGCTGCCGCACTGGATCGGCGTCAACGGCATCTTCATCGCCGAACCCATCTCCGACGCCACCTCCGGCATCGTGGCCGGCTTCCTGTTCTATGCCACCTACCGCAAGATTCGGCGAGATATGGTCTAGACTCCTGATTCAATGGATGTGCCGTCTCATGCGTTGCGAAACACGGGACGGATAGAATGCCTCGCAAAACGGGTGCCCGTTGTTTCGTGATATGAAGGAGATTTTATGCCGGTGGTGTCGCGTCGTGCGCAGCCAACGTGATGGCCATAATCGCCGAAAGCAGGGAGAACAATGGCAGCACGCACAACACGACGGTCAGCAGTCCCAAAGCTTCACGGCCGATGCAATAAGCGACAAGACCTGCATTGTCAGTTGCCGATAGCGCTGGGCAGAAATCGGTGTGTCTACCAGTGTTGTAGCTGTAGGTAAAGAACGTGAGACCTGACCAGAACAGGGCAACGGGAACAGAGCCGATGGCGCGAAAAGCCCTGTACTCCCGCAACGGTCAGACAGAGAATCGCGACAACACTCAGCGCAGTCACCGTCATAAACCACAGTGGTGAGGTGACGCAGACTCCATAATCGTCAGTTGCTTGGCCCGAGAGATAGTAGGGCATTCTGCCAATCGCCGGACAGTTCGGATGCAGCATCATGCCGCCCCAAATGCGCTCATATAGTGGTGCGAACGATACACCGGCACCGCTGAGCGTCGCAACAACCGCCATCACCGACCGACCGCCAGACTCCGGCACAGACCGGGAAGAACTACCGTCGCGGAGCATCGGCGATACCAATGGCAACACCGAGGATAGCCGGGACCACCCAGCCGAGCTGGTATTGCTGCAAGGGCAGCATGGCCAGCGTCGTGTCCAGCCAGCCGATGGAGCCGCCGAAGACGGTGATTAGGCTGGAGATGCAGCTGGCGAAGGAGTCGATGCCCACCAGCAGCACGGTCCAGAAGTAGACATGCGGGAATCGCGCGCCGAGCGACTTGTGGGTCAGCGCCAGCAGCACCAGCACGATGGCGATCGGATACAGTGCGGACAACACCGGCACGGAAACCTTGATGATCGCGCTTAGCCCGGCGTTGGACACGATGAAACTGAACACGGTGAAGATGACCTGCCAGGTGCGGTAGCTCAACGTTCTCCCTGCAACGGTCTGGAACCGAGTGTGGAAGTAGGTGGCGCAGGTACCGATCAGTCCGGTGCATACGTTGAGGCAGGCGATGACGAAGACGATACCGAGGAACGCGGTACCGAACGCGCCGAACAGGGACGAGGTGAGATTGGTGAGCACGGTCGCGCCCGTGTCTTTGGTGGGGTCGATGGTGGCGATGGCGCCGGACACCACGCCCACGTAGCTTAGCGCGCCGTAAATCACGATCAGCAGTACGCCGGTGCCGAGCCCGGCATACGCGGTCTCCTTCTGCACTTGCGATTCGTCATCGACTTGTTGGGCGCGGATATTCGCGGAGATCACGATGCCGAAGTAGAGCGCGGCGAGCAGGTCCATGGTCTGGTAGCCGTCGAGGAAGCCGCGTGCGATCTGGTTTGTGGAGTAGTCGCCCATCGGGTTGGCCGGGGTGCCGATGCCGTGGATCAGGCAGGCGATGAACAGGACAGCAATGAGCACCAGCAGCAACGGTCCCATGAATCGGCCGAGCACTTTGGAGAGTTTCTCGGGATGCTGGGCAAACAGGAACGCCAGCGTGAAGAACACGAGCGAGTAGATGAGTTGGGCCAGCCAGCCATAGGAGGACGGTACGAAAGGAGCCACCATCATTTCGAATGAGGTGGTCGCCGTACGCGGAATCGCAAAGCACGGGCCGATGGTGAGCATGATCGCCACGCCGAGGAACAAGGCGAATTTGGGGGAGACCCGGCTGGCGAGTTTGTCGAAACCGCCGGCGAAGGTGACCGCCAGCACGCCGAGAATCGGCAGGCCGACTGCGGAGACGATGAAACCGATGGCCGCCGGTATGGTCGCGGAACCGGCCTGCGCGCCGACGAACGGCGGAAAAATCAGATTGCCCGCTCCGAAGAACATCGAAAAGAAGGTGAAGGTCATCACCAACCGCTGGCGTGCGACAAGTTTGTTCATTACGATTCGGCCTTTCTCTCATATGCTCGTACCACTGTAGCAACAAACGAAAGAAGCCCCGACCGTTGTGAACCGCACCCCGATTGTTGGACTGAAGAAATTCAGATTCGATGATCGGAGGTGCGGTTCTCTCATATGCGCGAGGATCGGAGGAGACATTACGACGACGGGTTCCGCCGCGAGGCGTTGGAACT